>WNGI01000087.1_pt1 | contig 55510 bp, 57 predicted proteins | sample 5400621 | NCBI WGS metagenome assembly WNGI01 (sample SAMN13153374, study PRJNA577476) | soil metagenome | isolation source: 20 cm soil or saprolite under Garry oak tree replicate 1 | place: USA:California | collected 2016-06-15 | reverse complement strand
CGCTCTGCCCGGCAAGCAGGTGATCGCCACGCTTCCTGGCCGCACCGAGAACCCGGCAAAGCTTGCCCTGCAGCCGGTCAATGGCGGCGCTCAGCCGGCGGGGATCGACGAAATCGTCGTCGGCCTGGCGATCGAAATCGGCGATCGCCGACTCGAGTGTTCTGAGTTCAGCCGACATGCCAGAATTATACGAACTTAAGTTCGGCATGTCCACAGCAGACCTGTAAATTTATATTCACCCAATTGCTGCCCCGGGCCCCCCAATCCCCCTTCCACACCCCCTTCATAGTCTTCTTCCGGCTATACGTTCTAGTTGAGTGAAGCGTGAGCTGGGCCTCCCCGCCCACATCCAGGCCTGCCTCTTCGACCTGGACGGCGTGATCACCCAGACCGCGAAAGTGCACGCCCAGGCGTGGAAGCAAACCTTCGACGAGTTCCGCATCCCCTTCGACATCGTTCCCGACTACACCGCCTACGTCGACGGCAAACCCCGCGCCGACGGGGTGCGGTCGGTCCTGACAGCCCGCGGCATCGAGGCAACCCCTGAGCTGGTCGACGGCATCGCGAGCAAAAAGGACCAACTCTTCGTCGACCTCATTCATCGCCACGGGGTCCAGACCTACGACGGCTCCGTCCGCTACGTCCGCGCGGCGCGATCCTCGGGGCTGAAGATCGCAGTCGTCTCTTCGAGCAAACACACCACCGAAGTCCTGCGTGCCGCGGCTCTGGACGGCGACTTCGACGTCCAGGTCGATGGCAACGTCGCCGAACAGGAGCACCTGCGCGGCAAGCCCGCTCCCGACACCTACCTTGCCGCCGCCAGAACGCTGCAAACGCTTCCCGCCAACGCAGCCGTCTACGAAGACGCCCTCGCCGGCGTCGAGGCCGGCCGGGCCGGACACTTCGGATTGGTGGTCGGCATCGACCGGGCCGACCAGGCAGACGCGCTGCGCGCGCACGGAGCGGATATCGTCGTGCAGGACCTTGCCCAGCTCATGAATTCGTGACGTGATGCGAAAACCCGATCGCTCCGGACCCGAGCCCTGGGTCGTGCGGGAGACCGACGTCGACCTGACGCAGCTCGGCAGGTCGGAGTCCATCTTTGCGCTGTCCAACGGCCATATCGGCTGGCGGGCGAATCTCGACGAGGGCGAGCCGCACGCCATCTCGGGCTCCTACCTCAACGCGGTGTACGAAGAAGTGCCTCTTCCCTACGCCGAGGCGGCGTTCGGGTATCCGGAAGCCGGCCAGGCGATCGTCAACGTCACGAACGGCAAGATCATCCGGTTGCTGGTCGACGACGAGCCTTTTGACATCCGTTACGGAAACCTGACCTCCCACGAGCGGGTCCTCGACCTCAAGGCCGGTGTGCTGTCACGCACGGTGGACTGGGAATCGCCGACGCATCGCAGGGTCCGGGTCCAGTCGACCCGGCTCGTCTCGCTCGTGCATCGCGCGGTGGCCGCGGTCCTCTATGAGGTCGAACCGGTGGGATCGACGGTCGACATCGTCCTGCAGTCGGAGCTCGTGGCCAACGAACCGGTGCTGGGCAAGGACGAGGCCGATCCCCGAGCGGGCACCCTCATCGAGAGCCCCCTCGAGGCGGAGTCCGCGACGACCAGCGAACGCGGAGCGGTGCTCATCCACCGCACCACGCACAGCAAGCTGCGCATCGCGGCGGCGATGGATCACGTCGTGCGCGGACCCCGCGGCACAGAAACGAGGACCGAAGCGCATCCCGACGATGCCCGCTTCACGGTGACCTCGAAACTCGCACCCGGGCAGCGGCTGACACTCGTGAAGTTCGTCGCCTACGGCTGGTCGAGCGTCCGGACTGTGCCGGCTCTGCGCTCGCAGGTGGAGGGCGCCCTCGCGACGGCGGGCGAGCACGGCTGGGACGGCCTGGCACGTGCCCAGCGCAAGTACCTCTCTGACTTCTGGTCACGGGCCGACGTCGAGCTCGAGGGTGACGACGAGGTCCAGCAAGGGATTCGTTTCGCGATGTTTCACGTGCTCCAGGCGGCCGCTCGCGCGGAGCAGCGCGCGATACCAGCGAAAGGCCTGACCGGACCCGGCTACGACGGCCACACGTTCTGGGACACCGAGACGTTCGTGCTTCCCGTCCTGACGTACACGGCGCCGGAAACCGTCCCTGACGCCCTGCAATGGAGGCACTCGACGCTGGATGGTGCCCGCAAGCGAGCGAGCGACCTGGGCCTGAAAGGCGCCGCCTTTCCGTGGCGGACCATCCACGGCGAGGAATGCTCCGGTTACTGGCCCGCCTCGACGGCCGCATTTCACATCAACGCCGACATCGCCGACGCGGTGCTCCGCTACACGTCAGCTACCGAAGATGTGGCTTTCGAGCGGAAGTGCGGGGTCGAGCTGCTGGTCGAGACGGCACGCCTTTGGGCATCGATCGGTCATCACGACCGGGGCGGCGAGTTCCGCATCGACGGCGTGACGGGTCCGGATGAGTACAGCGCCCTGGCCGACAACAACCTCTACACGAACCTGATGGCGCAGCGAAACCTGAACGCGGCCGCCGGCGCAGCGGAGCGGCACAAGAGCGTCGCCAGGCGGCTGAAAGTCACGCGAGCCGAGATCCGGGCCTGGCGATCAGCCGCCAAGAACGTCTACATCCCCTACGAGCCGGAGCTGGGGATCCACAAACAGGCGAGCCAGTTCACGGACCACGAGCTTTGGGACTTCGAGCACACCCGACCCGACCAGTACCCGCTGTTCCTCCACTTCCCGTACTTCGACCTGTACCGAAAGCAGGTCATCAAGCAGGCCGACCTCGTGCTTGCAATGCACCTCCGCGGAGACGCGTTCACCGCGGAACAAAAGGCTCGGAACTTCGCGTACTACGAGGCGCTGACCGTGCGCGACTCCTCACTTTCATCGTGCACGCAGTCGATCATCGCGGCCGAGGTGGGACACCTGCAGCTGGCGCACGACTACCTGGGCGAGGCGGCCCTCATGGACCTCAACGACCTCGAGCACAATGTGCGCGAGGGCGTGCACATGGGGTCGCTCGCCGGCGCGTGGTTGGCCGCGGTGCACGGGCTTGGCGGCATGCGACACCACGGCGAATCGTTGGGATTCAGCCCGCGGCTGCCTCGCGGAATTCGGAAGTTGACCTTTCGGGTCATCTTTCTCGGCCGCCTGCTCAGGGTGAGCTTCGACCACCGCCAGGCGACGTACAGCCTGATCCGGGGCCGTCCCATCACCTTCGACCACTACGGCAAGGCGATGCGACTCGCCCCCGGTCGTTCCGCGGTGCGTCGAATCCCCGAATTGAAAGCGCCGCCCGAGCCCAAGCAGCCTTTCGGCCGAGCACCGGCCCGCCGGGGCCGGCAGAGACCGCGCAAGCTGCGGCCTCGACCGGCTAAATCGGAAAGTCCCTAAGCCCTTACTTGAGCTCCGCGGTGGCGCCGGCTTCCTTCAGCCGTGCGACCGCCTTCTCCGCGTCGGCCTTGGAGACGTTCTCCAGCACCGGTTTCGGCGCCGCGTCGACCAGGTCCTTGGCTTCCTTCAGGCCGAGCTGGGTCAGCTCGCGGACGGCCTTGATCACGTTGATCTTGCTGTCACCGACAGCGGTGAGGGTGACGGTGAACTCTGTTTGCTCCTCTTCCGCCGGAGCCGCCTCGCCGGCCGCCGGACCGGCCGCAGCCGCCACGGCCACCGGAGCCGCCGCCTTGATGCCGAACTCGTCCTCGATCGCCTTCACAGCCTCGACCACGTCGAGGATGCTCCAGTCCTTGAGCGCCGCCACGAACTCTTTCGGGGTGATCTTCGTCGCCGCCATTTACGCTGCCTCCAGTTTTGATTTGTATGCGTCCAGTACTCCGAGGAGCTGCTGAACAGGGGTTTGCATGATTCCGACGAGCTGGGCGACCGGTGACTGAAGCGTGCCCAGGAGCTGGGCAAGCAAGGTTTCGCGGGAGGGCAGGTCGGCCAGCTGCTTGACCTGGTCCGGCGAGAAAACGCGGCCTTCGACGAGGCCGCCTTTGACGTCGAGCTTCAATCGCGTGGCGCGCACGAACTCGTTGATGAGCTTCGACGGGAGGCTCAGGTCGTCGTACCCGAACGCGATCGCGACCGGGCCCTCGAGCTGCGCCTTCAGGTCGCCGAGGCCGGCCGCGTCCGCCGCCCGCCGCGCAAGCGTGTTCTTGATGACTCGGTACTCGACGTCGCCCGTGCGCAGCCTGCCGCGAAGGTCCTGCAGCTGCGTGACGGTCAGGCCGCGGTAGTCGGTCAGCAGGGCGACCTTGGCCTTACGGAGCTTCTCGGTCAGAAGCTCCACCTGTTCCGCCTTTTGTTCTTTGCGCGCCTTGGGCAATAAAAAATCCTCCCTGCCAGACACGGTCCGAAGCAGGAAGGATCCACGCGTCCTTCACTTGATTGCCTCGGTAGGAAATTGAGTCCGCGCTCGCGGACACCTACGGTCTAGGGCAGACCGCGAATTATACGGAGTTCGTCTTCGCCCAGTCCTCGCGCAGGAGCTCGGTCAGGATGTGGTCTCGCCACTCCCCGTCGATGAAGCGGTCACGGGTCCAGCGGCCGACCTCCTTGTAGCCGGCCGAGCGCTGCGCCTTCGCGCTGGCCTCGTTCCCGGCGAGGTATCCGGACTTGAGCTTGCGCAGCGGGAGCTGCGTGAACGCATAGCCGGCGCGAAGCTGCATGAGCTCGCGCCCCAGGCCCTTGCCCCACACCGACTTGTCCCCGATCACTGTTCCGGTCGTGCCGAAGCCGTGCTTCCAGTCGATCTTGACGATGCTGGTCCCTCCGACCATCCGGCCCATATGCTCCACCGCCCAGAACACCGCATCGGGATCGCGCGCCATCCGGTCCAGCCACTCCTTTTCAGAGTCGAGCGAGGGCGGGTTCTGGATCTTGAGAAAGCGCGTGACCTCGAGGTCGTCGAACCACGTGATCATCTCGGCCGCGTCCTCCGGTCGAGGCGGCCGGAGCCGAACGAGAGCACCTTCGAGCACCGGGCCGTACATGACGCGAAGGTTACTCAGATCTCCGCGAGTGCCGGCCAACGCGCCTTTGCCACCGACGTCAAACCCGCGAGCGCCGGCCCTCACGTGGAAGGCGCTCGGGAACTTAGCTGGCCGTGTGGAGCTTGGCCGCTTCCTTCACGTCCACCGGGACGGATGGCCCCTGCGTCGACGTCAGGAAGAACGTGCGCAGGTACTGGCCTTTCGATGTCGACGGCTTATTGCGGATCAGCGCGTCGACGAGTGTCGTCAGGTTCTCGTGCAGCTTCTTGGAGTCGAACGAGACCTTGCCGATCGCGACGTGGATGATCCCGAACTTGTCCGTGCGGAACTCGACCTTGCCGCCCTTGGCGTCGCGCACGGCCCGCGCAACGTCATTCGTGACGGTGCCCGACTTCGGGTTCGGCATCAGTCCTCGGGGACCGAGGATCTTGCCGAGAGGTCCGACCTTGGCCATCATGTCCGGCGTCGCGATCGCGGAGTCGAAGTCCGTCCAGCCCTCCTGCACGCGCTTCACCAGGTCGTCGCCGCCGACCACGTCCGCGCCCGCCTCCTGCGCCTCGCGCGCCCGGTCGCCCACGGCGAAGACGGCGACGCGCACCTTTTTGCCTGTGCCGTTGGGCAGGACCACCGATCCGCGGACCATCTGCTCGGCGTGCCGAGGGTCGACGCCCAGGCGGATGTGGGCCTCGACGGTGGCGTCGAACTTGGAGATCGAGGTATCGCGCACGATCTGGCACGCGATCTCGGGATCGAGACCGCCGTTGCCGTTGCCGCCGACAGCCGCCTCGACCTTCTTGGCCGCCTCGATGTACTTCTTGCCGCGCTTCTTCGGCATCAGTCCAGCACCTCGAGGCCCATCGACCGGGCGGTGCCCTCGATCATCTTCATGGCGGCTTCGCCGTCATAGGCGTTGAGGTCCTTGCTCTTCACCTCGACGATCTGCCTGATCTGCGATCGCGTGATGCGGCCGACCTTCTCGCGGTTCGGCTTGGCTGATCCCTTCTCGACGCCGGCGGCGCGCTTGAGGAGCTGCACCGCGGGCGGCGTCTTCAACACAAACGAGAAGCTGCGGTCCTCGAAGATCGTGATCAGAGCGGGCACGACGTCACCGGCCTGCTGAGCCGTCCGCTCGTTGTAGGCCTTGGTGAACTCCATGATGTTGATGCCGTGCGGGCCCAGGGCGGTGCCGACGGGCGGCGCGGGAGTGGCCCTGCCGGCCTGCAGCTCGAGCTTGAGCACCGCGCGAACCTTCTTCTTGCCCATTGGTTCCTTAGTGGACCTTCTCCACCTGCAGGAGGTCGAAGGCGCGGGTGAGGCAGGCCTCCCCCGCGGGACCCCCTCCGTTGGCAGCGTCGCCTGGAGGCGATTGGATTAGGCATAGGAGACGGCCGGAATAAATCCGGCCTTCTGCCCCACATTGGGTTCTGATCATTAGTGGACCTTCTCGACCTGCAGGAGGTCCAGCTCGACGGGCGTCTCTCGGCCGAACATGTTGACCAGCACTTTCAGCTTGCCCTTCTCGGGGTTGATCTCGTCGACCTTGCCGTGGAAGTCGGTGAACGGCCCGTCCACGACGCGGACGGACTCGCCGACCTGGAACTCGACGCGAATCTTCGGCGCCTCCTGCTTCATCTGCTTCTGGATCGCGCGGACCTCTTTCTCCTGCAGAGGGACCGGGCTGTTCGCGGAGCCGACGAAGCTCGTCACGCCTGGAGTGTTACGAACGACGAACCAGGACTCGTTCGACATCTTCATCTTGACCAGGATGTAGCCGGGGAAGATGCGCTTCTGGACGTGGCGGCGCTTGCCGTCCTTGATCTCGATCTCGTCCTCCATCGGGACGAGGACCTGGAGGATCTTGTCCTGCATGTCCATCGACTCGATGCGCTTCTCGAGGTTCTTCTTGACCTTCTCCTCATGCCCCGAGTAGGCATGCACGACATACCACTGCGCATCGTCGTCGGGGGTTGGTTGGGCTTTTTCGACGGCCATCAGTGGACTCCGTTGTTGTAGATCGTCCGCTTGGCGGCCTCGGCGAGCACGTAGTCGGTGCCGCCGATGAAGACGCCAAGCACGATCACCGTGAAGATCACGACCAGGGTGTAGCGGTAGAGCTCGGGGCCGGTGGGCCAGACCACCTTGCGGAGCTCGTCATAGACGTCGCGCAGGAACTGGCCGATGCCCTGTGAGGAGCTCGGCTCGTCGCGCTTGCGGGCTGTCACTGCCATGTGATGGTTACTTGGTCTCCTTGTGGGATGTGTGTTTGTGACACCACTTGCAGTACTTGCTGAGCTCGATCCGGTCGGGATCGTTCTTCTTGTTCTTCACAGTGGTGTAATTGCGCCTCTTGCAGACGCCGCAGGCGAGGGTGATTATGTCTTCCATGGTTGGCTCTTTGGGTGGGGGAGAAAGAAAAAAGCCTAGGTTTCCTAGGCGCTGTCAATAGTAGCAGAGGATTCCGCGGGCCCATTGACCAATCGCCCTTGGTAGGACTATAAGGACCTCGACCCGGCCGCCCGACATTCAGGAGGAAAGCCATGCTGGGGTCCCGACGCCTTCTCGCCTCCGTCGCCGTCCTGTCCGCCCGACCGGGCCATCACCGAAGCAGGGTGCGCGTCAAGGTGTCGGCGAGCCAGGCAACGTAGCGCTCCCTGGACCATTCACGCTCACCACGAAGCAGGCCGTGGACCTCGGGCGAAGCCAGAGTCCAGACGATGGCGGCCGCCTCTTCGTCGCCCGTTCCTCCCCGGAAGGGCCCGTTCGCCGCCAGCCACGAAACGAATCGCTTCGTGTTCGCGTAGCGCGAACCGCCCTGCATGCGGGCCCGGAGGGCGGCGATCTCGGGGTCGACTGCGGCCGCGCCGCGCATGATGTCATCGACCGGGCGGGCACGCTCCAAGATCTGGGCTACGTCGGCGGCGAAAGCGGCCACCTGCGCCCGCTGATTGGGTTCGGCGCGGACCTTCTGGGGGCCCTGCCGATCTAGGAGCGCGACCGGCGAATCGTCCCCGCCCACTCGGATGTCCAGCAGCTTGTGCAGCACGCCTGCCTTTGTCCCGAAGCTCGCATATACCGTGTCGGTCGCCACGCCCGCCTCGGCGGCGATTGACTCCATCGTCGTCGCGCCATAGCCGTGGTCGGTGAACAGGCGCTGAGCCGTGTCCAGGATGCGCAACCTCGTCTGGCTCGCCTGCTCCTGTCGCAGGGTCGACCTATATGGGCGCTTGGACTTGACTCTCGGCACTGGTTCAGTCTAGACTCCCGGTATTGATCCTAGTCCACATCGGGTTAATTACTGGAGCTTTCAAATGGCAAGCCATGACAACGAGAAGCTGTACCGCCGCCTCATTGACGAAGTATTCAACCAGGGACGCTTAGAGGTCGCCGACGAGCTGGTCGCTCCCGGCGGCATCGAACACCAGCAGTCCGGCATGGGCGGCGGCCCCGAAGGCGTCAAGCGCGTCGCCACCACCCTCCGCAACGCCTTTCCGGATTTCAAGCTCACGATCGAAGACCTCGCTGTGGACGGCGATCGCGTCTGGGCGCGCCAGCGAGGAGGCGGGACCAACGGAGGCAGCTTCTTCGGCCATCCCCCAACCGGGAAGACCGGCTTCATCGAAGTGTTCGACGTCGTGCGCTTCGCGGACGGAAAGATGGTGGAGCACTGGGGCGTGCCAGACCAGCTGTCGATGCTGATCCAGCTCGGTCTGGTGTCCGCTCCCGAGAGGCAGGCTCCCGCCAAGGTCTAGCGCCATGTGCCCGGTCCACCTCGGACCGGGTCATATCATTCGATCGATGCCCGCCCCTGTAGTCGCCGTCCTGCACGGCGATCAGACCGGCGAAGAGCTCCTCCGCGAGGCGCTCCGGCTGCTCGAGCCGGGCGTCCTGGGCGTCCAGGTCGAGACCAGGAGCTTCGACCTTTCGCTCGAGGCAAGGCGGCGATCGCGGAACCAGTGCGTCCTCGACGCCGCGAAGGCGCTTCGCGAGCTTGGTTTCGGGATCAAAGCCGCCACAGTGACGCCCGAGGGATCTGGCGACGTCGGCAGCCCGAACGCCATCCTCCGCAAGGAGATCGACGGCCGGGTGATCGTGCGGACCGGGCGCCGGATCCCGGGCGTCAGGCCCGTCGCGGGCGTCCACGCGCCGATCTCGGTGATCAGGATGGCCGTCGACGACGCATACGGCGCGCGCGAGTGGCGCGAAGGCCACGACCTCGACGAGTGGGCGTTTCGGACTGAGAAGATCAGCCGCCGCACGTGCCGGATCGTGGCCGACTATGCATTCCGCCACGCCCGGCGAATCGAGGCCACGGTGTTCGGAGGGCCCAAGTTCACGGTCAGCCCTGTCTACGAGGGCATGTTCAAGGAAGAGCTCGACGCCGCCGCCGCGCGCAACCCTGACGTCCGATACGAGCCCCACCTGATCGACGCCACCTACGCCCTGCTGCTCGCGACGACCGGCGAGGCGCTCGTGATCCCGGCCCTCAACCGCGACGGGGACACGCTGTCCGACCTGGTCATGCAGATGTTCGGCACCATCGCGGGTGCAGAGTCGACGCTGCTCGCGTTCGACGAAGAGGGGGCGGTCGAGGTGGCGATGACCGAGGCGCCTCACGGCACAGCCCCCGCCCTCGAGGGCAAAAACCTCGCGAACCCGACGGCAATGATCCTGGCGGTCGCCTCGCTCCTCAGCTACATGAAAGGAGAGGACGCGCGGCGCGCCTCGCGCGCGATCTACGAAGCGACTCTGGAGGCGGTCTCGGACGGCGTCCGCACCGCCGACCTGGGCGGCCAGGCCTCCACGTCTGACTTCACGTCCGAGGTGATCCGCCGCGTCAAGACCAAGGTCGACGTGTGGAGCGCGCTGGCGGACATCGAACGCTGAAGTATCTCGCTCTCGGTGACTCCTACACGATCGGTACCGGCGCCTCAGACGATTCCCGCGCCTGGCCGTCGATCATCGCCTCGCGGCTGGGCGCCGAGCTGACCAATCCTGCGGTCAATGGCTACACCACCCTCGACCTCATCCGGGAGGAGCTGCCGTACCTCGACCGCGTCGAGCCCGATCTCGTGTCGATCCTGATCGGCGTCAACGACCTGGTCCAGGGCAGGACACCGGATGAGTTCAGGCGCTCGCTCGCGACGATCTACGACGAGATCGCGGGCAGGCTCGTCGCCGCTCTCTCCATCCCGACATGGTCATATGTTCCGGCCGCAGCGGACTTCGGCGGCGTGCACCGAGTGGAGAAGTTGACCGGGATTTTTAACGAAGTCGCACGCAAGGAAGCCGAGGCGCACGCCTTCAAGTGGATCGACCTTGGTCCCGCCAGCACATCCGGCATGGGTACACCGGGTTGGATCGCGTCGGACCATCTGCATCCCGGCGACGCCCAGTACGCGGCGTGGGCGGACGCGATTTGGCCAGCCGTCAGCAACTTGACAGGAATCGTCGCACCAGGCCGACCACCGACTCCGGAGCATTGAGCACGTCACTTGCGGTGAAGCTCGACCTTTCGCCTCAACCCAGGCGGTTAAGACCCGGACCGTGCTAAAGGGTTGTTTGGACGAGTTGAATTCGAACACTTTCAGCACGATCGGCTCGGGCTAGACGGTGATCCTCTTGAAGGACTCCGCGTACTGGTAGCCGCCCTTCTTGCCCACGTCCCGGTGGCGCTTGCGCATGAACTTCTCGACGTCCCACTCGCGACCGGGCTTCGCGAGCTGGCTCTTGTGCTTGCGCAGCGCCTCGATCTTTCGATCCAGGGTCGGGGTGATGTCGACGAGGTAGTCGCCCTGGGTCCAGAACGGGATCCAGACCTCTTTGACCTCATGGGGCTTAAAGCCTTGTTTCAGCAGCGAGCGGAACGCGCGCGGGTTGCGCGAGTCGGGGTAAACCGCGGCCATCGTCGCCTCGCCGACGGCCAGGTGATCGGGGTGCGACCCGCCCATCGGCGCGTCGAGGACGCGACCGGGGATGTGCGTGATCACGAGCTCGGGCTTGTACTTGCGGATCATGCGCACGATGTCGCGGCGCAGCTTCAGATCCGGCGCCAGGTGGCCGTCCTTGTAGCCGAGGAACTCCACCCGCTTGACGCCCAACACTCGGGCCGCGGCCCGCTGCTCTCTCGCTCGGATCGCAATCAGCTCCGAGTCCTTCTGTGCGGGATCCTCGCCGCCCTGCCTGCCATCCGTGACGATGACGTAGGTGACGTCGGCCCCGCTGTCGGCCAGCCGGGCGATCGCGCCGCCGGCGCCGAAGTCAGGGTCGTCGGGGTGCGCGGAGACCATCATCACGCGCGCGAACTTGGGCAATCTGCCGTTGCTGCGGGTTGTCGCCATGAAAAAAGGTTAGTCGAAGCTAGCGCTTCCGACTTTGTTTGACAGCCGCCGGAGCTGGCGCTTCCGACTTTGTTGGAAAGCCGCCGAAGCTAGCGCTTCGGCTTGGCGGGCGCGCTCAGCGAAACCAGCGGAATCGCCGCCTGGATCGGTTCCCACAAACCCTCCAGCTGTGGTCCGGTGAGCCGCGACCGGATGGCGATCACCCGTCCGCCGAATGCCGCCGTCTTCACGGCGGCCCATCCCCCGCCCCCTGACAGACGCATGGGCACTGTGACGACGGCCGCGAGCGCGGCCGCCTCCTCGCCGGCCCGCGAGCCTCCGTCGGCCACCGCGCGAGAAAGAACCGTGGACAGCTCATGGTCGAGCTGCCACGACCGCGCGAGAACCGCGCACTGGCTGGCTCCCAGGCGGCTAACCGCGGTCACGTAGCGCGAAACCATCGCACCGAGCGAGCGCGGGTTCGTAACCGGGATGGCGGAGGCGAACGGCGCGTATGACGCGGCGAACTTGATCGGGGTCAGGTGATGACGATGGACCAACGCCGACACCGCGTGCCATGCCGCGACCGCCTCGTCGTCGGAGCGGCCACCGAAGAAGTCGATCAGCGCGGTGCCCGCGTTGACCAGAGGCGCCACTCCTTCCTCGTTGGCGTCCGGCGCAGCCGACGCGACACGATTCCAGTCGCCCTTGTCCAACGAAGCGATCTTGTGCGCGAAGCCACCTCCGTTCAGTCCCTCGAATGCGATCGACGGTTCGAAGGGGACCAGGACCTGGCGAATCTGTTCGTGGTTTGCCTGATGACGGGACTCGAGGGCGAACCCAGCACGTTCGACAGCCACGAAAGCTCGGCATCTCAGGTAGTTGTCAAGATCGCGCGTGCCGTCAAGCATGGCCAGCAGCGACCTGACGACTCCGGCCGGCTCGGCGGCACCCTCGCGCGTGACACTCGAGACCAGCTTCCTGCGATCCAGCACCCGAAGCCACTGGATCGCCGATAGCTCGCTGACGCCTTTGATGAAGCCGGCGACCTCAGCGTGGTTGGGCCCATACGGCGCCGACGCCTTCGCCGCCGTCGCCGGTGCGACCCGGCTGCGGGGCGGCCTGGTGATCGTTTTGATGACGCTGTTCACCGCCGAGCGCACACGTTCTGCGGTGGGCACCTCCTCGACCTGGCTGAGCGACGCGAGAGGGATGACGGATTCGAGCGGCGCCCACAGCTCAGAGATCTCCTGCGCGGTAAGGTCGCCGAGCGATCCCAGCACGCGCCCGCCATGCACCAGCGTGCGCACGGCTGCCCATCCCTCGTCTCCGGTCAGCTGATTCGGAATCAACTCGAGAGCTCCGAGCGCGACGGCCTCCTCGCTCCTCACGTGCCGGTTCTTGGCGACCGCCTGGAGCAGGGCGCGCGACGCTCCGGGCTCGATCCGCCAGCGCCGAGCGAGGACAATCAGCTGCTCCTTGGTAAGGCTCTGCAGCCGGGCGATGAAGCGGCGGGTCCGCGGCTCCAGCACGTCCGAACCCGAGAGAGGGATCACCGCCGCAAACGGCGCGTAGTGAACCGCCAACTTGAGCGCGGGTAGTTGCGAGCGCATGACCAGAGCCGTCATCGCCTGCCAGGCCGCCACCTGCTTTTCCTCGCTCCTCTTGACCAGGGTGTCGAAGAGCACCTCTCCGGCCCTGGCCATCGGTTCGGAGATCCGCGTGTCGCTGCTGCGGATCGCCGCCTGGATGGACCGCGCCGAGTCCGGCGGGCCGCCGCCTTCCTTGGTGACCGACCCCACAAGGCGGCGAACGGCCAGGACCTGGCGCCACTGCCATGGCGTGAGCTGGGCGGCCGCGACGATGAAAGCCTCGACCTCGGCCGTATGCGGGCCAAAGCGGTGGGACGCGTCGTCGTTGGCCCTCTGGATACGGCCGAGCAGACCATGGGAGGCGGGCGCCACAGCCCTATTCTCAGCGCAACTCCGCCGCCTTAAGCCTCCTTAAACGGTCTCGACCTTGAGGAGGTTTGTCTGGCCCGGGCGGCCGACCGGAACGCCCGCCACGACGACCACCCGATCGCCGGGACGGACCATCCCGCTCTGCACCGCCGCCTCGGTCGCGTTCGAGATCATCTCGTCGGTGTCCCGGCCCGGGCTGACCAGAAGCGGAAGCACCCCCGCGTACAGTGCGGTCCGCCGCAGCACCTCGGGGTGCGGGCTTGCCGCGATGATCGGCACCCCGGGCCGGGCCTTGCTGCAGCGGAGGGCCGTGGTGCCCGATTCGGTGAAGGCGATGATGACGCGTGCTTCGAGCTCGGCGGCGGTGGACGCCGCGGCGTGGGCGATCGCGCTGCCGACCTGGCCCGGCTCGCGCCAGAACTGGCGCGCCCGGTCGTAAGCCGGATGCTTTTGCGCCGCCTGGCAGATGCGGGCCATCGCGCGCACAGCCTCGACCGGGTGCGCGCCGATCGAGGTTTCCTGGGAAAGCATCACCGCGTCGGTGCCATCCCAGATCGCGTTGGCGACATCGGAGGCTTCCGCGCGCGTCGGCCGGTTCGAGGTGACCATGGACTCAAGCATCTCGGTGGCCGTGATGACCGGTACGCCCGCGCGGTTGGCGTGGTCGATCAGCTCCTTCTGGACGGCGGGCAGCTCGCCGAGCTTCAGCTCCACGCCCAGGTCGCCTCGCGCGACCATGACCGCGTCGGCGACCTCCAGGATCTTGGCCAGATTTCGGATGGCCTCAAGCTTTTCGAGCTTGGCGATGACGGGGATCGCCCGGTTCATCCCGTTCACGTGCTGCTGGCAGGCGACCACGTCTTCGGGCCGGCGGACGAACGACAACGCAAGGTAATCGACGTCCAGCTCGACGGCGAGCTTCAGGTCTTCGATGTCCTTTGCGGTCAGCGCCGGAAGCGGCAGCGACCGGCCGGGCACGCTGATCCCCTTGCGCGAGCCGAGGAGGCCGCCGCGCACCACGGAGGCCTCCGCCCTGCCGTCCTCGACCCCGCGGATCGCGAGCTCGATCCGCCCGTCGTCGAGCAGGACGCGATCGCCGGGCCGCAGCGCCTGAACCAGCTCCACATGGGAAACCTGCACCACCTCCCCACCAGGGGAGGTGGCGAAGCCGCCAGAAGGGAAATGTCGGCCTGCGCCAATCAGGGCGACGGAGCGCCCGCGCACCAGTCGCTGGAACGTCCCGTCGACGGGCCCGGTCCGGATCTTCGGACCCTGCAGGTCGCCGAGCAGCGCGATCGGCCGGCCGGCATCATCCGCGGCCTCTCGCACCGCCTTTGCCGCAGCGCGATGGGACTCGGCGTCGCCGTGCGAGAAGTTGAGACGCGCGACGTCCATGCCCGCCTGGACCATCGCTCGCATGACTTGCGGCGATGCGCTCGACGGTCCGATCGTGCACACGATGCGCGTGCGGCGAAGCATGTTCATTGGTATCGGCTTACGCGCCGCGTCATCTCCTGGTCGGCGTCGTTGACACGCCGCTCGAGCTCGACCGCGCTGATCACCGCGCCGCCCATGCCACGCACGAGATCGCCTTGAAACCGATCCGAGGTCGCGACGGTGATCATGTCACCGGTCTGGTTAGCCTGGTAGGCGAGCCGCTCGATCGAGTGATCCGCGGAGTGCCCCTTGCGCGTGAAGATGACGTGAACGCCGTCGACGGTCTCCTCCGAGTTCGACATCGCCTTCGAGTGGTGGGCGTCGAAAACCACGGTCAGCTCTTCGCCGCTGATCATGCCGAGCACCGACAGTCGCCGGATGAGCTGTTCGCGGGCGGCCTCGAGCGAGGCCGTGGAAAGCAGCCGCTTGAGCGACGGCCACGCGTGGATCACGTTGTAGCCGTCGACGATCAGTCGCTGCACCCGGCTACAGGAAACGCATGTTGAGCTGACCGAAGAAGATCAGAGTGCTGTCGATGCCAAAGAGCGAGGTCAGCTGAAAGACCGCGCCGAAGAACACGTCCCTGATCGGCGCGATGAACCACAACGCCAAGAACACTGCGTAAATCGCCAGCATGCTGTACCGCATGGCCGCGAACTGGACGGAGTAAGGAAGCCACGGCCGGATGATGCCGAAGCCGTCGAGCCCGGGGGCCGGGACCAGGTTCAGGAGCACCGCCAGCGTCATAAAGAATCCGAGCACGGCGAGCGCCGCAAAAAAGCTCACCGACTCCGGGCCGATCCAACCCGCCCGCGTCGCCACGGCGAAGGCGGCGACGATGAGCAGGCCGCATAGCGCGGTCGCCACCGGTCCCGCCACCGATACGGCGGAGCTCCATGCGCGCGTGCGCAGAGCGGAGTGGTTGATGTAGACGGCCCCACCGGGCAGCGCGATGCCGCCGATCAACAGAAAGATGATCGGCAGGACCAGGCTCATCGTGAGGTTTGTGTAGCGGAGCGGATTCAGCGAGAGGTAGCCGGCGCCGACGACCGATCGATCGCCGCCGAGGTACGCGACCAATGCGTGGCCGAACTCGTGGATGCACAGCGACAGCACCCATCCGCCCACGACGAAAAGAATCGTCCACAGTGGTACGAAACGGGGCAGGAAGTTCGTCCAGAGAAGCGCGCCGGAGACCGCGGTCGCGCCGGCGATACCGAGAAATACAGGGCTGACGCCCAGCACGCCTCGCAGCGAAGGCCAGGGTTGCCGGCGAAGCGCCGCATCGGGCCGGGAGGTGTCTCGGTAGGAGGGAACGCCGGCGCGGCTTCCCGTCTGGAGATGACGTCGCAGGTCATAAAGAGTCAGCCCGGCTTTCATCAGCGGAGCCGACGTCGATGGCGAGTCGCTGTACAGCATCGCGAGCAGGAGATGGATCGAGTCGACCTGGTAGTGCCCCAGCACCTGGGCTTCCCGGTTCGCGTTGACCAGAAGCTGGCGAAGGCTCAGCGGGTTCGCTTCTGCTCCATTCGACTGGATCAGCGGCGCGATCGCCTGCGGGTCGAACCCCATCGCGCGGATCTCTGTGTCGGCCAGGTTGCCCGGCACCTGCAGCGTGGCGTTGAAAATATCGCCTGGCGCGACGATCTCGGAACCCCGCGCCGACGCCACCTTCGCCGCGCGCTCGAGGATCTCCCGCGCGTCGCGCGTCAAAACTATGTCCGCGGACGCGCGGCCCAGCTCAGCGCTTGCGTCAGGCACCGCTTCAGTCTAGGAGGAGGTCTGGCGGGAGACCCTCTGACGCATGACCTCATAAAGAATCGCGGCCGCTGCCGCGGACGCGTTGAAGCTGGCGATGTGGCCCGCGATGGGCAGCCTCACCCTGGCGTCGCATCGCTCTTTGACCAGCCGGTGCACGCCCGCGCCTTCGCTGCCGACGACGATGCAGACGGCCTGCGTGAAATCGAAGTCCCAGGCGTAAAGCTCGCCTCGTGGGTCAAGCGCGACGCACCAGATTCCGGCGCGCTTGACCTCGGGGATCGCCGAAGGCAGGCCGGAGACGCGCGCGATCGGCAGCAGCTCGGTGGCGCCGGAGCTGGCTTTGACCGCGACGGGCGAGAGCGGAGCGCTGCGGTGCTCGGGAACGATGGCGCCGCCGGCGCCGGCGACCTCCGCGCTGCGCAGGATGGCGCCCAGGTTCTGCGGGTCCATGATCGAATCCAGCGCTACCAGCAGCGTTGGTTGCGTATCGAGGAGCTGCTTCAGAGTCCATTCGCGGCGCGGCTTGAGCTCGGCGGCGACTCCCTGGTTCACGCCAGGCGCCATCGCGTCGAGCTTTTCGGGTACCACCACCTCGACCGGTGCGAGCTTCGCGAGCTCGTCCAGGCGCGGATCGTGGCCGAGGCCGGCGGCCTGGTAAACCTTGGTCACGCGGCCTGCTCGCGCCGCCTCGAGCACCGCGTTGCGGCCATGAATCAATTGCCTCAATCCTCTGCCACCGCGGCGGTTCGCCGCCAGCGGACACCGTCCTTCGAGTCTTCGAGCGCAATGCCGCGACGCTTCAGGTCGTCACGGATCCGGTCCGCGCGGGCAAAGTCGCGTGTCTGACGCGCCGCCTCTCGCTCCGCGATCAAGCGTTCCACCTCTTCGGCCAGGCCTGGCTCCTCTGCCCGAATCACATCGAGATGGGCGTCGACTTCGTCGATGAGATCCCGCAGGGACGCCAGGTTGCGCGGCCCCGCGCGCTCGGCGTCGAGCGCCGAGTTCGCCTCGCGGATGAGCTCGAAGACCAGGCCAATCCCCTGCGGCAGGTTGAGGTCGTCGTCGAGCGCGGCGCGGTACGCGACGCGGACGTCGGCGGTCCGCTTGGCCAGCTCGGCGTCGTCGGTCACCCCCGGTGCCGTGCGCTGCACGCGGTCCGCGAACTCGCGGAGCCGTCGCACCTGTTCTGCGGCCGCGTGGAGCGCTTCAGCGCTGAGGCGCACACGCGAGCGGTAGTGCGCGTTGGCCATCAGAAAGAACCGAATCGCGAGGGGATCGTGACCGGCCGCCATCAGGTCGCGGAGTGTCGTGAATCCGCCGGCGCTCTTCGACATCTTCTCCCCCGTCGCGTCGGCGAGGAACTCCGAGTGCAGCCATACGCGGGCGAATTTCTTGTGGTTCGCCGCCTCGGATTGGGCGATCTCGTTTTCGTGATGCGGAAATGTGAGGTCGACACCGCCGGCGTGGATGTCGAGCGTGTCGCCCAGGTAGCGCTTGCTCATGGCGGAGCACTCGATGTGCCAGCCAGGTCGGCCGCGACCGAAGGGCGCGTCCCAAGCGGCCCCTAACTTTTCGTCCCCCGGTTGGGCCTTCTTCCACAGCGCGAAGTCGCTGACCGACTCCTTGTCGTACTTGTCGGTGGCAACGCGCGCCCCGGCCTTGAGGCCTGCCCGGTCGAGGTGGGACAAGGCGCCGTAGGCGGGGAAGCTCGCGATCCGGAAGTAGACGTCTCCGTCGGCGACGTAAGCATTGCCGTTCTCGATGAGCGTCCCGATCATCTCGATCATCTCCGGGATGTGCTCGGTGGCGCGCGGATAGTGCTCGGCCCGCTCGGCGCGGAGCGCCGCCATGTCCTCGAAGAACGCCGCGGCATACGGCGCGACGTACTCCTCGATCGTGATCCCCGCGTGCATCGCCTGGTCGAGAATGCGGTCGTCGATGTCGGTCAGGTTCATCACGTGCGTGACGCGAAAGCCAGCGACCCGCAGATGTCGCCGCACAAGGTCGTAAAAGAGGAATGCTCGAAGGTTGCCGACGTGAGCGAAGTTCCAGACCGTCGGACCACACGTGTACATGCGAACGTGGCCCTTCTCGAGCGGCTCGAAATCCTCCTTCGCTCCGGTGAGCGTGTTGTGCAGCCTTAGCGTCATACGGTGTCGATTGTCGCGACTGCCTGAGCAGCGATGCCCAGGCCCTGACCCATGGCTCCGAGCCCTTCCGGTGATTTTCCCTTCACGTTCACATCGATGGTCCCCAGCCGGGCAGCCAGATTGGAGTTCATCGCCGCAAGATGCGAATGGAGTCGCGGCTCTTGCGCGATCACCACGCAATCGACGTTGACCACGCGATAACCGGCCTCGCTCAGCATGGCCACCGATTTTTCAAGCATGCGGAGGCTCGACGCGTTCTTGAACTCCGGATCGTCGGCCGGAAAGTGCGTGCCGATATCGCCGAGCCCTGCGGCGCCGAGGACTGCATCGATCACCGCGTGGGTGAGCACGTCGGCGTCCGAGTGGCCGTCGAGGCCTGTCGGGTGGTCGATGTGCACGCCACCCAGCACGAGACGACGCCCCGCGACGAGCGGGTGGACGTCGTAGCCGATACCGACCCTCACCGGGTAACTGTCTCGTGCTCCCGGATCAAGGCCTCCACGACCTCGAGGTCCTCGGGGGTCGTGAGCTTGATGTTCGCCGGCTCTCCGGGCACGACCGTGACCGCGTGGCCGGTCGCCGCAACCAGCTGCGCATCATCATCGCCCACCAGGCCCGCGTCGGCCGCCTCGCGGTGAGCGCGAGCGAGCAGTTCGTGCGAGAAGCCTTGCGGCGTCTGCGCGAGCACGATCCTCGACCGATCGAGGCTTTCGACGAGTCGATTGCCCTCGACGCGCTTGACGGCGTCGCGGGGCGAGATCGCCGGAAACGCGGCGCCGGACTCCATCGCCGCGGCGAGCACCCGGCGCACCAGCGTCGCTGTGACCAGTGGCCGCGCCGCGTCGTGTACGAGCACGTAGTCGCAATCACCCAGCGCCGCCAGTCCGGCCCGCACGGAATCCTGCCGGCTCTCGCCGCCGGCCTTGACCACGACCGGCTTGCGAGGTTGCAGCGCCTCGACCTCACGCTCGGCGAACTCCAGCCGGCTGGGCGGCCCCACGACGACGATGCGGTCGATCTCGTCGAGGGCAAGGAACAGCTCGAGGACCCGCGCCAGCGTGGTGCGGCCGTTGAGGCGCACCAGCGCCTTGCTTCCACGCCCGAGGCGCGAGCCGGTGCCCGCCGCGGCGACGATCGCGCCGACGGTCGGCATCAGTTGCCGACCTCGGCCTGGCTGGTCGGGGGCGGCAACTTAGGCGGATTCCTCACGAGGCTTGACGCGGTTGGCGGGCCGCCGCGATTCGGTGCCGGCCGGCTCGGCAAAGATCATCCGGCCGGCCGAGGTCTGGATCACCGAAGTGACGACCGCGGTGATGGTCTGGTTGAGGAGGCGCCGCCCGTTCTGGATGACGACCATGGTGCCGTCGTCCAGACTGCCGACACCCTGGCCCGGCTCCTTGCCCTCTCGCGCGACGGTGACGACGATCTCCTCACCGGGAATGGCCACGGGACGCATTGCCTGCGCGAGCTCGTTGAGGTTGAGCACGGCGACGCCTTCGAGGCGCGCGATGCGGTTGAGGTTGAAGTCGTTGGTCATGATCGCCCAGCCCTTGCGCTTGGCCGTGCGCACAAGGTGCGCGTCGATATCGCCGTTGGGAGGCGTCTCGTCCTCGGTGACCTGGAGGTTGATCGCGGGCTCCTTCTGCATATCGGTCAGCACCTCGAGGCCGCGCCGCCCACGCCGGCGTCGAGTGACGTCTGCCGAATCAGCGACCATCTGCAATTCGCGCAGCACCGAGCTGAGGATGAGAAGCGGCATGTCGACGAAGCCCGTCTTGGCGATGTCCTGGATGCGGCCGTCGATGATGACGGACGTGTCCAGCAGGACGCCCGGCATGCGGTGCGCATCGAGCTCCGTCTTTCCGCCGCCGAAGAACAGCGTGCTCAGCTCGGAGCGCCGTGTGAGTCCTACGGAGGCGCCCTGCGCGCCAAGCAGAAGGGCGAGCACGAGGGAGAGCGGGTATCCATAGGGAAGGTCACGCACGAAAAAACCGATCAGGAGGGCGATCACGAGACCGACCACCATACCCAGGAGTCCACTCAGCAGGTCGGGTAGCGGGGTGCTCGTAAGCCGAAAGTTGATGTTGCGCCACCCGCCCAACACATACGGTGTGCCGAGGTACGCAAAGATCAAACCTTCGAGCGTGGTCAGCCCGATGATCGCCCAGCCCGGGTGGGCATTGGTGCCCAGGCCCCGGACCATGAAATAACCGAGCAAGAAACCACCGATCACCCCGAGGCCCGCCCCTGCCCATCGGGCGAGATACTCGGAACGCTTCACGGGTTACCTCCTCAAGAGACCGATAGACCGGCCTCCTTGATGAATGCGCCGGACCGAATGGGTGAAGGAAATGCGGCGGAGAGGGCCTCCGCCAGGGTCCGGACCTCGACAACGTCGAGGCCGGAAGGCCGACCGGCGCGCGAGCCGGCCGGAATCAACGCGCGTGTGAGGCCGTGCCGAGCCGCCTCCTGCAGGCGGCGCTCGAGGTGGCCCACGCGGCGCACTTCGCCCGACAATCCCAGCTCTCCGATCACGAGCAGGCCGTCCGGCATTGGCCTGTTCTTTTCGTTGCTGATAATCGACAGGGCTAGACCGAGGTCGGCGGCTGGCTCCGTGATCCGGATGCCCCCCGCCACGCTGACGAAAACGTCGGACTTGCCGAAGGAAACCTGGATCCGCTTTTCGAGGACCGCCAGGATCATGTGCAGGCGGTTCACGTCGATGCCGTTGGCCACGCGGCGCAGCATCGTGTGGTCGTTCTTGTTGACGAGGCTCTGCACCTCGACCAGGAGCGGCCGGGTGCCTTCCAGCACCGAGACGATCACGGTTCCTGGCGCGGACTGTGCGATGCCGGCGAGGATCGCCGACGAAGGATCGGGCACCTCTTCCATGCCGAGCTCGCCCATGGCGAAGACTCCGATCTCCTCGGCCGAGCCGAATCGGTTCTTGGTCGCCCGCAGCAGGCGCAGCTCCTGGCGGCGGTCGCCCTCGAGGTAAAGCACGGTGTCAACGATATGCTCCAGGACCCTGGGCCCAGCGATCGAACCTTCTTTCGTGACGTGCCCGATCAGGAAGACCGGGACGTCGATCTCCTTGGCCAGCCGCATCAGCCTCGCGGCGGACTCGCGGACCTGGGTCACGCTGCCGGCGCTCCCTTCGAAGCCGGGGTCGGTGACCGTCTGGATCGAATCGATGATCGCCAGCAGCGGGACCTCGGCTCGGATCGCCTCACAGATCGCGTCCAAATCGTTCTCGGCGAGGAGCAGGATGCCCGGCTCGAGGGCGCCCAAACGCCTGGCTCGCATCAGGACCTGTTGGCCAGACTCCTCGCCCGAGACGTAGAGCACCTTGCCCGCCCTGGCGATCTGTGCCGCGGCATGCATGAGGAGGGTCGATTTGCCGACGCCGGGCTCGCCTCCGATGAGGACGAGGCTGCCGGGCACGATGCCCCCACCGAGCACGCGATTCAGCTCGCCCCACGCGAGCTTGGTGCGCGGCGCGTCTTCTGCCGCGATCTCGGTGAGCGGCGTCGCGCGCGGGGGTTGCGCCGGCCGCGACCTGGCGTCCCTGGTCGCCTTCCGGACCTGGAACTCCTGGAGCGTGTTCCAGGCCCGACAGTGCGGGCACTGGCCGGCCCAGCGGAGGCTTTCGCCGCCGCACTCGGTGCAGACAAAGGTGATCGTCGATTTGGGCATGCAGAGACTCTGGACCCATGATCGGGGTTTTGACAAGGCGGCCCCGTAGCTTTTACCGGGACCGGTCGTTGTAACTGGTGAACGTCAAGACGCCGCCCTGACCTACCCCCGGGGCGGCGTCTACCCTCTCAAGTCGAACTCTTCCCCATTCATGGGGAAGTACCCGGCGAAGCCGGGGGATGGGGCTGCCGCGGAAGGTGGCCGGCGCAAACCGCCCGGCCGGATGGGGACGTCGACCGTCGCACTATCCTCCCAACGTGGACGCATCCATCTCCCTCGACCGCATCCGCGAAGCAGCGAACATGATCGATCCCGTATTCCTCCACACGCCGCAGTACGAGTGCGAGCTTCTGAGCGCGCGGATTGGCGTGCGGACCGTGCTCAAGGTCGAGTGCATCAATCCCATTCGCTCGTTCAAGGGCCGCGGCGCCGACTATTTGCTTCACCGCATGACCGCCCCCCGGCAGGGCGTTGTCTGCGCGTCAGCGGGCAACTTCGGGCAGGGGATGGCGTACGCGTGCCGCAAACAAGGCGTGTCGTTGACAGTCTTCGCGGCACGGGCGGCGAACCCGCTCAAGATCCAGCGCATGCGCGAGCTTGGCGCGACGGTGACGCTGCAGGGCGACGACTTCGACCAGGCGAAGGACGCGGCGAAAGAGTCCGCGATCAAGAACGGTCAGACCTACATCGAGGATGGCCGCCTCGGTGCGATCGCCGAAGGCGCCGCCACGATGGCCGTCGAGCTGAGCGCCGCAGAAGATCTCGAAGCGATCTTCGTGCCACTCGGCAACGGGTCGCTCGTCAACGGCATCGGGACATGGCTCAAGCACGCTTCCCCCAAGACACGTGTCGTCGCGGTGTGCGCGGAGTCCGCGCCCTCGATGGCCCTTTCGTGGCAATCGCGCCGACCGGTCGACGCCGCGAGCACGACGATCGCCGACGGGATCGCGGTGCGTGTGCCCGTGCCCGAGGCGGTAAGCCTCATGTCGGCCACGGTCGATGACGTGATGCTGGTCAGCGATGCCGAGATGCGCGATGCGATGCGCTACCTGCTTGCCGACACCGGCCTCGTGGTCGAGCCCGCGGGCGCGGCCGGTGTCGCGGCGATCGCCAAGCGGAGCGAGTTCTACGGCGGAAGGTCGGCCGCCGTCATCACCGGAGGCAACCTCACCGACTCGCAGGTCAGAGACTGGCTCTACTGAGCCGGCGCGTGCTCCAGGTCGGCGAGGTAGTCGAGCGCGGCGAGCGGCCCGTACTGGTTGTAGACATCAGGCACGGCAGCCCGCAGGTTCGGCTGCAGCTGATCCGCGAGCTGCGCCCGCAGGTCGGGCGGCAGCTCGAAGCGCCGGCGACCGTAGGACGCCACAAATCGGCGCAGCTCGGGGTCGAGGCGCCTCAATAACAGCTCCGCCGGGGTGGCGGGCGCGAACGCCGCCTCCGGCGGCCCGATGGCGGCGGGCGGCGGGACGCCCGGAGGAGGAGGAGGCGGCGGCGGGAGGCCGCGCCCGCCAGGCAGCTGCCACAGCGCAACGTAGTCGGAGTCCTTGACGACGACGGTTCCCGCCGCAAGGTCGCCCAGCCGCTTGCCCCGACCGTTGACGAACAGGACGACCAGTCCGACGCCGTACGCGTAAGGCAGGAAGTCGACGATCCGCACGATGTTGCGAATCCCGGCCTGCACGAACGTCATCGGCTCGCCCCGATCGCCCACGGCGCGAAGCCGGAAAACCTTCTTGCCCACGGTCTGCCCTGACCAGAAGGCCTCGCACGCCCAGAAGTAACCGAAGATGACGACGAAGCTGCCGAGCAGGGCCAGGAGGAACGCCACCGTGTCCGCGCCCGCCGCGCCCGTCGCGCTGATCGCGATCGCGGCGAAGTAAAGACCCACCAGGACGCCGACGAGGATCAGCAGGTCGAGTAGCTGGGCGATGCCTCGCGTCGCGAGGCCCGCGACCTGGTAGTCGAACGAGACGCGCTCGGGCGTCGCGACGACGAGGTCGGTGTCCGGGAGCGACTGACTCACTTCTTCCTTATTGTCATGTTGTGCGGGCTGAAGACTTCGTGGCTCTGAGGCGCGAGGACTGGAACCGGCTCGAGGACCTGCTCGCCCGCTCCAGCTCCGGGCATCTCAACGCGCTCACCCCCGCTCAGGTACTGACCCTCGCTGCGCTCTACCGGCGAGCCACGGCCGACCTGGCTCGCGCCCAGCGCGACTGGCCAGGCGAGCCGGTGCAGCGCTACTTGAATGGGCTCGTGGCGCGCGGCCACGGCATCGTGTACCGCCGCGGGGGCGAGGTGTGGAAACGGATCAAGCGCTTTTACGTCGAGACCCTGCCGCGTACCTACCGGGCGGGATGGCCGTACCTCCTCGCCGCGGGGGCGCTGATGTTCGTCCCGGCGTTGATCAGCTTCTTCGTCGTCCTCGCGCACCCCGACGCCGCCTACGCGATCGCGGACCCGAGGCTGATCGACCGCGTGCACCATCACCAGCTCTGGACGCAGATCCCCGAGGACGAGCGCATCCAGATAGCGGGCCTGATCATGGTCAACAACATCTACGTTTCGATCCTCGCCTTCGCCCTGGGTATTGTCTTCGGCCTTCCCGTGATCTGGGTGATGATCTCGAACGGCATCAGCCTGGGCGGCCTTTTCGGTTTGACGCAGGCGTACGGGCTGGCGGGCGGTCTGTTCGAGTTCGTGATCGCTCACGGCGTGCTCGAGCTGTCGATCGTGATCGCGCAAGGAGCGGGCGGATTGATGATGGGCTGGGCGCTTGTCTCGCCGGGCAACCGAAAGCGGTCGGACGCCCTGGTGATCGCGGCCCGTCGCGCGTTCACGCTTTTGCTCGGCCTCGCGCCGCTGCTGGTGGTCGCGGGGACGATCGAGGGCAACATCTCGCCGTCGAGCGCGCCCTTCGCTGTCAAAGTGGCGATCGGGCTGACGACGGGCCTGCTGTTCTACTCCTACCTTCTGTTCACGGGACGGTCGTCACAGGAGGGCGCGTTCCTTCAGCTCCAGGTAGCGCTCGACAAGGGACGGCGACAACTTACCGGCGACCACGTCCAGGCCTAGCACCCCTCCGCGCCGCAGGAGCTCGAAGCTCTCGCGCCGGCTCGCCACGAATTCTTCCGCGGCTGCCCACTCGTAGGCACGGTTGGTGTCTTCGATCGGGTCGTCGCGTGCGCGAAGCACCGAGGGATCCGACATCGCGACCACCAGCACCAGATGGCGGGCGGCCAGCCGCAGCGCGTGCGCCACGAGCTCGCGTGAGGCCTCGGGGTCCTGCACGTCGGTCAGCAGCACGACCATCGACCGTCTACCCACGCGAAGCGCGAGGTGGGTCATCGCGTGCCCGAAGTCTGGCTCGACGTACTCGGGCCTCACGGCGTAGAGCGCCTCGGTGATGCGCCGCAGCTGGGCTGCGCCGCGCTCCGGCTTGATGAACCCAGTGACGCGGTCGTCGAACGTCATCATGCCAACGCGGTCGCCATACGCCTGCGCGACCCAGGCCAGCATCAGCGCGGCGTTGACGGAGTGGTCCAGCTTGTCGAGGTCGCCGGCGGGGGCGGTCATGAGCCGGCCGCAGTCCAGCGCGATGATCACCTGCTGGCCGCGCTCCGCCTCCACTTCCACCATCACCGGACGGTCGCGCCGGGCGGTGGCCGTCCAGCTGACACGCCGGACGTCGTCGCCGCGGACGTAGTCCCGCAGGCCGGCGAACGCGGTCGATGCACCCGGTGGCCGCGCCCGGCGCATCCCCACCATGGCCCGCAGGCCGCGCCGCAGGGAGAGCTGGATGCGCTTGATGGCGACGACGTTCGGAAACACCGCGACCTCCTGCGCACAGGACAGCCGGATCTGCCGCCGCCACCATCCCTCATGGCGCCAGACCTGCAGATCGACGGCGCCAAACCTGTAGGCGCCCCGTCTTGGCGAATAGGTGCGGTACGCGACCTTCAGCACCCCCGCGGGGTCGAACCGACCCGGCAGGACGCGCGGCTCGGGCCGCAGCGAATCGGGAGCGTGGTCGGCGATCTTCGCCACCAACCCGGCCGCCGATGGGTTTTCGATCGTCACCGTGACGGGCTCAGGTTCGCCGAGCGAGAACGGCTCGGGCACGGTCCTGTGCACGATGTAGCCGTTACGCCCAGGCAGCAGCGCGAGGTCTCGCGCCACGATCACGACCAGGCCGACGTGGTAGACGACCGCGACTATGCCCAGCAGGGGCGACGCCACCGCCAGCGCGATGAGCCCCGCCCCGATCGCCACCGCCCAGATGAGCTTCGGCTGAGGCGCCAGCCCACGTACGAAATCGAACGCCCGGATCACCTCGGAGTGCGCTTCAGCGGGGCGGTACGACCCGGCTCGCGACCGCGTCCAGGACGCTGTCCGGCGTCTGCCCCGCGACCTCCGCTTCCGGGCGAAGGATCAGGCGGTGGCGAAACGCCGGCGCAAGCAGCGCCTTCACGTGATCAGGTGTGACGAACTCATGGCCGTCGAACGCCGCGTAGGCGCGCGCCCCAAGCATCAGCAAAACCTCCGCCCGGGTGCTTGCGCCCAGCGCAATCTCCGGAGCGACCCGCGTGGCCGTCGCGAGGTCGACGACGTAGCGGCGGATCTTCTCGTCGAGCACGACCTTGGAGACCTGCGCGCGGCAAGCGTCGATATCGGCGGCTCCGAGGATCGGTTCGACGCCGGCCTTGACCGGGTCGCGCAGCTCGATGCCCGACTCCCAGCGGCGCAACACCTCCATCTCGTCGGCGGGCGTCGGATAGTCCAGGCGGACCTTGAAAAGGAATCGGTCCTGCTGAGCCTCGGGCAGCGGGTACGTGCCCTCGTACTCGATGGGGTTCTGCGTCGCCATGACAAAAAATGGCGGCGGCAGGGGCAGCTGTTGCCCCTCGAGCGTGACGCCCCGTTCCTCCATCGCCTCGAGCAGCGCGGCCTGGACCTTCGCCGGCGCGCGGTTGATCTCGTCGGCGAGAAGCACGTTCGTGAAGATCGGGCCGCGACGAAGCGAAAACGTCCGTGTCGCGAGGTCGAATACCGAAGTGCCGAGGATATCCGCGGGCATCAGGTCCGGAGTGAACTGGACGCGACCGTATTCGAGGGTCAGCGCGCGGGCGATTGCCTTGGCGAGCAAAGTCTTGCCAGTCCCGGGCACACCCTCGAGGAGGACGTGGCCCTGTGCGATCAGGGCGATGGCGCACAGACGGATAGCGTCGTCCTGGCCGACGATCGCCTTGGCGAGCTGGTCGCGAAAGCGCGCGAAGAAGTCGGTCGCGGTCGTGTTCCCTTCCACGCTCGCCGGGGAAGGTGGCCCGCCGCGCAGCGGCAGGCCGGACGGGGCTGCGGGGCCACTCATCGAGCTCTCATCCCCGCCGGGTGTGCGATTTCATGCAGGCGGCGGGCGGCGTCCAGGAGCTGGCCCTCGGTCGCCGACGCCGCGTACAGGGAGCTCTCGACCTCCGCCAGCTTGGCTGCCACCTCCGGTGCTCGCACCCAAAGAGCATTCCAGAAGCGCTCACGCGGCTGCAACGGAAGTCCTGTTTGCGACGCGACGGCCCGTTCGGTGGCGGTGGCCAGCATGCCCAGGGTGACCGCCCGCGCGCTCGAGCGCCTCAGCAGCTGGCCCACCGCGACCGACCACTCGGCGTCGGAGCGAGCGACCTCAGCCGGACGACCGACGAGGGGGCCAAACCTCCTACCGCGGAGCACCAGGCCGAAGAACACCGCGACCAGCAGCCACAGCAACGCCGCGCCCCACGGCGTGGTGATCCACGACTGCGGCGCGAAATCGCTCGCCGTCAGGCCGTGGTGATACTCGTCGAACGTCACGGTCGCGCCGGCACCCGAGGCGCTGATGAGGTCGGAAAGAAGGACGCCGTTATCGGCTTTCTCGAGATAGCCGTTGCAAAGTACCAGCGGGTCCGCGAGCACCACGATGTGGCCCGTCCCCAGGGTCTGAAGGTACCCGGCGACAAAACCCTCGGGCGTTCGCAGGAGCGGCACCTGGGTCGCCGAAGGGTCAAGCGGCACGATGGCAGCGCCTCCGGACACCGTGGTCACACCCGTGATCGCCGGCGTTGCGGTGTAGTGGCCGCCGCCGGCGGCCCCGTTGAACCGGTTGACCCCCAGAGCACGGTCGAGCTCCGGGTCGCCCTGTTCCGACGCGTATACCAGTAAGCCGCCACTCGCGCGCACCCAGCCTGTCAGCTGGTTGGCTTCGTCCGCTGTGTAGGGACTCGTCGGAGTAAAGACGAACAGCACGGAGAACGGCGCGGGCGTAGTGAAAGACCCGGTCATCTGATCGGTCTGATGCCCCACGGCCTCGGCAAACAGCAGGGCCGCCGACGAGCCGTTGGCGGCGTCGCTGTTCGAGCTGTGCTCGGGAGAATCGGCGCGCGGCTGTGCGAAATAAAGCGCCGTCGCCAGCAGGATCGCGACGATCGAGGCCACGACCCAGCCTCGAGCCGACCTCACGCCGCCACCTGCGCCGGATGGCGGAACGCCGCCGCGACGCCGGCGGCGCGGGCATACGTCGCGGCGTCCACGTCACGTCCGCCGTACACCGCGGCCTCGAAAGGCACAAGCAAAGGCCGCAGGCTGGAGAAGTCGGGCGCGCGCATGAAGATCTCGCGCACGGTGAGCGGACTGCCCTCCCACGTCCGCTCTCCCGCAAGGGTGGCCGCAACCCCGGCGCAAAGGGCCCGAAGCGCGCCGACCCGGTCACCCCCTGAGGCGAGGCGATCGGCCTCGGCGAAGAAGTCCGCCGGCGGACGCGGTCCCCCGCCGGGCACGCTTTGCGATTCGCCGAAGCGGCCACGCGAGGCCCGCACCAGCACGAAGACAATCGCGGCGAGCACCGCGATGCCCACGACGTAATACCACCAGAGCGGTGCCTGGGCGCCCGCCGTGTTGCCGAACAGCAGGCGCAGCAGGTCGCTGATCCTGTCTTGAACCCACTGTGTGAACCGGTCGATGAGCGACGGCGGCCGGTGGAGCGCGTCGTACCGACTCATCGACATCACGTCGTGCAATTTCTGGGCCGCGAGCGCTGGGTCGGTCGTTGTCATCGGCTGAAGGGCGGCCGCGAGCAGCGCGGTCAGCCGCACCTTGGCGTCGTCATAAAGGGGCGGCCGTGCCTTCAGGTCGGCGATGATCTCGGGCTGCGTGTTGCCCGTGCCGTCGACCAGCACCCGAACCGCGGCGACGGCTGGGGACACGTCCTCCGGTGAGGCGTTCTGGATGATGTCGTACGCATGCTGAATCGCATCGGCGTACCGGGATGGAAGAACCGGATCCGCGGACGCGGTCAGAGCTGTTCCGTTGAAGGTGGCCGCAGCCAAAGCGAACGCTGCGAGCCAGCGCACCAAGCGCCACCGGGTCACGACGTTGCGGGCCGGGCGGCCAGGCGGTGCGCCATCTGGAAAAGGTCCAGCCCCTCACGGCGGACTCGCAGGTCGAAATAGATGAGGACCACCGCGATCTGGAGGACCGGATTGACGAGCGCGTCGACGATGACGTTGATGGCTCCTGCGATGCCAAGCAGGATGTACGACGACAAGAACAGCGATGCGACGGCAACGGGCACGACGGCAAACGCGACCAGCGCCGTGCGCACCACGTAGGTGAGGACGGCAAGCAGGAACACGATCAGGAATGTTCGCCACCACCGGCCGGCGACAAGGCGCCAGCTGCGGCTCATCGCGGCGCCCAGTCCTATGTTTTCCACGAACATCATCGGCACGACCGCGATCCAGTTGACCCAGATCCAGATCCACAGCGGGATGAGACAGAAAACGATGGCCATGACCACGATCAAGAGGAAGAAACCGAGGAGCGGAAAGTAACGCCGCAGGACGGCTCGAAAGACGGCGCCAGCCGTCACCCGCCGCCCCAACGCCGACTCACACGCGGCGTATGTGACGGCGCCCAGCCCGAAAGGCAGTAGCGCCAGGTTGATGATCAAGGCGACGATCTGCGCAAGCTGAGATTCGATGTAAGTCGTGTCGTTGAACTGTGCGGTGGGCTGAAAAAGCGATCCAAAAACCGCGAACACGTTGAATCCTGACGAGGCCGCTGACGGTATCGCGAGAAGCGCCGAGATGCCGGCGAAAAGTAGGAAATGCCTCCGGTACATACGAAACGTCTCGTCCAGGAGGTCGCCAATTTCCAGCGGTCGAAGGCGCAGAGGAACCGATACGCTCACTTTTCTAATCCAGAGTCCAGTCGCAAAGCCACCGGCTAAGCGTTGCACGAAAGAGAAGGGATGGGAATTGAATCAGAGTGCGCACCCGGACCCTGACGACGTAAGAGTCCTTTTCGTCGAGGACGATGCGCTGGTGGCTCAGATGTACCGCCTCAAGCTCGAGCTGGACGGGTACTCAGTCGATGTCGCGGGCGATGGTCTGCTCGCGCTGGAAAAAGCAAGGGATTTGCACCCCGACATCATTTTTCTCGACATCAGGCTTCCCAAGTTGGACGGTCTGAGCGTCCTCGAGGCGCTCCGCGCAGACCCTGCGACGGAACACATCCCGGTCGTGATCCTGTCGAACTGGAACGAGAAGGAGCTGGTCGAGCGCGGGGTCAAGCTCGGCGCGCTCGACCACATGATCAAGAGCCAGACCACGCCGGCCCGCCTGTCCCAGCGTCTCAGGGACTGGCTGAAAGGCTAACGCCGGTCCCTCTCCCCTTCGGGGAGAGGGTTAGGGAGAGGGGCGTAGGCCCGCTCTCCCCAGGAGAAAAACTTAAGGCTTGGCTGGTCCCGGGGCCGCGGCGGCCGGTTCCTTGTGCTTGTGCTTCGCGGGCGTGAACTTGAGACCGTCCTCGCCCTCGACGTCGATCTGCACCACGTCTCCACGCGCGATCTTGCCCCGCAGCAGGTGCTCCGAGAGCTGGTCCTCGATCCGGCTTGTGATGACCCGCCGTAGTGGCCGCGCGCCATACGTCCGGTCGTAGCCCTCTTTCGCAAGCAGATCCTTCGCCGCGTCGGTGACCTCGATCGTGATCTGCTGCTCGGCCAGGTGTTTGCTGAGCCGCTGCAGCTGAAGGTCCACGATCTCCCGGATCTGGTGCGTGGTCAGGCTCTTGAAGACGACGACCGCGTCGACGCGGTTCAGGAACTCGGGCCGGAACATTCGCTTGAGCTCGTCGTCGATCTTCTGCTTGGTGTTCTGGTGACGTCGCTCGACCTCCTCCGTCTCGTCCACGACCGCGGGCTGGAAACCGAGTGCCGTGCCCGCCTGATTGACGTCTCGGATGCCGAGGTTCGAGGTCATGATGATCACGGTATTCGCGAAGTTGACGACCTTGCCCTTCGCGTCGCTCAGGCGGCCGTCCTCGAGGATCTGCAGCAGCATGTTGAAGACCTCGGGGTGCGCCTTCTCGATCTCGTCGAAGAGGATCACCGAGTATGGGCGGCGGCGAACTGCTTCGGTCAGCTGTCCGCCTTCGTCGTAGCCGACGTATCCCGGGGGTGAGCCAACCAGCCGCGCCGTCGTGTGCCGTTCCATGAATTCCGACATGTCCAGCTTGATCAGCGCGTCCTCGGAGTCGAACAGGTATTCCGCAAGGGCGCGGGCGAGCTCGGTCTTTCCGATTCCCGTCGGGCCCAAGAAGATGAACGACCCGATCGGCCGGCGGGGATTCTTGAGGCCGGCGCGTGCCCGCCGGACGGCCTGGGAGACGGTGACGATGGCCTCGTCCTGGCCGACCATGCGCTTGTGAATCTCTTCTTCCATCCGCAGCAGTCGCGCGCTCTCTTCCTCGACCAGACGTGACACCGGCACGCCCGTCCACGCGGCCACTATCTGCGCGATGTCTTCCTCACCAACCTCGGGCACCGTCTCGCCGAGCTTGTCCCGCCACGCAGCTTCTTTCAACGCGAGCTTGTCCTGCAGCTTCTTCACCTTGTCGCGGACTCCGGCCGCGGCTTCGAAGTCCTGCTTGTTGACGGACTCGTCCTGCTCGGCGCGCTGCTTGCGGATCTCCTTCTGCAATTCCTTCAGGTCTTCGGGTGTGGTCGTGAGCTTCATGCGCACGCGCGCCGACGCCTCGTCGATGAGGTCGATCGCTTTGTCGGGCAGTGCGCGATCGCTGACGTAGCGGTCGCTCAGCACCACGGCGGCATGGACTGCGGCGTCGGTGATGATGACGCGGTGGTGCTTCTCGTACAGCGACTTGACGCCGTTGAGAATGTCGGTCGTTTCGGCAAGAGACGGCTGGTCCACGAACACCGGCTGGAAGCGGCGCTCGAGCGCGGCATCCTTCTCGATGTACTTGCGGTACTCGTTCAGCGTCGTCGCGCCGATGCACTGGATCTCGCCCCGCGCGAGTGCGGGCTTGAGAATGTTGGCCGCGTCGATCGCACCTTCGGCCGCGCCCGCGCCCACCAGGGTATGCAGCTCGTCGATGAACAGCACGACCTCCCGGCTGGAGCGGATCTCGTCGAGGATTTTCTTGAGTCTCTCTTCGAACTCACCGCGGTACTTCGTGCCGGCGACCAGCGCTCCCATATCGAGTGTCAGCACGCGCTTGTGCTGCAGTGACTCGGGCACGTTGCCGAGGTTGATCGATTGCGCGAGGCCTTCCGCGATTGCGGTCTTGCCCACCCCAGGCTCGCCGATGAGCGCCGGGTTGTTCTTGGTGCGTCGGCTCAGGATCTGGACCACGCGCTCGATCTCCAACTCTCGTCCGATCACGGGGTCGAGCTGGTTGCGTCGCGCGAGCTCGGTGAGGTCGCGGCCGAACTGGTCGAGCAGCGGCGTCTTCGACGGCTTCTTGGGCGCCGGCTCGGCTTCGGTCTCCGCGCTCGAGTCGTGAAGCAGGCGCTCGATCTCGGTGCGCACCTTCTCGAGGTTCGCGCCAAGGTCTTCGAGGACGTGCGCAGCGATGCCCTCGCCCTCGATGAGCAGGCCGAGGAGCAAGTGCTCTGTGCCGACGTAGTTGTGGCCCATCCGCCGCGCTTCCTCGAACGAGATCTCGATGACCTTCTTGACACGCGACGTCGGAATGATCTGCTGGATGATGATCCGCTCGTTCCGGCCGAGGACCGATTCGATGGTCTGCCGGACTTTGCCGATCTCTACCCCAAGGTTGTTGAGAACCTTGGCGGCCAGGCCTTCACCTTCACGGAGCAGCCCCAGGAGGAGATGCTCGGTGCCGATATAGCTGTGGTGCGATCGTTCTGCTTCTTCTTGAGCAAGCGTCAGAACCTTCTTGGCCCGCTCAGTAAATCTCTCAAACGGATACAAGATCCCTATCCTCCTGGACTCCTTCTTCGACTACTAGGTGGGGCCAGCACCTCCTCCACGCTTCATTGGTACCGGGTGGTACCTCTGCACCTAATATAACGGCCAACTCACCCACCGGATTTCAGTTAAGAGGAGGCGCGATGAAGCACCTTCTCGAACGGATCGGTGGTTTCATTCCTTCCCTTGTCGCGCTAACGCTGCCTGTCTTATCTCTACCCATCGCAAGCGATTCCTACATCCTTCCTCGCGCGTCGATTGTGATCGCCGGCGCGTCTCTTGGGATCGGGTTAGCCCTCTTGCTCCCTATCAGGCCTGGCCTTGGTGCCCTGCGGCTCCCGCTGGTGGCGGCCGCCGCCGCGGCTGCCCTGGCGTTTGTCTTCTCGATCTCGTGGCCGCTGAGCCTGGCCGGCTCATTCACACGGTACGAGTCTTTGCCGATGAGGCTCGGCTACCTGGGCCTGGCCGCATCCGCGGTGTGGCTGCTTCGCACGAGGTTGCAGCAGGAGCTGGTGGGCGCCGCCTTCGTCGCGGGCACTTCCATCGTGGCGTTCAAGGCATGGCTCCAGTGGTTCAACCACGCGCCCTTTCGACCCGACGGCGACCTGGGCAACGCCAACCTCCTCGCAGCCTTGATCGTGATGGCAATCCCCGTCGCGATCGATCGCGGCAGGCGAAGCACTTACCTCACGCCGGCCTGGGCGGTCGCCATCGTCGTCATGCTCGCGGGGCTTGTCGTGACGACCTCCCGCAGCGGAGCCCTGGGTTTGCTGGCAGGCGCGCTGACGGTGGTCGCCCTGTCGGTGCCGCCGCGGTTCCTGCGGGCTGCAGCGGGTCTTGCGGTGGCCGCCTTCGCCGCGGCAGTCGCTTTCATCCTCGCGTCGCCTCTCCGGGCCTTGAACGACGACCCTCCCCAGCTGCGCCTTCACCTGTGGCAGGACGCCGTCCGGATGATCGGCGCCCGTCCGATCACGGGCTGGGGCGAGGACACGACGGGGCTCGCGTTCGGCCAGTTCCTGAGCCAGGACTACGCCGGGCTGGTCACGTTCGACCGCGTCCACTCCGGCGTGCTGGAGATCGCCGCGACGCAGGGCATCGTCGGGCTGGCGGCCCTGACCTGGGTCCTTTTCGTGCTGGGACGAGGGACCTGGCGCGGCAGGTTGGAGCCGGGCGTACCGGGCCTGGCGGGCGCGCTCGTGGGCTACAGCGTGTGGGTGTTTTTCAACTTCGACTGGGCGCCGGCGACGGGGCCGTTCTGGCTGCTGGCCGGCACCTTGTGGTCGGTGGCTGGTTGCCGTCTCCCCAACGGGGAGGGGGTCAGGGAGAGGCGCGTGAGCTGGCGCCAACCGGCGGCACTAGTTCTCGCGCTGGTGGCAATCCCGACGGCCGTCTTTCCCGTCCTGGCCGACGTCTGGTACCTCCGCGGCCGGCCCGACCTCTCTGTTCGGGTCGACCCGCTCCAGGCGCAGTACCACTGGGCGCTCGGCACCGTGCCCGAGCTGCAGCGGGCGGCTGATCTGGGAGAGACGGATCCGAGCATGTACGTCCAGCTTGGCGATGGCTACGCGAAGGTGGGCAATCGCGCCCAAGCCGTGCGCGCATACGAGCGGGCGCTTGAGATCGACCCTTTCTACTCTCCGGCGAGGCAGCGCCTCGGGGCGCTGGGTTAGGACTTCTCCGCTCGCCGAGGAAGGCTGCCGAATGGGGCGCTACTCGTCGTCTTCGGTCGGGTACTCGTGGGCGCGGTCCGGCCTGGCACTCGCGCCGGCCAGGCTCGCCGGGGGCGCCGACAGCTGCTTCAGGCTCAGCGAGATCCGCCGCCGGGCGGTGTCGATCCCGATGACCTTGACCTGGACCGTCTCGCCCACCTTCAGCACGTCCTCCGTCCGCTCGACGTGATCCCACGAGAGCTCCGAGATGTGAAGCAAGCCCTCGATGCCGGGCATGATCTGCAGGAAGGCGCCGTATTTCTTGGTCTTGGTGACCTGGCCTTCCACGATCGAGCCGACGGGCATCGACTGCACAAGGCGCTCCCACGGGTCCTGCTGAAGCTGCCGCAGCGACAGCGAGATGCGCGTCTGCTCGGGATCGAGCTTGATCACCTTGACCGAGACCTCTTCGCCCAGCTGGAGCACGTCCGTGACCTTGGAAACCCGATCCCAGGAGAGCTCAGAGATGTGGATCAAGCCGTCGGCGCCGCCGATGTCGACGAACGCGCCGTAGCTCGTGATCCCGGAAACGGTGCCCTTGACCGTGGTCCCGGTGGCCAGGCGGCTGAACAGCTCCTCGCGCTTGCGCGCGCGATCCTCGTCCTCCGCGGCTTTCTGGCTGACGATCAGCCTGTTGCGCTTGCGGTTGACCTCCAGGATCTTGACCGGGATGCGCTTGCCGACCAGCGTCTCGAGAGTGCCGGCGTAGGCGCGCGCGACCTGGCTCGAGGGCAGAAACCCGCGCAGGCCGAGGATGTTGACGATCAGCCCGCCCTTGTTCTGCTCCCGCACGTCGGCGTCGATGACCGTGCCGTCGGTCTGCTTCTCGGCGGCCACCAACCAGGTTGTTTCGGCCCTGGCCCGGCGAAGGCTGAGGACGACGTTGCCCTCCTCGTTCTCCGGCTGCAGGACGTAGACCTTGATCTGGTCGCCTGGCTCGAGGCTCGCGGAATCCGCGTCCCCGCGCATGCCGAGCTCCTTGCTAGAGATGACTCCCTCAGCCTTGGCTCCGATGTCGACAAGGACCTCGTCCGGGTCGACTCGTACGACGATCCCATCCACGATGTCCCCGTGGTTGGGGGTCTTGAAGGCCTCCTCCTCGTAGTGGAGGTAGTCTTCCATCGTCATCGCCGCGGCTTCGGGTGATTCCTGGTCGGTCCCCTCCTTGTCTTCGGTCAGGACGGCACCAGAATCAGTAGCCAACATACGAACCCCCTAAAAGTTATTGGTGTGGTCTTGGTCGTCATAACGGCCTCCGCCAAAACGAACGTCAATTGTACCGCACAAAAGATGGCTAACCAGGGAAGGGTTTGGTCACGTCGTGGTTGTCAATCAATCTCGTTTTACCAACTCGGGCCGCGATCACCGCGAGCGTTCCGGGCTTCTGAAAGGTAGCCGCGTCCACGAGCTCTGCATACTCGAGCTGGACGAGCGGCTCGAGCGTCAGGCGGGCCGCGATCCGGGCTCTTAGCCGGACTGGGTCGCGCTCGCCAGACCCGTAGGCCTCGCAAGCGTCGCGAAGCGCGGCGCTGATGCTGGTCGCGGCCTTGCGCTCTGAGGTGTCGAGGTACGAGTTGCGCGAGCTGAGCGCCAGGCCGTCGGCCTCACGGACCGTCGGCACCACCTTGATCTCTGCGCCGAGGTCGAGGTCGCGCACCAGCCGCTTCACAACCGCGACTTGCTGGGCGTCCTTCTGGCCGAAGTAGGCACGGTCTGGATCGACCGCCGACAGCAGCTTGGTGACCACCGTGGCAACTCCCTCGAAATGTCCTGGTCGGGCCGCGCCCTCGAGGGTGTCGGTCAACCCGCTCACGCGAACGCGGGTGCTTGCGTCGGGCGGGTACATATCACTCGTCGCAGGCCTGTAGACGGCGTCGACCTCCGCCGCCACCAGCATGTTCGCGTCGCGCTCCCAATCCCGGGGATAGCGGTCGAGATCTTCGCTCGGGCCGAACTGGATCGGATTGACGAACACGCTCACCACGACCACGTCGTTCTCGGCATGAGCGGCCTCGACCAGGCGCATGTGGCCTGCATGCAGGGCGCCCATCGTGGGGACGAGGCCGATCGACCTGGCCTGCCGGCGCCACGCACGCGACCGCTCGCGCATGGCGCTCGCGTGTTCGATTACGGCGGGTGGAGCTTCAGCCGCCGTACCTGACCTCTTCCCTGTCCTTTGCTGGAGCCGATCCGTTGGCTGTGTACTCATGCTCCGGGCCCGGGAACTTCCCGGTGCGGACGTCCTCGGAATAGGCCGTCGCCGCCCGTGAGATCTCTTCGGCCAGGTTGGCGTACCGCTTGACGAACTTCGGCGCCTTGCCGGTGGTCAGGCCGAGCATATCGTGCAGCACGAGCACCTGCCCATCTGTGCCAGGACCCGCGCCGATGCCGATCGTTGCAATGCGGAGCTGGTTTGTGATCGAAGCAGCCAGCTTGCTCGGCACCCCCTCGAGGACGATGCTGAAAGCGCCTGCCTCCTCGAGCGCGAGGGCGTCGGCGCTGATCTGCGCAGCCTGCTTGTCGGTCTTGCCCTGGACCTTGAATCCACCCATCTGGTGGACGAACTGCGGCGTCAGCCCCAGGTGACCCATGACCGGGATCCCGACCTCGGTCAGTCGCCGGGTGATCTCGACGACGCGACCTCCGCCTTCGAGCTTGACCGCGTGCATGCCGGACTCCTGGACGAACCGGCCGGCGTTGGTGATCGCCTGCTCGACCGACGCCTGGTACGACATGAACGGCATATCGCCGACGAGCAGTGCCTGGCGCGCGCCGCGCGCCACGGCCTTGGCGTGATGGAGCATGTCCTCCATCGTCACGGGGAGGGTGGTCGGATGCCCCAACATCACCATGCCCAGGCTGTCGCCGACCAGAAGGATGGGGATGCCTGCCTCGTCGAGGATCCGCGCGCTCAGGAAGTCGTATGCGGTGAGCATGGCAAATCGCCTGCCCTCGTCCTTGAGTCGCTGCACGTCCAGCACCGTGGTCATCTGCGAGTGCTCCTTCGGGTCGCTGCCACATCTCGGGTCAGCGCCCTTCTGGTCCGCCTGGCGGCCGCCGGATCGAGTCCCGCCTCGCTTGCGATGCCGAGCGCAACCAGGGCGAGCATACGATAAAGATCCTGGTTATCCACCGCCGCGAGGTGACGCCTCACGGTCTCGGCGTCGCCGCGCCGGATTGGCCCCGTCAAAGCCCCGACCACCCCTCGCTTGCGGATGTTGGCGACCGCCCCGTCGACCAGCGGCATCAGCGCTCGCGTCGCGTCGGCCTCGGTCCAGCCGATCCCTTCGAGAAGCCGGACCGCCTCGGCGATCACGACGTCGACGAAGTTCGACGCGTATACCGCGGCGGCGTGATACAGCACTCGCTCCCCATCCTTGACATGTTTCGGCCTTGCCCCGAGCCCCCTTGCGAGGCCCGCCAGGCGGCGGCGGAGCGAAGGCGTGCTGGCGTCGACCGCGACGGTAATGCCGCCAAAGGCTGAGGGGTCGCGCGGCATCGGAAAGGACTGCAGGGGATGGAACGAGCCCCGCGGGTTGTCGCGCAGCGCTACCAGCGCGTCGAGCCCGAGCGCGCCGCTCAGGTGCACGATCGCCAGCTCTGGCGGCGGCTGCATCCGTGCGATCCGGGTCGCCATCTCACTCACAGCACCGTCTGGCACGGCCAGGAACAGCACGCCTTCATGAGGAAGGCGGAAGCCGGTTCGCGCCGGCACGAGGCGTGCGTGAAGCGCCCGGGCCAGGCTGCGGCCGAGATTGCCTCGGCCCGCGACGGTCAGCTTTTCTGGCGTTCTAGCCTGCGGACGAGCTGGCCGCCGCCGGAGCCTGGGGCTCCTCGCTGTTGAGGATCCTGTCGAGCTCCTTGCCGTCGATCGTTTCCACGATCTTGAGCCTCTCGACCACGGCGTCCATCTTCGAGCGCTGCTTGGTCAGCACGCTCTTGGCCGTCTGATAGCCGTGGTCGACGATGCTGCGGATCTCTTCGTCGATCAGCGCTGCGATCTCCTCCGAGTAGTTCCGCTGCTCACCGAGGTCACGGCCGAGGAAGACGAGCTCCTCTTTGTGGCCCATCGTCACGGTGCCGAGCTTGTCCGACATGCCCCACTGCGTGACCATCCGCCGCGCGAGCTGCGTCGCGCGCTGGATGTCGTTCTCAGCGCCGGAGGTGATGTCGCCGAAGACGATCTCCTCCGCGACGCGCCCGCCCATGATGCCCGCGATCTGGTCGCGCAGCTCATCGCGCGAGACCAGGTACTTGTCCTCCTCCGGAAGCGCAAGGGTCCAGCCGAGCGCCATGCCGCGGGAGATGATCGACACCTTGTGCACGGGGTCGGTGCGCGGCAGCGCCTTCATCACAAGGGCGTGGCCGACCTCGTGGTAGGCGATGATCTCTTTTTCGTGCTCGGAGATGCGGCGGCTCTTCCGCTCCGGTCCGGCGATGACTCGCGCGATCGCTTCCTCGAGCTCGACCATGCCGATCACCTTCTGGTTGGCGCGAGCGGCGAGGATGGCCGCTTCATTGATGAGGTTGGCCAGGTCGGCGCCGCTGAAGCCCGGCGTCTGCCGCGCCAGCACGTCGAGGTCGACGGTCGAGTCGAGGGGCTTGTTCCGCGCGTGGACGTCGAGGATCTGGCGGCGGCCCTTGATGTCGGGCCGGTCGAGGGTGACGTGGCGGTCGAATCGTCCCGGTCGCAGAAGCGCCGGGTCGAGGACGTCCGGCCGGTTGGTGGCAGCGATCACGATCACGTGGGTGTTGGTGTCGAATCCGTCCATCTCGACCAGGAGCTGGTTCAGCGTCTGCTCGCGCTCGTCGTGGCCACCGCCCAGCCCGGCGCCTCGCTGGCGGCCGACGGCGTCGATCTCGTCCACGAAGACGATGCAGGGCGAGTTCTTCTTGGCCTGGTCGAAGAGGTCGCGGACGCGGCTTGCGCCGACACCGACGAACATCTCGACGAACTCCGAGCCTGAGATCGAGAAGAACGGCACTCCCGCCTCGCCGGCCACGGCCTTGCTCAGCAACGTCTTGCCGGTTCCGGGCGGCCCAACGAGGAGCACGCCCTTGGGGATTCGCGCGCCGAGCGCGACGAACTTTTCGGGATATTTCAGGAACTCGACGATCTCGGTCAGCTCCTGTTTGGCCTCATCGACACCCGCTACGTCCGCGAATGTGATGGCCGGCTTGTCGCCCGCGATCATGCGCGCGCGCGAGCGACCGAAGGAGATCGCCTGGTTGTTGCCGCTCTGGGTCTGCCGCAACACCCACCACATGAAGGCCGCGATGAGGATCACGAGGATGATGTTCGGAAGCAGCACGCTGAGCAGGTAGCTGCCGGTCTGGCTCTTCTCGAACTGCACGGTGACCCCGGCCGCCTTCAGGTCGTCCATGTACTTGCACTCGCCCGTGCAGTCGGGCAGCACGACGTTGTGCTTGTGGCCCTGCACGTCGGTGGCGACGCCATCCATGCCGCTGATGTCGACGGATCGGACCTGGCCCGCTGCCGCCTGGTTCAACATGGTCGTGTAGTTCCAGTCACCTTGACTCTGGCTGCTCTGAATCGAGCTCCAGGTGAACCAGAAGATCAGGCCGAGAACAACGACCAAGGCGAAGTAAAACAGGCTGGAGCGGGGGAAGCGGCTCAACTCAGATCTCCTCGAGGGCTCTTTGGATTTTCTAGCCTAACAACTTTCTGGGCGGAGGGAACCGGCATAGGCGCGACGGAGACGTGGAGGCCTGGCTCGCCCGGCCGGCTGGCGAGCTCGGCGTCGACGGCCAGCCCGGGAACCCAGGCGAGCTTGTCGCCCGCAAACACCAGGGGCCAGCCGTCACGGTCTTCGCGCGGCACACGGGCGTCGACGAAGACGTCCTGCAGCTTGCGCGAACCGCTGCCACCGAGCGGCCGCAGGCGCAGCCCGGGGCTGCGGAACCCGACGCGTAGAGCAAGCCCCGGACGGAGGTGTGCCGCGCGATGGTCGTCGCAACCCACGCACGGCATTACATCCAGACGTAACGGACCGCCGGATTCGTGCCGCGACGGGACCACCTGCATGAGCTCCCCCACGATACGGAAACGCAGGCCGCCCGGTAGATCGACTCCTCTCCCCCCTCGACCCGGCTGGGCCAGGCGCAGCATGGCGGCGATCTGGGTCCGGGACAGGCCCGGGTCGGAGCCTCCGGCGCGGGCGTAGATCAGCTTCAGCACCTCAGCCGCTACCGGCTCGGGCACGGCGCGGACGGCGCCGGTGGTCGCAGCTCCGGACGCGAGGATCCGCTCGGCCTGCTCGACGGCGATCTGGTGCTGACGCGTAACCGCTCGTGCCGCCGCGTGGAAGCGCCGCAGGATGCCCGGCCGGTCGCGCTCGAGGTCGGGCAGGACGGAAAGTCGGGCGCGCACGCGCGCGAAGCGCGTATCGCGATTGGCGGGATCCTCGTGAGCGACGACCCCACGCATCGCGAGAAACTCGGCGATGTCCTTCCTCCAGACTCCGAGGAACGGACGAACGTAGTGTGCGCGGGTCTGCGGCATGCCGCGGAAGCCGCCGAGGCCGGCCCCTCGCTGCAGATGGAGGAACACGCCCTCCACGACATCGTCGGCGGTGTGGCCGAGCGCGACGACGCCTGCTCCGGCGACCAGGCGCGCGCGCTCGAGAAATGCGTAGCGGAGGGTTCGGGCAGCCGCCTGCAGGGAGCCCTTCGGCAGCGCCTCGGTACGCCGTTCGGCGATTAGCCTGACGTCCAGCCGAGCACACAGCTCAGCGACCTGGCGGGCGACATCGGCCGAGCCGTCACGCAACGCGTGGTCGTAATGCGCGGCGATGACGTCATGGCCACCCTCGAGCAAGGTGATGAGCAAGGCGGTCGAATCGGGGCCGCCGGAAACGGCGACGAGGACTCGCTGCGGCGGCACGGGCGCCACCTGTTTCATCGCGCCAGCCGGCTGCGAAGCCAGTTGAGCTCGTGCTGATCGTCCGGGTCGAGGGTGACGCCCAAAACTTCGAGTGACCTCGTCCCGAGGTCGTAGCGGCGATCGGCTTCGGACCGATCGTCCTTGGCGACCGCGACCGCGGCCCAGTTGAGGTCGCTCCACGCCCTGCCATAGGCGTCCGACACCTCAGCATCGCTCTCGCGGAATCGATCCATCGCGCTGTCGATATTGCCGAGGTGAAGCTCCACCCACCCCAGATTGTGCTGCTCCATCGCCACCCACGCGCGATTGCCCAACCGTGCATTCAAGTCCAGGCTCTTCAGATAAAGGTCGCGGGCCTCCGCGTGGTGGCCTTGCAACCGCAATCCGGCGGCATGAAGATGCAGGGGTGCGGCCTCGGCCTCGGGATCGCCCGCCATCCTCGCCCGTTCACGCGCCTCCGAAGCCAACCTGATCACGTGGTCGTAAGCTCCGTCTCTAAGCGCCAGGCGCGCCAGACCGGTTAAGGCATCGCACTCGCCGCGCACGTCAGCCCCAGCGCGTGCGATGTCCAATGCCTCCTGATTGCGCTTGCGTGAGCGTTGTTCATCTCCCGCGCGAAACGCCAGCACACCGTCCGCATACAGCGCTCGCGCCCGCCAAATTGGCACGGCCATCGCACCAGGCGCCGCCAATGCGACCTCCGCGACCGCGCTTCCCTCGGCGAGCTCTCCTTTGGCCAACCAGATTCTCCACGTGCGTCCTACCACCTCGAGCGCAGACGCGGCGTCACCCGCATTCGCGAAGGAACGGACTGCGTCAGCCACGGCCGCCCGGTCGGCACCAAGCGCCGAAACGTCGCCCGTACGCGCGCAAGCGAGGATCTCGATCGGGGTCATAGGTTTACCCAGCCATGGTGGTGCCGGGTGGACTCGAACCACCGACAACGCGATTATGAGTCGCGCGCTCTACCACCTGAGCTACGGCACCGTCGTCGACCGCGAGCTTAGCGAGCGGCCTGAGTTCGCGCCTTCAGCTTGCGCTTCTTCCGCCGGTGCTTCGCGATGGCTACACGCTTTCTCTTGTTCATTTCTCTGCTTGCGTCCAGATGTGCACGAGTCGCCGAGGGGCTTGGGATCAGGATGGTTGCGGAGCTTGGATTCGAACCAAGGACCTTCGGGTTATGAGCCCGACGAGCTGCCGCTGCTCCACTCCGCGATTCCAGTATAACGGCGGGGTTTAGCGGGACCTTGGCGTCGGCGAGGGAGTAGGCGTCGTCACCAGAAATGTCCGTTCGTTCGATTTGGCGAAGCCGCTCATCCGCGCTTCCTCCTCGTCGGCCGAGCCGTTAGAAAGTGCTGCGACGTCTTTTCGGTAGCCGGCGTTCTGGGCCGCGATCTGGGCGTTCTGGTGGCGCAGGTCGGTGACCTGCTGGCCCAGGCGCTGGCTGATGTAAGCCTCCTGCGCGAAGGCGACACCCGCCCACATCAATGCGACGCCCACGGCGATGAGAATCAAGGTGCCGCGGAGCGTTAGCGCGCTCACGCGAAGCGTGCCCGAGGCGGTGGTGGGCTTGTTGCTGTATCTCATGCTGCGTCGTTGTGCGGGAACGATCGGGCGGGAGCCGACTATATCAAATGGTTATCGAGTTTTCTCCCAGCGGTCGAGCATCTCGGCCGTGCTGAGGTCGCTGAAGCTCTTGCCCTCCCTCCGCACCGATGCCTCCGCCGCGGCGAAGCGCTTGCGAAACCTCTGACCGGCGACGCGCAACGCGTCCTCGGGATTGAGCTTCATCGTGCGTGCGAGCGAGACGACCGCGAAGAGCAGGTCACCCATCTCCTCGAAGGCGCGGTCGCGATCAGCGACCTCGGCGAGCTCGCGCGCCTCCTCGCCCACCGACTCCGCCGCGGCAGAGGGCGACGCAAAGTCAAATCCGACTCGCGCGGCCCGCTTCTGCAGACCGAGCGTCCACGCCAGCGCCGGCAGGGTCGACGGGACTCGGTCGACGACCGACTCTTCGTTTCCGGCCTCGCGCGCCTCGCTGATCTTCTGGTGCTCCCAATTGCGAAGCACCTCGTCGGCATTTGCGACTGACTTGTCGCCGAAGACGTGCGGATGGCGTTTGACCATCTTCGCCGCGACCGCCTCCGATACCTTCGCCGCGTCAAAACGTCCTTCTTCGGCCGCGATCTCGGCATGCATCGCAACCTGCAGCAAGAGGTCGCCGAGCTCTTCCATCATCTTGGCGTCGTCTTTGGCGTCGATCGCCTCCAACAGCTCGTAGGTCTCTTCCAGCAGGTACTGTCGCAGCGACTGGTGCGTCTGCTCGCGGTCCCAGGGGCATCCGCCGGGCGCGCGCAGGGTGTGCACGACCTCGAAGATCGCCGCGATTCCGTCTTCGTAAGGCTTCTCGGTCACGGGCGAGACATTACCGCGGCGCCGCGCCCCGACTCGTAGAGGTCGGCCATATCGTCGAGCAGCGTAAGCAGGTCGCCCTGCCACCCCTCCCCTTTCCTTCTCATCTTGATCCGGTTTGGACCGACCGAGATCCGGCCCGCCATCCGCCGTGACAGCTCGTCGACATCGAGGAACCTCTGAGGGTCGACCCTGATCACGATGTCATGGCCCTCAGCAATGACCGCTCGCAGTCCCATGCGCTGGCCCCTCAGCTTGACTCGCAACGAGTACGCGAGGTTGTCGAGTTGCGGCGGCGCGGTGCCATACCGATCCCGCAGCGAGCGCAGCATCGAGTCGAGGTCGGCTTCGTCCTCGGCCCCCGCCAGCTGGCGGTAGGCGCCCAGGCGGAGCTTCTCATCGCGGATGTAGGAGCGCGGGATGAAGTGGTCGAGGGGAAGGTCAAGGTTCATCTCGGCCGTCGAGAGGACGTCCGGCACCACCGTTTCCTCCGACCCTGTCCGCAGCTTCGATACCGCGCTCTGCAGCATCTGGAGGTACATCTCGAAACCGACCGCGGCGATCGCCCCGTGCTGCTCCGTGCCCAGCAGGTTTCCGGCGCCGCGGATCTCGAGGTCGCGGAGGGCGATCTTGAATCCCTGGCCGAGCTCGTGCAGGCCCGAGATGACGTCGAGCCGCTTGTCGGCCTGCTCGGTCAGCGACCGCCCAGGGTCATAGAGGAAATACGCATAGGCGCGGCGTCCGGAGCGCCCGACGCGCCCACGGAGCTGATAGAGCTGGGCCAGTCCGAAGCGGTCGGAGCGCTGGACGATGATCGTGTTGACGTTTGGTATGTCGAGGCCCGATTCGATGATCGTCGTGCAGACGAGGATGTCGTGCTTGCCGGCCTCGAAGTCCACCATCACCGAGGCCAGCTGGTCCTCCGACATCTGGCCGTGACCGATCGCGACGCGTGCCGCGGGCATCAACCGGCGCACTCGCTCGGCCGCCTTCTGGATCGTCCGCACGCGGTTGTGGACGAAGTAGACCTGGCCGCCGCGATGGAGCTCGCGGCTGATCGCTTCCTGGATCAATGCATCATCGTCCGCGGTGACATACGTCTTGATGGGCTGCCTCTCCTCAGGCGGGGTCTGGATGACGCTCATGTCGCGAATCCCTCCGACGGCCATGTGCAGCGTGCGCGGGATGGGCGTCGCCGACAGCGACAGCACGTCGAGCTGCGTGCGCAGCTTCTTCAGGCGCTCCTTCTGCATGACGCCGAAGCGATGCTCCTCATCGACGACGAGCAAGCCGAGTCGCTTGAAACGGACGTCGCGCTGGAGCAGCCGATGCGTGCCGACCACGATGTCGACATGCCCGCTCTTGAGTCCCTCGACGGTGCGTGCCTGCGTGTCATCGTCGACGAATCGCGACAACATCTCGACCACGACGGGGAAGTTCTTCAGCCGCTCGCGGAACACGTGGAAGTGCTGCTGCGCCAGCACCGTCGTCGGGGCTAACAGCGCGACCTGCTTCCCGCTCATCGCCGCCTTGAAGGCCGCTCGAAGCGCCAGCTCCGTCTTGCCGAACCCCACGTCCCCGCAGAGCAGCCTGTCCATCGGCCGGTCCGATTCCATATCGCTCTTGATCTCCGCCAGCGCCGCGACCTGGTCTGGCGTCTCCTCGTAAGGAAAGGTGGCCTCGAGCTCGTCCTGCCACGCCGTATCGGGAGCGAAGGCGATGCCAGGCCGTGCCTCGCGCATCGAGTAGATCTTCAGAAGCTCCTCCGCCACGTCCTGCACGACCTTGCGCGCACGCCCACGCGCGCGCGTCCAGTCCGACGTCCCGAGCCTGTGCAGCGAGGGAGCCGCCTCGCCGCCCAGATACTTCTGGACCCGGTCGAGGTTTTCCACGGGCACGAACAGTCGGTCGCCCTCCGCGTACTCGAGCTCGAGGTACTCACGATGCGCGCCATCCGACTCGATCAGCCGCATCCCCTTGAATCGCGCGATCCCGTGATCGACGTGAACGACGAGCTCGTCGGGCGCGAAGTCGAGCGTGAACTCGCGGGTCATGTCCTCGGTCCGCGTTCGGGCCGCACCGCGGCCACGGGAAGGGCGGCGCACGCGGCCGAAGAGCTCGGCGTCGGTGGCGAGGTGAAACCCGATCGCCGGATGCGAGCAGCCCGCCGCCAGGTCTGCCGACGAGTGATGCAAGCCAGGCTTCAGCTCGAGGTCGAGGTCCAGGTCGGGCTCGGCGAGCGCCGACTCGACACCTGCCTCGTCCAGGAGCGCGCGCAGGCGCTCGTCCTGCTCGGTCGCAAAAACGATCGTCGCCCCATCTCCTCGCGCCGCGAAACCGGCCAGCGCCCGCGGCTGGCCGACGAGCGGCTCTCCCTCGAACCACCCGAGATCGATCGCGTCGCCGGCTCCCTCCGCGCTCGTAAGGAACAGGTGGGGCCTGGCGCCGAAGTCGTCGGCGCGATCGACCGTCGGAAGTTTGAACTGACGCGGCAGCTCACCTCCGCCAGCCTCCGCCGCGGCCAGCATGGCCGTCTCGTCAAGCAGCGTTCGGGCGTCGGCTCGCTGGCGCGCCGGCTCAAAGTCGATGACGACCGCGTCTTCCGGGACATGGTCGAGGAGTGATGGCCGCGAGGGATCGAGATAGGCCGCATAGAACTCCACGCCCGCAAATGCCGCGCCGGCGCCGAGGCGCGCCAGCTCGTCCTCCCACTCCGAGCGCACGTCTCCGCGCAGGCTCTCCAGGGAAACCGAGCCTCGCAACCGTTCCACGGCGCCAGCACCGCGCTCCGGTCCGATCAGCAGCTCGCGACCGGTCCTGATGGTCACCTCGCCCATCGCCATGACAGATCGCTGGTTGTCGGGGTCGAACAACCGCAAGGTTTCGACCGCGTCGCCGACCCACTCGGCCCGCACGGGCGCGTCGGCCGCGGATGGAAAAACGTCGAGGATTCCGCCGCGCAGCGAGAACTGGCCTCGTTCCTCGACGAGCGGCTCGCGCGTATAACCAAGCTCGACCAGACGGCCGGCAACCGCGATCGGGTCCGGTCCCTCACCTGGCCGTAGGGTGATGCTGGTGTCGCCGAGATCGCGCCGCGAGATGGTCTGTCGGGTCAGGGCACGGCGGGAGGAGACGACTACAGCCGGGATTCTGTCCGCGGACGCGAGCGCCGCCAGCGCCTCGAGCCGCCGGTTCACCGATTCGTCGAACGCGGGTGGCCGGTCGAGGAACGAAACGCGCACCTCCGCGAAGACGTACGCGGCGGGCTGCCCGTTCAGCCACAGGCGAAGCTCCTCGGCAAAGCGCTCCGGGTCCTGGACGAGGATGACCGCGGACTTCCTTCGATTCGTCAGGGCGCGAGCGACCGCGCCCGCCACGATGGGCCACGCCGAGCGGGGCAGCCGCGCGACGTGGAGCTCGGTGTGGCCACGGGCGACCCAGCCTTCGAGCCGCGGCTCGGCACCGAGGACCGATTGCCACAACGGTGTCACCGCAATTCCTCGCAACCGAGCGCCCCGGCGCGGTTGTAACGGTCCATCGCCCGTTCGACTCCGGCGTCGAGCGCCAGCTCCAGCGCGTCGGCGGCTCCGTTGATCACCTGCGGCAGCCTTTGCGCCTCCGCCTTCGTGAATCGCCCGAGGACGTAGCGGCGCCCGGCCTGCGATCCCCCGCGCGACGGCTTGCCGATGCCGACGCGAAAGCGGACGAAGGCGTCGGTTCCAAGCGACGCGATCAGCGAGCGGACGCCGTTGTGCCCGGCGCCGGAACCACCACGCCTGATGCGCATCCGGCACATCGGGAGGTCGAGCTCGTCGTAGACGACCCAGGTCTGCTCCGGCGTAAGGCCAGTGTCCTTGAGCGCCTTGGCCACCGCCTCGCCAGAGAGGTTCATGTACGTCTGGGGCATGACCAGCCATACGCCCTTCGCCTCCGAGCGGCCGATCAACGACTGCCAGCGCTTGCGGTCCACGGAAACGCCCAGCCGCCGCGCCAGCTCGCGCACGCAAGCGAAGCCCAGGTTATGGCGCGTGTCCGCGTAGTCCGACTCTGGATTGCCCAGGCCCACGATCAAGACGTCCTTTTTTTCTTGCATGGAGACACGGCTAGGCCCGCGGCGAGTGCCGCAGACCGTGCATCGAGTCTAAAGCCGACCCGGTGCCAGTTTGATTCCCGACCGCTGCAGGGCCTCGACCGTCAGCCGGGTCATCTCCTTGCGTTCGCTGGCCATGACGTGGTCCCACCCCAGCAGATGCAGAAACCCATGGACCGAAAGGAGCGCCACCTCCGTGCGCTGCTCATGGCCGTACTGCGCGGCCTGGCGCTGGATGGCCGGCCACGACAGCGCGATATCGCCGATATGGCCCCCGACGCCGGCGAATGAAAGGACGTCGGTGGTGCTGGCGATGTCGGCGAAGGCGCGGTTCAACCTCTCCATCTCCTCGTCCCCCATGATCCGGATCGCAACCGAGGCTTCGCCCTCTGGAAGCCGAGCCGCCACCTCCGGAACCGTGGCGGCGCGCATCAAGACCGAGCGCACGGAGCGCGGCGGCACGCCCGCCCTCACCGCCTTCACGACTTCGACATTTAGTAGAGTCACGACCGTTGAAGATTCTCGTCACCGGCGGCGCCGGTTTCATCGGGTCGCACGTGGTCGACGCTTATGTCGCCGCTGGCCACGAGGTCGGCGTAATCGACAACTTGAGCACGGGCCGGCAAGAAAACGTCAATCCCTCCGCGCACCTGCATCGTGTCGACATCACAAATCGCGAGCAGGTGCAAGCGGCGATCGCTACCTTCAAGCCCGATGTCGTCAATCATCACGCTGCGCAATCCGAGGTTCCAAGGTCGGTGGCCGACCCCGGGTACGACGCGCTGGTGAACGTCGTCGGCGGTCTCAACGTTCTACGCGCATGCGTCGATAACTCTGTTGGCAAGGTGATCTTCAGCTCGACTGGCGGCGCGCTCTACGGCGAGCCGGATGTGGTGCCGGCGGACGAGGACCATCCCCTGCGGCCACTTTCGCCATACGGCACCAGCAAGCTCGCCTTCGAGCAGTATCTTGGGACGTTCGAAAGAACCTTCCATCTGCGTTACACGGTGCTTCGTTACGCGAACATCTATGGTCCGCGCCAGGACTTCTTCGCCGAGGAAGGGCGGGTGGTGGCAATCTTCGCCGCCCGGATGCTCGAGGGCAAGCCGGTCACCATCGACGGCGACGGTAATCAGTCGCGCGACATGCTCCACGTCGGAGATGTGGCGATGGCAAACATCGCGGCCCTCGAGCGAGGCGACGGCGGCACCTTCCACATCAGCTCGGGCATTCCGGTCACGGTCAACGACCTGTTCCGCAAGCTCGCACTGCTGATCGACTACAGGCTCGATCCCATGTTCGGCCCCGCCCGCAAGGGCGACGTGTACCGCATCGCCCTCGACAACCGGCGCGCGGCGGAGCAGCTCGGCTGGCAGCCGCGGATCCAGCTCGAGGAAGGACTGCGCCTCACCGTCGACTACTTCCGCGATCAGATCTCTCGCCTTCATGCCTGATTGATCGGGACACTCGCCTTCCTTCACGGCTACGGCGCCCGCGTGCTCGTTGCCTTTGCGGTCTTGCTCGGCCTGTGGGGCGCTTACTACTACTTCCGCAACAGGCCCGTCAGCGGTGGCTATCGCTCGACCTACGTGATCATGGCCATCATCACGCCGGTGCAGGGACTGCTCGGTCTGTCGGCCCTGATCGCGGGCGGCGATCCCCGCGCCGGGATCTTGCACATGGTCTATGGAGCGTTCGCGACGTTGTTTCTTCCGGGCGCTTATGTCTACGGCCGTCAAGGCGACTCTCGGCGCGAGGCCCTTGTCCTCGCGGGCGCATCGTGGATTGTGACCATCGCCTTCCTCAGGGGGATATCCACCGGCTAACGTATGCGCCGCAGTGGACCCCAGCGAGCGTCTGACGAAAACCAAGTCCACGCCGCCCATGCCGGCCGAGCCGGGCCGCAGGGTTCTCATCACGGGCGGGGCCGGGTTCCTCGGCGTCAACGCGGCCATCCACCTGATCAAGGAGGGCTGGCAAGTCACCCTGCTCGACAACCTCAGCCGGCCGGGCACCGAGCGCAACCTCAAGTGGCTCCTCACCAAGTACCCGAACCGGATCACCTTCATTAAAGAGGACGTGAGGAACGGGACCGCTCTCGCCGAGCACGTCAGGGACCAGGACGCCGTGCTCCATCTGGCGGGGCAGGTAGCCGTCACCACCTCCCTGGTCGACCCGGGCACCGATTTCGACGTCAATGCGCGCGGCACGCTCAACATGCTGGAGGCGGTCCGCACGCACAACCACGACGCGCCGTTCGTCTTTGCATCGACGAATAAGGTGTATGGAAAGCTCGACCACAACAACGGTGCCTGTAAAGAGACCCAGCCGATCGACTTCCACAGCCCTTACGGCTGCAGCAAAGGCGCGGCCGACCAGTACGTGCGCGACTACGCGCGCTGCTTCGGCATGAACACGGTCGTGCTCCGCCAGAGCTGCATCTACGGCGCCCACCAGTACGGCACCGAGGACCAGGGGTGGGTGGCCCACTTCGTGCACTCGATCCTCAAAGACCGCACGCTGACGATCTACGGCGACGGGACCCAGGTGCGCGACCTGCTCGACGCGCGCGACCTCAGCGCCCTTTACGCCACCGTGATCGACAAGATCGGCATCGCACGCGGGGAGATCTACAACGTCGGCGGTGGGCCGGAGAACCAGCGCAACCTCCTGGAGGTCATCGACCAGATCGGCGAGCTGACCGGCAAGAAACCGCAGTTCAGCTTTGCGGACTGGCGCGAGGGTGACCAGAAGTACTACGTCAGCGACGTCGGCAAGGCCGGTAGCGACCTCGGCTGGGCGCCACGCGTCGACTTCGACCGCGGCCTGCGCGACCTGATCTCCTGGGCGGAGTCAGTCAGCTAGGCGGTGGACGCGGCGGCATCGCTTGCCTGGCGGTCGCCCGAATTCGCCGCCACGACCTCGAGACGGTGTTCGCAGTCGGCCTGTTGGGCTCTCTGATGGTGGCTTTCCACCTCCATCAGTGGGACTACACGAACCTGGTGCTCGGGGCATGGCTGGTGTTGAGAAACTCGCCGCCGCTATGGCATCGCGTCTTCCTTGCTGCCGGCATTCTGACCATGCAGCTTCTGTCCATCGGCATTGCCATCCCGCAGCTTGCCTGGGACGTGGTGTGGCTGGGAATCCTCGCGGCCGGCGCGTCTGACCGCTCCAAAGTCGCGACCGCCGCTAGCGAACCGCGGACTTCGCCGCTGCGCACTCCCCAGGGCCCGGCGTCGGGATAGTCACCGCTTCGACGTCCCACCTTGCCTCCTGCAAGTACCCGAGCTTGCCGAACCAGGTCGGATTGAGGTCCTGGATGAGGGCGAGGTGTGGATCCGTGTCCGGGATCGCGAGGATGCGTATGTCCGAAGCGCTCAGCCAGCACTGGATGAGCGTGCTGGCGGTCGTTGGGTGGTCCTCGATCCGGTAGCCCGGCGGCAGGTATGCAAACGGGTCGTACATCTCGCTGACCAGGTGCCGGCCCTCGACGCGATGTACGCAGCCCACGCCCAGGGGTGAGGGTTGGGTCGAGGCTCCGCCTCTTTGGACTCGAGGTGGTTCGGTGCGAAATCCAGTTCGCCTTCGTCGGCGAGGATCTTGGGCAGCCGCAGCTTCAAGCGGTCGCGGCCTCGGCGGCGAGTTGCTCGTGCTCCCTGGCTACGTCGAGCACGACGCGCTCCATGGTGTCGATGTGCCGCTCCCAGTCGAATCGTCGCGCCCAGGCGAAAGCGCGCTCGCCGGTGGCCTGGTTCGAAGCGCGGTCGTCGAGCAGTGCCGTTATGCCGGCGGCGTAATCGTCCACGTCGAGGGGCTCGGCGAGATATCCGGTGCCTTGACCGACCGTGACGGTGGGCCCGGCCTGATTCCACGCCACGACCGGGACGCCCTTGGCCATCGACTCGATCACGCCCATGCCGAAGTCCTCCTCCGGGGCGGGATAGACGTAGACGGCCGCACCCTCGTACAGCGACTGCAGCTCTTCCTCCGTGATGGCCCCGAGGAACAGCACCGCGTCTTCCAGGCCGAGCTGTGTCACCAAAGCCTTCAAGGAAGCCGTGTGCGACGTCGATGGCCCAGGGACTACCAGCTGGGCGCGCGGATGGCGCTTGCGCACCTCGGCGAAGGCCTGGATCGCGAGGTCAAAGCGCTTCTGCGGATAGTGCCGGTTCGTCAGCAGCACATACGGCCTGCGGATCGGATAGCCGTTGATCGTCAGGCCTCCCGAGAAGCGCGCATCGATTGGCAGTGGAAACCCCGCCGCCGCGACGTGACAGCCCGCGGGGCAATCGATGGCCTCCCGCTTGTAGGTGCGGCGGATGATGTCGCCGATGTAGCCGCCGTTGACCAGGAGCTGGTCAGCCTCCTGGATCGAGCGGCGATCAGCCCACGCCACAAAGCGCGTCGCGCGCAGCACGATCGCGGCGAGCAGGCGGTAGTCCGCGTTGGAGACCCAACCGGTTTGGCGGTCGATGTTCCGCGGGTAGACAAGCCGGTTCGGCTGGTTCAGATAAACCACATAGGGGACATCCATCAGACGGGCCGCCCACCAGGCGATCCACGCGCTCGGCTGGTTGCAGCCAACGATGGCGTCGACACCGCGGAACCGCCACGCGTAAACCGGCATGAGCAGCGATGTCGCCGCCATCTGCACCGCCTCGCGGAAGGGAAACCATCGCGGGAGCTGGGGCAGAAACGTCTTGACCCGAACCTCGCCAAGCAGATCGGGATAGCAGCGCGAGGCATCGACGGTCGGCGCGTAGCACTCGACCTCATAGCCGCGCCTGCGCAGGCCGAGGACCTCCTCGATCACGAGTCGCTCGCCTCCACCGGAGTAGGTGAAACCGCAGTGAAAGACGGCGATCCGCCGAGTGCCTGTGTGGCGAACGTCCCGCCTGCCGCCGACCAGGAAGAAGCTCAGGACGCCCCACAGCAGGGCGTTGCCGGCTGTAATGGCGTGATAGAGGACGATCGCGCCGGCGGCGACACCCGCCGCAAGGCCAAGCCCGCCTCCCAGGATCAGCGAGCCCGCCACCTCGAGGTTGCCAAGGTAGCCCGGGCCCGCGGGAACCGCAAAGCTGAGCAGCAATGCCGGGTAGGCGGCCATCGCCTTGAGGGGCGGGACGGAGATGCCGACGGCGGTGAAAAGGAGCGTGAAGTTGAAGGCATCGATCAGCAGGGCGAGCACCGTCAATCCGGCCAGGCGCGCGCTCAGCGCTGGCGTCCAGAGTCCGCGCGCGCCGGCGCGAAAGGCAAACGCCTGACCCGCGATCGCCGCGGCGAACCGCGCGGGAAGCACGCGGCGCGCCAGCCATGAGCGGGCGATCCGCGGCCCGGCGAGAGCGGTCCCCAGCACGGCGGCGAGCAGCGCGACCGCAAGGGCGGCCGCGCCTGCAAGACCGCGCGGCGCGCTCACCGCTCCGCTCAGCGCCACGACCTCGAGCCCGGCGAGGAACAACGCCACGGCCGCGAGGTCACACGCCTTGTCGATGACGATCGTCGCGAGCGCCGACCCGGCCGGGACCCGATGCCTGCGCCACAGCCACCAGGCCCGCGCCGCGTCTCCGGAGCGGATTGGCAGCACGTAGTTCAGCAGTCCGCCCGCGGCGTTCATGGCGAAGGCGCGGACCATCCCGACCGGCGCCAACGGGCGCAAAAGCAGCAGCCAGCGACGGGCGCGGATGAGGCTCGTGATCAGGAAAAGGGCGATCATCAGCCCGACGGCCCACCAGCTTTGCACCCGCGCGTGGGCCGCGACTTCCGGCAGCGAGACGGTGCGAAGCCACAGCCACAGCAGGGCGAGGCCAAAGGCGGTCTGCAGCCCGAGGCGAACCCATCGGTTCATGTGGGCACCTCGGCATCAGGCGCAGGGACAGTGAGGATCCAGCGCTGGGCGAACGCCCAGAACACGAACAGGAAGCCGACGAACAGCACCGTGCCGCCGTAGTCGTGGAAGAAGATCGCGGGCCCGACGCCAACCGTCGCGGCGATCGCCGCGACGAGCGCGACTCGCACGAGGTTGAGTAGCATCGTGCCCGCCACGCCGATGAGCACGACCTGCCCGCCGTTGAGGAGGAAGCTCCATGCGAGCCCGCGGAACGCTCGATCGGGTTCGCGGGACGGGCCTGTAAGGTGAGCCGGATCTTCTCCCGCCACGCTCAGATCTCGTCCTCGAAATAGAGCGCCGCGCTGAGCTCGGCGCTGTCGAACCGGCGGTGGCCACCCGGTGTCGTAAGCGTGGGCCGGAGCAAACCTCGGCGGACCGCGCGATTCAACGTCGGCTGGCTAACCCCGAGCAGCCGGGCAGCCTCGCCCGTGGTGATCAGGCGCGCACCCTCGGGCTCGTCCTGGAGGCTCATCGCGTAGGCCTCGACGTCCGCCTGGTTGAACCGCCGGTGGCCGCCGGGGGTGATCATGGCCGGGCGAAGGACGCCTTTCGCCACGGCGCGTGCCACGGTCGCCTGGCTGACACCAAGGCGAGCCGCCACATCCCTCGAACTGATCAATCTTTGCAAGGCGTTGTGCTGGGACTAACGAATCCATAGCAAAAAGCCGTCACTATTCAGCTACGTTTCGCAAGATTTGGTTGGGATTTCAAGAGTGGCGTAGGCGTTTCGTCGTTGAAAATCTACAGAGATCGACCAGCCCCTTCGGAGATTTCGTGCCAAACTTTTCACTGCGCAACGGTGCGCGCGGGCCTTCAGAAAGGAAGCAGGAACTCATTCTTAGTTAGAACCTCACCCCCCGCAGCCAAGCTCGGAGCCGGTGTCGAGAAATCGCCCGGCCCGAGCCTTTTTTAGGGGTATTCG
>WNGI01000086.1_pt1 | contig 55541 bp, 46 predicted proteins | sample 5400621 | NCBI WGS metagenome assembly WNGI01 (sample SAMN13153374, study PRJNA577476) | soil metagenome | isolation source: 20 cm soil or saprolite under Garry oak tree replicate 1 | place: USA:California | collected 2016-06-15 | reverse complement strand
TCACCCGCTGGTGTTGGGTCTGGCGTTCAGCGTCACGTTCGTCGCGGCCGAGCTCATCCGCGTCGTGCTCTTTCCGGCTCCGGTGCCGACCGGCCTGGCCTCCGGTGGCCCGGACCCGCGAGCGTCGACACTCTTCTTCCAGTACTACGCGCAGACGGTCGCGCGGCCGTGGCTGTCTATATGGCCGATCCTCGCCGCGGTCCTCGGCGCACCGCTCGCGGCGGCGAGCTGGCTCGTCGGTCGTCGGCTGGGCGCTCTCTTAGCGGACGATCTCGACGCCGAGGCCCTCGCTCACCCGTAGCGAGGACGCGCGCAACGCGTGGCCGATCCGCAGCCGCGCGCCGTGCGGCATCGAGCGTTCCGTCCAGACCGGGCCTTCCGCGCGTATCAGGTCGTCCCAAAGCACCACGTCCACATCCGCTCCGGCGCAGGGATTCTGTGCGGCGACTTCCGGGCAGGTGAGCGGCCGGGTGAACGACGGCATCGCGGCGGGATCGTAGGCGAGGACGGCGTAGCTCCGGTCCAGGTAGTAGTCGACAAGCACCGCGTCGTACGCCGTGACGACCACAGTCGTCTCCGTCACGAACATCGAGCGAACGAACGCCGCCTTCTCCTCGACGCCGCGGTCGTGACGCGCGACGTCGCGCGCCGAGATCGGCGTATCGCTCAGCAGGAAGATAGCCGCGTTGCCGAGCGCGACCGCGGCCACGATCCACGGGAACACGCGCGGCATCCGAATACCCTTCGCCAGCCCGATGGCCCCGCGGGTGGCGAGGATGGCAAGGCCCGGCAGCATGCTGAAGATGTAGCCGTACTCGCCGACGTGGATGAGGACGTAGAAGGGGAGCGGCGCGAGCGTCCAGAGCGCCATGAACGCCGTCCGCCAGCGGTCACGCAGCTCGATGCGTCGCGTGTCCGCTGAGCTGAGCGTCACGGCAATGAGCGGGATGAGGAAATACAGCCCGCGTCCCAGGAAACGCGCGAGCTCATAGGTGTTGCGGTAGATGGCGATGGGTCCGTTCCCGAAGATGCTGTAGCGATCTTCCACGAACTTGCTCTGGATGCGGACCGCTTCGAGGAATCGGGCAAGGCCGCCGTCGGCGAAGCCACTCGCGACCACCCAGCCACCGACGAGGGCCGCCACGCACGCGGCGGAGACCCCCGCGGTCAGGATCGTCGCGCGTGCCGCGGCGAGAAGCCAGAGCGGAGCCAGAAATATCGCGAGGTCGGATCGAAAGCCGATCGCGATGCCCCACGCAGCGGACGCGGCGATAAGCCGTGTCCCGCGCCGGACGCGCGACGCGCTCGGATCGAGCGCGCGCCAAAACAGCAGCGCGCATAGCGTGGAGAGCGCGGCGAGGAGTGTGTAAGGGTAGGCGACGCCGCCGTAGGCCCAGAACGTCACGGCGCTGAGAACGAAGACCGCCGAGACACGGCCGGTCCGCTCGTCATACAGGCGCGCGGCCAGGAGATACACGAGGCTGACGGTGGCCGCCCCCGCAAGGGCGCTCACGATCGTCATCGCGCGATTGGGATCGTGCGTCACGAAGTCGATCGCGCGAAGCAGAAGGACATACCAGAGGTAGCCGGGAGGCTGCGGACGCTGGTCCAGCGGATCGAACGCCAGGATCGCGCGCGCGTAGAGCACCGAATCGGGCGCGTAGAGGTTCATGGTCGCGAACGGAAGCCGGGTGAGGAGCGCGAGCCCGAACAGCGCGAGCGCCACCCGCGAGCCCAACACCGCCTAGTTTGACCGATGGGACCGCGGTACCGACCGCTGGTCCCATCTGTCGCGCGAACGATCTCGCGCAGGCTGCGCGCCCATCGCGATCACAGCGCCGGAGAGGGCCGGGACCGCGCGCTCTGTCGCGCGTGTGACCGCATGCGCCCTCTGGGGTCTGGAGACCGCCCTCGTCACGGTCGAGGTCGACGTCGCGAACGGACTCCCGGCGTTCGTCGTTGTGGGGCTGCCAGACGCCGCCGTGCAGGAGGCCCGCGAGCGCGTGCGCGCGGCGGTGCGCAACTCGGGCTACGAATTCCCACTGCGCCGCGTGACGGTGAACCTGGCTCCCGCGGAGCGCCGCAAGGAGGGGACGGGCTTCGATCTGGCCATCGCGCTGGGGATCCTCCGTGCGAGCGGCCAGCTACAGAGCGACGTCGACGTCCTGTGCTTCGGCGAGCTCGCCCTCGACGGCGCCTTGCGTCCGGTGCGCGGCGCGATGCCGCGTGTTCGTCACGCCGCGGCGCGCGGGATCCGCGCGGTCGTCGTCGCGACCGACAACGCGGGCGAGGCGGCCGCCTGCGGCGTCGCGGCGTATGGCTTCGGTTCGCTGCGCGACGTCGTCGAGCATCTGGACGGGCGCGTCCGCGTGGCGCCGTGCGCGGTCCCGCCCCGAGCGGGGGAGCCGCGGCATGAGGTCGACCTTGCGGATATCGCAGGGCAGGAGACACCGAAGCGTGCGCTCGAGATCGCGGCGGCAGGAGGCCACAACCTTCTCTTCGTCGGCCCCCCCGGCACCGGAAAGACGATGCTGGCGCGAGCGCTCCCTTCGATCCTCCCGCCGCTCGACGACGACGAGGCCATCGCGGCGAGCGCGATCCACAGCGTCGCGGGGCTCGCCGATCCTCGCCATCCCATTCTCACGGCCCGGCCCTTTCGCGCGCCGCATCACACCGCGTCGCATCTCGCGCTCGTGGGCGGTGGCTCGCCTCCGCGGCCCGGCGAGGCGAGCCTTGCGCACTGTGGTGCGTTGTTCTTGGACGAGGTCGCCGAGTTCTCGCCTTCCGTGCTGGATACCCTTCGCGAGCCGCTCGAGGAACGCGCGATCACCATCTCGCGCGCGGCCGGCGCGGCGACGTATCCCGCGCGCTTCCTGCTCGTGGCCGCGATGAATCCCTGCCCGTGCGGCCGCTACGGAGATCTCGCGCTCGAGTGCCGCTGCCTTCCCGAACAGGTCGAGCGGTATCGGGGCCGGCTCTCCGGCCCGTTGCTCGATCGCATCGACCTCCGCGCGCATGTCCCACGGGTCCCGTACGAGCGCCTGCGCGACGAGGGCCGGGAGCGGTCCTCGGAGGTCCGCGAACGGGTGATCGGCGCGCGCGAGCGGATGCGCGCTCGAACCCCGACGCGCGTGAACGCGGATCTCACAGTGGCCGAGGTCCGGCGCCACTGTGGTGTCGACGGCGAGACCGAAGCGCTGCTCGCGGAGGCTGTTCGTGCGCGTCGTCTCTCCGCACGCGGGTACCACCGGGTCCTGCGCGTTGCCCGCACCGCAGCGGATCTCGCCGCGAGCGACCCGGTGCGTGGAGAGGACGTCGCGCTGGCGTTGCTTTTGCGCGCCGAGCCATGATCGCTCTCGGGCCTGCGGATCCCCGCTATCCGGCGCGTTTGCTCGACCTGCGGCACCCTCCCGATCCGCTCTGGATCGATGGCGACCTCGGCGCACTCGGTGGACGCGCCGTGAGCATTGTCGGCACGCGCCGCATGACGCCCTACGGCGCGCGGGTCGCGCGCGAGCTGGCCACGGCGCTGGCGGAGGCCGACGTGGTCGTCGTATCCGGTCTCGCCCAGGGCATCGACAGCGCCGGGCACGAGGGCGCTCTCGCCGCCGCCGGCGAGACGGTCGCGGTGCTCGGCGCGGGGATCGCCTCGTATCTCGAAGAGGTCCACGGCAAGCGCCGGAGGCTCGCCCACGCGATCCGCGGTCACGGCGCGCTCGTCTCCGAATTTCCGCCCGGCGCGCCGGCGCAGCACTGGACGTTCGCGCAGCGGGACTCCACGATCGCGGCCCTCGGCGAAATGACGGTCGTCGTGGAGGCACCGGTCGGCTCCGGGGCTCTGATCACCACGGCGGAGGCGCGGCGCCTGCGGCGACCGGTCTACGCCGTCCCGGGTCCGATCGGTGCCGCGGCCTCCGCTGGTACGAACGATCTCATCGCGGCAGGCGCGGCGCGTGCCCTTACAGGCGCCCAGATGCTGCTCGCGGCCCTCGGACTCCGGTACGCGACGCGTGCCGATGATCCGGACGACGACGCGCGGGTGCTCGACGCGCTCGCGGCGTCACCATCCGATCCGGACGCGCTCGCGCGCCGGCTCGGCCTCAGCACGACAACCCTCGCGGCGATCGTCGCGCGTCTTGTGATCCGTGGACGGATCGGCACGGCGGCCGATGGCCGACTCGCGCGACGCTAACCACGGGACGTCACCGCGCGGGTCGGAACGATTCAGCCGGTCCGCTTCGGCGGCCAGAACAGCGGCTGGTCCTTCTCGTAGATCGTGATCCGGTAGCCGTCCGGGTCGGACATCGCGAATGTCCGGCCGAAGGGACCGTCAAACGGCTCGGTGAGGATACGGACGCCGGCTGAGACGACCCTCTCGTAGAGCGCCTGCGCATCGCTCGCCCGCCACCAGAGCTGGATGCTCGTGGTCTCGGGAGACGGGCCTGACTGTCCGGGACGACGTGCCGATGAAAGGGCGAACGTAGGCCAGCCCACGAACGCGACCGCGTCGGCGCCGAAATCGAACGTGTCGCGCACGGCGCCGAGGTGCTGCTCGTAGAACGAGGCAGACCTGTTCACATCGCTGACGGCGATCGAGATGAAACCCGGACTCCCTGTGACGGCGGTCTTCTGCATCGCGCACCTCCTACCCCTTAGGACTAGCGACGGGCTCCAAAGTCATCGGTCCGGGTCCGCGGCAGGACCGGCGGCAAGCCGAATGCTGCGAACAATCGCACGTCCACGAAGTTCGTCACGGACGCGATCGTGTCGTCTTGGAGTGCCAGGACTTGGATCGCGAACGCGCGCCACTCCGACGCCTCGTGCTCGGAGCGGTAGTAGCCGAACGCAGGCCCTCCATTGGCCGCTGTCGCCACGAGATGCTGGCGCCGACCGCGTTCCGGTCGCCATGCCCAGCTGATGAACGCTTTGATCGTGGGACGTCCCACATACCATTCGCGCCACGGCGGCATGGTCCAGACCGCATCTTCCTTCAGCAGGCTGATGAAGCCGTCGACGTCGCAGGCTTCCCAGGCCCGCACGTAGCGGCTGAGCAGCGCGCGCTGCCGGTCGTCGCGGACGGGTCCCGTCGCGGTCGGGCCGCTCGGAAAACGCCGGGTGAGCGTCGCCCTCGCTCGCTGCAACGCACTGTTCACTGACGCGACCGATGACTCGAGCAGGTCGGCCGTTTCGAGTGCGGACCAGCCGAGGACGTCGCGCAACAGGAGCGTCGCGCGCTGGCGAGACGGAAGCTCTTGGATCGCCGCGATGAAGGCGAGCTGAATGGCCTCGCGGGTCTCGTAGCGCGCCTCCGGACCCGGCGTGAGATCCGCGATGCCATCGAGCGCTGCATCGGGATACGGCTCAAGCCAGAGGGTGTTGCTCTCCTGTTCGCCGAGTGGTGCGAAGTCCACCGGGGGACCTTGCGCCTCAGGCAGCACTCGGCGCGCCTTCGAGCGCGCGAGCGCCGTTAGGCAGGTGTTGGTCGCGATGCGGTAGAGCCAGGCGCGGGGCGAGGCTCGTCCTTCGAAGCCGTCCAGCCCGCGCCAGGCGCGCACCAGCGTCTCCTGAACGGCGTCCTCGGCGTCATGGTGAGAGCCCAGCATCCGGTAGCAATGGAGCAGGATCTCGCCGCGGTACCGCTTGGCCAGCTCCTGGAACGCCTCATCGGATCCTTTTCGGCTCGTCTGCTCCACGATCCAAGTCTCGCTCCTAGCGAGCAGGCACCACGCGGATGATCCGATCGCCGTTGCCGTTGCTCGTCGTGAGGATGAGGGCGCCGTCCGGGGCGGTCGTCGCGCTGCGCAGCCGGCCGTACTTCTGATCGAAGAGCACGTCGCGCGCGAGCACCTGCCCCGCGTCGACCGAGAACCGCCGGACGTCCTGTTCCTTGAGAGTGGCGACGACGAGCGAGTCATCCCATGCGCCCCAGTCGGCGCCGGTCAAGAAGGTCGCCCCCGCGACCGCGTAGCTCACGCTGCCTGAGCTCCACGCGGGATCGCTGAATCCGCGGAGCGAGCCGCCAGGGCCGAGCGCCGCGGGCCAGCCGAAATTCGCACCGGCGGTGACGAAGTCGATCTCATCCTGCATCTGATCGCCGGCGTCGACCACGTAGCAGGCGCCGGTCCCGGGCTGGAACGCGATCCCACCCGGATTCCGTAGGCCGACCGCATACACGGGTCCTGGCGCGGACTGCCCCCGGAGCGTCGGGTTGTCGGCCGGCACCGATCCATCGACGTTGATCCGCAGGACCTTTCCGTTAAGGGACGCGGCATCCTGCGCGAGCGCGCCCTGACCGGCATCGCCGGTCGCGATCCAGAGCTTGCGATCGGGACCGAATCGTAGGCGGCAGGAGTCGTGGACCCCCGCGGCCGCGATGCCGGCGCGCATCACGACACCATCGAGCATGAGCGTGGTGCCAGACAACCGATAGCGAAGGATCTGGTTCCGCCACTCGCCCTGGTCAGTGCGCGAGACGCAGACATAGAGCAGCGCGGTGCTTGCGAAGTCAGGGTCGAGCGCCAGTCCGAGGAGTCCGGCTTCGCCCATCGCTCGAACGCCGGCGACCTGCGCCGACGCGATCCTCTTCGCCATCTTCGCCGTGCTCTCGAACACGCTGATCGTTCCGGGCCGTTCGGTGACGAACATGCGGCCATCGGCCGCGACGGCGACGTCCCAGGGGACCACGAGGCCGGATTGGATCACCGTCTCGCTCATCGCGGGCGCCGCCGCCGAGGGGGTCGGTGCGCCTGCGATCCCGCCGCCGGGTGCACAGCCGCATGCGAGTAGCGCCAGGACCGCCACCGCGGCGAGAGCGCGACCACCCACCGCGCCACATTCTCCACCCACCCGTGCCACACTCGGGCCCTGTCCCCTTCTTTGACACGGATCCTCGACGCGCGCGGCGCGTCGCGGCTCGCCCTCTCGCCGGACGGGACGACCCTCTACTACGTGAGCGACCTCACCGGCACGATTCAGCTCTGGAGCGTCCCCGTCGGAGGCGGCGCGCCCGTGCGCCTTTCGTACGAGTCCGACCGCATCGGCGCGTACCGGGTCTCCCCGAACGGTGCGCACGTGGCGTACGGCGCGGATGAGGGCGGCGACGAGCGCTGGGTCGTCTGGGTCATGCGCGCCGACGGGAGTGAGGCGCGCCCGCTTACGAACCGGCGGGACCGCATCCATCACGTCGTCGACTGGACGCCGGACGGACGTGCGGTCCTCGCGTTCGCGAACCTCCGAGACGAGCGCTACTTCGATCTTCACGAGATCCCTCTCGATGGGAATACACCCAGGCTCCTCTTTCGTCATGACGGCACCGGCTTTCGGGCCACGGCGCTAGCGGACGGTCGTGTTGTCGTCACCACGAATCGGTCGCGAGGCGACGAGAACCACCTCACGCTGCTCGAGCCTGACGGTTCGGCGCGGCGGCTGACGCCGGACAGTCCCGCTGCGATGCACCTGGAGGCGCATGCCTACGACGGAGGCGTCCTCGTCCTCTCGGACCGCGGGCGCGACAAGGCGGCGATCGCGCGTGTCGGTCCGGACGGGTCATTCGCGCACGTGATCGCGCCCGATCGGGTCGTCGACGATCTGGACGTCGCCGGCTCGCGCTACGCGTACGCGCTCAATGTCGATGGCCGGAGCGAGGTGCACCTGGTGAGCGAGGGCAAGGACTCGGTCGTCGGGGGTCTTCCGCCCGGCGATCTCGCGACGGATCTCATCGGCAACAGCCTGGCGCTCGCCGCCGATGGGACCGTCGCGCTGGCGTGGGCGCGCTACGACGCGCCGTCCGCTGTCTACGTGGCGCGACCGGGACGGCCGGCGAGGCTCGTCGTGCCGCCGCAAATGGCGGGTCTCTCGCCGGAGGGACTTCCCGAAGAGGAGCTCGTGGCGTGGCGTTCGTTCGATGGGCGGACGATTCCCGGCTTCTTGCTGCGACCGCGCGGCGCGCGGAGTGGCCCGCGACCGACCGTGGTCCAGGTGCACGGCGGCCCCGAGGGCCAGGCCCGTCCACTCTGGAACCCCCTCACTGTCGCGCTCGTCGCCGCCGGCTTCAACGTGCTCCAGCCGAACGTCCGCGGGTCCGCGGGCTACGGTCGCGCCTACATGTCGCTCGACGACGTGCGCCTGCGGATGGATTCGGTGAAGGACCTCGACGCCGGCGCGGCCTGGCTCGCGGAGGCGGGCATCGCGCCGGCGAGTCGCATCGGCGTGATCGGCGGCTCGTACGGTGGCTTCATGACTCTCGCCGCGATAACGTTCTGCCCCGAGCGAAACTGGGCCGCCGCCGTGGATATTGTGGGCATCGCCTCATGGAAAACATTCTTCGCGAAAACGGCCGCGTGGCGCCGCCCGCTGCGTGCGGCGGAGTACGGGGATCCGGAGAAGGACGCGGAGTTCCTCGAATCGATCTCGCCGCTCAACTTCGTCGACCGGATCCGCGCGCCGCTCATGGTCATCCACGGCGCGAACGACCCGCGCGTCCCGGTCGAGGAGGCGGAGCAGATCGTCGCGACCCTCCGCTCACGCGGCCGCGCTGTGGACTACCTGCGTTATCCGGACGAGGGGCATGGGCTCGCGAAAGCGAAGAACCGCGCCGATGCCTGGCCGAAGGTGGTCGCCTTCTTTGAGAAGTACCTGGCGGCTGACTAAGCCGCGGGGGCGCGCAGCGCGAGCGGCAGCGTGAAGGTGAAGGTGCTGCCGCGCCCTGATCCTTCGCTCTCCGCCCAGATACGCCCTCCGTGCGCCGCGACGATCTCTTTGCAGATGGAGAGACCGAGGCCCTGACCCGCCACCGCGTCGGCGGCGCCGCCGACGCGATAGAAGCGCTCAAAGATCCTGGCGAGGTGCTCATTCGGGATACCGATCCCGCGGTCGGTGACGCTCACCGTGCCCTCGCCCTCCGCGGCGTTCACGCGGACGACGATCGGCTGCGACAGCGATGAGTACTTCAGGGCGTTCGCGAGCAGGTTATCGAGGAGCTGGGCGAAACGCGCCTGGCCGATCGCTAGGCGTACCGGCTCGGCCGGCGCGTCGAGGTCGATCGTGGCTCCCCGGACCCGTGCCCGCGCGATCGCCTCTTTAGCCTCGGTCACCGCGTCGACTGCACCCTCCACGCCCGGAATGCGCTGTTCGGCGCTGAGCAGGTCCGTCATGAGCCGTTCGAGCTGCGCGAGCTGCCCCTGCACCGCCTGAAGGTTTCGGGACATGAGGGTCGCGTAGCCATGCACCGCGGTGAGCGGATTCTTCAGCTCGTGTACCGCGGTCGCGAGCGCATCCTCCTTCGCGCGGAGCGCGCCTCCAAGACTCTCGACATCTCGGCCCAGCTCCTTCGCCGCTTGCTGAAGCTGGTCGCGCTCGGCGATCAGTGCCAGGCGATCGCGTCCGGCATGCGCGATCCGCTCGAGGAGGGGGAGCCGTGCGGTGAGCGTCTCGACCGGGCCGATCGTCGCGAGCACCCGCCCCTCGGAAAGGCCGACCAGGGCCACTGTCGCTCCGGCCTCGAGGACGTTCGCCAGGGCAGCGGATGAGGAGGCGGGAACGATCGCCGGAAGCCGCCGGTCGCGGGCGAGCTCGAGGAGCGCGCTGCCCGGCAGGTCCCCGGCGATCACGGTCCCATCGGCGAGGCGAAAGATGGCGGCCCGCCCGCCGACGAGCGTGCCCGCTTCGAGGAGGCACGACGCGAGCACGGCCGCCTGCGTACGCTCAGCGCCGATGACTCCGAGCGCGCGCACGGTGGCCTCGAGTGAGGCCGCCTCCTCGTCACGGCGGGTCCGCTCGAAAGCCGCCGCAAGAAGCGAGGCGGCGTCGCCGACGAGGTCGTGGATCGCGCCCGCGGTCGTCGCGCGCTCCTCGGGAGTCGACGCCTCAAGGGCGACGCCCACAGTGAGCGGCGGATCCGTCGATACCGGGATCACAAGTCCGCTCATGTCCGGCACGATTCGTTCGAGTCCACCGGGCGCGCGCAGGGCGCGGATGGCTTCGGCGGACACGACGATCTCGCCGGGCGGCGTCGCGCCGGCTGTGAAGCTCGTCCGCAGCCGCTGATCGGTGCCGAGCCGCCAGGCCCATGCCCCGCGGACGCGGGGAAGATGCGCCACCTCTGTGACGAGCGTCCGCAGGACCTCGCCCGGGTCGCGCTGACGGCTGAGCGCACCGAGGGCGCGCGCGTGTACGCGCGACCAGATGGTCTCGAGATCCTGCCGGCGCAGGGCCCATACGACCTCCGCGGTCACCAGTCCGATAGCGATCAGCGCTTGGACCGGCCAGAGATCAGTCGCACGTGCCTGGTCGCCGCGAAGGATCAGCGCGGCGTCGTAGCCGACGACCGCGAGTGCGGTGGCGGTGACGGCGCCGACCGGTCCCGAGGTGAGGGCGGCCGCGCCGATCGCGAACGTGTACAGGATCCAGGGCGCGTGCTCGAGTGGGAATGCGAAGACGAGAGCCGTGATGGCGAGTAGGTCGATGGCCGGCGAGAGCGCCGCCACCCGCCGCGCCGCCGGGAAGAAGCGGAGCACCAACGCCGCGGCCAGATAGAGCAGGAGCACGCCTGCCGCGAGGGAGAGCGCCCCGGCGGCACCGAGGAGGACGAGCGTGCCGCCGAGGGCGATCGCCGCGAGCCGGATGAGCAGCTGAGCACGCTCGCGTGCCTCGTCGACCGCTGCGGTGCGACCCACTTGCGTGTTAGTAACGCATCCGGCGCGAGGCGGAGTGCGCGGGCTAGTAGCTCGCTACCAGGATGCGACTCGGATCGTTGTCGAGCTCTATGACATGGGCGACACGAAGGCGCGGTGCGTCCAGCACCGCGATGGCGTGAGTCAGCCCGGCGAGGGCGACGTAGAGCTGGTCTCCGTTCGGTGACACCGCGAGGTCGGCGACCGATCCGAGGAATGCGGCCGTTGACGTGAGCTTCTTGTCGCGGATGCCGATCGCCTCGACGCCGTTGGCCGAGCCGACGTAGAGGATGTCCTCGCGCGGCGAGATCGCGAGGGATGTCGCATGCACGTCGATGGTGATGCGATCTGTGACCGCGTACTGCTCGGTGTCGACCACGTCGATCACGCTCAGGCCTGCGATCGCCACGTAGATCCGAGTGCCTGAGCCAGCCATGGCCATCGCCGCGGGCGGGCCGTCGAGCGGGATCGTGTACGGCGTTCGGCCGCCGAGGTTCAAGTACAGGAGATCAATGCCGCGCGGGGTCGCTACGAAGACGTGGTTGTGCTTGTAGCTCGGAGCGAGTGCCTGCGGCTGCCCGTGATAATCGAAATACTCGTTCTGGCCCGTCTCGAGATCTATCTGCTCCACGCCGCTTGATCCGACCACCATCAGTGAGTGCCCGTCTCGGTTCGCCGCGACCATCCCACCGACGGTCAACGCCTGTTTCGTGGTCGCGTTGCCGGTAACGATGTCCTGCGCCACCACGAAGCGGTCCGTGTACGAATAGACCGTCCGCTCATCGGTGCCGAGCGCGATCTGGGTGACGTTTCGGGAGTCGCCCGCGAGCAGATCCCCAGGCTGATTCGCATCGGGATGCATTGCCTTCACCGCGCCGCCCGCGAGCGCCACGATGGTGACCCCTCGCGGAGGTCGCGGGGCGGCCGGCTCGTAGTGGTCGATCGTCGCGCGACGCTTCTTGGTCCAGCCGTCCTTTTCGACGAAGGGGTAGGGATCGACCATGCCTCCCGGCCCCAAGATGGGGTACGGCGTGTCGCCGACGTGGTCGCCGTCGGCGTCTTTGCCTTTGTAATCGGCCCAGTAGTTGCCCTCCTTCGTCTGGGCGTCGTACCAGACGTTCGATCCCTCGGTGTTGTCGCTGACCTGCGGATTGTTCCCGATCACGTTGTTGTGGAAGATGACGTTCTCCTTCGCGTCGCTGAACCAGATCCCCCAGTTGATATTCGAGTCGATCGTGTTCTCGATCACTCGGTTGCCCTTGCTCGCGTACATGTAGAGCCCGTACCCGCCGGGGCTGTTATAGGTCTGCCGCGCGAGCAGATTGCCCTGCAGGAGCGAATCGTCGGAGTTCTGAAGGTGCAGGCCATAGATGTTGAACTCGACGTCGGAGCCTCTGACCGTGATCTTCTTGGAGGCGTGGATGTAGAAGCCGAAGCGGTTCTTCTGTGTCGTCACGTTCTCGATCGTGCTCGACTCCATGTCGATGAAGTAGATGCCGGTCGAGAAGCCGATGGTCTTGCCGTTCCGGATCGTCACTCCGGTGTGCCCACCGACCCGCACCCCGACGGTGTCGAGCTGCGGGAGCGGCCAGGTCTGTGGTCCCATGCCCGGGCCGGAGAGGGTGTGACCGCCTAGATCGACGGTGACGTTGTCGACGTCGATGACCATGCCGTCGCCTTGGCAGGTCATGTCGTTCGCGAGGGTGAAGCTCTCGCTCACCCGCATCGCGCAGCGGCCTTCACGGGAGGCGATCGTCGTCGAGGGCGCGGTGGTCGCGCTGCCGATCGGCGACCCGGTCGCTCCCGCGACCGGGCTCGCGGCCGGTGAGATGGAGGGCGGTGGAGATGAGGCGGCCTGGCAAGCGATCACCGCGGTGAGCGTGAGTGCCCCGAGCGAGCCGAGACGAGCGACTGGCGGTCGCATGTCGCAAGGCTATACAGCCGCCGTCAGGGCAGGGTTCCCGCAGACTCCCAGGATGCGCGAAGAAGCGGTCAGGATCGACGACCGCCTGGAGGCCACGCTCCGCATCCCCGACCTGGCGCCGACCGCGATCGTGGTCATCGCGCATCCGCTGCCGACCCACGGCGGCACGATGCGCAACCCGCTGGTCGCCGCGATCGCGCGGGCGTGCGCCGAGCGCGGTTGGTATGCGTTGCGGTTCAACTTCCGCAGCGTCGGCCTCAGCGCCGGGGAGTGGACCAACGGGCGATGGGAGCCAAATGATGTCGCAGCCGCCGTCCGCTATGCCAGGCAGCTCGCGCCGGGCCTTCCGCTGGGCCTCGCCGGCTACAGCTTCGGCGCGTTCATGGCCCTCGCGTATCTCGCACGGGGCGGGACGGCGGAAGCTGTCGCCCTCGTCGGCGTCGGGATGAAGGACGCGAACTTCGCGCCGCGCGCGCTTCCTGCGATTCCGCCGGGCACTTTTATCGTCGCGGCGGAGAACGACCAATTCGGGACGGCGGACGAGCTCCGCGCGGCGGTCCCGCACGCACGCATCGCTGTTGTGGGCGGCGTCGATCACTTCTTCGTTGGTAAGCGCGACGAAGTCGGACGACTCGTAGCCGAGGATCTGGCGCGAGTACTGCCTGTACCATCGCATTTCCCATGACTGCCGAGGTGACGACCGTCGCGCCATCCACTTCCGCGAAGAAGACCCGGAAGCGCATCCTCACGGGCGATCGGCCGACGGGAAAGCTGCACGTCGGCAATTACGTGGGGACGCTGGCGAATCGCGTGAAGCTTCAGGACTCTTACGAGACCTTCCTGCTCGTCGCCGACCACCACATGCTCACGACCAAGCTCGAGGGCCTCAGCGAGATCGAACAGAACATTCGCGACGATGTCATCGACAACCTCGCGGTCGGCGTGTCGCCCGAGAAGGTCACGTACTTCCTCCAGTCGCTCGTTCCGCAGATCCCCGAGCTGCACCTCTATTTCTCGATGCTCGTCTCTGTCCCAAGGGTGCAGCGCATTCCGACGCTGAAGGATCAGCTTCGCGATCACGGACTGGCGCAGCCGACATACGGCCTCCTCGGGTATCCGGTCCTGCAGGCGGCCGACATCCTCATCGTGAAGGGCGATCTCGTCCCCGTCGGGCGGGACCAGGAGTCGCACGTCGAGCTCACGCGTGAGATCGCGCGGCGCTTCAACGAGCTCTTCGCACCCATTTTCCCGGTGCCGGAATCGCTCATTCCCGAGATGGGGCTGCTGCCGGGGATCGACGGACGGGACAAGATGGGAAAAAGCCTGGACAACGCGATCTTCCTCTCCGACGACGCGAAGACCGTGGAGCACAAGGTCAAACGGATGTACACGGACCCAAATCGCGTGCGCGCCGACGTGCCCGGCCGCGTCGAGGGCAATCCTGTGTTCGTGTATCACGACACGTTCAATCCGGACAAAGCCGAGGTCGATGACCTGAAGGCTCGCTACCGCGAAGGAAGGGTTACTGACGTTGAGGTGAAGAGCCGCCTCCTCGCGGCGCTGGAGAGGTTCCTCACACCGATCAGAGAGCGCCGGGCGGAGATCGCCGCGCGGCCGAAGGTCGTCGACGAGATCCTCGCGGCCGGCAGCGAGCGCGCCCGACGCGAGGCCGCTGCGACACTGCACGAGGTCCGTCAGGCGATGCGACTCGATTACTTCGGGCGCTAGCGCCTTGCCCCGGCTGTACGTCCTCGTTCTCTCCGGCGGCGCCGGAACGCGCCTCTGGCCGCTCTCTCGGCGCGAACGTCCCAAGCAGTTCCTCGATCTTCTCGGTGACCGCACGCTCCTCCAGGACACGGTCGATCGGGTCTCGGAGACCGTACCGGCCGAGCGCATCTTCGTGGTCGCGCCGCCCGAGCACCGGGCACTTATCCACGAGCAGCTTCCCGAGCTCCGGAGCGATCACCTGGTGGTCGAGCCCTATCCCCGCGGCAACGCGGCCGCCGTCGGCCTCGCGATGGCGGCGCTCGCGGCGTTCGACCCGGAGGCCGTCGTGGCGGTGCTGCCCTCCGACCACGTCGTGGAGAAGCGCGCGGAGTTCCGGAAGGTCTTGATCGCGGCGACTGCCGCCGCCGAGCGGGGCCATCTGGTCACCCTCGGTATTACGCCGACGGCTCCCGACACCGGATTCGGCTACATCGAGGCCGGCGACAAGCTGGACATCGAGGGCCCCATGGAGGTGCGCTCGGTCAAACGCTTCGTCGAGAAGCCCAAACGCGATCAGGCAGAGAGGATGCTCGCCGCGGGCGGCCACTACTGGAACGCCGGCATGTTCGTCTGGCGCGTGGAGGAGGTCCTGCGCGCTTATGACCAGCATCTCCCGGCCACGGCGAAGGCCATCGGCGCGCTCCGGGAGGCAATCGGCTCCCCTCGCTACGAGTCCGTTCTAGGGGAGGTTTGGGAGGAGACCGACCGGACGACGATCGATTACGGGATCGTCGAGAAGGCCCCCAACGTCGCCGTCGTGCCGGCGGAGATCGGATGGCACGACGTCGGCTCGTGGGCGCGCCTGGCCGAGCTCGTCCAGAGGACGGACAACTGGGCGTCCGGCGACCAGGTCGCCGAGGACGCGCACGGTAACTACGTCTGGGCGCCCGGGAAGACGGTTGCGTTAATAGGAGTGGAGGGGCTGATCGTCGTCGACACCCCGGACGCCCTCCTGGTGACCTCGAAAGAGCGCTCGGCGGACGTGAAAACAGTCGTCGACCGTCTTCGACGGGAAGAGCGGGACGATCTTCTGTAGGAGGGCCGCAGGCAGGCCTGTTTGACGCCTGTCTGTCTGCTCTGGTGGACGGCGCGGTTACAGTGGATAGAGGAAGGGGCGCCCGAAGAGGGCGCCTTTCGCTAAGTGAAAGGAATCTGACTTGGCCGAAGCGGCAAAGGATTTGGTCGTGGTGGAGAGCCCGACCAAGGCACGAACTCTAGAACGGATGCTCGGTCCGGCCTACAAGGTCGAGGCCTCCTTCGGCCATATCCGTGATCTTCCGAAGTCGAAGATGGGCGTGAATCTCAAGACCTTCGTGCCTGAGTACATCGTCCCAGACGATTCGGAGAAGCAGGCCCGGATCCTGCGTCGCGAGGCGAAGGCAGCCGGCCACGTCTGGCTGGCCACAGACCTCGACCGCGAGGGCGAGGCCATCGCGTGGCACCTTGCCGACATCATCAAGGTCCCCAAATCCAAGCTCCGCCGCGTCACCTTCCACGAGATCACCCCGGCAGCGATCGAGGAGGCATTCAAGCATCCCCGCGAGATCGATCAGGACTTGGTCAATGCGCAGCAGGCCCGCCGCGTCGTGGACCGTCTCGTGGGCTACACGATGTCCCCGCTCCTCTGGAAAAAGATCCGCTACGGGCTTTCCGCCGGCCGGGTTCAGTCGGTCGCGCTCCGGCTCATCGTCGATCGCGAGCGCGAGATCCAGGCGTTCACTCCGCAGGAGTACTGGACGCTCGAGGCGGCGCTCGCGAACCTCGCGGGCGAGACATTCAGCGCCGAAGTCATCCAGCAGAAGGGGCACAAGCTCGAAATCCATGACGGCGAGACGGCGGACAAGCATCGGGCCGCCCTCGCGGAGGCCCATTACGCCGTCAAGAGCGTCGAGAAGCGCGAGAGCGGTCGCAACGCCGCGCCGCCGTTCACCACGTCGACCCTACAGCAGGAGGCGTCGCGCAAGCTCGGCTACTCGGTGAAGCGCACGATGGTGCTCGCCCAGCAGCTGTACGAAGGCATAGCGGTCGGCGAGGGCGCACCGGTCGGTCTCATCACCTATATGCGTACCGACTCGCTGCATGTCGCCGAAGGCGCGCTCCACCAGGCGCGGGACGTCATCACGAAGGAATTCGGCGCGCCGTACGCGATCGAGAAGCCGCGGCATTACAAGACGCGCTCGAAAGGCGCGCAGGAAGCGCACGAGGCGATCCGTCCGACCGATCTCTCGCGGACGCCGGACCGCATCAAGCGTTTCCTCAAGCCCGACCAGCTCAAGCTCTACACGCTCATCTGGCAACGGACGATCGCGTCGCAGATGGCGGCCGCTCGCTTCGAGAATACGCGCCTCGACGTCGAGGCGGGTCAGTACCTCCTGCGCGCGAACGGACGCCGCATCCTCTTCGATGGATTCCTCCGCGCGTACTTCGAATCGAGTGACGAGCCCGAGAAGGAGATCGCGCCGCTTCCCGAGGTGCAGCCAGGCGAGGCGCTGAAGCTGCTCGGTCTCGACGCGTCGCAGCACTTCACGCAGCCGCCCGCCCGCTTCACCGAGGCATCGCTCGTGAAGACGCTCGAGGAGCACGGGATCGGCAGGCCGTCGACGTACGCGCCGACGATCTCGACGCTCGTCGACCGCAAGTACGTGCGGAAGGAAGGCCGGGCGCTCATGCCAGAGGACGTTGGGTTTGTCGTCACCGACTTCCTGCGCGAACACTTTCCCGACATCGTCGACACCGGCTTCACTGCCCGGATGGAGGAGGACCTCGACAAGATCGCCGACGGCGAGGTCGAGTGGGTCCCGGTCGTCCGCGACTTCTTCGAGCCGTTCAGCAAGCTTGTCGAGGAGAAGACCAAGTCGATCAAGAAGTCGGACGTGACCGAGGAGGCCACCGATCGGGTCTGCCCCAAGTGCGGACGTCCGGTGATCATCAAGCTCGGGCGTTACGGCCGCTTCTACTCGTGCACCGGCTTCAAGAAGGGCAAGAAGGGCGAGCCGCTCCCGGCGGGCGCCTGCGATTACTCCGAGCCGCTCGAAGGTCAGAAGGAGCCGCAGCTCGAGATCCTCGAGGGCGAGATGTGCCCAGACTGCGGCAAGCCGCTCGCCAAGCGCCGCGGCCGGTTCGGGCCCTTCGTCGGCTGCACGGGCTATCCCGACTGCAAGTACATCAAGAAGACGCAGCAAAAGACCGGCGTGGTCTGCCCTGAATGCGGGAAGGGCGAGCTCGTTCGCCGGCGTGGCAGGGGCCGCTCGATGTTCTACGGTTGCGAGCGGTACCCAGAGTGCACCTTCACCGCACGCGAGCTTCCGGCCACGGCCGCCCCAGGCAAAGACGCCGCCTGAGGCCGGCCCTGTGAGGGCGCGGCCGGTGACGGACAACGAGGAGCGCTACTGGGACCGGCTGGTGCGGGAGACGGCGCGACCCCACCTTCTCCAGTCGGTTGGCTGGGCGCAGGTGAAAGCGGCCACCGGTTGGCGCGCCCAGCGTTTCATTCTCGAGGACGACGGCGGCCGCCGCGGCTGCGTGCAGGTGCTTCGCAAACGCATCGGGCCGTCCTTGTCCGTCGCGTATGCGCCGCGAGGTCCGCTCTGCGAGGACGAGCGGCTCCCCGATGCCGTCAGCGCGCTACGCAAAGAACTCGCGCGCGACTGGACGGTAAGCCTGCTGATCGACCCCGAGATTCCGGATAGCGAGACTCTTTCGCGCGCGCTTGAGAGCGCCGGGGTACGCCGCTCGCCGGTGTATGTGCAGCCTCGGCGAACGCTCCTCATGGATCTCTCCCAGGATCCCGATGCGATGCTCGCGACGATGCGAAAGAAGACGCGGCAATACATTCACAAGGCCGAGCGCGCGGGCGTCGCGACGGAAGAGACGACCGACCTCGCGCGCTTTCACCGACTCCTCACGACGGTCGCCGAGCGCGATCGCTTCGGCATCCACGACCTCGGCTACTTCGCGGACCTCGTCGAAGCGTTCGGAGACACGCTGCATCTCTTGATGGCACGTATCGATGGAGAGGACGTCGGAGCGCTCCTCGTCATCCGAATGGGCGACCGCGCCTGGGAGCTCTTTGGCGGCTGGAGCGGGACGCATGGAGAGAGCAGACCGTTCTATCTGCTCAAGTGGCGCTCGATGCTCAAGATGAAACAGCTCGGCGTGCGCCGCTACGACATGTGGGGGCTCGCCGAGGGCGACGAGCTCGCCGGCGTCGAGAACTTCAAGCTCGGCTTCGGCGGCGACGTCGCGACCTGGATCGGCGCGCTCGAGACGCCCGTGACCGGATTCCTCTTCCCGCTGTGGAGGCTCGGTGCCCGGCAGCGGCTCGCCGCCGCGAGCGCGTGACCAGCGCTCCCGGTGGATGGGACGACGCAGCGGTCCGCTCGGCCGGCGGCCACGTGTTGCAGTCGTCCGCCTGGGCCCAGATTCGCGAGGCGCAGGGCTGGCGCGCGGAGTTTCATCGCATCGGCGAGCCACTTCCCGTCGCGCTCGTCCTGTGGCGCGCACTGCCCGGCGGCCTGTCGATCGGCTACGTTCCGCGCGGGCCGATTGTCCGCGACGAGTCGCAGCTCCCGGAGGCATTGGACGCGATCGCACGGCTGGCCCGCGAGCGTCGCGCGATCTTCGTGAAGATCGATCCGGAGCTCGATCCTAGGGTGGCGGAAGAGCCACTCCGACAGGCGGGCTTACGCCGCGCCGCGGACATACAGCCGGTGCTCGCGACGCTCGAGCTCGACCTCGCGCCGGAGGAAGACATCCTCATGGCCGCGCTCGAAAAGGACACACGCTGGAGCATCCGGCAGGCGGAGAAGCGCGGCGTCACGGTTCGTGAGACGAGCAGCGATGCCGACCTTCGCTCGCTGTACGACCTATACGCCGAGACCGGGCGCCGCGCGAGCTTCATCACTCGCACGTGGGATTACTACCGGAGGATGTGGGGCACCCTCACCGCGGCGGGATACGCGAAGGTGAGGCTCGCGGAGCGCGACGGGAACGCTGTCGCCGGTGCCCTCGTGTGGCGGTGCGGCGAACGCGAGGTGTACCAGAGCGCAGCGACGAACGAGGCTGGCCGGTCCGCCTATGCCGCGTACGCGCTGCTCTGGCGATGCATCATCGAGGCGCGTCGGTCTGGCGCCCGCCGGTTCGATTTTGGCGGCGTCCCAGTGGACGCGACGCGAAAGGACGACCCGATGTACGGCCCGTACCTCTTCAAGAAAGGATTCGGCGGGACGCCGCGTCGTTTTGTCGGCGCGCACGACGCTGTGCCCCGTGAGCTCGTGTATCGCGCCTACGCGATCGCTGAGCCCTTTTACACGTCCGCGCTCCGGCTCGCCGGGCGGATCCGCTCTTGAAGCTCGGCGCCCTCCTCGAGGCGGCGAAGATCCCAGTTCCCGACGGGGCCGCCGCGACCGACGTGCGCCAGATCGCGTACGACTCGCGCCGCACGAAGGAGGCCGCGCTCTTCGTCGCGGTCCCAGGGTTTCACCGCGACGGAAGCACGTTCGCGGCCGATGCGGTCGCGCATGGCGCGGTCGCCGTGGTCGCTGAGCAGCCCATCGAGGCGCGCGTCCCAGTCGCGGTCGTGCCGGACGCGCGCACCGCTCTCGCGGATCTCGCCGCGGAATTCTTCGACCATCCCACGCGACGGTTGAAGCTCGCCGCGGTGACGGGAACGGACGGAAAGACGACGACCGTCCACTTGATCTCGGACGTCCTGGAAGCATCGGGTGCGCGGACGGGCTTTTCCACGACGGTCGACTTCAAGGTGGCCGACCACGAATGGGAGAACGAGACGCGCCAGAGCACTCAGGAGGCGGTCGAGGTCCAGGAGTTCTTCGCGGAGCTCCTGGTCGCAGGGGGCACCTGGGGCGTCCTCGAAGCCACAAGTCACGCGCTCGCGCTGCGCAAGCTGCGCGGCTGCGAGATCGACATCGCCGTGTTCACGAACCTCAGCCCCGAGCACCTCGACTTCCACGGAACGCTGCAGAAGTACCTGGAGGCGAAGGGCGAGCTCTTTGCGATGCTCGCGGGCTCCGCGGATAAGGGGACCTTGAAGACCGCGGTGTTGAACGCTGATGATTCTCACTGGCGGTACCTCGCCGATCGCGCCGAGGGAGCACGCGTCTTGACCTACGGGATCGACGCGCTCTGCGACGTGCAGGGAGCGGTGCTCTCCACCGACGCCGCGGGATCGCGGCTGCGGATCACCGCGTCGGGCACGTCGGTCGAGCTCACGCTGCCCCTCGTCGGCCGATTCAATGTCCACAACGCCCTGGCCGCAGCTGCGGCGGGACTGGCGGCCGGTGCCACGCTCCAGCACGCGCGCGACGCGCTTTCGCACGCTCGGGCGGTGCGCGGCCGGATGGAGCGCGTCGAATGCGGGCAGCCGTTCAACGTGATCGTCGACTACGCGCACACGCCGGAGTCCCTGGACAAGGTCCTCGGATTGCTGCGGCCGCTGACCAAAGGAAAGCTGATTGCGGTCTTCGGCAGCGCGGGCGAACGCGACCGCGCGAAGCGGCCGGCGCTCGCGGAGGTCGCTGCGAAGCACACGGACCTTTTCGTCATCACCCAGGAGGACCCGCGTCTGGAAGAGCCGGCGAGGATCCTTGAAGAGATCGAGGCCGGCGCCATCGGCGCGGGGAAGAGACGCGGTACTGACTATCTCGTGATCGACGACCGCCGGGAGGCCGTCGGCGAGGCGATCCGGCTCGCGACGACCGGCGACACGGTGGTCCTCGCGGGAAAGGGTCACGAGGGCTCGATCATCGTCGGCGAAGAGAAACGACCGTACGACGAAGCGACGGTCGCCCGCGACGCGCTTCGCTCTCTCGGATTCGGTTCGTGACGCGCATCCGCCGAGGCTCCGGCGCCGCGACGACAGCGCAAACGCGGTTGTATGCCGCGAGATCCGACCTCCTCGCGCGGCAGCTCCGCGCCGAGATCGGCTCCGTGCCGCCACGCCCACACGGCCGGCCGGCGCTGGTGATCGTGATGGGCCTTCCCGGGGTGGGGAAGTCCTACTGCGCCCGTCTCCTGTGCGAGCGACTCGGTGCGGCGCATGTCGCGAGCGACGAGCTTCGCTCGAGGCTCTTTGTCGCAGCCTCGTATGTGGACGAAGAGAATCGTGCGATCTTCGCGGCGGTGGAGGCGCTCGTGGACCAGCTTTTGTCCGAAGGTCATCGGGTCGTCGCCGACGCGACGAACCTGCTCGCGCGGAACCGCGCGGGTGCCGTGACCGTCGCAAAGCGGCGCGGCGCGCCGATCCTCTTCGTGCGGGTGAGCGCGCCCGAGGCGGAGACGCGCGCGCGGCTCCTTTCGCGCAGCGCGTCGCGCGCGGCAGGCGATCACTCCGACGCCGACGAGCGTGTCTACGAGCGAATGCGAGCGCAGCCCTTCGAGCCGCCGACCGAAGGCTTTCTCGAGCTTGTGAATGGAACAGAGCTGACCGGCGGGATCGACGCCGTGGTCGCAGCCGTCGACGCGGCAACGCGATGATCCGCGCGCGCGAGATCGCCTTCGGCGCGGTCGCGGTCGTGCTGGTCGTCGTGTACCTCTCGATCGCCTCGCGGATCGCGCCGGCGCTCACGCCCGGTGCGAGCCCGACCCCCACTCCGACGAAGCCGATCGAGCGGGTGCAGGTGCCCGGTCCGAGCGTGAACGGCACGATCGCCTTCGCGATCCGCGGCGACGTGTACGTTCTCGCGGGCGGCGGATACGTGCCGCTCACCTCCGAGGGCCGGTCCCACGAGCCGAGCATCTCGCCCGACGGCCGCACCATCGTCTTCGCGCGGATCGAGGAGATCGACGGGAAGCGCACGGTCGACGGACAAGTGGTCCCGGCGCAGCTCCGCTTCTCGAACGTCGTCATGAAGGACTCCCGCGGCGGCGCAGAGAAAGTGCTGATCGACGGACTGGTGAAGGCGGCTTCCGGCGTCCACGACGTGACGTGGTTTGACAGCCCGACGCCGTCGCCGGACGGCAAGCGAATAGCGGTCGTCGCGGACGATGGCCACGGCTACTCTGACCTCGCGCTGTACGACCCGCAGACCGGCAAGCGTCTTGCGCTCCTCTCGCAAGGCTCGAACCTCGCCGACCCATCATGGTCGCCGGACGGCAAGACGATCGCCGTGACGTCGTACACGCTCGGCGAGCCGCGGCTCCTGCTCGTCTCCGCCGACGGACGTTCGTCGACCCCCGTGAAGCTCGCTGCCGGCGGAGAGCCCTACCGGCCCTCGTATTCACCGGACGGCTCCTGGCTTGTGTACACGCTGCGGCACGACGGGAAAAACGATCTGCATGTGGTGCAGGTGAGTGGCGGCCGGGACATAGCCCTTACGAACGATGGGAAGAGCTGGAACGGCGTGTTCTCTCCCGACGGGAAACAGATGGCCTTCATTCGCGAGCGCGACGGCGTGATCGATCTCTACTACATGGATCTTGGCGACGCCTTAAGCGGCGGCTCGTCGAAGAACGCGCTCAAGCTCACTCACGGCGAAGGCATAGACGGATCGAGTCGACCAGCCTGGGGCGCATGAGGCGAAGCTGCGGGTGGCACGGCGAGGCGTAGTCCGCTCGCTCGCGCACCCTCCCCGCCGGCCGCGCACTCGCTTCGCTCGTGGCGCGGGGGCGGGTCCCCGGGGAACCCGCGCATCGCGAGCGGACTACGCCTCGCCGTGCCACCCGCGCCTTCTGCTCGCTGGCTTAGATGAGTCGCCTTCGAATCTGGGCGGACGCGAAGTCCATAGCAGCCACCGTCACGACGATCATGAAGATGATCAAGCCCGCCGCGCCGTATTGAAGCAACTGGATCGACTGGAAGAGGAGGACGCCGATGCCACCGCCTCCAACGTATCCGAGGATCGGGGCGAGGCGGACGTTCGCGTCCAGGCGGTAGATCGTGAATGAGATGTACGGGTTGATGATCTGGGGGAGCACGGCCGTCCAGATCACCTGAAAGCGGCTCGCGCCGGTCGCCGTGATCGCCTCGAGCGGTCCGGCATCGATCCCCTCGATCGCCTCGGAATACAGCTTGCCGAGCACGCCCACGTTGTGGAATGCGAGGCCGACGACCCCTGCGGCGGTGCCGATCCCGATCAACACCCCGAAGATGATCACGACAATGAGGACATCGATCGAGCGGATCACCGTGAAGAGGAACCGCACGAAGATGTAGATCGCCGCGGTGACGGGGTGCCCGCTCATGATGTTTCGCGCGCCCAGGAATGACAGCGGGAGGGCGACCAGGATCGAGAAGCCTGTAGCGACGATGCCCAGGAAGATCGTCGCGATCATCAGTCCCTCGGCCGTATCCGAGAACGTCTCGAACTCGTTCTGCGGAGTGAGGATGCGCAGATCCCAGTGAAAGAGCTGCGCGATCACACTAGCCGCGTACTCGGGATTCGCACGTGAGAAGTCCGGGTTGGTGATCCTCAGGCCGACGTAGAAAACGAGGATGGCGCCGGCGATGACGCTCAGTCGGCGCCAGTCGGTGAGCGGGTTTCGCTCGAGCTCGCGGGGGACCGGTAACCCTCTCGCGATGAAGTACTCGGCCATCAGCGATCCGGCAGTCCGAGCTTCGCGGCGGCCGTCGTGCTGTCTTGCGCCAGCGCCAAGGCGGCGGCTTCCGCCGCACTCATGGAGTCGGTCACGCGGCTCGGACCGATCTCGACCTCCACCGCGTCCTCACCGTAGATCTCTTTGAAGCGCCTCTCGTCGATCGCATCGGGCTTTCCGTCGAACGCGACCTTCCCGTCCTTGAGGGCGATCACGCGCGTCCCGTACCGCCGCGCGAGAGACAGGAAGTGCAGCGAGCAGATGACCGTGATCCCGTCCTTCTTGTTGATCTCCTCGAGGTACTTCATGACCGAATGACTCGTCGCGGGATCGAGGCTCGCGACGGGCTCGTCGGCGAGCATCAGCTCGGGGTGTTGCATGAGAGCGCGGGCGATGCCGACGCGCTGCTGCTGGCCGCCGGAGAGCGCGTCGGCGCGGGCAAAGGCCTTGTCGGCGATGCCCACGCGGCCGAGGTTCTCGAAGGCCGCGGCGACATCCTCACGCGATGGCCGGCCGATGATCGTACGCAACGCGGAGCGGTACCCGAGGCGGCCGGCGAGCGTGTTGCTCAGCACGGAGGTGCGGCGGACCAGGTTGAACTGCTGGAAGATCATCCCGATGCGCCGCCGGATCCGGCGCAACTCGCCACCCCTCGCGCGTGTGATGTCCGCGCCTTCAAAAATGACATGGCCGCTTGTGGGTTCCACCAGGCGGTTGATGCAGCGCAGCAACGACGACTTGCCCGAGCCGGAAAGACCGATCAACACGACGAACTCACCGTGCTCGATGTCAAGCGAGACGTCGTCGATGGCGCGCGTGCCGCTCGGATAGACCTTGACGAGGTTCTGGATCGAGAGGACCGCCGCCACCAGCGGGAGTCTATGAAAGAAAGAGGCCGCCGGTCGGTCCCGGCGGCTCTTCGTTCATGCGCGCGATCGCTACGGCGTCTTCGTCGGCGTTGGTGTTGCCGCAGGCCGCGGCGTTGCATTGGCGAGGCCTTGGACGTCGACGCCTGCGAGCTTCAGCGCGTCGTTCATGGAGTCGTAGAACTTCCCGTCGATCTCCTGCATCCCGTCCCACTGGAACAGGGACGCGAAGACCTTTTTCCCATCGTCGGTCTTGCTGTAATCGATGAGCGCCTGCTTCACCTGCTTGCCGAGCGCGTCGGGGAAGCTCTTGACCAGCGCGATGCCGTCGTTCGGGATGGGACCAGCCGTATCGATCCGCTTGGTCTTCGTCAGGATGTCGGCGGGCATTCCGGCGCCGGGGGCGGTCCCGTCGGCGGTGGTGCGGACGTCGATGTAGGTCGCCGCGCCATCGACGGTGCCCTGGTAGACGGCGAGCGCGGCTTGCGGGTGGCCGCCGGCGAAGATGGTGCTGGAGAAGAACGTCTTCGGCTCCTGGCCGGTCTTGTTCTTGATCGTGAGCGTCGGGTACACGTAGCCGGACGCCGAGAGCGGGTCGACGAACGCGAACTTCTTGCCCTTAAGGCCGCTCAGGTCGCTTATCCCGCTATCCGTGCGCACGATGATCTGCGAGTTGTAGGACGTTGAAAGCTGCTTCGTGCTCGGATCGATTCGCAGCGCGCCGAGCACCGGCGTGCCGCAGCTCTTGTCCAGGATCAGCGTCATCTGGATCGTCGCGAAGAAACCGACATCTACGCTGCCGGCGCAGACCGCCTCGACCTCTGCGGCGTAGCTGGTCATCACGGTGACCTTCCACGCGAGCCCCGTCGAGCGCTCGAGCGCGCTCTTGATCGCAGCGCCGTTCGTGCTGATGGTCGCGGCCTGCACCGACGGCGTGAATGCCAGCGAGATCGGTCTATCGAACGATCCGAGACGAGGGCCGGCGCTGGCTTTTGGTGCGGTAGATGCGGCCGGTGTGCCGCCGCACGCGGCGATCACCAAACCCGCGGCCAGCGCCCACCCCAGCGGGCCGCGCAGTGAGCTACGCATGGATCCCCTCCTTCGCGCGTGGAAGCGTCCGTATCATTGTCGGCTGAGTTGACCTTCCTCGCAAAGCTGACGGCACGATCGCAGGCCAGCGACAGCATCCTCTGCGTGGGCCTCGACCCAGAGCCTTCGCTCATTCCGGAATCGTTTGGCCGCGGACCAGAGGCGGCCATTCGCTTCCTGCGACGCGTCATCCGCGCGACCGCCGACCACGTCTGCGCCTACAAACCGAACCTCGCTTTTTACGAGCGGTACGGCACCGCGGGGTGGGACGTCCTCGCTCAGACACTGCAGGCGATCCCCGACGACATCGCGGTGATCCTCGACGCCAAGCGCGGCGACGTGCCCAACACCGCGGAGGCGTACGCCGATGCGCTCTTCGATAGCTTTCACGCCGACGCTGCGACGGTGGCGCCATATGTCGGACTCGATGCGATCGCGCCGTTCTGCGCGGAGGGGCGGTACGCGCTCGTGCTGGCGCGCACGAGCAATCCTGGCGCGCGCGACTTTCAGGACCTCGAGGTCGCCGGACGTCCGCTGTACGAGCGGGTCGTGGAGCGCGTCGTAGCGCGCTTCCCGGCCGACCGCTGCGGATTCGTCGTAGGCGCGACCTACCCGGACGAGGCTCGCCGGCTTCGGGCGCTCGCTCCTGACCGTCTGTTCCTCATGCCCGGAGTCGGCGCGCAGGGCGGGGACGTCGGGATCGCGATCGGAGCGGCGCTGGACGTGCGGGGCGGGGGTGTGCTCGTCTCGGCGTCGCGCACGGTCCTGTACGGCGCCCAAGACGGCGATGTCGAGCGTGCGGCGGGCGCAGCAGCGCGGTCGCTGCGCGACGCCGCGAACGTCGCGCGCGCATCGGCTACGGTGAGTGGCTGATGTTCGGCATAGGCACGGGCGAGCTGCTGCTCCTTCTGATCATCGCCCTCATCGTGCTCGGACCGGAAAGGATGCCCCGGATGGCGCGGGACATCGGCCGTGTGGTCGGCGAGCTCCGCAGGACCTCCGACGAGCTACGGGACGAGTTCATGAACGCGGACAAGCTGATCAATAAAGCTGCGGATGTGGCCGCAAGCCAGCCACCCTCCCAGGCGCTTCCCGCGACGGCGCAAGCGAGCGAGCCCGCGGCGCCGGCGATCCCAGGCGAGACGCCCTTCGATCGTGAGATGAGAGAGGCGAAAGAACGGCTCCAGCGCGCGCGCGACGCCTGATCTCCCCTTAAACTTTTCTCTGTGAACCGCATCTTCCCGTGGCTCGTCTTCGTGGTGTTCGTGCTGTCGGTCTTTATCGACATCCCGAAGCACCAGGTCTCGTTCCCGTTCAACTGCCCCGGCATCTGCCTGCGCATCGGGGGCTTCTCGGTGAACCAGGAGATCAAGACCCACCTCGGGCTCGACCTTCAGGGCGGCACACAGCTCGTGCTACAGATGAAGACGGACGAGATCCCCGCGGGCCAGAGCATCACCGACTACAACGAGCGCGCGCGCAAGGTCATCGACCGGCGTATTAATGGCCTCGGCGTGTCCGAGCCGGTGATCCAGGCGATTGGCGACGACAAGATCCTGCTGCAGCTGCCGGGGATCGATGACATCCAGCAGGCGAACGACATCGCGACGAAGCAGGCCAAGCTCGAGATCAAAGTGCCGGACAAGGACAATCCTGGGAAGTTCAAGTCGCTGACGCCGCCGCTCACCGGCGAGCATCTGAATCCGACCTACGTGACCTTCGATCAGTCGAACCAGCCTGTCGTGAATTTCGAGTTCACCGGCGTCGACTCGGACCGTTGGGTGCAGCTCTCAAAGGACTACCTCAACCAGCCGGTCCAGATCACGCTCGACGGCCAGCAGATCTCGGCGCCGACCATCCAGGTCGTTTTCACCTCGGGCAAGGGCATCATCCAGGGACAGTTCACGGTCGAATCGGCCAAGCAGCTGTCGCTGCTCATCAACTCCGGTGCGCTGCCGGTCTCGCTGATCGTCATCCAGTCGTCGCGCGTAGAGCCGACGCTCGGGCGTGAGTCCGTGAATCGAAGCCTGATCGCTGGAGCCGTCGGACTCCTGCTGGTGGCCTTCTTCATGCTGGCGTACTACCGGCTCCCAGGGGCACTCGCGGTGTTTGCGCTCGCCTACTACACGGCGCTGACGTACGCGATCTTCCGACTCATCCCCGTGACGCTGACGCTCGCGGGCATCGCCGGCTTCATCCTGTCGATCGGCATGGCCGTCGACGCGAACGTGCTGACGTTCGAACGGCTCAAGGAGGAGCTGCGATCGGGGAAATCGCTGCGGGTCGCGGTGGAAGAGGGACGAAGGCGAGCATTTCCTTCGATCTTCTATTCGAACCTTGCCACCGTGCTCACCGCCGGGATCCTCTTCGAGTTCGGCACGGGCACCGTGAAGGGATTCGCGCTCACGCTCGGCATCGGTGTCGCGGTCTCGTTCTTCACCGCGGTCGTCGTCACCCAAATGCTGCTGCACGGCGCGATCGAGTTCGCGGCTCTGCGCAGGCGCTGGCTCTACGGGGTCGAAGAGCGTCAGCCCGAAATGCCACGGGACGGCCGCGAGCCGCGGCCGGTGCCGGCGGGCTAGCCGTGCTTTTTCGATTCGTCGAGCGCAAGTGGTGGTATTTCCTTCTGTCGGCGCTGCTCATCGTGCCCGGCGTGTTCTTTCTCGCGATCGGCGGCCTGAAGCCTGGGATCGAGTTCAAAGGCGGCAGCCTCCTCGACGTCACGTTCTCCGAGCGCCCATCGGATTCCGATCTCAGCGCGTTCTTCGGCACCCTCGGTCACCCCGAGGCGACGGTCCAGGGCGTTGCCGGCGGCCGCGTCGAGGTCCGCACGACCGAGATGCTTCCCGAAGAGCTCGGGAAGACCGAGCAGGCGCTCAAGGATCGTTATGGAGCGGACACGCGGGTGGACTCCTCGGTCGTGAGTCCGTCGTTTTCGGCTGAGCTGATCCAGAACGCGATCAAATCGATCGCGCTCGCGAGTCTTTTGATCGTGCTCCTGATCGCGTGGGCCTTCCGCAACTTCGGCTGGGGGGCGTTCCGTTACGGCATCGCGGCGATCGTCGCCCTTCTCCACGACGCCGCGGTCGTCCTTGGCATCTTCGCGATCCTCGGCTACTTCCTGAAGGTCGAGGTCGACAGCCTCTTCGTCACTGCGGTCCTCACGATCATCGGCTTCTCGGTGCACGACACGATCGTGGTGTTCGACCGGATTCGCGAGAACCTGCGCCTGAATCCGGGTGAGGCCCTGAACCCCGTCATCAACTTCTCGATCATGCAGACGCTCGCGCGGTCCGTGATCACATCATTGACCGTCGTGCTGACGTTGCTCGCCCTCTTCCTCTTCGGTGGCTTTTCGGTGCGCAACTTCGCGCTCGCGCTCCTCATCGGGATCATCTCGGGTACGTACTCCTCGATCTTCAATGCAAGCCAGATCGTCTCGCTCTGGCAGGAGGTCGAGGACCGCATCCGCCACCGCGCGCTCTCGCCGGCCACGTAGCATCGTCGCCGCGCAGTGACGCGGCAGGTCGCGCTCTTCATCGTCGTGCTGCTCATCGCAGCCTTGTGGCGTCCGCTTCTCCGGCCGATCGGCGCGGGTGCGGTGATCGTCGGGGACATCTACTCGGGCGCCCTGTGGGATCGGAATGTTGCCGCGGTCGTGACACCGCCGCCGCGGATCGACGACACCATCGTCCGGATCGGTAACGCTGACATGCGCGTGACCTGGTGGATCCCCGGATGGGGCACACGCCATCCGGGTGTCATGCTCGTGAACGGGGCGACGGAGTTCGGCAACGACGATTCCGAGACACGGCGCCTGTCCGACGCTCTCGCGCGCGCTGGGTATTTCGTGATGCTGCCGGAATTCCCATTCATCAAGGCCGGAACCCTCGAGCGCGAAGCGACGGCGATCATCGACGAGGCCTTCGCACGCCTCCAGGATCGCCCTGAGGCGCGCGGGATGCCGACCGGCGCCTTCGGTTTTTCGGTCGGAGGAGGGATGCTCCTCGCAGCGGCGTCCCGGCCCGGTTCGCTGGAGCACGCCTCATACGTCGGCGCGCTCGGCGCGTACTTCGATCTCGACACGTATCTCGCGAGCGTCCTCGGCTCGGCCCAGCGTCGGAACGGCGCGGTGGAGCCTTGGGACCCCGATCCGGAGGTTCGTCTCCGATTGCCCCTCGCGGCGGCGCAGGCTATCGCCGATCCAACGGATCGCGAGCGGCTGATCGCGGCGCTCCGAGCGACCGGCGGTCGCCTTTCCGATGATCCACCGAACGGAATGGGCGCTGAGGCGGTATCCCTATGGCGAGCCCTAGCGACCACCGACTATGACGGGGCGCTCGCTCGGCTCCGCGCGCTTCCGCGCTCGCTGCGCGATGTCTTAGAGCGGCTTTCCCCACGGACATCCTGGTCGGCGCTGCGTCCCGAGGTTTTCTGGCTGCACGACGTCGGCGACCGCTTCGAGCCGGTCAGCGAGGCGGAAAACGCCGCGGCGACCGCGCACGTGGGTGCCACGCACCTCCACCGGACCGCCCTCATCTCGCACGCCGCCGCGCTCGGGCAAGGTGCACGCGAGCGGGGCGTCGACTTCTGGGCAGGTGAACTTAGCGGACTCTTACTGTTCGCTGCGCAGACGCTTTCCGCGGGCGGATGAATCGAAAGACCCGCGCGTAGACTCTTTCGATATGGTGACGCGCCTTTTCGCGGGCTCGGTGGCAACCGTGCTGGTGGGCGTCCTGGCTGGATTCATCCTCTCCTCCGCTGCGGGCCTGTTCATCCAGGACAGCGGTGTGTTCGGTGGATCGGGGGAGTCGCCGGTCGCGCGCGCGTACATGCTCGGACTTCTGCAGCGCGACCCGAGCTCGATGTCCAGCGTCCGCCCGCAGCAGGGGATCGCTCAGCGGGCGGCCGAATTACAGGGCGCCGAATCGAGCCGAACCAGCAGTTCGATGCAGCCTCTCTCTCTCACGTACATCGGCGGAGCGACGATGGGGCAGTTCTCGGTCCATATCTACGCCGTCGGCCTGCGCACGTCGAGCGGCGTAGATCAGTTCTTCCCGCTCGCGCTGACCATCGCGGGCGGAAAGGTCATGCGGAGTGAATGAGAGCCGGGCCCTGGGGACGATCCTGCTCTTCGCGCTCGGCCTCGTCGCGGGCGTCGTGCTCCATCAAGTCGTCGACCGCGGCCCCGGCGACAACCCCTATCCGGCGCTGCCGAAGAGCGAAGAGCCCGCGGCAGCCCACGACGTTGTCCAAGCTATCCAGAGCGATGACCCGCGCTCGCTGGCGAAGCTGCTCTCGAGCGACATGCTCACCGATCTTGACAGCGCGCTGCAGCCGATCGTTGATGTGCGCACCACCAAATTCGTGGGCGCTGTCGAGAGCGAAGGTCGCCTGCTTTCCGCATATGTGGCCACGGGCAAGACAACAGATGGCAGCGACTTCGTAGTCGGATTCGTGCTCCGCGTCGCGAATGACCAGGTGGTAGGTGTGAATTGACCGCTCGAGGATTCGTCACGACGAGCGCTTACGTGCTCGAGCACAACAAACGGCGTCTCCTGATCCTGCTTGGGGTCATCGCGCTCGCCCTGTTCTTCTGGGGCATCCGGACCGTGTTCGAGGGACTCGCGGCGTTGGTCGGGCAGGCCCCAGGCCTCGTGGTCACCCTCCTCTTCTACGCGTTCGCGATGATCGTGCAGTTCGGGGCCCTCATGTGGTTCCTGTCGCGACCTCGCACCTACACGGTGACGCCGGACAGTCCGCAGATCGGACTCTCCTTCGAGAATTACCGAGGCCAGCCTGATCTGCTCGATCATGCCAAGAGCCTCGTTCGGATCCTTCGCGGCGTCCAGGCTTTCCAGCAGCGAGGCGGCGAGATGCCAAAGGGCATGCTCCTCGCTGGCGCACCTGGGACCGGAAAGACCTTCCTCGCCGGCGTCATGGCTGCCGAAGCGAAACTGCCGTTCATCTACATCGACGCGTCGAGCCTCACCAGCATGTGGTTCGGGATGGACGCGCTGATCGTCGTCTCGCTGTTCCGCAAGGCGCGTGGCCTCGCGCGGAAGTACGCGACCCCCGGTACGCCGGGCGCTTGCATCATGTTCCTCGACGAGCTTGACTCGATCGGCCTTTCACGAGGCGGCGTCCAGGGCGGACAGCAGCAGGGAATGATGGGTCCGATGGGAATGATGGGTGGGCGCGGCTTTGCGCTCAACACGATGCTCAATCAGATGGACTCGCTCGGGCAACACGTCGAAGACCGCATGAAGTACAAGCTGCTGCGTTGGCTCGGCGTCGTCCGCGGTCCGGTGGCTCCGAAGCCCGTTGTCTTCGTCATCGGCGCTACGAACCGACCGGATGTCCTCGACCCGGCGCTGGTGCGTCCCGGCCGACTGGACCGGCGGCTCAACGTCTACGAACCGGACGGCGAGGGCCGTCGCGACATCCTCCAGCACTACCTGAAAATGAAGGCGCACGATCCCGAGATCCCGGTCGAGCTGATGGTCGCCGACTCCATCGGCTGGACACCGATCGAGATCAAGACCGTCATCAACGAGGCCCTGATCGTCTCGCACGACGACGGCCGGGAGGCGCTCACCTACCGAGACTGGCTAACGGCGCGCGACGCACGCATCCTCGGCATCAAGCAGCCGATCCTCAGCATGTCGCAGCACGACAAGCGGACCATCGCCTATCACGAAGCGGGGCACGCGATCGCCTCCCACTACCTCAACAAGGAAGACCGCATCCAGAAGGCGTCGATCATCCGCATGGGCGACGCGTACGGCGTCGTCATGCCGACGCCGAAGCTCGAGCGTCACCAATTGCACCAACAGGAGCTCGAGAACGACATCATGGTCTCTCTCGGCTCGCGCGCGGTGGAGGAGCTGCTGCTCCACACGAAGACCGCGAACGCCTCGGCGGACCTGAGGCACGCCACAGACAGGGCGATGGCCTATGTCGGCAATTTCGGCATGGGGTCGACCCTCCTGGCCTTCCCGCCCTCGGCAATGGGGGTGGCGCCGCAAGTGCTCGAGCTCGCCGACCGTCTCCTCGAGCTCTTATACGAGGAGACCAAACGGCTCATGCGCGAGAAGGAGTACGCGATCCACGCCGTTGCCAATGCCCTGCTCGAGAAGGGCGAGCTCATCGGGCCCGAGCTCGATGAGATCTTCGCTTACGCCGATGAGGCGAATCCGGAGAAAGCGCAGCCCTTCGAGCGCAAACCCGTGATCTTGCCGAAGATGTCGGATCTCGCACAGCGCAATGGGCATCTCCCGGCGACACCGGTGCCACTCGCGCCGGTCCAGGATCCGACTCCGATACCGCAACCGCAGCCGCAGCCGCCGGGCCCCTTGCCCCGAGGTACGGGCGACTAGCGCCCGTACGCCTTCGCGAGCTGCGCGAGCGTGACGAAGCGGACCGGGCCAGTGTCCCGGTCGTAGCGCATTGGATCGAACGCTTGGAAAAGCGCCTCGATCCCAGCGCGCTCGGTCGCACTGATTGTCCCCGGGTGGCTCACGAGTGTGATCGCGCGGCGCTCCTTCGCGATCTCGCGGGCCGGCGCGATGAAGGAGAGGTCCGCGCGGATGATCGGCTGGATCGTGCGGACGTCGTACCCAAAGGTGTTGCCCCCGATAGTCGGCGCCTCGACCAGCGGAAGATCACCCGCCGCGTTCGCGTCGCTCGCTGACGGCCGGTACGGCTGCGCATCGGCCGGGAGAGTCCAGGGGTAGGGAAGCCGGCCGAACGCACCTGCCGGCACCGCGCTGGCGTCCGCCACGAAGTCAAAGGAACTAAGAGCACGTAGGGTCGCGTCATTCGCGAACTGCCCGCCCGCGCGGAACGTCGTCGGTCGCGCGAGGCCGTGCTCCGCCATCAAGCGCAGGGAGAAATCGAGAAGAGTGCGCGTGTCGCTCTCGCCGTATGCGGTGATGGGTACGTCGTAGCCGTCGCCGCGGCCTGCCCAGCTCGGCGCCGTCCGCGGCACGATCCCCGCGGCGCGGACGAAGTCTGTCCACATGTGCAGATGCAGCGAGACCTCATCTCCGCGCGCCGCGCGGTCCTTCGTCCACGCGAGCATCGCCTCGGCACGCGCGGGGTTGAGCTGAGTGGTCGTCCACACGCGCGGGTTCCACATGACGGTCATCGGGACCTTGTGCTCGTCGGCGATCGCGGCCGTGTTGGCCAGCGCGTCGTCGCTGGAGGCGTCGCCCTCGAAGTCGAGCGTCCACACCACGTACTCGGGCGCCGACAATCGGACCTCGCCACCGGCCTCGTTCCCGTTGACCACGACGTCGGCGCCCGCGACCCGCTCGACGACGCCCACCTTGTACGAGCCGGGCGCGAGCCCGGTTAGGTCGACCTGCGCCGACCAAATGTTCGTGGCGCCCGTCGGGACGAGCGGCGCCTCCCGACCCGCCGGCTCGAGGCGGATGCGGGGCTGGCCGGCCGAAGGATCGGCGGCGAATTCGACGTTGAAGAGAGCCGGATCGTGCATGAGCGAATCCGGGACGGTGAACCAGTGACGGAGCTGCGACACCCTGACCGGGATGACGGCAGCCAACCCCGAGTCGCGGGTCCCAGTTGGTCGCGCTGACCCCAGCGGCGCGATGGAGGGCGTCGCCGACGGTGCGCACGAGGCCACCGCGAGACCAAGGGTGAACACCCGTGCGAGATACTTGAGGTTCACATGAGCCTCGTGGCGCAGCGGCGCTGGGTCATGCCGACGAAGCCCCGGAATGTTCCGGATGGTATCCCCGCGCTCGTCGCGCAGGTCCTCGCCGGTCGGGGGTTCGCGGCCGGCGAGATGGCTGGCTTCCTCGCCGCTCGGCCAGCGGACGAGGGTCCGCCGATGCTCGACCTCGATCGAGCGGTGGAGCGGCTCCGTCGTGCGCTCGCGGCTCGCGAGCGCATCGTCGTCTACGGGGACTACGACGTCGACGGGATCGCCGGTTCGGCAATCCTCGTGCGCGCTTTCCGGCAGCTCGGCGCAGCGGTGGCCGCGTACATCCCGAACCGCTACGAAGAGGGCTACGGCATCAACCCCGGAGCGCTTCGCCAGCTGGCGAGCGACGGAGCGAAGGTGATCGTGTCCGTCGACTGCGGCGTCACCGCGGTGAAGGAAGCGGCGCTCGCCCGCGAGCTCGGCGTCGACCTGATCGTCACCGACCACCACCACCCGCCCCCGGACCTGCCGCAGGCATACGCCGTGGTGAATCCGCGGCGACCTGGCGACCCATCTCCGGACAAGGACCTTGCCGGCGCAGGCGTCGCGCTCGTGCTCGCGAAGCGTCTTCTCGGCGAGCTGAGCTTTGCGCTCCGCCAGGACGAGCTGCTGCAGCTCTGCGCGCTCGCGACCGTCGCGGACGTCGTACCGCTCCTCGCGAGGAACCGCGTGCTCACGAGAGCCGGCCTCGAAGCGTTGAGTCGCGCGCCGCTTGTGGGAGTGCGCGCGCTCGTGGAGCGGAGCGGTGTCAAGCTCGGAAGTGTCGGTGCGGGCGAGATCGGCTTCGTGCTCGGCCCGCGCCTGAACGCCGCCGGGCGGATCACCGACGCCGAAGACGCGCTGCGCCTCCTGCTCACGGAGGACGCCGCCGAAGCGAAGGAGCTTGCTGAACGGCTCGAGCAGCGCAATGCCGAGCGGCAGGAGCTTACGCGTCAGGTCGTCGCCGGCGCGCGCGAGCGCGCCGCCGAGCGCGCCGACGCGTGGGTGACGATCGTCGCCGATGCGCAGTGGCCGGCGGGCATCGTGGGGCTTGGCGCCTCGCGACTCGTCGAGGACTACGGGCGCCCGGCGATCGTCATCGCGATCGACGGGGACGAAGGCAAAGGCTCGTGCCGCTCGATCGCAGGCGTGCATATCGCCGAGGCCCTCGCCGACTGCGATGACCTGCTGATCAAGCACGGAGGACACGCGATGGCCGCGGGCTTCTCTGTCGCCGTGTCGCGTATCCCCGAGCTCACCCAGCGTCTCGACGCGATCGTGCGCGAACGCCTGCAAGGGGTCCGGCCGGTGCCGACGATCCGCGTAGACGCGGAGATCGCACCGGAGCTACTCACCGCGAAGCTCGCGGTCGAGCTCGCTTCGCTCGAGCCGTGCGGGGCGGGAAACCCGCGGCCGCACCTGCTCGTGCGGGACGTCAGGGTCTACGACATTCGCCAGGTCGGCGCCGACGCGGACCACCTCCGCTGCAAGGTGACCGTCGGCCGCTTCACGTTCGACGCGATGGCGTTCCGCCGCGGCGACCACGCTGAAGCGATGACCGACGCCGGCCGCGTCGACGCGGTCGTGACCATCGGGAGCGGGCTTCGCGGATTTGTCGAGCTCGAGCTCCGCGACTTCGGCCCCGTCGGCACGGCTGCCGAGATGGAGCGCCTGTCGCGCTCCGGAGCGCCGGTGCTGGTGAGCTGATGGCACAACGAACCAACGCGATCACCGCGCGCATCGTCGGGATCACCGACCGCCTTCGCCCGCAGCGCCACGGGAACGTGGACGCAGATGTGCTGTCGCGCGAGGTCTTGAGGCACTATCCCGACGGCGACGCCGAGCTGGTGCGCCGCGCCTATGCCTACGCCAGCGAAGCGCACGCGGGGCAGCGCCGCATCTCCGGCGAGGCATACATCACACATCCCGCGGCCGTCGCGATGCTCGTCGCTGAGCTCGGCCTCGACCCAGCGACGGTCGCTGCGGCGCTTCTCCACGACGTTCCGGAAGACACACAGAAGACGATGGACGATGTCCGGCGCGACTTCGGCGAGGAGATCGGCCGGCTCGTCGACGGGGTGACCAAGCTCTCGCGTCTCTCGGGCCAGACCCGCGACGAGCATCAGGCCGAGAACATCCGCAAGATGCTGCTCGCGATGGCCGACGACCTCCGGGTCGTGATCGTGAAGCTCTGCGACCGCCTCCACAACATGCGCACGCTCGCGCCGCTGCCGCCTGAGAAGCAGAAGCGCATCGCGCGGCAGACGATGGACATCTACGCGCCGCTCGCGCACCGCCTAGGCATCTGGCAGATCAAGTGGGAGCTCGAGGACCTGGCCTTCAAGTACATCGAGCCAGAGCATTATCGCGAGGTCGCCGAGCAACTCGCCGCACGCCGGCAGGTCCGCGAGCGGTACATCAACGAGACCATGAAGACGCTCGCGAGCGAGCTCGAGAAGGCCGGAATCCGCGCTGAGCTCTCTGGCCGCGCGAAGCATCTCTGGTCCATCGCCCAGAAGATGCGCCGCAAGGGCGTCGGCTTCGAAGAGGTCTACGACGTCCTCGCGATCCGCGTGATCGTCGACGACGTGCCGTCCTGCTATGCCGCGCTCGGTGTGGTGCACACGCTCTGGCCGCCGATCCCAGGGCAGTTCGACGATTACATCGCCGTCCCGAAGGCCAACATGTACCAGTCGCTCCACACCGCGGTGATCGGCAGCGGCGGCCAACCCGTCGAGATCCAGGTACGCACGCAGGATATGCATGGCCTCGCCGAGTACGGGATCGCGGCGCACTGGCGGTACAAGGAGGGCGGCAAGTCCGACCGGGACTACGAGTCGAAGCTCGCGTGGGTCCGTCAGCTGCTCGAATGGCAGCACGACGTGGCCGACGCCGAGGAGTTCGTCGAGTCGCTCAAGGTCGACGTCTTCCAGGACGAGGTCTTCGTCTTCACGCCGAAGGGCGAGGTAAAGGGACTTCCCGCGGGATCGACGCCGATCGACTTCGCCTATCGGATCCATACGGACGTCGGGCACCGCTGTATCGGCGCGAAGGTCAATGGGCGGATCGTTCCACTCGACCACAAGCTCGCTTCCGGCGACATCGTCGAGATCGTCACGAGCAAGGCTGCGCGGGGGCCCTCGCGCGACTGGCTCACGATGGTGCGCACGCCTGGCGCCCGCGAGAAGATCCGCCAATGGTTTAAGCGTGCGCAGCGCGACGAGAACATCACGCACGGCAAGGAGCTCCTCGACAAGGAGTTGAAGCGGATCTCGCAGACGACGCTTGGCGACATCCCGGACGAAGACCTACGCGCGGTTACCGAGAAGCTGAACATGCATGATGTCGATACGCTCTTCGCTTCGCTCGGCTACGGCGCCGTGACCGCCGCGCAGGTTGTGACGCGCCTCGGCATCACTGACGACACGCAGCTTGCGATCCCCGATTTCGCGCCGCCGCTTCCCCCGGATACCTCGCGGGGCGGGGTGAACGTGAAGGGCGTCGGCGACCTGCTGGTGCGCTTCGGCGTCTGCTGCAACCCAGTGCCCGGAGACAAGATCGCCGGATACATCACGCGCGGTCGCGGCGTGACGGTGCATCGCGCGGACTGCTCGAACGTTAAGGGGACCGCCGACAAGGAGCGATTCGTCGATGTCGAGTGGGAGCGGTCGACGACGCGGACCTATCCGGTCGCGATCCGCATCGAAGGGTGGGATCGTGATGGCTTCCTCCGCGACGTGGCTGCGGTGATCAGCGAGAACCAGGTGAATCTCCTCGCGCTGTCGGCGCAGGCGAATCCTGACAAGTCCGCGTCGGTCAACGCGACCCTGCAGGTGACGAGCGTCGAGCAGCTCTCGCGCGTCCTCGCCAAGCTCGAGGGCATCCGCGACGTGTTCAGCGTCCATCGGGACGGCCGCTAGCCCGCCGAGTCCACGCCTTGAGCAGGCAGTTCGAGCTTGTCGTCGGCGCGGGGGTGGAGCTGCCAGCGACGCTCTCGCTCCCTACGGGCGCGGCTCCGCACTCGGCGATCGTCCCGCTTCATCCCGCGAGCGAGCGGTCACGGGATCAACTCCTCTTCGCGCATCTCGCCGAGATCCTTCCGCCTCGCGGCATGGCGGTGCTGCGTTACGAGCGGCGCGGCGACGATGTCCGGCAAGAGGACCAGGTCGCCGACGTGGTCTCGGCGGTAACCGCGCTGGCGTCGCGCGATGACATCGACGCAGGGCGGGTCGGGCTTTGGGGTTTCAGCCAGGGCGCATGGATCGCTCCTCGGGCGGCGGCGGAGGTCGATCGGATCGCTTTCCTTGTCCTGGTCGCCTCGACAGGGGTCAGCCCGGCGGAGCAGATGCGCTACGGCACGGCGCATCACGCGCGCGAGGCTGGGCATGGCGAGGACGCGGCTCGGAAGATCGCGGCGCTGCGCAGGGTGTACGAGGACTATGCGCGCGGCAAGATCGAGCGGTATGTCGCACAACGTGCTGTCGACTCGGTCGCAAGCGAGCCGTGGTTCGAGCTGGCATATGTGCGACGCACCGTCCCCGAGCAGCCGGGCTTCTGGCCGGACCTGGACTTCGATCCGGTCCCGATTTTCGCGCGGGTCCGCGTTCCGACCCTTCTCTTCTACGGCGAGAGCGACGACTGGCAACCGATCGACGCCAGCATCGCCGCCTGGCGGAAGGCGGCCGCGATCTCCGGGAACGCCGATCTGACGATCGTGCGCCTCCCCGGGACGCGACACGCCCCGACGCTCGGGGATCGCCAAGAACGTGACGCCATCGCACCGGAATATGAGACGCGGCTGCTCAGGTGGCTTGCGGAGCATGCCCTCGTCGACACATACACTCGGACACCGTGACGATCGCCCAATCGATAGTCGCGACCGAGGTCGCGTGGAAGCGTCGTTACCGCGCGACCCGGCTCGGATTCCCGACGTGGGCGCGTGACGATCCCGACCGGCTCGTGTACCTCTCGAACGCGAGCGGACGCTTCGAGGTCTACGCGTGGGATCGCCGGATGGATCGGCATCGTCGGGTCACGGATCGCGTCGAAGGCACGGGATATCGGGTGCCGAGCCGGCTCGACCCATCCGGCGAGCGCATCTGGTGGTTCGACGACGAGAAGGGGAACGAGCTCGGCCGCTGGGTCCGCACGCCATTCGTCGACGGGGCCGGCGAAACGATCGCGTCCGAACTCGCGCCCGCGTACAGCGCCTGGCTCGCTCCGGGAACGGGCTTCGCCGTGCTCGGGCGATCGCGGAGCGACGACGGCACGACGATGTATGTGCTTCGCGACGGCCAGCCGGCGCGGCTCATCTACAAGCATCCGCAAAGCGCGACCGTCGCCGACCTCTCTCGCGACGAGAGCCTCGTTGCGATCGCGCACTCGGAACACGGAGACAGCCGCAACCGCGCTGTCCGCGTCGTCGACCTGGAGGGACGCGCGGTGGCCGAGCTCTGGGACGGCCCGGGCAAAGGCCTCCTGCCGGTTCGCTGGTCACCGGTGCCTGGCGACCAGCGGCTGCTCGTGCTCCATGACCGACGGGGTCGCCGCCAGCCGCTGATCTTCGACGCACGGGCGAACTCAACTGATGACGTCGAGCTTGATCTACCGGGCGAGACGTTCGCCGAGTGGTATCCGGACGGCCGCGCGCTTCTCATCGGGCATGAGCATCGCGGCCGCGGCGAGCTCTACCGCTACGACCTCGCCAAGCGCGTTGCCGAGCGGCTCGAGACCGAACCGGGCACGATCCAGGCGGCGCGCGTCCGTCCGGACGGCGACGTTTGGTATCAATGGACGAACGCCGCGACGCCAACCGAGATCCGTTCGGTCCGTGGCGGTGTGGTGCTCCGCGCGCCGGGCGAGCCCGCCCCCGAGGGCGCCACTTACGAGGAGCTGGACGTCGACGGCATCCACGTCTTCATCGCGGAGCCCCAACGCCCCAAACCGCACGCGACCATCTTCATCGTGCATGGCGGACCCGAGGCTCACGATCAGGACGCGTTCTCTGCTGCGGTCCAAGCCTGGGTCGATCACGGATTCGCGGTCGTGCTCGTCAACTACCGCGGCTCCAGCGGATACGGGAAAGCGTGGCGTGACGCGATCGTTGGGCGGCCCGGTCTTACCGAGCTCGAGGATCTGGCGAAGGTACAAGACACCTCCGTGCGTCTGGGCACCGTCGACCCCAAGCGCACCATCCTGTCCGGCGCGTCATGGGGCGGATACCTGACGCTCCTCGGTCTCGGCGTGCAGCCGGAGCGCTGGTCGCTCGGCATCGGCGTCGTGCCGATCGGGGACTACGTCGCCGCGTTCGAGGACGAGATGGAACCGCTCAAGCGGTACGACGCGGCCTTGTTCGGAGGAACGCCTGGCGACGTGCCAGCGAGCTATCACCGCAGCAACCCGCTCACATACATCGACCGCGTCCGCGTTCCGCTGCTCGTCCTCGTCGGGCAGAACGATCCACGCTGCCCATCGCGAAGCGTCGACATCTATGAGGCGCGTCTGCGCGAACTTGGAAGGCCGTTCGAGGAATACCGCTACGACGCCGGGCACGGCTCGCTCGTTATCGATGAGCAGATCCGGCAGATCGAGCGCGAGATCGCGTTCGCCGCGAAGCATCTGGGGACGAACCCGCCGCTCGCCTGATGCGGCGAGGCGGCCCGGTCTGGGCCGCCTCGCGGTCGTTGAACTCAGTTTCGCGTGCTAGTCGTCGTCGCCCTGATCGTCGTTGTCGTTGTCATTGTCGCCGTTGCCGTTCCCGTGGTTCCCGTTGTTGCCATGGTTCTTGTCTTTCTTGTCTTTGCCGTTCCCGTTGCCGTTGCCGTTATTGCCGACCGCTGATTGGCCCGTGCCAGTGAGCATGCCGTTCACGTCGATGTTGTCGAGGACCGCGAGCCCGAAGTTGTCTGGGCCGGTGTCCTGGCCCTCGTCAAACACGATCGTGATGGTCTTGACCTGAGCGTTCGTGGCGATCCCGGCGGCCAGGAGCTGCGCAGAGGTCCAGCGCAGCCGAAGCCAGCCCGTGCTCGCCGCGGTCACGGTCGCGAGAGGCGAGTTACAGCCGACGAAGTGCGTGACATTGTCCTGCGTGACGACGTTGAAGCGGGGCGCGCCGGCGCCGCAGTGCGATCCACGTGCGTCCGCCGCTGAGCCCGGCTTGCGGATGTCGTAACCGAGCTCCGTCAAGATTGTCCCTTGAACGCCGCTCAACTCAGCGACCGCCGAGGCGACGTTGCCGGTGGCGCCCGTCTTCGCGAGCAGCAGTCCCCGATTGCTAGTGTCGCTCGTGTCGCCGGTCGGGCAACCCGGATCCGCGTACGGGGTCGTGGTCGTCCCGTCGAGCGAGATCTTGCCGTTGGTCGGGCAGCCGATGCCGTCGAGCCATTCGGACTGGACGAGAAAAGTGTTCGTTGGGTCGAACTCGCCGGTCTTGACCTGGAAGTTCGTAACCGCGAAGGCGACGCCAGTGCTCAGCACGAGGATTGCGAGAGATGCCAGGAGCGTTCGAAGCTTCACGTGTCCTCCTTTGCGACGCGGAGCGCGCACCGAACCGGCCGCCCCCGCCCGACGCTTTACCTACCAGGACTGGTAACGCGCGGTCGGGCCAAGTTGATATGCGGTTGTCGGCCTAAACACAGCGAGGCGGCCCGGTGTGGGCCGCCTCGAGCCGATCGTGGCTTGCTTGGTCAGTTAGTGCTGGTCGTCGTTGTCTTCCTTAACGGCGACGTGGCCCTTGTCCTTGTGCTTGCCCTTGTCCTTGCCGTTGTCGTTCCCGTTGTCCTTACCGTCGTCAGCGTTGTCCTTCTGCGCTTCGTGGCTGCCCACGAGCGTGCCGTTCACGTCGATGTTGTCTAGGACCGCAAGACCGAAGTTGTCCGGTCCGGTGTCCTGGCCTTCATCGAACTCGATCGAAAGGCTCTTGACCTGGCCGGTGACGGTCGTGAGCGTCGTTCCGTTCAGGTATGCCTGAAGCGGACTCGAGCCGCCCCAGCGCAGGCGGAGCCAGCCGTTGCCAGCCGTCTGCGTGGTCGGAGCCGGCGAGTTGCAGGCGAGGAAGAAGGAACCCGTGGTCGTCGTGATGTTGAATCGCGGTGAGCCGGCTCCGCAGTGCGAGCCGCGGGGATCGTTCGTATTCGTCGGCTTGCGGAGGTCGTAGCCAAGCTCGGTGAGGGTGACGCCCTCGAGGCCCTTGAGCTCGGCGAAGGCAGATGCGTTGTTCGTGGTGGGCCCGGTCTTAGCGAGCAACAGCCCCTCGTTCTTCTTGTCGCTCGAGTCTCCGGTCGTGCAGGCCGGGTCGGTGTAGGTACCGGTCGGACTGGTGCTGGGGTATGTCGCGACCTTGGCGCCGGTCGGGCATCCGATGCCCTCGAGCCACTGCGCCTGAACGAGGAAGGTCTTCGCCGGATCGAATTCGTCGGGCTTGACCTGAAAACTCGTGGCCGCGAACGCGACGCCCGTGGTGAAGATGACGATCGCAAGCGATGCCAGCAGCGTACGAAGCTTCACGTGTCCTCCCTTGGGACGCGAGCGAGCCCCTCAGTAGTCCCGGCTCCACCCGTCGTCTGATCCGCCAGTCACTAACGCCGATCCTTGCGACGGCGCTAGGTCGGCTGGCTGGTACCAGCCCGAAAGGGGGGTGCCATAGCCCATCTGGCGGGGCTGCCTCGCGCTCTCGATGATCAGGCGGCTAACGCGACGAGGCGGCCCGGCGTGGGCCGCCTCGCCGATCAGTCGCTAGTCGCGATCGCCCTGACCGTCGCCTTTGCCGTTGTCCTGGTTGTTGCGGTCGCCGTCGCCAGCGCTGCCACCGCGACCGACGAGCGTGCCGTTGACGTCGACGTTGTCGAGGACCGCGAGGCCGAACATGTCCGGAGCGCCGGAGGCGTCCGTGCCTTCATCGAACACGATCGTGATCCTCTTGACGTCGCCGATGACGTTCTCGAGCACGAAGGTCTCCGCGTTGAACGCCATGAGCGCACCGGCGCTTCCTCCCCAGCGAAGCCGTATCCAGCCCGTGCTGGAGCTGGTGACGGTGCCCGGAGGCGAATTACAGCCGAGGAAATAGAACGCCTTCGTCGTCTCGATATCGAACCGCGGCGCACCGGCGCCGCAGTGCGAGCCGAGCGCGCTCGCGCCGCTGCCGCCAGACTTCCGAAGGTCGTAGCCGAGCTCGGTGAGGGTCATGCCCTTCACGCCCTTTAGCTCAGCTGTCGCAGACGCGAAGTTCGTGGTCGTCGGTCCGGTCTTGGCGAGCAACAGACCCTCGTTGCGTTTGTCATTCGGATCGCCTGACGTGCAGGTCGGGTCTGTGTACGAACCCTTACCGGCGACACCGGTGAAGCTCGCGTTCGGTATGGCGGTCGTCGCGTTCGTTGGGCAACCGATGCCGTCGAGCCAGGCAGCCTGGACGAGGAATGTTTTGCCGGGATCGAACTCGCTTGGCTTGACCTGATTGAACCCGGTATCCGCGAATGCCACGCTCGTCCCGAAGATCAAGATCGCGAGTGATGCGAAGAGCGTTCGAAGTCTCATACCCACTCCCCTTGCGATTTCCTATTTAGTCGCGGGACTCATACCTCCTTTCACCGGCTGGGCGCGCGTGTCATAGGCGGTAAAGAAGAACCTGTCAAATAAAGTTGGCCCGCAAGTGAATAGGCTGTTCGCACGCGACCCGACCGCGCGCATGATCTCTGCCTCAGCGAAGCGCCCCGCGACAGAGCTGGTTGATGCAGAGGACCTGCACCATCAGATAGACCACGCCGAAGTAGAGCGCGTACAGCAGCCAGACCCCCGCGGCGACAAGTGTCGCCCAGACCAGCCAATGCGTGGCCCGGCCAGCGCGTCGATCGTCACGCAATTGCAGCCCGGCTACAGCCACAGCGGCTAGGTCGACGATCGAGACCGTCGCCGCGATCGGCAGGATCGTGATGATCCGCCCGTAGCCCCCAAGGACCGCCGCGAGCGCTTGGGGCACCAGACTCGCGGCGAATCCGAACCAAAGCTCGTATGGCGCTCCCGCGAGCCCGGCCTGCGGGGGTCCGTCTTGCCGATCCACCGACCGAATGATGCGCGGGTGGGAACCGGTCCAGGCCAGGCGCTGTAGAGAGGGCAGTTCGAGCAACCGGAGGTGCCCCATGGGGCGCATCGTCCTCGTCTTCGCTTTGGCGATCCTCGGGCTTGCGCCGCTCGCCGGCTCCGCCGCCGCCGGCTGTCTGGTCTGCTTCGACCAGGTCACTTTGCAGACGCCGGATCGGCTCGCGTGGTCGAGCGGAAAGCCCGTCACCGTCGTCGTTTCCACGCACGGTGCCGCTGAAGGCGCGCAGCTGCCCGCGAACGGAGTGGTCGTTGTCATGCGAACGGACGGCGACCGCACGAAGTGCCTCGAGGTGCCGCTGCGACTCGTGAGCAGCGACGGCGACCGCGGGCTCTACGCCGGGATCTTCTATCCGTTCCGCGCCGCGGCCTACGACGGCAAGCTCAGCTTCGGCGACGAGGTCTACGACATCAACTTCGACGTGAAGCGGCTCGTCGCGAGCTCGCCGGTCGCGCCGGTCGCGAGTCTTCCCGTCGGAACCACCGAAGAGCCCGACGCCTTCACGCTGCCGACGGACGTTGGCCCGGTCGCACTCCTCGGGCTGGCGGTCGCGTTCTGGTCGGTGATCGGGCTCGTCATGCTGCGGCGACGTTCGCCGCGGGCCGCGATCGCCTGATGCGGCTCGTCCTCGCGCTGGTCGTCGCGATCGCGGCGTGCGGAGGAGAAGCGGCGCGTAGCTCGCCCACCGCGACCCCCGCGCCGCAGGCGACCTCGAGCGCCATACCGTCGATCGACGTCTCGGACATGATGGGCGCGTTCCCGCCAACGACCTACTTCGTCGTGCGACCCGGGAACGTGACCGCCCTCGCGCTCTTGAATCACGCGACCAAATACACGATCCCGACCGAGGCCGGAGAGGCGCAGGTCGCGACGGCCACCGAGGCGGGGCGCGTCTACGTGCTGGATCAGACCCGTGAGGGCGCACGCCTGCGCTGGTTCGAGGTCGCGAGCGGTGCGGAGCGCCGGTCGCAGCTCGTCGCGGGTGCGAATCTCGTCGCTACGGGCTCGGGACATGGAACGCTCGCATTCGACTCGTCAAACGGCGAGGTCTTCGCGCTCTTGCGACAAGGCTCGAGCATGGCGATCGAGGAGTTCGAGGGATTCACCCTCAGCCCGGTGAAGCGTCGCAGCGGCGACCTGCGCTGCGGGGAGCGGATCCTCGCGAGCGCCGGCCGGGTCGTCTTGGCCTGCCTTGGCGAAGGCGGCGTCGTCCTGGACACGGCGGCTGGCGGCGGCAAGTTCAGCGCTCAGGCGCCGCTCGTTTCGATCGCCATGTCCGCGAACGGCACGCTCATGGCCGGCAGCGCGGACGGCCGTCTCTTCCGCCTCGCGCCTGGTGCGACTGCGCTGGAGACGATCGAGATCCTGCGCGGCGAGGGCGTACGGCTCATCGCGGATGGGATCGCCGCGCAGGCGGACTGTTGCTTCGTGATCGCGGCCGTCGACCGCGTCGCCAATCCCCAGATCACGATCCTTCGGGGTGGACTCACCCTCGTGCGCTTCCCTGAATCGTCCGCGCCGAGCGGCGGGATCCTCGTTCAACCGCCGTTCGCCTACTACGCGGTGGGCAAGGAAGCGCGCCACATCGATCTCCAGCAAGGATTCGCCGAGGTGATGGCCGGGTTTTCCGAGGGCGTGCTGCCGGGCGCAGTCGCCGATCGCTAGCGCATCGCCTCGAGCAGCGGGGTGATGTCACGATGGAAGACGTCCTGTTCGACGAGCGGCTTCTCTCCGAGCGCCGGGATGCGCTGGAAGACGGCGTCCTCGTACGTCGGGAGCTCGACCTCGTAGTAGACGCCGATCGGGATCGGATCCGCTTCGTAGCTTCGCGCGACCGCGGCCGCCTTTTTCGCGATCATCTCCTGCTCGTTGCTCGGGTCTTGCACCTTCCCGTCGTAGCCCTTCTCCTCGAGCTTGTAGAGCCGCGAGCGCTTCTCGGGAAGATCCGCCCCCTCGTACCACTCCTTGGTGTAGAGGTCGTTGTAGGTGGGGCACGTCTGCAGAACGTCGACGAGCGCCGAGCCCCGATGCTTGATCGCGCGCCCGATGATCGAGGCCAGGTACTTCGGCTCGAGCGCGTACGCGCGCGCGATGAACGTGTAGCCGGACGCGATCGCCATCGCGACGGGGTTGATGCCATCCTGGATCGCCTGCTCTGGCATCGACTTCGTCTTCTTGCCCTTCGATAGGGTGGGTGAGGCCTGGCCTTTTGTGAGGCCATACACGTTGTTGTTGTGGACGATGTACGCGAAGTCCGCGTTGCGACGGCCCGCGCCGACGAAGTACCCCGCGCCGATGCCGTAGCCGTCGCCGTCTCCGCCGAGCGCGAGCACCGTGAGATCGGTGTTCGCGAGACGGCCGCCGGTCGCGACGGTGAGCACGCGGCCATGCAACGTGTGGAAGCCGTACCCGTTGATGTAGTGCGGCGTCTTTCCGCTGCATCCGATGCCGCTGTACACGGCGAGCTTGTCGGGCTCGATCTGCAGCTGCTGGAGCGCCATCTGGATGCCGGTCAAGATGCCGAAGTCGCCGCAGTTGTGAAGGGCGCCCTGCTGAGTGACGTAGGAGTGGACGTCCTCCACTTCGAGGTTGTGAACGTAGCCGTTGTAGCGGATGAGCTCGTTAGCCTCGACAGCGCAGAGCACGAAGGTCGATGCCACGACGGAGTCGGCCATGACGACTCGCCTGCTTTGGCCACGCGGACCGTCGATCGCGGTGACGAGAGGCTGCGGGTCCTTCTCGAACTCGACCACGGGCACCCCGAGTGGCTTCATGACCTGATCCCCGGCGACCAGGTCGGCCGCGACGACCCATTCGAATCGGATCGTCTCGGCAAGAGGGTCAATGCGCGCAACGTAGACCGGATGATCCGCGGTCAGAGTGACCGCGCCTCGGCCCGACACCGCGACCCGATGCAGCGTGCCGGGATGCCAATGCGACATCACCTCAGTGACTCGGTGGAAAGCGCCGTCGTGGCCGAGGACCTCATCGCCGACGCGGATCTCACTGATCGGGCGTTCTCCGTCGCGCGTCACGATCGGTGTCGCAGGCGCGACACATCCCGGACACCAGTCATTGTGCAGATCGCTCTTGTAGTCCTTGAGGGTGAGCGGCTTCGCGGGAGCGTTAATGGACATGAGTCACCACCGGCTCTGCCTTGGCGCCCTCGTAGACCTTCGCGAGGGCGTTTACGACCTCGTCCTCGCTGAACGGACGGCCGTCGAACTTGTTGATGCGCTGATCGATCATCACGCCGGTCTGCTCCTGCACGAGCTGCGCGAGCTGACCGCTGTAGTTCTCCTCTATCGACACGATGCGCTTGGCGGAGCGGAGGATCGCGCCGACGGCCTCAGCGGGGAACGGCCGCATGAGCCGGCACTGCAGGAAGTTGATCTTCTTCCCCTGCGCCTCGAGGACCTTGAGCGCGTCCAGGATCGTGCCCTTCGTCGAGCCCCAGGCGAGGACTGTCAGGTCCGCGTCCTTCGACCCGTGCAGGAAGTACTGCTGCTCCGGCGGCATCGCCTTCTGGAGCAGCTTCAGCTTGTTCATGCGCTTGTTCATCATCGCGACGCGCATCTCCACGCCCTCGGTGATGTGCCCATCCGGGTCGTGCTCGTCGCTGGTGATCCAGTGGCGGCCGCCCGCGACACCGGGACGCGACCGTGGGGAGATCCCGTCCTTTGCGAACGCGTAACGGAGATACTCCTTCACGCTCGCGAGATCCATCTTTCCGTTGCCGTTCCCGTTATGTCCGGCCTGGCTGCCCGAGTCGTTCGGCCCCTTCGCGTCCACAGGAGTCCACTCGGACCCGGTGAAGACCGCGCCTCGGTCGATCTGGTCCCACTTCAGCTCGAGCTTGTCGATCGTCGTGTAGACCGACGCGAGCTTCTTGTCGGACAGCACGATGACTGGCATCTGGTAGCGCTCGGCCCAGTTGAAGGCTGAGAACGTGTCCTGGTAGCACTCGCGGAGATCGCCGGGGGCGATGACGACGTGCGGGAAGTCGCCCTGCGCCGGGTGCAGCGCGAACTGCAGATCGCCTTGCTCCTGCCGCGTCGGCATGCCGGTCGAGGGGCCGCCGCGCTGGTACATGACGAGCACCGGCCCGGGGCATTCGGTGATCGACGCGAACCCAATGCCCTCGACCATCAGCGCGAACCCTGGACCGCTCGTGGCCGTCGATGCGCGCACGCCCATGTGCGCGGCGCCGACCGCCATATTGATGGAGCTGATCTCGTCTTCGCACTGGACCACGAGCAGGTTGTAGTCGCGCTGCTGCCGCTCGAGGTACACGCTCTCGTCGGTAGCCGGGGAGATGGGGTAGTACGTCTGGAACGCGCAGCCCGCCTTGAGCTTCGCGATCGCGTGGATCTCGTAGCCCTTCGCGAGGAGGCGCGCCTTCGGTTCGCGGCCCGGCTTCAGCGTGTAGGGGAACTCCTTCGCGTTCTCGTGCTGTTTCACGTGCTCGAACGCAAGCTTCGCGGCCCGCACGTTCAGCTCGCCGACCTCGGAGCGCTTCCCCTTGAATTGCGAGCGGATGACTTCTGCGACGAGATCGAACGGGTAATCGCAGAGCGCGAGCGACGCGCCAAGGCCGACCGTGTTCTTCATGACCTCGTAGCGCCGCGCCTGCTCGCCCTTGCCGACCTCTTCGAGCGCCTTCTTGATGATCTCCATGAAAGGCACCGCGTAGAAGCGCAGGTCCGGACGCTTGGCGGTCGCCGGGTCGAAGCCGATCTCCGCGTCGTAGATGACGCCGCCGCCCTCGTTGATCTCACCGAGGTGGCCATAGTGCGTGGCCCAGCGACGGTGGTCGCCGTCTCCGGTGAGGGTCTCCTGATCCAGCGCGACAAGGATGTCGGCCTTGTCCTTGTAAGAACGAACGTCCTCGTCGTCCACGCGGACGCGATAGAAGGAGTGCTTCCCCATGATGTTCGAGTGGTATTCGATGTTCGCGTAGACACGCAGGCCCGCTCGCGAGCAGGCCTTGGCGAACACCTCGGCGGATGCGTTGATCCCGCTTCCCTGGGGGCCGCCGATCATCCAGGTGAGCCGGTTCTTCTGCACTTCGGAACTCTTATTGTACGGACTGACTGTGACGTCTCGGCGCGAGCGTGACACGCTAGGCGAGACCCTGGTCCCCGCCGACGCGCTGTGGGGAGCCCAAACCCAGCGAGCGATCGAGAACTACCCCATCAGCGGGTATCGCGCATTTCCGGCGTTCATCCGAGCGTTCGTTCGCATCAAGCGCGCGGCTGCGCTCGCGAACGCGGAGTCGGGACGACTCGATCCGAGATTGAAAGATGCCATCGTCGCAGCATGCGATGAGGTCCTCGCCGGTAAGCACATCGACCAGTTCGTCGTCGACGTCTTTCATTCGGGCGCCGGCGTCTCATTCCACATGAACGTCAATGAGGTGCTCGCCAACCGCGCGAACCAGATCCTCGGCGGCGGTCTCGGCACATATGAGCACGTGAACCCGAACGACCACGTGAACATGAGCCAATCCACGAACGACACCACGCCGACCGCCATGCGCCTCGCGGCGCTCGAGCTGACGAAGACGCTCTGCGGACATCTCGACAGGCTCGCGGAATCCATCGACCAGAAGGCCACCAGGTATGCCGACTCCGTGAAGCCGGGGCGCACGCATCTGCAGGATGCGGTGCCGATCACCTTCGGGCAGGAGTTCTCCGGCTGGGCCGAGCGCGTCCGCGGCGCCTCGGCTCGGTTACATGGCGGGCGCCTCGAGTTGTGCGACCTCGGGATCGGCGGCACAGCCGCGGGGACCGGGCTCAACGCGGATCCCAAGTTCCGCGAACGGGTCTGCGCGTTGCTCGCGGACTGGTACGGCGAGCCGCTCAAGCCGGCGAAGAACCTCTTCGCGGCGATGCAGTCGATGGCGCCGTTCGTCCGCATCTCGAGCGGCATGCGCACCGCGGCGATCGAGCTGTCGAGCATCTGCAATGACATCCGGCTGCTCGTTTCAGGCCCCCGCACCGGATTCGGCGAGATCTCCATCCCCGCGGTGCAGCCCGGATCGTCGATCATGCCGGGCAAGGTGAACCCGGCGATCCCCGAGATGGTGAATCAGGTCTGCTTTCAGGTGATCGGCAACGACACCGCCGTCGCGTGGGGCGCGCAGGCGGGCCAGCTCGAGCTCAACGTGATGATGCCTGGGATCAACTACGCGGTGTGTTTTTCCGCAACGATCCTCGCGAACGCGGTGCGCGTCCTTCGCGAGAAGACCATCGACGGGCTTCGCGTCGATGATGATCGCGCCAAGGAGCTCATGGACATGAGTCCTTCGCTCATCGTGACCGCGCTCTCGCCGCACATCGGTTACGCGAAGGCTGCGGATCTGGTGAAGCGTGCGCTCGCGGAGCGTCGCTCGCTGATGGACGTCGCTCTAGAAGAGAGGGTCATGAGCGAGGCCGACCTGCACCGGGTCCTCGATCCGCTCCCGATGACCAAGGGCGGCGTGCAGGCATGAGCCCCTCCTAGTCATCGCACATGCAAGCGGCGGAGCTTCTCCTCATTCTCCTCATCGTCGTCGCGCTACTGGTGACGCTGTCACGGCGACTTCGGATCCCGTATCCGGTCCTGCTGCTCGTCGGCGGCCTCGCTCTCGGATCCATCCCTGCGTTCCCGCGCTTCGAGCTGGCGCCGGACGCGGTGCTCGTGCTGGTGCTGCCACCGATCGTGTACGTCGCAGCCTTCCAGACGCCGATCCGGAGTTTCAAGGCGGCTATTGGCAACATCGCGTCGCTCGCCGTCGGCCTGGTGATCGCGAGCACCGCGGCGGTCGCGGCCGTGGCGCTTGCGGTCGTTCCGGCGATGACCATGCCGATCGCGGTCGCGCTCGGGGCGATCGTGTCGCCGCCCGACGAAGTCGCCGCTACAGCCGTCATGGAGCGCCTTGCGGTCCCGCGCCGGATCATCAGCCTTCTCGAGGGTGAGAGCCTGGTCAATGACGCGACGGCGCTCACGATCTATCGCGTCGCGCTCGTGGCTGCGCTCGCCGCGACACCGCTCTTCACGCTCTCCCTGGTCGGCAATTTCGTCGTGGTCGGCATCGGGGGGATCCTGGTCGGCCTCGCGGTCGGGTGGGTCGTCGCCCGGATCCGTGAACGCCTCGAGGACGTGCCGGTGGAGATCACCGTGTCCCTCCTGACGCCGTACGCCGCATACCTTCCGGCCGAACTGCTCGGCGCCTCTGGAGTCCTCGCTGCGGTTGCCGCTGGCTTGTATCTGGGTCGGCGGTCGTCGAAGATCATGGGCTCCGACGCGCGCCTCACCGGTCGCTCGGTGTGGGAGATGTTGGTCTTCCTCCTGAACGGCGTCGTCTTCATCGTCATCGGCCTCGAGATCTCGGCGCTCGGGCGGCAGATGGATCGCTCGACGCTTTTGGGTCTTGCCGGCCTAGGCGTCGTCGTGAGCGTCGCCCTCCTCGCGGTGCGAACCCTGTGGATCTTCGGCATGGCCGCCTGGCAGCGGCTCGTCTCGCGCGAACCGCAGCCGCTCCGCCCTGCCGAAGTCGTCCTGCTGTCGTGGGCCGGGATGCGTGGCGTCGTCTCGCTGGCCGCTGCGCTCGCGGTCCCGCTCGCGCTCCCGGGCGGAACGCCCTTCCCGGCGCGGGATGCGCTCATCGTGATCACCTTCACCGTCATCCTGATCACGCTCGTCGGCAACGGGCTGACGCTTCCGCTCCTCATTAAGGCATTGCATCTGGGGGGCGACGAGGACGAACGACATGAGGAGTCGCATGCGCGGCAGGACCTCATCGAGGAGGCGCTGCGGCGGATCGATGTGCTGCAGGAGCAGTGGCCTGATCATCGTCCGCTCATCGATCAGCTCCGAGAGGCGTACCGTCATCGTGCCGAACACGAGGAGCAGCTGCACGAGGCTCCGGGGAACGAAGCGGAGCAAGAGCTCGTGGAGCATCGGCAGATCCGCAGCGCCGTGATCGACGCGCAGCGAGACAAACTCATCGAGATGCGCGATCGCGGCGCGATCGACGACGACGTGCTGCGCAGCATCGAGCGCGAACTCGACCTTGAAGAGGTTCGGATGGAGGCGTGACGTTGGCTGCGACCTCTGAGACGACCGCCGAGGTAACCGACCTCGTCCAGCGGCTGATCCGCAATGCCTGCGTCAACGACGGCACCCCCGCGTCCGGCAAGGAGGTCAGGAGCGTCGATCTCCTCGAGAGCTATCTCCACGCGCCGGGCGCCGAAATGAAGCGACATGAACCGGTCCCCGGTCGCGCGAGCCTCGTGCTGCGCATCGAAGGGAGCGACCCGAAGGCGCGGTCGCTCCATTTGATGGGGCACACCGACGTCGTACCGGTCACGCCTTCTGGCTGGCGGCACGACCCCTTCGGCGGCGAGCTGATTGACGGCGAGGTCTGGGGGCGCGGCGCGGTCGACATGCTCGACGTCACGGCGTCGATGGCGGTTGCCGTCCGGCGGCTGCTCGCTAGCGGGTTCAAGCCGAAGGGCACGCTGATCTACTCGGCCGTGGCGGACGAGGAGGCACTGGGTACCTACGGCGCGCAGTGGCTCACCGAGAACGCGTGGGACGACGTCAAGGCCGATTTCCTGTTGACCGAGTTCGGGGGTGCGCGCTTCCCGCTCGGTGGCGGCGGACCGAAGCTCCCGATCATGACCGCCGAGAAGGGCTCGCAGTGGACTCGCCTGCGCGTGCGTGGAACACCCGGTCACGGATCGATGCCTTACAAGTCGGACAACGCCCTGGTGAAGGCGGCGGAGGTGATCTCACGTATCGGGCGCTACCGCGCGCCGCTCCGATTGCACGAGCTCTGGCGGCGATTCATCGAGGGCCTGGACCTGCCGACGGCCCAGCGGCTCGCGCTGACGACGGCCGCGACCTTCGACGTTGCGCTCGACCGCGCACCGGAGGGGACCGCGCCGATGCTCTACGCGGCCACGCGCACAACGTTCTCGCCGAACATGGCGCGTGCCGGGGTGAAGCTCAACGTGATCCCGGACAGCGCCGAGATCGACATCGATATCCGAACGGTCGCGGGCGACGACGGCCCGAGGGTGCGTGACATGCTCCGCGAGGCGATCGGCGATCTGTGGGCGGAGGTCGAGATACTCGAGGAGGGTGCGAACCCGGCCAGCGAGTCTCCGTTGCGGTCGCCGCTGTGGGACACGCTAACGAGCGTGACGCAGAAGCTGTTGCCCGGGTCGGAGACCATCCCGTTCCTGATCGTCGGCGCGACCGACGCGCGCTACTTCCGGCGAAAAGGCGTGACTGCATACGGCTACGGCCTTTTGAGCGAGAAGATCTCGTTCCGGGACTTCGCGAAGATGTTCCACGGAAATAACGAGCGGATCGACCAGGAGTCCCTTCGCCTTACGACGGAGCTGTGGGAGCAGACTGCACGAGAGTTCCTGAGTTGATGCAGCGGCAGGCGGTGTTCGTGCCTGAGATCGGCTTCCGGCCGCAGGGCACCCGGGAGCTCAAAGCGGAGGCCAAGACGGAAGAGGGCACGACCACGCTCCGCGTCCGCGCCGTCGCGGCTTCGCCTGATCAGACCGAGGTCATCGTCGAGTGGCGGATGGCGGGCGCGACGTGCACGCCAGAGCACCGTTACCTCTCTTGGAGGGAAACGCCCAAGCCCGAGACCGCGGCGCTCATCGCCGACTCGGTCACATTGAAGGCGCAGCGCGTCTTGCGTCAGGCGTATTCCGCCAGCTCGAGCCGCCTAGAGGCGATGCATACGATCACCTTCGGCGCGGTCGCGGCCGATCGTGCGGAGCTGCGGCTCACCGAGGGCGGACACGAGTTTCGCGTGCCGTTCACGCTCGCATCGGCCGCGGTCGCCGCGCGCCCACTCAATGTCGAAGCGGAGCGCGACGGGGTGACCGTGCGCGCGACGGCGGTCGCGCGGCACGAGGGCCATCTCGTCGTTGCTCTCGAGGTCCAAGCTCCGCACCAGGTCCGGCAGGTCGCGGCGCCTCTCCCCACGCAGGTTCGGTTCACAGACCTCGACGAGCAGACGTTCCGCGAACGCGCTAACGAGTTTCGACGCGTCTTTGGCCATTCCACAGAGCCGATCACGCTCAGCACCGACAAGGGCGACGTCGGGGAGATTGGGCGTGTCGGCCGGATCGAGCCGCAGCCGGAAGTCGGTCCGCCGTTCCTCCGTCGCCTTGCAGTCGTATTCCCGGCGTCGGCCGCTGCGAAGACCGCGACCGCGATCGTTCCGTTCGTGGAGCTGAACGATCCGGATGGCTGGGCCACGGCCGATCTCCGCGAAGTCCCTCAGGACGTCGAGCTTGGAAAACACCGCTTCCGGATCCTGGATACGAGCCGTCAAGGCGATGAGCAGCGAGTCGTTCTCGAGATCCCGCGTTCAGAGGCGTCGCCGCGCTTCTCGCAGCCTCGCTTCATAAGCAGCCCTGGCGGCGAGAGCTACATCGCCAGCGGTGTCGAAAACGAGCCGCAGCGGCGCTCGATGACAGTCAAGGCCGGCGATCCGCCGGTCGTCACCTTCCGCGGTGCCGTCCTGCGTATCGACGGACCCTGGCGGCTCGAGCTCCCGATGTGATCGGGGGCGCGAGGTTCAGCGGCGATCGCAATACAGCTATCGCCTCTGGCGCCGCTGGGATCGCGCGCGACCGTTTGTCGCGTTCGCATTGGCTTCGGGCACTCATGGGGGCTTCGGCGGCGTCGAGGTCGTCATTCTTTTCGGCTACCGCACACGTCCGCTCAGCGCGGCCAGATGGCCGCGAGCGCGCCGAGCACGTTCCCACCGACGGCCTTGCCGATGTCCTCGTCGGTGTATCCGTGGCCCACGAGCCAACGGATGATGTTCGGGAAGGACTCGCCGGGATTCTCGATG
>WNGI01001587.1_pt2 | contig 56011 bp, 50 predicted proteins | sample 5400621 | NCBI WGS metagenome assembly WNGI01 (sample SAMN13153374, study PRJNA577476) | soil metagenome | isolation source: 20 cm soil or saprolite under Garry oak tree replicate 1 | place: USA:California | collected 2016-06-15 | reverse complement strand
CGGCGCCGGGCGCCGCCAGGCCATCGACGTCGCGCCGCCCACGGTCGCTCGAGGTTGGAAGCGGTGGATGCCTCGCCGCGAACGGTTGTCGGCCTGATGGTCGTCGCCACCAAGATCGTCGTCGTCGACAATCAGATCGAGCCGGCCCTCAAGGCGCTGAAAAAGCAGATGCAGAAGGACGGCCTGTTCCAGGAGATGAAGCGGCGCGTGGCCTACGACAAGCCGTCGGTCAAGCGGAAGCGAAAGCAGGCCGCCGCCCGCAAGAAGCGACGCAAGGCGATGCGGCGGGCCGAAGGCGACCATGACTAGCACGTCGACGAAGGTCATTCGGATGGCCGACTATGGCCGTCGGATGCGCAAGAGCGTCCACGCACAGGTCGTGCACGACCGGATCGCCCAGGCGTTGAAGGGTTCCCAGCGCGTGTGCCTCGACTTCGCCGACGTCGAGTCGATCGGCGCCACGTTCCTCGATCGAAGCCTCGGCGCGCTCGTCGCGTGGCACGGCGCCACGATCCTTCAATTGCTGGAGTTCGAGCACTGCAGTCGAAGTGTCGCGCTGAGCATCGGCAAAGTGCTGCCCCGCACCGGTCCGGTTCGCGGGCTCGTCGACGTGGGCGCCGCGCCCGGGGGCCTGAGCCTCGCCCAGAGCGATTCCACCGCGCCGGAAGCGGACCGCAAGCTGGCGGCGCGCCGGAAGCCGGCCCCCAGGAAGATCTAGCGATCGTCGCTACTTGAGCTTTTCGAGTTCCGCCAGCAGATCGTCGTTGGCGATCAGCTCCCGGGGATTGTCCAGGACCTTCACGTAACGCACGACACCGTTCTTGTCGATGATCAGGTACGCCCGCTTGGCGTAGCGGTAGAGGCGGCTGTTGGGGTCGGTGTCGAGGATTCCGTAGGCGTCGAGCGTCTTCCGCCCGAGGTCACTGACGAGCGGGAAGGTGACGCCCAGCTTCTCGCTCCACGCGCTGCTGGCCATCGGGAAGTCCGTGCTGATGCCCACGACCTGGGCCTGGCGGCTTTCGAACTTGGCGAGGTCAAGCTGGAAAGCCGCGACCTCCCGCGTTCAGGTCGGCGTGAAGGCCCCGATGAATCCGAACAGCACGACGTTGCTCTTGCCCTGGAACTGGCTCAACGAGAACTTCTCCGCCGTCGTCGCGGGCAGGGTGAAATCCGGAGCCTTGTCCCCCACCTGGAGGGCGGCCGCGGGGGCGGCGACGCTGATCACGACGAGCGCGGCGATCAGGAGCGCCGCGACGAGGCTTCTCCGCCACATGGTCGAACCTCCTTCAGGGTACCGGGCGGTCATCGCTTCACGAACGATTGCACGAGGTCGATGGCCTCCTTGCCGTCCCACTCCCGGGGGCCGATCGCCCGTCCGACCAGCGTGCCCTGGCGGTCGACGATCACCGTGACCGGAATCCAGCGGATACCGTGCTCGCGGGCGATCGCCATCTTGGGATCGAGCAGGGTGGGCAGGCGGTGGCCGTGCTTGTCCATGTATGGCTTGACGTCCTTCTCGCCGCGGCCGTCGAGGGCGACGAAGTACACGAGCAGGTCGTCGGGAAAGCGGCCGTGCAAGTTCTCGAGGCTCTTGAGCTCGGACGTGCAGGTGGTGCACCACGTGGCGCCGAAGCTCAGGACGGTGACCTTGCCGCTGAATGCGGTCGAGTTGACGCGCCGCCCGGAGAGGTCGGGAAGGGTGAACGACGGCGCGGGCGTGCGCTCGGGGATGAAGAAGATCGGCGAGTCCTGCGCGGCGCAGAACGGCGCGATCAGCGTCAGGAGGCACGCGAGGACAACCACGGCTCGCCCCATCATGGAACGCGCGAAGTCTGCAAGAAGAGGGGGTGGGTGTCAAGCGCCCAGCCCGACGCGAGCGCGACGGTCGAGTACGAGGATGAAGGGGATTTGACACTTGCGCCCGCCGGTCCGTCGGCGCACATTTGGCGGCCAGGAGGGACGCCGTGAGAGCCATCGTCTTCAGGGAGCTCGGTGGTCCGGAGGTGTTGTCGATCGCCGATGTGCCCAGGCTCGATGTGCGGCCGGGGACGGTACTCGTCAAGAACCACGCGATCGGTGTGAACTTTGCGGACACGCGCTTCCGTCAGGGCACGTACGCCGTGCAGCCCAGGCTCCCGGACACGCCGGGGCTCGAGGCCGCGGGCGTGATCGAGGCGGTGGGCGAGGGCGTGACGAATCTCCAGCCGGGTGCCCGGGTGGCCGTGTTCGCCAGCAAGACATATGCGGACTACTGCCTCGCCCCGGCTGGGATGGTCATCCCGCTTCCGGACTCCGTGAGCTTCACCCACGGCGCCGCGTTCCCGATCCAGGTCCTGACCGCGTATCACCTGCTTCACACGGCCGGCTCGACGGGGCCGGGGACGAGCGTGCTCGTCCATTCGGCGGCCGGCGGGGTGGGGCTCGTGGCGGTGCAGCTCGCCAAGGTCGCCGGCGCCCGCGTCTTCGGGACGGTATCGAGCGCCGCGAAGGCCGGCCTGGTGAAGGAGTGCGGCGCCGACGCGATCATCAACTCCACGACGGACAAGTTCGCCGACGAGGTGCTGCGGCTGACCGACGGCCGCGGCGCCGACCTCATCCTGGACGCGGTGGGGAAGCCCACGTTCGAGGAGGATCTGCGCTGCCTGGCGCCCTTCGGGCATCTCATTCTCTACGGGCGCGCCGGAGGATCTCCCGATCCGCTCAACGTCTCCACGCTGTCCGCGAAGTCGCAGAAGGTGAGCGGGTTCATGTTGCCCGCGGTCACGCGCGGCTTGCCGGACAAGACGCGCGAGAGCGCCGCGCTCTGCTTCGGCCTGATGCGCGATGGCCGGCTCAAGCTCCACATCGGCCGGACGTTCCCGCTGGCCGAGGCCGCCGAGGCGCATCGCTACATCGAATCGCGCCAATCGACGGGCAAGTTGCTGCTGCTGCCGTGATGCTCGCGAAGAGGCATCGAGCGGCCAACCGGTTGTTCGTGACTTCACCTGGAATCGGCCGGACGAATCTGGCGGAGGACACTCGATGAGCAAGCCTTGGACGCGTCGACAGGTGCTGGCCCAGATGGGGATCGCGGCGGCCGCCGTCCACACCCTCGATCCGCACGAGCTCTGTTGCGCCACGCCGGCGTGGGCCCAGACGGCCGACAAGGAGCTCTTCGAGCTCCAGAAGGTCGGCGACGGCGTCTACGCGGCGATCGCGGCGCCGAGATACAAGACCAACTGCAATGCCGCCGTGATCGTGACGAACGACGGGGTCGTGGTGGTCGACTCCCACTCGAAGCCCTCGGCGGCCCGGGCTCTCTACAAGGAGATCCAGGGGATCACGAACAAGCCGGTACGCAAGCTCGTCAACACCCATTTCCATTTCGATCACTGGCAGGGCAACCAGATCTACGCGGAAGGCAATCCGGGCCTCGAAGTCGTCGCCACCCAGCGCACGCGGGAGAACCTGACCCGTCCGGACGCGGGCCTGGGCGGGATTCCCTTCGTCGAGAAGCAGGTCACCACGCTGCTCCCGGCCGAGATCCAGAAGCTGAAGGACGATGTCATGCGCGCCAGCAATCCGGAGATGAAGGCCCGCCTCGAGTCGAACCTCCAGCAGGCCGAGGCGTACTTCCAGGAGCTCAAGAGCTTCAAGCCGACGCTGCCGACGCGAACGGTGTCCTCGACGACCACGCTCCAGGAGGGCGGACGTGAGATCCAGCTCCACGTGTTCGGCCGGGGGCACACGGACGGCGACCTCTTCATCTATCTCCCGAAGGAGAAGATCGTCGCGACCGGAGACGCGTTGATCGACTGGATGCCGTTCATGAACGACGGATATCCAGAAGACTGGGTGCAGACGCTGAGCGCCCTCGAGAACCTCGATTTCGCGCAGATCATCCCGGGTCACGGAACCGTGCTGCCCAAGAGCAACCTGGCCTTCTTCCGCGGCTACATGGCGGACCTGATCGCCGCCGTGAGGAAGGCGGCCGGCGAGGGCGCCAGCCTCGAGGAGATGCAGAAGAAGATCAGTGACGATCTCGCCCCGAAGTACGAGAAGGGGATGTCAAAGTATCCGATCGGCCAGTATCGGGACCGCGTCGGTGTGAACGTGGAGATGGTCCTGAAGAAGGTGGTCAAGAAAGCGTAGGCGCGCGCGACGTCAGTCCGCCAGCAGGCCTGACGCGCGTTACTCGGGGAGCGGTACGCAGGCGGATGGTGGAATGGTCAGCCTGACCGCCTCGCCGGCCCGGAGGCGGAGCACCGGCGCGGCCGCCACGCGCAGGACGACGTCGCTGTCCGCGAGCTCGACCTGGTAGTCCACCGCGTCGCCGAGGTAGCTCACGCGCCGGACCCGCCCGCTCACGACGTTGTCACCGGCGTGGCCCTCAGTCGAGGTTGCGAACGCGATCTCGTGCGGCCGGATCGAGACCGACACCCGCGCCCCCGGGGTGAGGTCGGCGCTGGCCACGCGCAGACGCAGGGCGCCGCGCGTGACCGCGTCGGGCGTGGCCGCCACCGCATCCACCAGGTTCGTCCGCCCGATGAAATCGGCCACGAAGCGTGTGCGCGGCTGCTGAAAGATCTCCTCGGCCGAGCCGACCTGCGCAACGCGCCCGCGGTCGAGGACGGCGATGCGGTCGGAGATCACCATGGCCTCGGCCTGGTCGTGGGTGACGTAGAGCGTGGTGATGCCGAACGTCTCGTGCAGGCGCCGGATCTCGAAGCGCATCTCCTCGCGCAGGTTGGCGTCCAGGTTGGAGAGCGGTTCGTCGAGGAGCAGGATCTCCGGCTCGACGACGAGGGCGCGCGCCACCGCCACCCGCTGTTGCTGGCCACCCGAGAGCTGGGACGGATAGCGCGCCTGGAAGCCGTCGAGCTGGACGACGCGTAGCATCTCGCTCACGCGGCGATCGCGGTCCGTCCGCGTCATTCCACGCTTGAACCGAAGTCCATAGCCGACGTTCTGGGCCACCGTGAGGTGCGGCCACAGCGCGTAGCTCTGGAAAATCATCGCCATGCGCCGTCGCTCCGGCGGCACGACCGCCGTCGCCGACGACAGGCAGCGCTCGCCGACCCAGATCTCCCCCGCCTCGGGGGTGAGAAAGCCCGCGACCAGGCGGAGCGTGGTGGTCTTGCCGCAGCCCGACGGGCCGAGCAGCGCCACCAGCTCTCGCGGCTTCACCTCCAGCAGGAGGTTGTCCACGGCGGCGACGCCGCCGTACCGCTTGGTGAGCCCGCGCAGCGTCACTCCGGGCATGGCGCGCTCGTCAGTCCTTGGCGCCCAGGAAGTCCCGCCCGAGCGCGGTCTGCATCAGCAGCACGATGCCGAACGTCATCGCCAGCATGAAGAGACCAAGGACGGAGATGGCGGCGAACTGACCTTCTTCCTTCAGGTCGAAGATCACGACGGAGATGACCTTGGTGGCCGGTGTGAACAGGATGATCGACGCGGACAGCTCTCGGATGACGCCGATGAAGACGAAGCACCACGTGGCGATGATCCCGCTTCGAGCGAGCGGCGCGGTGATCTCGCGCAGCACGCGCAGGCGGCCGGCGCCGAGGATGCGCCCGGCTTCTTCTAACTCGGGGTGAACGCCCTTGAACGTGGTGTCGGCCTGGGCGTAGCCCACCGGCAGCTCTTTCGTCAGGTAGGCGACGAACAGGATGGCGAGCGTGCCGTAGAGCACCAGGGGCGGGCGTGTGTAGGCGATGAAGAGGCCGACGGCCAGCACCACGCCGGGAATGACCACGGGCGCGACGGCGAGAAAGCCGAGAGCCTGATGGCCGGGCACGAGCCGTCGGTTCGTCACATAGGCGAGGAGCGCGGCCATGACTGCGCCGACGGTCGCCGTCACGATGCCGAGCTCGAGCGTGTTGATGATGGCGTCGCGCGTCGCGCTGTACTCGAAGAACGTGAAGGTGAAGTTGGCCAGCGTGAGGTTGTCCCACGAGAGCGGCTGGGCCCACGCCTTCGCGAACGCCGCCTTGGCGAGGATCGCGTAGGGGAGGACGATCGTGCACGCCAGCACCGCGAAGACGCCGGCCAGCGCCGCCCAGCGCCAGCGTCCGAGAGGAATCGGGCGCCGCGCTCCGGTCTTGCCACCCACGCCGGCGTAGCCACGCCGGCCGAGCAGGCGCTTCTGGAGCTGGAGGAGCAGGGCCGTCGCCAGCAGGAGCGGAATCGAGAACGCGGCGGCTTGCTCGACTTTCGGAGGGTACTGGAAGAACGTCCAGATCTGCGTCGTGATCGTGTGGAAGCCGGCCGGCAGCGCGAGGATGGCCGGCGAGCCGAAGAGCGCCAGCGCCTGGAGCACGGCGAGGATGAAGCCGCTGATGATCGCCGGGAGCGCCAGCGGTAACGTGATCGTCAGCGCCACGCGCAGGCGGCTCGCCCCGAGGATCGCGCCCGCCTCCTCCAGGTCGGAGGCGATCAGCTCCAGCGTGTTGACGATCATGATGTAGACGTAGGGGAACGAGTAGAGCGTGACCACGAAGACGAGCCCGGACATCGTGAAGATGTTCATCAGCGGCTCGTCGCTGCCCGTCAACCCCCGGTAGACCTTGTTGAGGAGGCCGGCGTTGGGGCCGGCCAGCATCACCCACGCGAAGGCGCCGAGGAACGGCGGCGTCACGAACGACGCCATGATGAGCGCGCGGATGGTGCGCTTGCCGGGAAGATCGGTCCGTCCGGTGAGCCACGCCATCGGCACCCCGACGGCGAGCGAGGCCGCGCCGACCCAGAACGCGAGCACGATCGTGTTCCAGAGCGCCTTCTGGAGATGGGGATCGCCGAAGACCTGGACGTAGTTGGCGAACGTCGTGCCCTGCTCGCTGCTCACGCTGACCCAGGCGAGCCAGCCGAGCGGCAGGATCATGAGCAGAACGAGCGTGACCGCCGTCGCGATCCACACGGGGACCGAGCGGTCGAACGTACTCCTGACGACCGAGCTAGGCACCGAAGAGCTCCACGAAGCGCTTCTTGACGTCTTCGGTGCGCCGGTCGATCTCGTCGGGATCGACGACGAGGACCTTCAGCTCCGAGAGCTTGGGACGATCGGCCGGGTAGGTGACGTCCGGATGAGCGACGTAGAGTCCCTCGCCGTCGGCCAGGAGCTGCTGGATCTCGCGGGTGAAGATGAAGTCGGTGAAGAGCCGCGCTGCGCTGGGATGGGGCGCGAAGCTCATGATGGCCGTGGGCCAAAAGATCAGCGGGACGCCGTCACGCGGGTACGCGGCCGCGAGCGTGGTGCCCGGCCTGCGGCGCTCGATGTAGAGCAGGCCGTAATCGGCGCCGTTGACGCCGGCCGCGCGCTCTCCCGAGAGCACGGTGCGTCCGGGATCGTGGATGGACTGCACGAGCATGACACGGTTCTTCGCGAGCTGAGCCCAGAAGTCCCAGCCGTAGAGCTTCTCGAGCGCGATGATCTGGGTCACGACGGAGCCGGCGTAACCCGGATGCGACATCACGAGACGGTTCTTCCATTTGGGTTCGAGCAGGTCTTTCCAGGTGTGCGGCACGTCGGCGCCGGCGACGTGCCTGGTGTTGTAGGGCACGACGATCGGAAACGCCCGCCAGCCCCACGCGTAGCCGTCGGGATCGCGAAAGCCGTCGGCGAAGCGTTCGGCGCCGGCCGGCGTGTAGCGCGCGAGCAGGTTCTTGCGCCGGAGCAGGACGTAGTGGCCGGTGTCCGAGGTGTTGACGACGTCGGCGTTCTTGATTCCGGCGGCCAGCTCCTGCATCACCCGTTGCAGGATCCGCTCGGATCCCGAGCGATGGGCCTCGACCTTGACCCCGTAGGTCTGCTCGAACCGCGTCGCGAGCCGCTGGGCCGAGTCGAGCGCCAGCGCCGTGTGCCAGACCACCTTGCCTTCGCGCCGCGCCTCGGCCACCCGCGCGTCTTGCGCCGATGCCCCGCCGGCCGCCACCACCAGGGCGAGCAGGACGAGCGGCGCGAGGCGCTTACGCGCCGAAGAACTCGACGAAGCGCTTCTTGATCTCTTCATTGCGCTTCTCCAGCTCCTCTGGATCGACGGCGAGCAGCTTGAGGTCCGTCATCTTCGGCTTGTCGGTCGGATACTTCACCTCGGGATGGCCGGTGTAGAGGCCCTCGCTGTCGGCCATGACCTGCTGGATCTCCCGGGTGAAGGTGAAGTCGGTGAAGAGCCTCGCCGCGTTCGGATGAGGCGCGGCGGCCATGATGGCCGTCGGCGAGACGACGAGCGGCACGCCCTCCTTCGGATACACGATTTCGATGGGCGAGCCCTTCTTCTTGAGCTGGTAGGCGCTGTACTCGCCACCGTTGGCCGCGACGGGACGCTCGCCGGACGCGACGACGGTCAATGGGTCCGCCGCCGACTGGGTGAGCATCACCTTGTTCTGGGCGAGCTGCTTGAAATAGTCCCAGCCGAAGAGATGCACGAGCGCGAGCACGTGGGTGGAGATGACGCCGCTGTAGCCGGGATGCGCGGTGACGAGCTTGCCCTTCCACTTCGGATCGAGCAGGTCCTTCCACGTCTTCGGCGCGTCGGCCGCGGTGACCGCCCTGGTGTTGTAGGTGATGACGTTCACGGTGGCGCGGAGCCCGAAGTAGTAGCCGTCCTTGTCCTTGAAGCCGGCCGGAAACTTGTCGATCCCCTGCGGCAGGTACCGGAGCAGGAGCTTCTTGTCCTTGAGGAGCACGAAGTGGCCGGCGTCCGAGGTGTGGACGACGTCGGCGTTCTTGATCCCCGCCTGCATTTCCTGCAGGACCTTCTGGAGGATCCGCTGGGAGCCGGTCCGGTTGACGTCGACGCGGATGCCGGGATACGCCGCCTCGAACAGCTTGGCGACCTTCTCGGCGCTTGGCAGGACCAGCGAGGTGTACCAGACGATCTTGCCCTCTTTCTTCGCGGCCTCGACCAGTGCGGCGTCCTGCGCGCTCGCCACAGCCGCGGCGCCCAGGACCAGGAGCGTGGCCGCCAGTGTCCCAATCGTGCGTGTCATGCTCGATGTTCTCCCTGGAGCGATCGCATCAACGGTTCGAGCGTCCGGGCCGAGGCCAGGCGGCCCACCTCGGCGATGATCGTGTCGACCACCGCGGGGGCCAGGGCCAGGGTCGCGTTGCCGCGGAATTTCGCCGTGAGCTCGGCGGGCGTCAAGGGGAAATCGGCGCCACCGCGTGGATGGTCCTGGCGCGCCTCCAGTCGCCGGCCGTCGCGCAGCCGCACGGCGACGTGTCCGACGAACTGCCGCGGATAGTCGATCGTCTCGTCGAGGTCGTAGCCGACCGTGGCGGCGACGCGGAGCACTCTCTCGTCGGCGACCGCGTCGTCGGTGAAGTCGGCGAGCCCGGCCCAGCCGCGGACGAACATCACCGCGAGCAGGTAGGGCAAGCTGAACTTCGCCGCGTAGCCGTTCGGCGGCCGGTGCTTGGCATGGAGTGGCTCCCACAACCGTGGCAGCGGCCCGGCGGCGGTGCGGCACCGGACCTCGACGATGTCCTCGGGCGTGAAGGCGTGCTCGGTCCGAAGCTTCAGCGCGCAGTCCATATATGGATGGGCGATGGAGCCGCACGGGTAGGGCTTGAAGGTGAGCCGCTCGAGCTCCCACGTCTTGCCGAGTGTTGCCATCAGGGCGTCGAGCCGCGCGGGATCGTGGCCGCCGGCGAACGCCGCGTAGAGTCCGTGCTCGCCCTCGAGGACCCGGGTGGGACCGGTGAACCCGTTGCGGGCGAGGAGGGCGGCGATCACGCCCCCGTGAGCGCCCCAGCCCGGATGCATCCGCTTCGTCCACGCGCCCTCGCTGAGGTACTCGATGATGCCGGCCGCCTGGCTGCCGCAGATTCCCAGCGCGTGGACGAGCTGATCCTCGTCGACGCCGTAGACCCGGCCGGAGGCCACCGCCGCCGCGAAGCTCGACGTGAGCGAGGTGGGATGGAAATGACGCGCGTGGAAGCGGCCGGGCACCGCGAGGCCGACGCGGCACATCACCTCGACGGCAGCGATCGTGGCTTCGAGCGCCGCGGCGCCCGAGGCACGCGTGGCCTCGGCGACGGCCAGCGCCGTCGGCACGGCGGCGCAGCCCGTGTGGACGATGGCGTCCTCGCGCGTGTCGTCGAAGTCGAGGCCGTGGGCGAGCGCGGCGTTGGCCAGCACCGCGCTCGGCGCACCGACTCTCGTGCCGCCGCCGATGATCGTGCTCTCGCTGGCGCCGCCCAGTGCTCGCGCCGTCGCGATCACCGAGCTGCCGAAATCGGTCGGCGCCGCGGCCAAGGCGCAGCCGAGGGTGTCGAGAACGAGGAGTCCCGCGCGGGCGACGACCGCCCGCCCTCATGCGATCGGCCAGCGGGCCGTCGGCGCGCCAGGCCTGGCACGTGTCGATGAACCAGAGGTCGCGCTCGGCGCGCGGTAGCTCGTCCTCGTCGCGGAAGGCGGCGCCGGCGCCCTGCCGGATCGCCGGCCCCATGGCATGCACGAGCGCGGTGAGATGAGCGCAGCCGTGCTGCCGGCCGAAGCGCTCGTTCACCGCGCGCGTGAAGCCGTGCGCGACCGACACGCCCACGAGCTGCTGGAGCGGCGGCAGGGCGTCCCGGCAGATCGTGTACGGATGCGCGGTCATGTCGGGAATCGCTGCCGTGATGACGAGGCCGGGATGACGGACGCGCACGGTGAGCGACATGTCGTGGACGGCGCCGTCCTCACGGATCCCGAACCACATCGCTCGGGCCCCCGGACGCTCGTCGAGCAGGCGTCCGGTCACCTCGAGCTCGTGGTCGCCGACCTGGTGCACTTCCACGCGGATGGTGCGGATCTGGATCGGTGGGCGATCGTGGCTCATCGCCCGCGCACCTCGGCGAGAATGCCCAGCATCGCGGCGTGGATGTTGCCGTTGCTGGCCACGATCGAGGGCTTGTCGAGATCGAGGGGCTTGCCCACGAGGTCGGTCACGCGGCCGCCCGCTTCCTCGATGAGAAGGCTCCCCGCGGCGACGTCCCAGGGACCGGTGGTCTGCTCCCAGTAGCCATCGAAGCGGCCGGCCGCGACCCACGCGCAGTAGAGCACGGCCGAGCCCAGGCGCCGGACCGCGCGCGAGCGTAGCGTGAAAGCGGTGAACTCGGCGAGGTTCGCGTGTGACTCGCGGATGTTGTACGGGAATCCGGTCGCGAGCAGGCTCTCGTCGAGCGTGGCCGTGTCCGACACCGCGAGCGCGACGTCGTTGACCGTCGCGCCCCGCCCGCGCTCGGCCACGAACAGCTCGTCGCGGGTGGGATCGTAGACGACGCCGAGCACGACGCGGTGATCGACCTCGAGCGCGATGGAGACCGCGTAGATCGGCAGGCCGTGGGCATAGTTCGTCGTCCCGTCCAGCGGGTCGACGATCCAACGGCGCCCGGAGCGGCCGGCCGTCGTCCCCGTCTCCTCGGCGAGGATGGCGTCGCCAGCGAACGCACGCCGCAGGCGATCCACGATCAGCGCTTCGCACTGCGCGTCCATCTCGGTCACCAGGTTGGTGGGACTGCCCTTGTAGGCGATACGCCGGACGCCGTCGAGCTCGCGTGTCAGGAGATGGCCGGCGGCGCGGGCCGCGTCCACCGCGACCCGCCGTTCGGGCGAATGCATCCTGGCGAAATCTATCACACGCTCGCTTGACAACCAACCAACGCTCCCCGAGCATGACGCTCATGTCGCCACTCTCGATCGTCGTCGTGGGTGCGGGCGGCGTCGGGGGATACTTCGGCGCTCGACTTGCGCTCGCCGGCGCGGCCGTCAGGTTCGTGGCGCGCGGCGCCCATCTCGCGGCGATCCGCCGTGACGGCCTGCGGGTCCGCTCGATGACCGAGGGTGAGCGCGTCGTCAAGATCGACGCCGTGGAGACGCTCTGCGGCGGTGCCCCCGCCGACGCGGTGCTCTTCTGCGTGAAGTCGTACGACACCGAGAGCGCGGCGGCGGCGCTCTCGCCCGCGATCGGTCCTGACACCGCCGTGGTGTCGCTTCAGAACGGCGTCGACAACGAGGAGAAGATCGACGCCGTGCTCGGCCGCTCCCACGCCGTCGGCGGCGCGGCCTACGTGTTCGCCGGGATCGAGGCGCCCGGTGTCATCGCGCATCGCTTCGGCGGCCGCATCGTCTTCGGCGAGCTCGACGGCCGGACGACGCCGCGCTGCGAACGGTTGCGGGACGCGCTCGGCGCCGCGTCGGTACCCGTCGAGATCTCGTCGGACATTCGGCGCGTGCTGTGGGAGAAGTATCTCTTCATCTGCGCCCAGGCCGGCCTCACCGCGCTCACCCGGTGTCCCGTCGGCGTCGTGCGCAGCATCCCGGAGACGTGGCGAATGTTCCGGACGATCCTCGAAGAGGTCGCGGCGCTCGGGCGCGCGTCGGGCGTCGCGCTCCCGGCGAACGTCGTGGAGACGCTGGTCAAGCAGGGCGAAGCGCTGCCGCCGGCGCTGATGGCCTCGCTCGGCAACGACCTGATGCAGGGCCGCCGGCTCGAGCTGGAGGCGTTGCACGGCCACGCTGTCCGGCTCGGCGAGCGACTCGGGATCGCCACACCCGCGGTGTCTGCCGTGTACGCGGCCCTCAAGCCGCACGTCGACGGCCGCCCCCACGCCTCCCACGCCTAGCGTGGCCGCGGCCGGGCTCGGGCCGGCCGCCCGTGCTCTGAGCCGATACCTCTCGCGCTATCGCGCGCGCTATGCGCGTGGCATCGCCTGCCTGCTCACCGCGACGGCATCGAGCCTCGCCATCCCGTGGACGGTCCAGCGCGCCATCGAGGCGCTCGAAGCCGATACGGCACGAGCCGCGATCGGACGCTACGTCGGGCTGGTGCTGCTGCTCGCCGCTACCAACGGGATCGCGCGGCTCGGCTCGAGGTTTTCCATCATGGGCGGCGCTCAGCGGATCGAGCACGATCTGAGGAACGACCTCTACGCGGCGCTCCAGCGCTTTCCGCCCGCGGAGATCGCCCGCCGGACGACCGGCGACCTCATGACGCGCGCCACCAGCGATGCCAGCGCCGTGCGGAGCCTCGTCGGCTTCGGCGCGGTCAGCTTCATCGGCACCATCGCGGCCTTCGTCGGCGCGCTCACCGCGATGGTGAGCGTCGATCCGTGGCTGACGCTGTGGGCGATGGCGCCGTATCCCATCCTGATCGTGGTCGCCAAGCGGGCCAACGCCAGGATCCACGCCCAGACCGACGCGGCCCAGCACCAGCTCGGCGTGCTGTCGAGCACGGTCCAGGAGCATCTGGCCGGCATGTCCGTCGTTCGCGCCTACACGATGGAGGAGCACGCCGCGCGCGTCTTCGACGCCGCCAACGGCGAATACCTCGGGCGCAGCCTGCGGCTGGCGCGCACGATGGCCGCCTTCGTCCCGCTGACCGGTGCGATTACCGGGGTCGGCGCGCTGATCGTGCTGTGGCTGGGCGGACGCGAGGTCATCGCCGGCCGGCTCAGCCTGGGCGCGCTGGTCGCCTTCAATGGCTACCTCGCGTACCTGGCGTGGCCGACGCTCGCGCTGGGCTGGACGCTCGCTCTGCTGCGCCGCGGGCTCACGTCGATGGCGCGAGTGCAGGAGATCATCGACGGGGCACCGCCCCGCGAGGCGACGGCCGACGGCGAGACGGCGCCGAGATCGGCGACGGCGCCACGCATCGGCTTCGAGAACCTCACGTTCGCCTACGACGACCGCGGCCCGGCGCTCCGCGACGTGACCTTCGAGATCCGGCCGGGAGAGACCGTGGCCGTCGTCGGGCCGACCGGCAGCGGGAAGTCGACGCTCGGCGCACTGCTCGCGCGCTTGTGGGAGCCGCCGCCGGGCACCGTGTTCCTCGACGGCCGTGACGTCAGGACGCTCCCGCTCCGCGCGTTGCGCGGGACGATCGGCTACGTTCCCCAGGAGGCGTTTTTGTTCTCGCGCTCTGTCTCCGACAACGTCAGTCTCGAGCGCGAAGCCCTCGACGCCGCCAGGGTGCGCGATGCGGCCGTCGCCTCCGGTGTTGCCGAGGAGATCGAGGGATTCCCCCGCGGTTGGCAGACCGTGGTCGGCGAGCGCGGGCTCACGCTCTCGGGCGGCCAGCGCCAGCGAGTGGCTCTCGCTCGCGCGCTCGCCGGTGATCCCTCGCTGATCGTCCTCGACGACGTCTTCGCCAGCGTGGATGCGGCCAAGGAGGACGAGATCCTTCGCCAGCTCAGGCCGCGGCTCGCCGGACGGACCGTGCTGCTGATGACCCATCGCCTCCACGCCGCCCAGGCGGCCGACCGCATCGTCGTGCTCGTCGACGGGCGCGTGGTCCAGCAGGGCACGCACGACGAGCTGCTCAGAGCCGACGGCGCGTACGCTCAGCTCTGGCGCATCCAGCAGCTCGAGGCGGAGATCGCCGGTGCGTGACGTCGAGCACGACGAGATCCTCGGTCGCGCCTTCGATCGACGGCTCGTCGGTCGCCTGGCCAGGATCGCCCGGCCGCACCACCGGCTGATCGCGGCCGCCGGCGTGCTCTTCCCGCTGATCGCCGCGTTCGAGCTCGTGCAGCCGTTTCTCGTGAAGATCGCGATCGACGATCACATCCTGCGCGCCGACTGGGCCGGCCTCACCGGCGTGGCGGCGCTCTTCCTGGCGGCCCTGGCCGTGCTCGCGATCCTGAGGGCAGTGGAGTCGTATCTGATGAACCTGACTGGCCAACGCGTGATGCACGACCTCCGCGCGGCCATCTTTCGCCACCTGCTGCGCCTGGACGCCGCGTTCTACGACAGGTACGCCGTCGGGCGTTTGATGACTCGCGTGCTCAACGACGTGGAGGCCGTCAACGAGGCGTTCACGAGCGGGCTCTTCGCCGTCATCGGCGACATCGTCACGCTCGTGGCCGTCGTCGGCGCGATGCTGTGGCTCGACTGGCGCCTGGCCCTCGTCACGTTCTCGCTGGTGCCGGTGCTGGCCGCCGTCGCCGCCTGGTTCCGGGTGCGGGCGCGCGACGCCTATCGCGAGGTGCGCCGGCGGCTCGCTCGCCTGAATGCGTTCCTCCAGGAGTCGATCCAGGGCATGACGGTGATCCAGCTCTTCGCTCGCGAGGCCCACGAGCACCGGGCGTTTCGCCGGCTCAACGCCGACTACCGGCGCATGCTCTTCCGCTCGACGATCTGGGAGGCGTCGCTCTATGCGTCGGTGGAGGCCCTCGGCTCCGCTGCGCTGGCCGTGCTGCTGTGGTACGGCGCGCGGCAGATCGCGGCGGAGGCGCTGACGTTCGGCACGCTGGTCGCGTTCATCCAGTACACGACCCGCTTCTTCCTGCCCATCCGAGATCTCGGCGCGAAATACACCGTGATGCAAGCGGCGATGGCCTCGGCCGAGCGCATCTTCGAGCTGCTCGACGTGGTCCCAGCGGTCCAGGCGCCGCCGGCGACATCCCGCCCGGCGCCGACCAACGCCGCCGCCGTGGAATTCAGCTCGGTGTGGTTCGCCTACGAGGACGAGCGCTGGGTCCTGCGCGACTGCCGCTTCGCGGTCCAGCGCGGTGAGCACGTGGCGATCGTCGGCGCGACTGGCGAAGGTAAGACCACCTGCGCCCGTCTGCTGAACCGCTTCTACGACGTCGCGCGCGGCCGCGTCCTCCTCGAGGGGATGGACGTCCGCGAGTGGGACCTGGCCGCACTGCGCCGCCACGTCGGCGTCATCTTCCAGGACACGGTGCTGTTCACCGGCAGCGTCGAGAGCAACCTCCAGCTCGGCCTCGACGGCCGGGTGACGCGCCCCGATCTCGATCGCGCCATCGACGCGGCTCACTGCCGGCGTCTCGTCGAGACGTTGCCGCGAGGCCTCGGCGAGGAATTGCTCGAGCGCGGCGCCAATCTCTCGCACGGCCAGCGTCAGCTCTTGGCCATCGCGCGGGCGCTCGTGTACAATCCGGCCGTTCTCGTCCTCGATGAAGCCACCTCGAGTGTGGACCCGGAATCCGAAGCGCTGATCCGCCGCGCGCTGGCGCGGCTCGTGGAGGGACGCACGACGATCACCATCGCCCACCGGCTGTCCACCGTGCAATCGGCTGACCGCATCCTCGTGTTGCACCGCGGGCGTGTCCACGAGGAAGGACGTCACGCCGATCTCCTGCGCGCGGGTGGGCTCTACGCACGGCTGTGGGAGATCTCGGCGCGCACGCAGCAGGGGTGAGCTTCGCCCGGCGCGTGTGGCGCTTCGTCCGGCGGATCCCGCGCGGACGCGTGGTGACGTACGGACAGATCGCCGAGCGGCTCGGACGGCCGCGCGGCGCGCGGGCGGTGGGACACGCGATGCGCGAGTGCCCGCACGATCTGCCCTGGCATCGCGTCGTGAACGCGGCGGGTGGCATCAGCCCGCGGGCGCGGATGAGCGGCATGATCACGCAGCGGCTGCGGCTCGAGGCCGAGGGCATCAGGCTCCGGGGCGGCCGCGTGTCGCTGACGCGGTATCGGTGGGGCGCAGGCGGTTCGCGGCAGAGCGGTTCATTGCGGAACGGCTCATGGCTTGGAGACCGACGATGAAGCTCGCGTTGCACCTGTCCTACTCGGGCCCGCGCATCGAGCTCGATCTCCCCAAAGTGCTCGAGGCCGAGCGGCTGGGATACGACTCCGTGTGGACGGCCGAGGCCTACGGCTCGGACGCGGTGACGCCGGCCGCCTGGATCGCCGCGCGGACCGAGCGTGTTGCGGTCGGCACCGCCATCATGCAGATCGCGGCGCGGACGCCGGCGATGACGGCGATGACCGCCATGACGCTCGATCAGCTCTCGGGTGGGCGCTTTCGCATGGGACTGGGCGTGTCGGGGCCTCAAGTCGTGGAAGGCTGGCACGGCGAGTCGTTCGGCAAGCCGCTCAGCCGGACGCGTGAATACGTGGCGCTCGTGCGGGCCATCCTGCGTCGCGAGAAGCCCGTGGAGTTCCGCGGCGAGTACTACCAGGTCCCGTACGCCGGCGCCGATGCCACCGGACTCGGCAAACCGCTGCGTTCGATTCTCCACGGCCGCGCCGACATCCCGATCTATCTCGCCGCGATCGGACCGAAGAACGTGGCGCTGGCCGCCGAGATCGCCGACGGCTGGATCCCGGTGTTCTTCTCGCCGCGCCGGATGGCGATGTACCGTGAGTGGCTGGATGCCGGGTTCCGCGCCGCCGGTGGCCGGGCCGCCAAGACAGGCTTCGACATCATGCCGTCGACGAGCGTGGTCGTGGGCGACGACGTGAACGCGTGCCGCACTCGGGTCAAGTCGAACGTCGCGCTCTACGTCGGCGGGATGGGCGCGCGCGGCAAGAATTTCTACAACGAGCTGGCGCGTCGCTACGGCTACGAGGACGCCGCCACGACGATCCAGGATCTTTACCTGGCCGGCAAGAAGGCGGAGGCGGAAGCTGCCGTGCCGGACGCGCTCGTCGACGAGGTGGCGCTGTGCGGTCCGCGCGAGCGCATCCGTGAGCGCCTGGCCGAGTGGAAGAGCTCGGGGATCACGACGCTGATGCTCCGTGGCGACCTGACCGCCGTTCGAACGATGGCCGAGCTGGCGCTGTAATGCGAGCCGCCTGTCGTGAGGCGAGCCGAGGAATCCGGAATCGGGAGGTCGACTGTGAAGCTTAAAGATCGCGTGGCGATCGTCACTGGTGCTGGCTCGGGGATCGGGGCGGCGTCCGCGCTGGCCCTGGCGGCCGAGGGCGCGCGCGTCGTCGTCGCCGACGTGAACGAGACCGCGGCGAAGGCCATCGTGGAGAAGATCGAACGCCAGGGCGGCCAGGGCCTCGCCCTGCACGTCGACGTGGCTCGCGCGGCGGACAACAAGGCGCTCGTCGAGCGAGCGGTGGCGACGTTCGGCCGGCTCGACGTGTTCTACGCCAATGCCGGCGTGCCGCAGTGGAAGAGCGACATCGAGGAGGTCGAGGAGCAGGTCTTCGATCGGATCTTCGCCGTCAACGTCAAGGGCGTCTGGCTGGGCGCCAGGTACGCGCTGCCGGTGATGAAGCGGCAACGCCGCGGCGTGTTCCTCATCACCGCGTCCACGTCCGCCATCAGGCCGCGACCGGGCGGCCAGACGTACGCGGCGTCCAAGGGTGCCGTCGTCACGCTGGCGAAGGCGCTGGCGCTCGAGGCCGCCCCGCATGGCGTGCGGGTCGTGGCGATCGCCCCCGTCGCCACCCACACGCCGATGCTGCCCACGTTCATGAACAAGCAGGCGGTCGACGCGGAAGGCCTCGCGCGGTACGAGGCGACGGTGCCGCTCGGCCGGCTCAATCAGCCCGAGGATATCGCGCGCACCGCGGTCTTCCTGGCGTCCGACGACGCGGCGATGATCACCGGGTCCTGTGTCGAGGTCGACGGCGGCCGGTGCATCTAGCAGGATGAAGGTCATTCCGCTCGCGGCCGAGTCCATGGGGGTTCGCTCCATGGCGACGTTCGTGGAGGTGGATGGCGTCGGCATCCTGATCGATCCCGGGGCCACGCTGGCGCCGTCGCGCTTCAACCTGCCGCCCGCCGACGAGGAGTGGGAGGAGCTCAGGCGCGCCAACGATCGCATCTCCGCCTATGCGACGCGGGCGGCCCTCGTCTTCGTGAGCCACTACCACGAGGATCACTTCCGGAGTGATCCGGCGACGTACACCGGGCGACGGGTCTTGCTCAAGGACGCGCGCCGGATGATCCAGGGCGCTCAGGCCAAGCGCGCGCTCGAGCTTGGCGTCGCGCTGGCGCCCTGTGCTTCGATCACGAGTGCCGACGGGACCGTCCACCGGGAAGCGAACTTCACGCTCGAGGTCTCGACACCGCTGCCCCACGGCGTGGAGGGGACGACGCTCGGATCGGTGCTGGCGCTGACGGTGGTCGATCACGCCCAGCGGGAGCGCTTCGTGTTCGCGTCCGACGTGCAGGGGCCGCTGTCGTCGGTGGCCGGCGCGTATCTGATCCGCCAGCGGCCGACGCTCGTCTACCTGTCGGGGCCACCGTCGTACGTCGAGCACGAGGTCGGCGCCGGTGTCATCGATCGTGGCATCGCCAACCTGGCCGGGCTGATCGAGGCCACCGGCTGCCGCGTCATCATGGACCACCACGCGCTCCGTGATTCGCGATGGGCCGAGCGCTTCGCGCGACTCTTCGAGACCGGCCGCGTGGTGACGGCCGCCGGCTTCATCGGCCACGGCACGACCGTGCTGGAGACGCGACGCCGCGAGCTCTGGAGCCGTGCGCGGCGGCCGGCGGCGAAGGTGGGTACCGTGCCGATGAGGCCACGACGGGAGAGGAAGACCGCCAAAGGAGGGTACCGGGAGTGATGACAGAAGCGAAGACACTCGACGTCGGCGACTCCGCGCCCGATTTCACGCTGAAAACGATCGGGCTGAAGGAGGTCAGCCTCCACGACTACAAGGGTAAGAACGTCGTCCTGCTCTTTTATCCGCTCGACTGGACGCCGGGCTGAAGCACCTGCATGCCCGCCTTCGACAAGCGCATCCGCGACTTCGAGGCGGTCAATACCCAGGTGTTGGGTATCAGCACCGACAGCCCCTTCAGCCACGAGAACTGGGCGAAGTCCGTGAACATCAGCCACTATCCGCTCCTGTCCGACATCCAGCGCTCGGTCGTCAGGGATTACGGCGTCTACTGGGCCGACTGGAACGCCAACAGCCGGGCGACGTTCGTCGTGGACAAGCAGGGCAAGGTCCGGTTCGTCGAACGCTATGGCAAGGGCCAGCTCCCCGATCCCGACAAGATTCTCGCTGAGGTAAAGAAACTCGCGTAAGACACGCGGGGTGAGGCAAGCCGCTCTGATCGATCAGGTCGGAGGGGGCCGCGATGGCCCCCTCCGAGCCTCCCCATTCGCGCGATCTGCGACCGGTGTCTTCTTCTCGCGCGTCGTCAGCGCGACGCCGACGAGAACCAGTGCGCCGCCGGCGACGTCCCACCCGGTCAGCCCTTCCTTGAGGAGCGTGGTCGCCAGCACGACGCCGACGACGGGCTGGAAGTTCATGAAGACGGCCGAGCGGCTCGGCCCGACCACGCTCACGGCGCGGTACCACCACACGTGAGCGACGGCGCCGACCAGGCCCTGATAGAGGATCACCGTCCACGCCGTGACCGAGCTGAGCCGGGGCTTCGGGAACAGCGGTGCGGTGACGATCGACGTCACGATGATGAGCAGCGTGCCCATCACGTAGGCGCCCGTCGTGGCCAGCGCGGGAGAGGTGCGCGTCAGGACCTTCTTGCCGTACAGGGTGTAGGCGCTCCAGCCGCAGAGCCCGATCAGGTTGATGAAGTCGCCCGCCCGCAACTCCTCGGGCCTGAGAGCGGCCAGGCGGCCGTCGGTGATGACGAGCAACACACCGAAGCCGGAGAGCACGACCCCGGCCCACTGGCGTCGCGCGAGCCGCTCGCCGAGGTAGAGCCACGCGCCCAGGCCGACGATCACGGGCGTGGCGGCCTGCAGGATGACGGCGTTGGACGCGGTGGTGTAGTAGATCGCGAGATAGCTCACCTGCGTGGAGCCCCAGATGCCGAAGGCGCCCAGGAGCAGGAAGTCGCGCAACGTCGCCGGCGTGAGCCCGCGCAGCGTCTCGGGGCGGGCTCGCAACAACAGGGCGATGAGGAACGTCGACGCCACCGTGCAGCGGATGGCGGCCAGCATGATCGGCGGGATGTCACGAAGCGCCAGCTTCGCCGTGACCGGGTAGCTGCCCCAGAGCATCGCCATGACGAGGAGCGCCACGTAGGCGCGCGTTTGACTGGCTCCGGGCACGTGCCTATCATAGCCGCCGCCTGATGCCCGACCACATCCTCGAATCGCGGGTGTGGCTTCCGAAGCCGCGCGTCGAGGTGTTCGCGTTCTTCGCCGATCCCGCCAACCTGGCCCGCATCACGCCGCCGTGGCTCGGCTTCCGGCTGCTGACCGAGCGTCCGGTGATGGCGCCCTATGCCGTCCTGGACTACCGGGTGAGGTGGCTGGGCCTCCCCGTGTCGTGGCGGACGATGATCCGCGAGTACGATCCGCCGGCGCGGTTCGTCGACGTGCAGGTCCGCGGGCCGTACGACCGCTGGGAGCACCGCCACCTGTTCCTCGAAGAGCGAGCGGGAACGTGGATGGAGGACCGCGTGACGTATCGTCTGCCGCTGGGGCCGCTCGGGAGACTGGTCCACGCCCTGATCGTCGAGCGTCAGCTCGCCGCCATCTGGGCGTACCGTCGGCAGCGTTTGAGCGTCCTGGTGGCGCCCGTGTCCGACGCGATTCCATGAGTCGCCGTCATTCCATGAGTCACCAATGACGAACGGTCGACGAGGTGCCGGCGCGCGCGTCGCCCCGCCGCGTGACGAGCTCGGCGCTCACATGTCCATCGCCGGCGGGCTCCATCGCGCGCTCGAGCGTGGTGCCGAGCTCGCGTGTGGCTCCGTGCAGATCTTCCTGAAGAACCAGCGCCAGTGGGCAGCCAAGCCCATGGCCGACGAGGACGTCCGTGCGTTCGCCGCCGCGCGGCGGGCCACCCGCACGGCCGCCGTCTTCGCTCACGCCAGCTACCTGATCAATCTGGGCGCGCCGGACGACGCGGCCTGGCGCCAGGCGGTGGACGTCTTCACCGACGAGCTGGAGCGCGGCGAGGCGCTCGGACTCCGCTGTGTCGTGATCCATCCCGGCTCGCACATGGGCCGGGGCGTCGAGCTCGGTCTGGCCCGCGTGACCTCAGCGCTCGACGAGGCGACCCGGCGCACCGCCGGCTATCGGATTCGCATCGCGCTCGAGAACACGGCCGGCGCAGGCAACGCGCTGGGCCGGACGTTCGGCGAGCTCGGGGAGCTGATGCGGCGCGCGGCGCGACCGGAGCGGCTCGGCATCTGCATCGACACCTGCCACCTCTTCGCGGCCGGCTACGATCTCCGGCGCGCGACCGGATGGGAGGCGGCCGTCGAGGAGTGTTCGAAGTCCGTCGGGCTCTCGCGGGTCCTGGCCTTCCACCTGAACGACGCGCGGGCGCCCCTGGGCTCGGGCCTGGACCGGCACGAGCACATCGGCCTCGGCTTCCTGGGCCTGGGCGCGTTCCGATGCCTGCTCAACGACCGTCGCTTCGCGCGCGTCCCCAAGGTCCTCGAGACGCCCAAGGAGCCCGAGCCGGAGGCCGACCGGCGAAATCTTGCGAGGCTGCGCCGCCTGAGACGCCCGCCGCGCTCGCGAGCGCGCGCGGGACCGGCGGGACGACTCAGCGGGACGACGTGACGCCCACGCGACGGCAGAGCGCCCGCACCGGGCAGCGCGAGCAGTGCGGAGAGATCGGCGTGCACACGTTCTGACCGAAGCCCACCAGCAGATCGTTGTAGTCGATCCAGAACCGTCGCGGCAGCTTCGCTCGCAGCGCCATCTCGGTCTGCTCGGGCGAGCGCGTGCGCACGTAGCCGAGCCGGTTGGAGATGCGATGGACGTGGGTGTCCACGCAGATGCCGGGCTTGTTGTAGCCCATCGTGACGACCAGGTTAGCGGTCTTGCGGCCCACGCCGTTGAGCGTGAGCAATGCGTCGATGTCGTCGGGCACGCGCCCGCCGAAGTGCTCGAGCAGATCGCGGGCGATCCCCAGGACCACGCGGGCCTTCGTTCGGTAGAACCCGACCGGATAGATCGCGCGCTCGATCACGCGCGGGCTGAGGGTGAGCAGGTCCTTCGGCGTGTCGGCCAGGGCGAACAGCCGCTGGGCCGCGGGCCCGGTCGTGGTGTCCTGGGTGCGCAGCGAGAGGATGCAGGCGATCAGCACGCGGAAGGGATCACCGGTGTCGTCGGCCACCACGGCCAGCGCCGTCCGTGTCCACGCGCGCCGGGTACGCCGCAGGCGACGGATCACCGCCGCGATGTCTACTTCCGGTCGCGCAGCTCGTCGAGTCGTGTGCGGGCGCGTGGTCGGTCCCTCGCGGTCCAGTCGGCGACGTTGGTCGGCGCGGTTTCGTTCGCGACGCGCTCGAGCTCGCGCCGGGCCTCGGCGATGCGGCCCTCGGCGACGAGCAGCCGGGCGAGATCCAGGCGCAGGACGGTGAAGTGGGGATCGGCCTCGATCCCCTTCCGGAAATGCTCCTCCGCCTTCTTGCGGTCGCCGCCGAGCATCCCGGGCAGCTCGAAGAAGAGGTTGCCAGCCAGCGCGTGACCGCGCACCGAGCGCGGGTTGATCGAGAAGATCGTGTCGAGCTCCTCGCGGATCGTCGGCAACAGGAAGAGCGACCGCATCATCCCCTTGATCTGGCCCCAGCGTCCGAGGTTGAGCGCATACCAGACGTGAGCGTCCTCGCTCCGAGGCGCGATCTCGAGCGCGAGCTTGCCGAGGTCACGGCCGCGGCCGAAGGCGGCGAGCTTGTCGTCGTCGGTGGTCGCGCGCACCTCGCCGGCCAGGAAATAGATGCGCGAGAGCAGGGTGACCGCATCGGCCGGGCGCTCGCGGGTGATCGCGTCCTCGAGCAGATCGCGCGCCTCGTCGATGCGATGCGGGTCCTCGTGATAGGTCGCGATCAGCGCACGCGCGCGCTCCACGGGAGGCTGGGCGAACGCGACGGCGGGAGCGACCAGCAGCAGAACGGCGAGGGCGATCGACATCCGGCCGGACTCTAGCTCCCGCCTCTTCCCGGTGTCAATCGAAGGAAGCGCCCCAAGGCCTGCACCCGCTCGTCCAGGGCGTCGGGCGACTCGTGGGCCAGCGCGTCGCGGGCCGCGATCAGCAACCAGGCCAGGAGCGGGCGTGAAAGGTCGTCGCGGAGCGCGCCGCGGCGCGCTTCGTGCTCGAGGATCTCGTGCATCGCCAGCCGCGCCTGCTCGTGCGCCCACGCCGCGGCGAGCGCCTTCGTCTTGTCGCCGCGGCTCGTCGCGCTCGGGCGCTTGGCCATCGGGCCGGCGCCCGACGCGAGCCGTTCGAGCGCGGCGTCGAGCAGACGAGACGGCGGCGCCGTCGTGATCAGTGCGGTGAGGTCGCGCGCCAGGGTCAACAGCCGCGCCTCGCCCGCGCCGAGCCGCGCCGGCGGTGGCGCCGGGCGGCGCTTCGTCCCGCGCTTGGTTTGGCGCTTCGTCCGACTTTGGGTCCGGCTCTTCGTCCGGCGATCCTGATGACGTCGTCTCGCCACGATGGTGAAGATAACAAAGGCGTCGCTGACCGAGGCTTCTGCTGGCAACCTGCTTGCACCTTCCGGCACTGAACGAACGACACGCTTCACAAGGGGAGGACGCAAATGTTTGCACGCACTCTCATCGTCGCAGGCGGGCTCGTGCTCGCGCTCGTCGGCGCCGCCGCCGCGCAGACCGTCGTCACCGGCACCGTGACGCGCATCGACCAGCCGGCCTCCGTCATCGTGCTCCAGGATGGACGGATGGTCCGCGTCCCGGGCGGGACCGTGCTGATCAATGGGCAGCCGATGGCGATTTCGACCATTCAGCCCGGCACCCTGGTCGCGATCCAGAACGGTCAGGCCGTGACGTACCAGAACGGCGTGTACGTCCCGGCGGACCCGAGGAGAGTCCCGTACGAAGTCAGCGGTCGCGTCACGCTCATCGACTCCGTCGAGAACGTGCTCGTGCTCGACGGCCTGCGGCCCATCGCATTGACGCCGGACATGCAGGTGTTCCAGGACGGCCGCCAGGTCGCGGTCGACAGCGTCCGCCCCGGCGGGTACGTGACGATCGCGTCGGTCAGCCCGATGCCCTTCAGTGGTCGGAATCGCGAACGCGTCGTCGGCGCGACGTCGGCACCGGCCGCGACGGTGACAACGGCGCCGTCCACGACCGTCGTGACCCCGGTGCCGAGCGCGCCCGTCTCCTACACCGGGACGGTCTCCCGGATCGACTCGACGACGATCGTCCTGAGTGATGGCCGGCGAATTCCCACGACGCAGCAGACCGTGGTGCTCGTCGACGATCGCGCGGTGATGATCGCCAAGCTCGAGCCTGGCACCCGCGTCGTGATCTATCCGAACGGTCAGCAGGCGGCCGTCGTTGGGAGCCAGTCGGTGGTCACGACGCCCGAGACTCGCGTGATCACCACGCCCGCCGTTGTCATGCCCCCGGAGCCCGTGAAGCTCCAGGGCGGATTGCGGGAGTTTGAAGCGAGCCGGCAAGCGATCTGAGAACTTCCTCCGACAAGGAAGAAGGCCGGCAGGGTTGGTCGCCCTGCCGGCCTTTCGCTATTCGTAGCGCAGGGCTTCGATCGGATCGAGCCGCGCGGCTTTGCGGGCCGGATAAAAGCGGAAGAAGATGCCGATGAGCGCGGCGAACCCGAAGGCCAGCACGATGGCCTCCATCGAGACGAGCGTGCGCCACTCGGCGTGATGATTCTTCGGCGACTGGCACATTGGTTGCGGCACCCGAGGCGGGAGTCATCAGGGGGCGACCAACGTTCCGGAAGTCTGACGAGAGCAATCGCGCCAATTCGTTGATTCGAAAGTAGTCTTTTGTCCTACAACTTTCTGGCGCGCTGACGTTGACGAGGTCGTCCAGTTCGAGGCACTCGGAGAAGCGTAAATAAAATGTCACGAAAGGCGAAGAAATTGCCCTCCCAAGACGAAAAAAGGGTATTTCACGCAGGGGTATTTCACGCAGTGTTATTTCACGTCGTGCTATGCGGGAGGGCATAAGCCGTCATGTCTGGCGATCAGTCGTGATCGCTTCGGTCGCCGCTTGACTGAGCTCGCCGGTGTCGCGGCGATGGAGTTGTTCCCGTTCGTAGGTCCGGAGCATCCGTTCTATTCCGACATCGCCCGCCTGAGGACCGAAGTGAGCCGCCACCCCCTGTGGCGAGACGGGATGCACCGGACCTCCCCGACCGCGGTACGCACGCTGATGCGGGGCCGCCAAATCCCGGGTGGTGAATGGAGATTGCAGTGGGTGTACGTCTCCTTCCAGTTTCGAGATGAGTCGAGACCGCTTCGGTTCGACGCGCTGACGCTTCTCTACTCGGCGAAAACGCAACAAATCGACGCGTATGAATTCCCGCGCGATCCGTATCTGCCGACGGCCGCCTCGTTCTTTGCCGACGCGGCGTCTGGGCCGATGGGTCGAGGCTCCGATCTGATCGTGGACGTGCGCCGTTACATTCCACGACGGCGTCTGACGTTTCTCGTCCGTCGCCCGTTGGAGGGGGGCGCTCCGGTCGTCGGGAAGTTCGTGCGCAACGCCGAGCTCGAGACGGCGTATGAAACCCTCGGCGAGGTCTACCGCGCCGTCGCTCGCACTCCGTCCATTTTCTCGGTGGCCGCTCCCAGGGGGATCGACCGGAACTCGAGCGTCTTCTTCCAGGAGGCACGGTCGGCCGAACCGCTGACCGTTCGCCTCGAGACGGACCGATCGAGCGATGTGCTCCGTTCCGTCGGAGCTATCCATCGGGATGTTCACACCCTCGACGTCAGGCATGTGCCAACCTGGGACATTCGCGCCTTCGTGGACAGCCTCAATGCGCGGGTCCAGTGGATTGCGTTCTTCTGTCCTGCACAGGCGGCGTTCCTCGAAGACGTCCGCGAATTGCTGATCACGCATGTGCCACGGGTCGATCCCGACGCGTATGCCTTCTGCCACGGCGATTTCCGCTGCTCGCACGTGCTCCAAGACGATGGGAGCGCGGTGGTCATCGATTTCGATGCGGCGATGCGCGCCGACCCCTATCTGGAAGTGGCGAAGCTGATGGCGCTCTTGAAACATGACGTCCCGTTCTTTCGCCAGCGCTTCGTCAACGTGGAAGAGGACGCGACCGACCTCCTGACGGCGGCCTGTCAGGCGTACGTGGAGGGCTACCAGGAAAGGGCGCACCAGACGTTGAATCCGAAGCGGCTCCTCTGGTACCGGATCGGCTGCGAGATTCACTATCTCGCCCGGATGATCGCGCAGGATCTCCTGGATCCGATCTCCTTCGATCGAGTGATCAGGCTCCTTCACGATCTGAGCAAGCAGTTCCGGGGAGACGGAGCCCGCTCGTCGTGAGCTTCCCACCACCGGCGGCGTCGCCGTGAAGATCGCCTATCTCTGTCCTGATCTCGGCGTCCCGGTGCTCGGCCGGAAGGGCGCGTCGGCGCATGTCCGGGGGCTCGTGGCGGCCCTCAGGCGTGGCGGGCACCCCGTGGTCGTGGTGACCCCGATCCTCAACGGGTCTCCTTGGGAAGAACCGGCCGCCATTGAAGTCCAGCTGTTGCATGTGCCCCCCGGCGCGGATGCCGAGAACGTGTTCGTCGCACTGAAGACCCTCAATGTCACGCTGGGCGTGCAGAGCTCACTGCCGGGCGAGCTTCGCCGTGTCCTCTATAACCAGGATCTGGCGAAGCAGCTCATGCGTCGGTTCGAACATTCTCCGCCGGACTTCATTTACGAGCGGGCGTCGCTCTACGCGACCGCCGGCGTCACGGTCGCCCGTGAATTGAACGTGCCGGCGCTCGTCGAGCTGAACGCGCCGCTCCCCCTGGAGCAGTCCGTCTACCGGGGCACCGGGCTCGGAGAACTCGCCGCGCAAGCGGAGCGCTGGACGCTCACGCACGCGGACGCGGTGCTTGCGGTCTCTTCCCCGCTCCAGGATTACGCGGTGTCCCTTGGCGTCGAGCCGAGTCGGGTGCACGTCGTTCCCAATGGCGTGGATCCGACGCTCTTCCGGCCGGGGCCGCCAAATCCCCGACTCCGAACACGCTGGGGGCTGGGCGTCGGGCCGGTCCTGGGGTTCGTCGGCGGGCTCCGACCATGGCATGGGGTCGATGCGTTGCCCGATCTGCTCTCTCGACTGATCGACCGTCACCCGACCCTACGTCTCCTGGTCGCAGGCGACGGTCCCCAGCGTGCCGAGCTCGAACGGGATCTACGAGAACGAGGGCTCGGGCGGAGCGCCGTGCTCACGGGGTCACTTCCCCAGGACGACGTTGCAGAACTGATCCGCCTGTTCGATGTGGCCATTGCTCCCTACGCCCGACTCGAGCACGCATTCTATTTCTCCCCCCTGAAAATGTTCGAATACATGGCCTGCGGCGTCGCGGTCGTGGCCGCCGCGGTGGGCCAGATCGCCGAGGTGATTCGAGACGGCGAGACCGGTTTGCTGTACCCGGCCGGTGACTCGAGCGCCTTGCTCGCCGCCTGCGAGCGGTTGCTATCGGATCCGACGTTGCGGAGCCGTCTCGGCGATGCGGCTGCCAAAGAGATCCACGGCCGGTATAGCTGGGACCAGAACGCGGAACGCGTCGTTGATCTGGCACGCTCGCTTGCGCCCGCGCGGAGAGCGGACGCATGACGCCCCTTCGGGTGGCCTACGTGCTCCGCGTATTTCCAAAAATCTCGGAGACGTTTGTCGCGAATGAGCTGGCCGAGATGCGCCGGCGCGGGGTGGAGGTGCGCATCCTGTCTCTGCGGCGGCCGGCGGAGGATCTGCGCCATGAGCTCGTCGCTCGGGCCGGCCTGGATGAACAGACGGTGTACGACCTGCGCGAGTTTCCAGTCACCCTGCGCGAGTTCCGGCCTCAGTTGCTCCACGCCCACTTCGCCACGGCGGCGACCGCGAAGGCCCGGGAACTGGCAGCCGAGATCGGGGTCCCGTTCACGTTCACCGCCCATCGGTACGATCTCTACGACAAAGCGCCATCGGACTTCGCTGATCGCGCGGCCGCCGCCGGCGCGGTTGTCACCGTCTCACAGGCAAATCTCCAGCACATCGTCAAGGCGTTCGGCGTGCCCGCGGCCCACATTCACGTCATCCCATGCGGCGTGGACACGGAGCGCTTCCGGCCGGACGGGGATCGGGCCAAGCCGCCTCTGATCGTGTGTGTCGCCCGGCTCGTTCCCTTCAAGCGGATCGGGCTTCTTCTGGAGGCGTGCGCGATTCTCCGCGCATGGGGCGTCGAGTTCCGGTGCGCGATCGTCGGTGACGGGCCGTGTCGCGACGAACTCGAGACGGCGCGCGCCCGGCTCGGCCTTGCCCAAGCCGTGGAGCTGGTGGGAGCTGCGGAGCAGGCCGAGGTTCTCGCATGGTGGCGCAAGGCCGCGGCGGCGGTGCTTCCGAGCGACAGCGAAGGAATGCCGGTCAGCCTGATGGAGGCGGCCGCGTGTGGCGTGCCAGCGGTAGCGACGGCCGTCGGCGGCGTTCCGGAGCTGATCGACGATGGCGTGACCGGCTTCCTGACGCCGCCCGGCGACGCCGGCAAGCTCGCCGCGGCGCTCGAGCGACTCCTTGGCGATCCCGACTTGGGCGCACGGCTCGGCGTGGCAGCCCGACAACGAGCACAAGAGCATTTCTCGCTCGCGCGCCAGGTCGACTGCTTGGTCGCGCTCTGGAGGACGCTGGTGGACGAGGGCGGGCGATGAGCATCTCGGTGAGTGATCCGTTCGTGCCGCGTCACCCGGCACAAGCCCGGACGCCGCTGCGTGATCGAATACGACGTCGACGTGAAGCGACCGGACGCTTGCCTGGAGACGGTCGTGCTGGTCGGCAAGGTCAGGGCGGGACGGTCGGGTAAGAACGGCTATCGGCTCCTCGACGCGTTCTGGAAGGCCGGGTTTCAAGCAGACAGTCCCGATGGGATCTCGGTCCCCGAGCCAGTCGGCACCGTCCCCGAATTCCAGATATGGCTCCAGCGCAAAGTGCCAGGCCGGTGTGCAGCGGACCTGTTGGCGGCACCGGGCGGCGTGGCACTGGCCCGGAAGATCGCGGAGGCGGCCTGCAAGGTCCACCGTACGGGGGTCCCGGCCCGACGGCGTCATACGATCTCGGACGAACTCAACATCTTGAAGACGCGCCTTCTCACCGTCTCGCCGCCGGGGTCGCCCTGGGCGGGACGCATTGCACGACTCCTCGACGCCGCCGACCGGCTGGGGGCAGCGACGCGGGAGCCGAAGACGTGCGGCATCCACCGGGACTTCTACGCCGACCAGGTGATCGTGGACGGCGAGCGTCTCTTCCTGCTCGACTTCGACCTCTACTGTGAGGGTGATCCGGCCCTCGATATCGGTAACTTCATGGGGCACATCACCGAGCAGAGTCTTCGAACCCTCGGAGACGCCGGGGCGCTCGTGGACCGGGAGCAGGCACTGGAGGAACGATTCGTGGAGCTGTCCGGGGTGGCGCCGGCCGCGGTCCGAGCGTACGCGACACTGACTCTGGTCCGGCACATCTACCTGAGCACGCAGTTCCTCGAACGGCGTCCTTTTACCCAGTCATTGGTTGAACTGTGCGAGGAACGGCTCGGGGTCACTCGACACCTCCGATCCGCCGAGTCGAACCCGACAGCGTTCAAGAAGGTGTCCTTGCCGGACGGGTTGAACGGGGACGCCCGCCGTCGGCCCAGGATCGCCCTCTACTCGCACGACACGCAGGGCCTGGGCCATATCAGGCGTAACCTTCTCATCGCGCGAGCGCTCTGCGCGGGGGGGGAGTCGCCTGTCATCCTGCTGCTTTCGGGCGTTCGCGAAGCGGCGGCGTTCCCCATGCCGCCGGGCGTTGACTGCGTGACGCTGCCGTCGATGGGCAAGGGCGTTGACGGGCGTTACTTCCCCCGGTCGCTGGACGTCCCGATGGATGACCTGATCAAGGTCCGCAGCAGCGGGATCACGGCCGCGCTGCGTTCGTTCGACCCGGACGTCCTGATCGTCGATAAGGTTCCGCGGGGAATCTTCGACGAGCTCCTGCCTGGTCTGGGAGTGCTCCACGCGCGCGGACGCGCCCGCACCGTGCTGGGGTTCCGCGAGGTCCTCGACGATGCGGAGGCGGTGCGCCGCGAGTGGGACGAGGGCGATTACGAGTCGGCCATCCGCGCCTACTACGACCGCATCTGGGTGTACGGCGACCGCAGCGTCTACGACACGGTCACGGAGGTACGCTTCACCGGATACCTGAACCCGCTGGACGTGGCCGACCCCGACAGCAAGGCCGAACGCTGGGACTTTGATGCGCTGCTGCCGGAGGGCGGCTCAAGACCGCTTGACCTGTGTCTGGTCGGGGGCGGAAGGGACGGATTGCGGCTTGCCGAAGCGTTCGTGCACGCAATGAAACCGGGGATCGGCGTCGTGGTCACGGGCCCGCTCATGCCCGCGGAGTCGAGGGCGAGACTCAGGGCGCTTGCCTCGCAGCATCCGCGCACCCACGTCCTCGAGTTCGTGACCAATCCCTGCCTGCTTCTCGAGCGCGCTGACCGTGTGGTGGCGATGGCCGGATACAACACGATCTGTGAGATCCTGGCGTACCGCAAGCCGGCGCTGCTCATTCCCAGGACCGAGCCACGAACCGAACAGCTCATCCGTGCTGCGCGCTTTGCGGCGCTCGGGCTGACGGACATGCTTCACCCCTCCGACCTGACCCCCGAGGCGATCTCCGCGTGGCTCACGGCGAAGGCCGCGCGTCGCTCGGCCCCCGAGGAGGTCATGGACTTCAGCGGCGTGCGGAGGCTGCGTGGGCTCCTGGAGGAGGTACTTGCCGCTCCAGACCGGGGCGGGGAAACGCCCCATGCGGTCCGTGAGGGCCCGCGCGTCGGGTCCATCCTCGGTTCGCTCGAACCCTTGGTCTGAAAACCGCGATGCGAGGACCGAAACGGAGCCGATTCAAGCAGGTTGTCATCGATCATCTGCTTCAGGTGAAGGCGAGACTTCTTCTCGCCGTCCTCTGCGTGTTTGGTTTCATCCTGACCGGACTCTTGGCGCCCTGGCCGTTAAAAATTATCTTCGATCACGTCTTGCTGGACAACCCGCTCCCTCCCGCTCTTTCGTTTTTGGGAGGAATGCTTCAGAGCGGAAGGGTCCGTTCCCTCGTGGTGATTTCGCTGGCCATTCTCGTGATCGCCCTCCTCCGAGGATTCTTCTCGTACGCGCAGCTTTCCATCATGTCGCGCACCGGGTACCAGATGGTCTACTCCCTGCGGCGGGAGCTCTTCGTTCATCTCCAGCGGCTGTCCCTGTCTTTTCATAACCGGGCCCGATGCGGCGAACTCCTGACGAAGGTCACCGGCGATACGAACACCCTGAAGGATGCGTTTGCCGACTCGGCCCTGGCGGGCACCGCCGACCTCCTTACCGTAATCGGGATGTTCGGGATAATGTTCGCCCTGAACTGGAAACTGAGCTTCATGGTCATGGCTCCGTTTCCGGTCCTCCTCTACGCGCTTTCCTACCGGTATCGAAAAGTCAAGGCCTCGGCCAAAAGACAGAGAAAAACGGAGGGGAAAATCACCTCCCAGATCACCGAGGCCCTGACGGCCGTTGCCCTGGTGCAGGCCTTCGGTCGGGAACGATACGAAGAGGAACGCTTCGACACCGAGAGTGCCCAGACTCTTGAGGACAGCATCCACACCGCCCGCACGGAGGCCGCCGCCGCGCGGACTGTGGAGATTATCAGCGCCACCGGCATCTGGATCGTGATCCTCTTCGGGTCGTTGCAGGTGCTCTGGGGCCAGATGACACCCGGCGATGTGCTGATCTTCGCCTCCTACGCGACCAGCATGTACAAACCGATCCGGAATCTCGCCAAGCTTTCAACCAGGTTCTCAAAGGCAACGGTCAGCGTGGAGCGGATTGCCGAGATCTTGGAAATCGAACCGGAAATCCAGGACGCCCCCGATGCCGTCGAAGCGTCGAACCTGAAGGGGGAAATCATCTTCGACAATGTCTCTTTCGATTACGGCGACGGCAAGGAGGTATTGAAGGAAGTCTCGTTCACCATCTCTCCAGGTCAACGGATGGCCCTGGTGGGGGCGTCGGGCGCCGGCAAATCAACCATCGTGAGCCTGCTCCTCCGCCTCTACGACCCCCAGGAAGGTTGCATCGCGATTGACGAGTTGAACATCAAAAACTATCGACGCGAGTCGCTCCGCCGCGAGATCGCGGTGGTCCTCCAGAATTCGGTTCTTTTCGGCACGACCATCAGGGAAAACATCGCCTACGGGAAGCCGGATGCCACCCAGGAGGAGATCGTTGCCGCCGCCAAAGCCGCTAACGCCCACGACTTCATCCTGGACCTTGAAAGCGGATACGACACGACCATCGGCGAGCGGGGAGTGACCCTTTCCGGCGGCCAGCAGCAGCGAATCTCCATTGCACGGGCCATCATCCGAAACGCCCCCATCCTGATCCTGGACGAGCCGATGACGGGCCTCGATGCCGAGAGCGAATCGAGGGTCCGAGAAGCCCTGAACCGACTCATGGCTGGGGGAACCTGCCTTGTGGTCACTCATGACCTCTTGGCGGTCGCCGAGGCAGACCTCGTCCTGGTTCTGGAGGAGGGCCGGATCGTTGACCGCGGACGGCATAGCGATCTGATGGCCAGGAGCCGCCAGTACCGTCAACTCTATGAGCTTAAGGTCGGGCGGGACAAGGTTCGGACCGGTTCGGAGATATCGTCGGAAGTGTTCAACTCTTCGTCACGGGTGGCGGCACATGATGTTCTGCACGGCGGCCAATCAATTTCTTAACGATGTCTATCAACGTCACGGCACGCTCGATAGGTGAGAGCCAAACGCCAGGAATGAAGCTCAGCGCCGTCATCCCCTGTCGCAAGAGGGGCATCGTACGCTCGCAACGTCGGGGCCCGTTTGGCCTCAGGCGACGCGTTCCTGTTCCTCGATGCTGACGATGAGATTGCGCCGGGCTACTTACCTGCGATGGCCGATGCACTGGGGCATCACGACTTCGTCGCTGCCCACCGCGACAGTGAGTCGCTCAACCCGAAGTGGATCCGGTCGAGTCGGCACACACACCCGTACGAGGGGTTCAGAAACTTTTACGACTTCTTGCCCCACGCGGGCGGGACCAGGATCGGCGTCAGGCGTCCGATCTTCGAGTCCGCGGGGGGCTTCGATGAAAACCTGCTTGGGGGCGAGGATGTCGACTTCTGTTGGCGGGTGCAACTCGCCGGGATACCGTTGAACCTGGTGCCCGAAGGGACTGTGCGAGTCCAGTACCCCGAAAGTCTCCGCCGCATATACCGACAGGCGCGCCTCTCAGGCAGGACCGACAGTTTGCTGTACCGCCGGTACCGAGGGGCCGGTATGCCGGGGCGCTCGATCGGCGTCGGACTGAGGGATTGGCTGCGGCTGATGCGGCGCTTCCCCTGCGTTCGGACCATGTCGGACTTGGCGCGCTGGGTGAGAAGGCTCGGTCAGTGCGTGGGACGGCTGGAGGGGAGTCTGCGCTACCGGGTCATCTACCTGTGAGCTTGTCGGCCTGCCACGCGAGGCCAACCAGGTGCTAGAGCAGGGAGTCCTCCTCGCTACATTGGATATTCGAGTGGATGAGGCCGGCCAGAATGAGCCTTGAGGCGTTCCCGGCTGATCCCGCCCTTCCCCAGCTTCAGATCTCCAGCGATCCTGAGCTAATGCGAGAGGTGTTCCGAGGATCTCTCTGTCCGCTCCCTGGCAGGGTCTATCACATCGATGATTGCCTTCTCTCCTGGGTACGTTATCTTCGCGGCGTCCGCTGCACGCTCCAATACACGCTGCGCCTCGTGGAGCCTGAAACAGGTCGCGAGCGGAATCAGTGGGTGAGCGGCGTGATCTGTGCCGAGGATCGGGCCGAACGGATCTGGCGAAAGCTTCGAGCCGCGGATCCACGGCAGGAGATCCCTCAGGCTTTCCCAACGTTCGAACCGGTTTCCTTCATCCCTGACCTCGGGATGCTGGTGCAGGTGTTCCCCTACGACCGAAGGCTAGCGGCTCTTCCCCTCCTGATGGCGGGGCCATCACGCGATCTCGAGTCTCTCTTCTTCACCCGCTCTGGGCGAGGCGGCTGGCACGCCGGCGAGTGGAACATCGAGCCGATCCGGTACCGGACCGGAGCGAGAGCGGTCCTACGGTACGAGGTGGAGACCCGGGATGCCACGACAGGCCGAACGGAAACTCGGCGCTTCTACGTGAAGGTCTACCGCGACGAGGAAGGGGAGCAGACCTATCCGGTGCTTCACGCGCTGTGGGGAAAAGCCGATGCCGGGGCAGAAGGCTTCACTGTCGGACGACCGATCGCCTATTTGAGCAGCCTTCACGCCCTCCTCCAAGAGGAGGCCTCCGGGACGACGCTCGGGGACGTCCTTCTTCAAGGCCGCGAAACAGCCTCGGCTGCTCGTCGCGTCGCCCGGGCCCTGGCGATCTTCAATCAAGGCGACGTGGCCACAACGCGGCGCCACTCGCAAGAGGACGAGATCTCCGATCTGAAGTGGGTGGTGAACACTCTTCAGTGGGCCTGCCCTCATCTTACGGCGGAGGTTGAGGCGATTATTGGCGCCATCGCCGCCGGCCTCGAGGAGGTCCCGCCCGGGCCGACCCACCGGGATCTCATGCCTGATCATGTCCTGCTGGACGGCGACCGCCTCGCCCTCCTCGATCTCGATTTCTTCGCCGAGGCCGACCCGGTCCTAGATCCCGCCACTCTCCTGGCCCAGCTCGTAGGAATGTCCTTACGCTCCCCTCTCCCCCACGACCGGGTGCGGACGGCCGCCCAGGCGTTTACCGAGGAATACTTCGCCCACGTTCCGAGGACTTGGCGCTGCAGGCTCCCCCTCCACTACGCCGGCGCTGCCCTGAAGGTGGCGGTTGGCTTCTTCCGACGCCAGGAGCCACGCTGGCCCGAGACGATCGCCGCCCTGGTGAAGGAGGCCGGGGACTCCCTAGCAGGTAGAGTCTGGTGATGGAACACCCCGTGGGCGCATCCAGTTTTCTGAAACGCAGAACGCGGCAACCACTCTACCGCTCGAACGACTTGTCGATGAACACAGGGTGGAACGGTGTTCTTTGCAAGGAGCGTCTCGACCCCAGCGCCGCTGGCAGGAGAAGATTTCGAACTCGGAAAGAGTCACGGGAGGCTGCACCGACGACGATGGGCGAGACGCCCGGCGCGCCGAGAGAACACACCAGCACGACACCCGGCGGGGGACGCACGTGAGGATATTCCTTTTGTGGCGTCGCTTCGGCGCATCGGAGCCGCCCTTCGACCCCCAGGGCGTCGGCTCCGATCTGCAGAAGCTGTTTTCACCTCTGTTTCGCACCCCCTTCAGGACGAAGACCATGCAGAACTCCTCGGCGTCTCTGGTCTTACTCGAGCTCCCGGTTGTCGGATGGAAGCCGGCGTTCCCTGGCGATGAAGGGAACGAGCGTCGACGACGACGGCGTTCTGCCGGCGCTTGGCCGCGAGTTGCAAGCGGCTCCCGCCGCGCTGCTACAAGAGCTCGCCCCGCCGTTCTCACTGGTCTGGTCTTCGAAGCGGACGGGCCAGACGTTCGTCCAGACCGACGGGCTTGGGCAATCCCAGCTCTTCGAGTTTCAGGACGGACGGCTGTGGGCTCTGAGCAACAAAATCCTCGCGTTCAGGGCGCTGGGAGTGGCTCTGGAGCCGGAGAGCGAACAGTGGGCGGTGCGCGCGACCTTGGGCTGGTTTCCTCTGGAGATGACCGGCTACAAGAGGATCCGGTTCTTAGAGCCTGGGACGCAGCTGCACCTGGATTCGAATGGCCTGACCAGGACAAGGCACGACGTGCTGTCGACGTGGGTGCGCTCCAGCGCACTGTCGTCGAGTGATTGCCTCGAGCTGGCCCGGTCCTCGCTGCTCCGTCACATCAATGCGGCGATGCCGTTGTGCGAGAGGAATTCGGTCGGGCTTTCGGGCGGTTGGGACAGCCGGGCGGTGGTGTCGACATTGCGAGCCGCCGGTGCGGAGTTCGCTGCCCGGGTCAGGGGACTACCGGGCCGGCCCGACGTCGTCATCGCCCGGGAACTGGCGAGGATCGGCGGCTTCGACTTGAAGGTTCACAGCTCCAGCGGGGTGCCTCCCACGGACGTCGAGATGTGTAAGCGCTCTATCTCCCTCGCCTTGCGCTGGCAAGCAGGATACATGGTGACCCACAAGCATAAAACGTTTCTCGCTGATCAGCGGCTCCTGGATGGCGGCAGCGTGAACATCATGGGGCAGCACGGCGAGATCGGTCGCGGCTACTATGCCAAGAAGATCCGCGCCGGGGAGGTGAGCGAGGCCGAGTATGAGGGTTGGCTCATCGGGAAGCTCATGGCGAAGATGCCACCATTCACGCGGAAGGGTTTCCACGAGATTGTCCGATATGTGATCCGGCAGGCCTTCCGTCAGGCCGACCGCTATGACCTGCAAGGCTCTGCGCAACTTGATTTCTTCTACCTGTACGAGCGCACGCGTCGGTGGGCCTCCGGCAGCCTCGGGTCTCAAACCGGGGTTGTGCTGGCCCCGTTTCTCAATCCGGACTATATCCGCGCCGTTTTCAGTTACACCGGCGATCTAACGATCAACCCTTTCCATCGCTACATCATCGCGACCCACTCGCCTGACTGGACGGCGGTCCAGTACGCCAAGGAGCTGGACGTGAGGCACCAGGCCAGTGAAACAGCAACCGCCTCATTCAGAGAGCCGGACATCCTCACGCCAGACTGGAGACCACCCAAGGGCAAGGAGAATTATGATTCGCTCGGCTACTGGGAGGCCGTCGGAAGACCCATCATCCAGGAAGCGCTCGCCGAATGTGGGTTCTGGACGGAGATCTTCGACCCCGACGTGGCGGAGAGGCAATGGCCGGCGGCGCCAGACGAGTTGGCCATGCTGTATCTGCTTCCCGATGCGTTGCAGAGCCGCGCACCAGGAATCAATTCGTGAGCGCGACCAGAATCCGACGCAGGCTGGATTGCGCTCTCGACGACAGAATCCCTCACTGGATGGCATCTCCTTACTCGAGGCTCAAGCGCGCGTTGTTCGATCCGGAGATCTTCGAGGCGAAGGTGAACCAGGCACGCGCCGACGATTCGGCGAAGGCAAGGGTGCCCAACCAGCAAGCCCAGGTGGACCGGGCGCGAGCGGACGTTAAGAATGCGCCAGCCGCCACGCTGAGGGCAAGACGCAGACGGCACGAGTGCGCGTGATGGTTGCTGACGCCAAGCGTGACCTCGACCGCAAGACGGAACCCATCCGCCGCGAACTCATAGCGAAGCGCTTGCGACTCGGGATCGCCTCGCCTCCGAGCTTCTCCGCCTTTGGCACACCATCCCCGCGTTCGGTTGCGCTCGATGATGGCGGTCGTCGACGAAGCTCCGACGGCAGCGGTAGCCGGAGCCCACGACGTCGGCTCCGGTCGTTATACCGGTCGGGGAGCGGCAAAGGAGTCTGAACCATGATGATACGGCGTGCACGCTGGGCGCTCCTCGTCGGCCTCGTCGTCGGTGTCGGCATCTGGGGGTACTTTCAGGCCCAGGGACGCGGTAGCGTCCCGAAGTACCGTACGGCCGTGGTAGAGCGAGGCCCGCTGACCGTCGCCGTCTCGGCCACCGGGACGGTGAACGCCGTCATCACAGTGCAAGTGGGCAGTCAGGTGTCCGGCCAGATCAAGGAGTTGCTGGCCGACTTCAACACGCGGGTGGAGCGAGGCCAGGTGATCGCCCGCCTCGACCCTGAGCTCTTCCAGGCGCGCGTGGACCAGGCCCAGGCCGATCTGGAGTCGAGTCGGGCGACGGTGATCAACCAGGTGGCGCAGCTGGAGCGAGCGCGGGCAGACGTCGACAACGCGGAGGCCGCGCTCGCCGAAGGCAAGGCCAACACGCTCAAGGCCCGGGTCACCGCGCTCGACAGCAAGCGCGACCTGGATCGAAAGAGCCAGCTGGCGAGTCGTGAGCTGATCGCCAGGAGCGACCTCGACACCGCCCAGGCCACCTACGACGCGGCGGGCGCGTTCCTGGACGCGTCACGCGCCAAAGAACAGTCGTTGACGGCAGCGATCCGGTCGGCCGAGGCGCAACGCCGTGTCGCGGAGGCGATGCTCCAGACCGCCCGCGCCCAGGTGAAGCAGAAAGAGGCGGCCCTTCAGCAAGCCCGGGTCGACCTCAAGAACGCCACGATTCGTGCGCCCATCGACGGCGTCGTCGTGGCGCGCTCGGTCGACATGGGCCAGACGGTGGCGGCGAGCCTCCAGGCCCCGACCCTCTTCACCATCGCGCAGGATCTTTCTCGGATGCAGGTGGAGACCAGCGTCCCCGAAGCCGATATCGGACGGATCAAGGTCGGCGACGCGGTGACCTTCACGGTCGACGCGTTCGCGAACGCCTCGTTCACCGGACGGGTCACGCAGATCCGGCAGGCCGCCCAGAACGTTCAGAACGTCATCACCTACACGGTCGTGGTGGACGTCGCCAATCCTGGCGGCAAGCTCTTGCCCGGTATGACGGCCAACGTGAAGGTGATCGTGGCCGAGAAGTCCAATGTCCTGAAGGTCCAGAACGTGGCGCTTCGATTTCGGCCCGGCGAAGCCGGCGCCGGCACCGGAGCCCCGGCCGGAGCCGCGCTGCCCAGGGAGCTCGTTGCCGGCGACGCACGGGCAGACGGCGGCCAGCTCGCTTCCTCAGCGGAGAGCACCAGCGAGCGACTCACTCGGGAGCTCGGGTTGAGCGATGAACAACGGGCGCGCATCGATTCGATCCTCAAGACGAGCCGAGAGCAGCGCCGCGCCTTGCGTGAAGGCAGCCTGTCCGGGACCGAGCGCAAGGCGCGCTCCCGGGAGCTACGCGAAGGAGCGCGGGCGCGGATTCGTGAAGTCCTCACGGCAGAGCAGCGCGCCCGTTACGACGAGATCGTTGCAGAGTCTGGCTCCGAAACGGACTCCGGCACTCCCGGACGCGTCTGGGTCCTGGGTGCCGACGGCAAGCCGAAGCCGGTTGCCATCACGCTCGGACTCACCGACGGAAGTGCGACCGAGGTCTTGCAGGGCGACTTGAAGGAAGGTCAGTCGGTGCTCGTCGGCACTGGCAGCGCGGCGGGGCCCAACCGTCCAGCGGGTGGCGGCCGCGAGCCACGCTTGAGGCTCTGAGGCCATGGCGCCGCTGGTCGTCACTGAAGAGCTGGCGACGGACGATCGCCTCGACGGCCGCCTACGCCAGGACGAGCCGAACCACTCACGCCGCGACGCCCTGACCGCCTCTGTCGCGCGGACCGAGGAGCTTCCGGCATGACGGCATGGCAAGGCGTGCGCATCGCCATTCGCGCCCTACGGGTGAATATGCTGCGGAGCATCCTCACGATGCTCGGCATCATCATCGGCGTCGGCGCTGTCATCGCGATGGTGGCCGTCGGCTCCGGCGCCCAAGCCCGAGTGATTGAGCAGATCCAGAGTCTTGGCTCGAACCTGATCATCGTGCGGCAAGGCAGCATCAACGCGGCCGGGACGCGGCTCGGGCACGGAAGCCGCCGCACCGTGACGGAGGACGACGCGGTAGCGCTCGCGCGGGAGGTCCCCGCTGTGCAGGTGGCCGCCCCGTCGGTTCGGGGCTCCGAGCAAGTCCTGTCGCCGACCTTGAACTGGGGGACGGTCATTCAGGGCGTCACGCCCGAGTATCTCGACGCGCGCGACTGGTCCCTCGTGGCTGGACGGACGATCTCGCCGGAGGACGTCGATGGCGCCTCGAAGGTCGCGCTGATCGGGCAGACGGCGCTGATGAATCTCTTCGGCGACACCGATCCGGTCGGTCGGACGATCAGGATCCGCGGTGTGCCGTTCGCGATCGTCGGCGTGCTCGATCGGAAAGGACAGACGACGGGTGGAACAGATCAGGACGACGTGATTCTCCTTCCGCTCTCGACCGCGAAGAAGAAGATCCTCGGTGTGAGCAAGTCGAGTCCCCGCGCCGTTGATGCCATCGCTGTCAAGATCCGGGCTGGCGAAGACATGGATGAGGCCGAGACTCAAATTCGCACCCTCCTGAGACAACGCCATCGGCTCAAGCCCGACCAGGACGATGACTTCTGGCTGCGAAACCTCGCGGACGTGCTCCAGACCCAGGAGGAATCATCGCGGGTGATGACTTACCTCCTGGCCGCCATCGCGTTGGTCTCGCTGATGGTGGGCGGCATCGGCATCATGAACATCATGCTGGTGTCCGTAACGGAGCGGACGCGCGAGATCGGCCTCCGGATGGCGGTCGGGGCCAGGGGGTCCGACATACTCGCACAGTTCCTGGTCGAGGCCGTCACGCTGTCGCTGATCGGTGGGCTCATCGGCGTGGGCCTGGGCATCGCGGGCTCGCACGCGATCAGCTACTTCGCCGAGTGGCGAACGGTGATCGCCCCCGATGCCATCGTGCTCGCCTTCGGCTTTGCCGGCGCAGTGGGAGTCTTCTTCGGGTTCTACCCGGCACGCAAGGCGGCGCGCCTCGATCCCATCGAGGCACTCCGCTACGAGTAGCGCCCTCGCCAGGTCCGTCCTTTAGACAATCCGGCGCGCAGCCCTACTTACCGTTTAGCGCCGGCCGCGAGTGCGATCGAGACGGTAGAGGGCGATGCGGTAGTCGGAGAGGGCACCTGAGTGAGGCAAGCTGGGCGTCGGTCATCTCGAGGAGCGCCAGTCGGTCGCCACGACGCCCGGCACGACGCAGGTCATTACCACGACGCCCAGCCCCACGATGCCCCCGCAGCCTGTGCGGCTCCAGGGCGGATCGAGAGAGCACGCATCGACCAGGCAGGCCCCGTCGCGACTTCCTCCGACAAGGAAGAAGGCCGGCAGGGTTGGTCGCCCTGCCGGCCTTTCGCTATTCGTAGCGCAGGGCTTCGATCGGATCGAGCCGGGCGGCTTTGCGGGCGGGATAGAACCCGAAGAAGATGCCGATGAGGGCGGCGAAGCCGAAGGCGAGCACGATGGCCTCCATCGAGACGAGCGTGCGCCACTCGGCGAGATAGCTGATGGCTCGTGAGCCGCCCAGGCCGAAGACGATGCCGATGATGCCGCCGATCAGCGACAGCGTGATGGCCTCGACGAGGAACTGGAGCAGGATGTCGCGCCCGCGCGCGCCCACCGCCATGCGCAGCCCGATCTCGCGCGTCCGCTCGGTCACCGACACCAGCATGATGTTCATGATGCCGATCCCGCCCACCAGGAGCGAGACCGAAGCGATCGCCGCCAGCAGATACGTCATGACCTTGGACGACTCTTCCTGCGTCTGGAGGACCTCGGACAGGTTCCGGAGCCAGAAGTCGTCGTCCTGGTACGGCTGCAGGCGATGACGCTGGCGGAGGACCCCGCGGATCTGCTGCTCGGCGTCGGCCATGTCCTCACCGGCGCGCACCTTGATCGAGATCGCCTGGACCGACCGCGGGTTGGCCTGGCTGACTCCGAGCACCTTCTTCTTGGCCGTCGAGAGCGGGATCATGATCAGGTCGTCCTGATCCTGGCCCCACGAGCTCTGGCCCTTCCGTGACAGCAGGCCGATCACGGTGAAGGGGACCTTCTTGATCCGGATGACCTGGCCGAGCGGATCGGCATCACCGAACAGGTTGAACGCGGTCGTCTGTCCGAGCAGGGCGACCTTCGACGCCCCGTCGTTGTCCTCGGGGTTGAACGATCGCCCCGTCGTCACCGGCCAGTCCCGCGCCTCCAGGTAGTCGCCCGTCACGCCCTGGATCACGGTCGACCAGTTCAGGTTGCCGTAGACGACTTGCGTCGTGCCGCGGGTGGACGGTGCGGCCACCTGCACCGCCGGGACCTCGCGGGCGATGGAGCTCGCGTCGTCCTCGGTGATCGTGAGCTGACTGCCCTGGCCGAGCCGGATGCCGCTCGAGGTGATGCTGCCCGACATCACGATGATGAGGTTCGAGCCGAGGCTCTGGATCTGCTCGGCGACGCGGGCCTGGGCGCCGGCGCCCACGCTGACCATGGCGATCACCGCGCCCACGCCGATGATGATGCCGAGCATGGTGAGCGCGCTCCGCAGCTTGTTCACGCGCCGAGCACCACCGTGATGCCCTCGCGGTTCAGGCGTTGCAGGAGGGCGAGGATCTCGACGCTGGTCCGCGTGTCGAGGTTGCCGGTGGGCTCGTCGGCGAGGACCACGGCGGGGTCGTTGACGAGGGCGCGCGCGATCGCCACCCGTTGCTGCTGGCCGCCGGAGAGCTGGCTCGGATGATGGGAGGCGCGATCGGCGAGCCCGACCGCGGCCAGCCGGTCCAGCGCGCGCTCACGACGCGCCCGCGCGGGAAGACCACCGTAGAGCAGGGGCAGCTCGACGTTCTCGAGCGCCGTCGTCCGGGGTAGCAGGTTGAACTGCTGGAACACGAACCCGACCTTCGTGTTGCGGATTCCCGCCAGCTCGTCCTTCGAGAGCCCGCTGACGTCGACGCCGTCGAGCAGGTAGTTCCCCGCCGTCGGCGTGTCGAGGCAGCCGAGGAGATTCATGAACGTCGATTTGCCCGATCCCGACGGTCCCATGACGGCGACGAACTCGCCGGCGCCGACGGACAGCGACACACCTCGTAGCGCGTGAACGGTGTAGGGCCCGAGGTGGTAGTCCTTGACCAGGTCCTCGGTGAGGATGAGGCTCACGTCAGAGCCTGAGGCGCGGGGCTCCGCCGCCACCGGGCGCCGAAGGCCGGTTGGGCTGATTCGCGCCTCCGAGCGCGCCGGCGATGATCTCCTGGCCTTCGTGGAGATCGCCGCTCACGACTTCCGTGGACGTGCCGTCCGTGATGCCGAGCCGCACGGCCACCGCCTTGGGCTTGCCGTCGGGGCTCCGCCACCGCGGCTCGTCGGCGCCACCTCGGCGGACTCACCGGGGGGACGGAACCGCAGCGAGGCGTTGGGGACCTTCAGCACGTTGGGCTTTTCGGCCACGACCAGCTTCACATTGGCGGTCATCCCCGGCAGGAGCTTGCCCTCGGGATTGGAGACGGCGACGACGACCGTATAGGTGACGACGTTCTGAACGATCTGTGCAGCCTTGCGGATCTGCGTCACCTGGCCGCGGAACGTCTCGTTCGGGAAGGCGTCGACGGAGAACGTGGCCGGGTTGTCGAGACGGACGCGGCCGATGTCGGCCTCGTCCACGCTGGTCTCAACCTGCATGCGCGTGAGGTCCTGAGCGATGGTGAAGAGCACCGGCGCCTGGAGGCTGGCGGCGACCGTCTGCCCCACGTCCACCTGGCGCGAGACGACGATCCCGTTCACGGGTGCGGTGATCCGGGTGTGGTCGAGATCGACCTGGGCTTGCGCCAGCGCCGCCTGCTTCTGCTCCACCGTGGCCTGGCTTGCCACCAGCTGCGCCTGGGCGACGCGGAACTGTGCTTCGGCCGAACCGATCCCGGCGGCGAGCGAGTCCTCCTTGGCCCTGGCGGCGTCCAGCGCGGCGACCGCGGAGTCGTAGCCGGCCTGGGAGCTATCGAGATCGCTGTTGGCGATCAGCTCGCGCTTGAAGAGCGCCGACTTGCGGTCGAAGTCGCGCTTGGTGTCCACGACGGCCACCTGGGCCTTGGCCGTCTGGGCCTTTCCCTCGGCCAGTGCCGCCCTGGCGTTCTGAACGTCGGCGCGAGAGCGTTCGACCTGCGCCTGTTGGTTGAGGACCATCGCCACGGCGGAGTTGACTTCGGCCTTGGCCTGGTTGACCTTGGCCTCGAACGTCTCGGGATCGATGCGAGCGATGAGCTGGTCCTTCGTGACCGGCGAGTTGAAGTCGACGAAGATCTCCTTGATCTGGCCCGACACCTGGCTGCCGACCTGCACGGTGATCACCGCGTTCAGATTGCCCGTGGCGGAGACGGCGGCCGTCAGCGGCCCGCGCTCGACGCGGGCCAGACGATAGCCCTGACCCTGGCCCCGGCTCTGGACGTAGAAGTAGCCCCAGACACCGACGGCGACGAGGAGGATGACGGCCGACAGACCGAGAATGCGCTTCATCGCCGATTAGACGTATAGACAGCGATTTTTGTTTACCGCGATGACAACTTACCGCCGGCCGCGTGCGCGATCGAGACGGTAGAGGGCGATGCGGTAGTCGGACAGCGCCTGGGTTTCGGTGTTCTGCGCCTGGGTGAGGGCCAGCTGCGCGTCAGTCAGCTCGAGGATCGTTCCCACGCCGGCATCGAACCGGCCCTGGGCGAGTCGAAAGTTTTCCTGGGCGGATGCGACGGCGGCCTGGGCGGCCTGGATCCGCTCGGCCGCATCGGTGACCGCTATTTGAGCCTGCTCGACGTTCTGGATGATGTTGAGCTCGGTCACCTTGATGTTGGCCAGCGCGCTCTCGTAATTGGCGCGCGCCTCGCGGTAGCGGCCGATGCGGCCTCCACCATCGTAGATCGTCCAGGAGAGCGACAGCGTCACCGCCCACAACTCTTGCAGGTCTTTACGGGCGCCGCCGTAGATTCCGCTCCCCGTGATGTCGGGGAAGAAGTTGCGGAAGGCCTGGCGCTGCAGGGCCTCGGCGGATTGGGCGCTGAGCTTGGCCTGAAGATACTCCGGACGCTGGCGCAGCGCCTCGGCGCGAATGGCCTGGCGATCGAGCGTGACCGGCTCATACACGAGATTGTCCTGGATCGTCGTCGGCGTATCGACGTCGATCGCCATCGCGGTGTTCAGCGCCACGAGGGCCAGCCGCTCGGCATTCCGGGCCTGGATCACGGCGAGCTTGGCGTTGGCAACGTCGACCTCGGCGCGAGCCACATCGGACTTCGGCCGGGTGCCGACTTCGTAGAATCCGCGCGCAGACTTGAGGTTCAGGTCGGCCCGTTGCAACGCCTGTTCGTTCACGCGGATCAGGCGCTGGGCGAAGAGGATGTTGGTGTACGCTTCCTTGACCGAGAGCGAGATGAGCTGGCGCTGGAGTTCGACGTTTTCGAGCGCGATGTCCTGGAGCTTGCGCGCGGCCTCGGTGGCCGCCAGGTTCTTTCCGAAGTCGAAGAGAAGCTGGCTGAGCGCCACCTGGGCCAGGACGGTCTGATCGAAGTTCCGAAAGACCGTCGACGCGACACCTAAGGTACTGAGACTCGGGTTCTCGCTCTTCGTGGTCGACACCGAGCCCGTGAGCTGAGGCAGGAGCGGCGCCAACGCCTGGTCGACCCGGTAGCGGGCAGCCGCGTAGGCGAAGAGCAGCACGGTGATCTGCGGCTGCTGTTCGAGCGCGATCGCGACGGCCTCGTCGAGCGTGAGCACGCGCCCGGCGATGGGCTGCCGCGCGGGAGCCTCCGGCGTCTGGGCGTTCACGGTGAGGGGAGAACCGACCGAGAGCAAGATGGCCACCGCACTGGCGATCAGACGTGTCGTCATCGGTGAGGTTACGGTCCTCCTTCGTTGCCGCCCGGCCCGAGAATACCATGAGCGCCTGACGAGTCTGGCCTTCGCGCCCGCTTGGACGCGGTGGGCGACGTGTGGATTCACGGTGGACGATCAGTGGACACCTTTTTACTTGACGACCCCTAGATTCTGAGTGGTAGATTCCCGCCTACCACAAGATATAGTTGTCTTGAGGGCTGCCGCCTCGAGGAAGGAGGTTCGCCTTCCCAACGGTGAAACCGCCTCGAAAAGCCCTCAGAGGAAGGAGTCGGGATGTTGCCTGAAACCCGCCCGTCGAAGGTCGGTAAGTGGACCGAGCCCGCGCGGAGAGTGCTCCGCGAGCGTTACCTCAGCAGGAAGGACGGCGAGGTGACGGAGACGCCGGAGGAAATGTGCTGGCGGGTGGCGACGTCCATTGCGGCGGGCGAAGCGCGCTACGGACGCACCCCGGCAGCGGTCCGTGAGATCGCGGAGGCCTTCTACGACATGATGGTGGAGGGCGAGTTCCTGCCGAACTCTCCCACGCTCATGAACGCGGGCAAGGGCAACGGGCTTCAGTACTCGGCCTGCTACGTGCTGCCCGTGGGTGACTCCATGGAGGAGATCTTCGACTCCGTGAAGGCCGCGGCGATCATTCACAAGAGCGGCGGCGGGACGGGATTCGCGTTCTCCCGCTTGCGCCCGAAGGACGACCTCGTCGCCTCGACCGGCGGTCGCGCGTCCGGCCCCGTCTCGTTCCTGCGCGTGTTCAACAGCGCGACGGAGGCCGTGAAGCAAGGCGGCACCAGACGCGGCGCCAACATGGGGATCCTCAAGGTCGACCACCCCGACATCCTCGAGTTCATCGAGTGCAAGCTGGACGGTGGCATCACCAACTTCAACATCTCGGTCGCGGCCACCACCGGCTTCATGGAGGCCCTCGAGCGCGGCGAGGATTACAACCTGGTCAATCCTCACACGGGCGCGATCGTGCGCCAGCTCTCGGCGCGCGAGGTCTTCGGGCGGATCGTCTCGGCGGCCTGGCGCACGGGCGATCCCGGGATGGTCTTCCTCGATCGGATCAACGCGAGCCCGGCCAACCCGACGCCGGAGATCGGCCAGATCGAGGCGACCAATCCGTGCGGCGAGCAACCCCTGCTGCCGAACGAGGCGTGCAATCTCGGCTCCCTCAACGTTTCGAAGTTCGCGCGGCGAGCCGAGAACGGTGAGATGACGATCGACTGGGACGAGATGGAGCGCGTGGTGCGGCTCGCCGTGCGTTTCCTGGACGACGTCATCGAGATGAACCCGTACCCGCTGGCGGTGATCGACAAGACCGTGAAGGACAACCGGCGGATCGGCCTCGGCATCATGGGCTGGGCCGACGTGCTGTTCCTGCTCGGCGTGCCGTACGACAGCAAGGAAGCCACCGACCTCGCCGATCGCTTGATGTCCTTCGTCAAGGAGAAGTCGCACGACCAGTCGGCCAAGCTGGCCGAGGAACGCGGGCCGTTTCCGAACTGGGCGCAGTCGATCTACAAGAACGCGCGGCCGATGCGGAACTCCACCGTCACCACGATCGCGCCCACCGGCACGATCTCGATGATCGCCGGGTGCTCGTCGGGCGTCGAGCCCATCTTCGCCCTGGCCTTCGAGCATCGAGTCAAGCAGTCCGACGGTGAGCGCGTGCTGACCTTCGTCAACGAGACGTTCGAGGCGATCGCGCGAGACCAGGGCTGGTTCTCCGACGCACTGATGCAGGAGATCGCCCGCCGCGGGACCATCCACGGCATTCCGGGCGTCCCCGAGGCGGCCCAGCAGGTCTTCAAGACCTCGCACGAGATCGGCTTCGAGTGGCACGTCCGGCACCAGGCCGCGTTCCAGCGTTCCACCGACAATGGCGTGTCGAAGACGATCAACCTGCCCAACGGCGCCAGCGAAGCCGATGTCGCCAGCGCCTATCGGCTGGCGTGGGAGCTCGGCTGTCTCGGCATCACCGTGTTCCGTGACGGCTGCAAGGGCGAGCAGGTGCTGAACGTCGGCGTCGGCGCCAAGAAGGACAAGGCGGCTCCCGCCGCGCCGCCGATGGCGGCCATGGTGATCAAGCCCCGCCCGCACAGCCTCAAGGGCACGACGTACCGGATGGAGACACCGATCGGGACGGCGTACATCACGATCAACGAGACGAAGGAAGGCGAGGCCTTCGAGGTCTTCGCCCAAGTCGGCAAGGGCGGCTCTGAAACGATGGCCGTTGCCGAAGCCCTCGGCCGGCTGATTTCGCTCACGTTGAGGCTCCCTTCGCCCCTTTCGGCTCAGCGCCGGCTCGAGGAGGTCATCAGCCAGCTCTCGCGCATCGGCGGCGCCCAGCCGACGGGCTTCGGGCCGTCGAAGATTCTCTCGCTGCCCGATGCCATCGCCCGGACGCTGGCCGAGCACATCGGTCAGGTAAAGGTGGCGGAGGCCGCGCCGTCGACACCGGCCAACGGCAAGAAGGCCATCGGCGATCTGTGCAAGGAGTGCGGCCAGGCGACGTTCGTGTACGAGGAAGGCTGCAAGAAGTGCCTGAGCTGCGGCTTCAACGAGTGCTGAGGCACCAACGACACGCAGCGACAGTTCCTTACCGCCTATGATTATGAAAAACGGGGGGAATGAGACATTCCCCCCGTTTGACCCCCCCGGATCGCGTTCAGTGCCTACAACACTTCGGATGGAATGCTAGACTCCACGCATGTTTTCGGGCGGTAGTTACGACGAGGTCGCAAGGTGGCTGCACAACTTCCTCCTCTCTCACGCCAAGCGCGAGAATCCACGGATCGAGGTCGAACTGGAGTCGGGTGACGAGCGGGAAGGGAAGTCCTACGCGGCTCGCCTTCGATTCGGCGACAAGACCTCGAGGCCGATCGAGTTCGATTACAAAGAAGTTGCCGACAACCGCGGCAGCCTGGCGTGGGGCCGATCGATGGCCGAGCGCACGCGTGCGCTCGCGCGCGAGCTGACCGGCTCCTGATCCCGGCCGGGACCGCGATTCTGCCGCCGCCCCGCTGGATTCGCAGCGGGGACCTCAACGGATTTCTCGGGCTCGCCCTCGACAACATCACCCAGCTCGTCATCCTCGCGGGCGTGCTCATCGGCGTCTTTCAGTTCCCGGCCGACCTCGTGCTCTACCGCATGGTCCCGGGCACCGCGCTCGGTGTCCTCGTGGGCGACCTCGCCTATACGTGGCTGGCCCTCCAGCTGATGACCCGGACCGGGCGTGACGACGTGACCGCGATGCCGTTCGGCATCGACACGCCCACGTTGTTCGCCATGGTGTTCGGCGTGGTGGGGCCCGTGAAGATGGCCACGGGAGACGCCATGCTCGCGTGGAAAGTCGGCATGGGCGTGACCATCGCCATCGGCCTGGTCAAGACCGTGCTGAGCTTCGCCGGGGATTTCGCCCGACGCGTCGTCCCACGGGCGGCGCTCCTCGGCTCCATCGCCGGGATTGCGATTCTGCTGATCGCCTTCCTTCCGGCGCTCAAGGTCATGCGGGATCCGCTCGTCGGCCTGCCGACGCTGACGATTCTGCTGGTGGCGCTTCTCGGTCGCGTGAGGATGCCCTGGGGTCTGCCCGGCGCGTTCGTCGCCGTGGTCGCGGGCGCGGCCATCTTCTGGCTGCGCGGTGCATGGACGGGGGAGACTCACGGCCCAGCGCTCGGCGCACTGAGGTTGGCGGTGCCGTGGCCCACACTGGCCTGGCTCGACGCGCTTCCCGAAACGGCCGGGTACTTGAGTGTGGCGCTGCCGTTCGCGCTCGTGACCGTGATCGGTGGGATCGACAACACCGAATCGGCGGCGGCGGCCGGCGACGAGTACCGCGCACGCGACATTCTGCTCACCGAAGCCCTCGCGACGATCGTGGCGGGGCTCTGCGGCGGCGTCGTACAGAACACTCCCTACATCGGACATCCAGCCTACAAGGCGATGGGCGCGCGGGCGGGGTACACGCTCGTGACCGGGCTCGTCATCGGCGTTGGCGCAGCCCTCGGCGTGCTGTCGAGGCTCGTCGCCGTGCTTCCGGAAGCCGCGGTCGCGCCGATCCTGATCTTCATCGGCCTGGAGATCACGGCCCAGGCATTTCACGCATCGCCTCGTCATCACGGGCCCGCCGTCGCGCTGGCCTTCGTTCCGGTGGCCGCGACGGTCGTCGTCATCGAGGCGGGCAGCCTGCTCGGGGCGCTTGGGCGATCGCCGGCCGACTTCTCAGGGGACGGGGCGCTCATGTGGCAAGCGCTGCTCGTGCTCGGGAACGGCTTCATCCTCACCGCAGTGCTGTGGGCCTGGACACTCACGGCGATCTTGGACGGCCGGACATACGTGGCGGCGGCCCTGCTGGCTGCGGGAAGCCTCGCCGCGCTCTGCGGCCTCATCCACTCGCCGTTGCCCAGCGGCGCTCTCTTCCTGCCCTGGTCGCCGCCACGGCCGATCACCGTGCAGCTGGCCGGTGCGTACGGGGTGGCGGCCGCGATCTGTTGGATGGCGGCGGTGCGACAACGCGGTAAGATCACAATGTGAAGCTCGGGTCGACGGCCGCGTGACCGCGCTCCGCGTCGCCATCATCGGAGCCGGCCCCGCCGGCTACTACGCCGCCGACCATCTTCTCCGCCAGGATGCCGTGCCGGTCGAAGTGGACCTCTTCGATCGCCTGCCGACGCCGTACGGGCTCGTTCGTCTCGGCGTCGCGCCCGACCACCAGAAGATCAAGTCGGTGACGGCTGCATTCGACAAGGTCGCCGCCAATCCGCGTTTCCGATTCTTCGGGGGCGTGGAACTCGGGCATCACGTCACGGTCGACGACCTGCGACGTCACTACCACCAGATCCTCTATTCGACGGGCGCCCAGACCGATCGTCGGATGGGCATTCCCGGCGAGGATCTGGTCGGCAGTCACCCGGCGACGGAGTTCGTCGCCTGGTACAACGGCCACCCCGACTACCGTGATCATGTCTTCGACCTGTCGGCGGAACGCGCGATGGTGGTGGGCGTGGGCAACGTCGCCGTCGACGTGGTGCGCATCTTGTGTCGCTCGCCCGAGGAGCTGGCGGCGACCGACATCGCCGACCACGCGCTGGAGGCGCTCCGCCACAGCCGTGTCCGCGAGGTCTACCTGCTGGGGCGTCGCGGCGCCGCCCAGGCGGCCTTCACGAATCCCGAAATCAAGGAGCTGGGGGAGCTGCCCGACGCCGATTTGATCGTGCGGCCGGAGGAGGTCGAGCTCGATCCCGTGTCGCGGGCCGCCCTCGAGGCGTCGCCCGACCGCGCCACCACCAAGAAAGTGGAGATCCTGCAGGAGTACGCACGCCGTGCCCCGACGGGGAAGCGCAAGCGCCTGTTCGCGCGTTTTCTCGTCTCGCCGGTAGAAGTGCTCGGCGACGCCAAGGGTCACGTCCGGGCGCTTCGGCTCGTGAAGAACCGTCTCGAGGCCAGCGACCGCGGTCCGCAAGCCAAGCCGACCGGCGAGATCGAGGAGATCCCAGCCGGGCTCGTGTTTCGCTCCGTCGGCTACCGAGGCGTCGCGCTCCCCGGCGTGCCGTTCGACGAGCGGTCCGGCGTGATCCTCAACGACAAGGGCCGGGTGCTGGACCCGGCGACGAAGCGCCCGCGTGCCGGCGAATACACGGCGGGCTGGATCAAACGCGGCCCGAGCGGTGTTATTGGAACGAACAAGCCGGATGCGGGCGAGACCGTCGCGCTCATGCTCGAGGATGCCAAGGCGGGGTCGACGCTGCATCCGCCGGCGTCCGATCGCGCGGCGATCGAGCGGTTGGTCCGGGAGCGTCAGCCCCGTTGCGTGTCGTACCCCGACTGGAAGATGCTCGATCGGCTCGAAGTCGAGCGGGGCCGCCCGAGCGGCCGTCCACGCGTAAAGTTCTGCACGGTCGAGGAGATGCTCAAAGCACTCGGCCGGTGAATAGGTTCTTGATTCCTCACGTCGCACGTGTGTAAATGGCGTCGATTGCGTGTGTGAACACCATCACTATCCCGGAGGAGGGCTCATGAGGACGGGGGCGAAGTGCGTGGTTGCCGTAGCGGCGACCCTGTTCGTGGCCGGCGCTGCCGTGGTCTCGGCGCAGCCCGAGTGGAAGGCGCCAGCGGACGCGAAGGCGATGAAGAATCCGTCGCCCAAGGATCCCAAGTCCATTGCCGAGGGCAAGAAGCTCGCAGAAACGAACTGCGCGACCTGTCACGGCCCGGAAGGGAAGGGCAACGGCCCTGCCGCCGCCGCGCTGCCGCCGCCCAAGCCCGCCGACTGGACCTCGGCCAAGGTGAAGAGCGAACCCGACGGCGATATCTTCTGGAAGATCTCCAACGGGCGCGGGGCCATGCCGCCCTGGAAGCATCTCCCGGACAAGGATCGCTGGGCGTTGGTGAACTACATCCGCAGTCTCCAAAAGTAGTCGTCGCGCCCGGATCGAGCATTCGACGCCCTGTTCGGGAGGATCGTGGCCTCCCGACAGGGCGTCGTCGTCAGATGCGACTCGCCACCATCGACCTCGGCACCAACACGGTCCGCCTGCTCGTCGCCGACATTGCTGCAGTTGGCCGCTGGAAGACCGTCGTGCAGGATCAGCGCGTCACCCGACTCGGCGAAGGCCTCCGCGCGAGTGGTCGTCTCGCCGAGACGCCGATGAATCGGACGGCCGCGACGGTGACCGAATACGCACGGCGGGCGAGGGAGGCAGGCGCCGGCGCGCTCAGGATCATCGCGACGAGCGCGGTGAGAGACGCCGCCAACGGGCGTGAGTTCGCGATCGCCGTCGAGCGCGCGAGTGGCCAGGCGGTCGAGATCGTGAGCGGTGAAGAGGAGGCGCGGTTGACCATCCGCGGCATCGTCGCCGGCCTCGGTACGGCTCAGGGACGGCTGCTGGCCTTCGACATCGGCGGCGGGAGCACCGAGTACATCCTGGCGCACGCCGGGCGAGTCGAGACGGCCATCAGCTTGCGGCTCGGCGTGGTGCCGCTCAGCGAGCGCTTCCCATGTCCCATGCGCGTGGACGTGGATCGTTATCGCGCGATGGAGTCGGAGATTCGCCACGGTCTCGAGCAGGAGCTTCCCGACGCCGTGCGCGCCTCGGGTGTTGCTGATCTGGTGGGAACGGCGGGAACGGTGACGACGCTGGCCGCGCTCGACCTCGGCCTTCGATCCTACGACGCCGAGCGCGTGCAGGGGCATCGGCTCAGCCGGGCGGCGATCGAGAAGCTTCGCGATCGCCTCTGCATGCTCACCCAGGACGAGCGTGGGCGCCTGCCGTGCCTCGAGCCGGGCCGCGCCGATCTCATCGTGCCTGGCGTCGCCATCGTCCTCGCCAGCCTCGACGTCACGCGGACGGATGCGGTCGTGGTGAGCGACTGGGGATTGCGGGAAGGTATCATGGCCGAAACCATCGAGCGGCTCTCATGATGCGCCGTGTGCTCCTCGCGCTCTCGACGCGGCCCGCCATCGGCAGATGGATGGAGCGTGTGCCGGCAACCCGAGCGCTGGTGCGCCGCTTCGTCGCGGGGACGACGACCGAGGATGCCCTGGCCGTCCTCGAAGGGCTCAACGCCCGTGGCCTGATGGGGGCGGTGACGTACCTGGGCGAGAACGTCGCGACCCCGGCGGACGCCGAGCGCGCGACCCAGACCTACCTGCATCTGCTCGACGAGATCAAGCGACGCAATCTGAACGTGTTGCCGTCGCTGAAACTGACCCACCTGGGCCTCGACCTCGGCCAGCAGGTCTGCGTCACGAATCTCACCGCCGTGCTCGAGCGCGCCCGCGCGGCGGGCACGCGCGTGTGGGTCGACATGGAGTCGTCGGTCTACACGGACCGCACGCTCGCGCTGTACGCACGGCTCCGGCCCCAGCACTCGCACCTCGCCTGCGTCGTCCAGGCCTACCTTCGCCGGACGCCCGCCGACCTCGAGCGCTTGATCGACGTCGGCGCCACCGTGCGTCTGTGCAAGGGCGCCTATCGCGAGCCGCCCGCGATCGCCTATCCCGACAAGCACGATGTCGATCGAGCCTATCGCCGCTTGATCGATCGCCTGCTGGCGCCGGATGCGCTGGCCCGCGGCGCGTACACGGGCTTTGCCACCCACGACGATCAGATGCTGGCCCACGTCCGCGATCGCGTCCGCGAGCGACGCCTTGCCTCCGGGCGCTGGGAGATCCAGATGCTCTACGGGATCCGACCCGAGATGCCCGGGCGCCTCGCCGCCGAGGGTCTGCCCGTGCGCGTGCTGGTTCCCTTCGGCGAGGACTGGTACGGGTACTTCATGCGGCGCCTGGCCGAGCGTCCCGCCAACCTCCTCTTCTTCCTCAAGAATGTCGCTCGATCCTGAGGCCTAATTTGACACGGATTTTCGCGCCGCTTATCCTAGGCCGACATGGACGAGATTGCCGTCCTGGTCCTGAATTACAGCTTTGAGCCTCTACATTTCACGAATGGCCGTCGCGCCATCACGCTCATGCTCGCCGGCAAGGCGGAAGCCGTGGAGGACTCGCCCCGTGTGGTTCGCTCGCCGTCGCGCGCCTTCGCGCTGCCGGCAGTGATCCGCCTGGCTGTATACATACGCAAGCCGTTCCTCGACAGGGTGGCCTTCAACAAGAAGAACATCCTGCGACGGGACGGCTACACCTGCCAGTACTGCAACCGCCGCGGCGAGCGTCTCACCGTGGACCACGTCATGCCGCGGTCGCGCGGCGGCGAGACGACGTGGATTAACGTCGTCGCGGCCTGCCTTCGCTGCAACCTCAAGAAGGGAAATCGCCTCCCCGACGAGGTGGGCATGCGACTACTCCGCGAGCCGGTGCATCCCAAGTTCGTGTTCTCGACGCACATGCTCAAGCACCCGCACGCGCATTCGCTGATCGATTCCTGGCGCAAGTATCTCGTGGCGGACGCCGTCCCGGCGTCCTAGGGCGTCAGTGTTTCGGCTCACCTCGGAGTTTCCGCCCCGCGGCGACCAGCCACGCGCCATCGAGCGCCTCACCGAGCTGGTGAGCTCGGGCCAGCGCCACGCTGTGCTGCGCGGCGTGACGGGCTCGGGCAAGACCTACACGATGGCCAACGTGATCGCCAACGTTCGGCGGCCCACCCTGGTCCTGTCGCCCAACAAGACCCTGGCCGCTCAGCTCTTCAGCGAGTTCAAGGCGTTCTTCCCGCACAACGCCGTCGAGTACTTCGTCTCGTACTACGACTACTACCAACCCGAGGCCTACATCCCCCAGTCGGACACCTACATCGAGAAAGACGCCCTGGTGAACGACGAGATCGATCGCATGCGCCACTCGGCCACGCGCTCGCTCATGGAACGCCGCGACGTGGTCGTGGTGGCCTCGGTGTCCTGTATCTACGGCATCGGCGCCCCGGAGACGTACCAGGAGATGCACCTGGCTCTGCGCGAGGGCGAGCAGATCGACCGCGACGAGATCATCCGCCGGCTCATCGCCGTGCAGTACGAGCGCAACGACTACGACTTCCACCGGGGAACGTTTCGCGTGCGCGGCGACATCGTGGAGATCTTTCCGGCCAACGAGGAGACGTTCGCGCTGCGCATCGAGCTCTTCGGCGACGTGGTGGACGCCATCCACCGGATCGACCCGTTGCGCGGCCAGGTGCTCGAGCGCCTGGACAGCGTTCACGTGTATCCGGCGAGTCACTACGTCACGCCGGCCGCCCAGCTCGAGCGCGCGCTGGGCACGATCCAGGAGGAGCTGGGCGAGCGCCTGGCCTTCCTGCGTCCCCGCAATCGGTTGCTGGAGGCCCAGCGCCTGGAGCAGCGCACGCTCTTCGACATGGAGATGCTGCGCGAGCTGGGGTATTGCCACGGCATCGAGAACTACTCGCGGCATTTGACCGGGCGTCGGGCCGGTGAGCCGCCGCCGGTGCTGATCGACTATCTGCCCAAGGACGCGCTCGTGATCATCGACGAGAGCCACGTGGCCGTGCCGCAGATCCGCGGGATGTACTACGGCGACCGCTCGCGCAAGGAGGCGCTCGTCGAGTACGGCTTCCGGCTGCCGTCGGCGTTCGACAACCGCCCGCTGACGTTCGAGGAGTTCACGCGCA
>WNGI01000218.1_pt1 | contig 56111 bp, 55 predicted proteins | sample 5400621 | NCBI WGS metagenome assembly WNGI01 (sample SAMN13153374, study PRJNA577476) | soil metagenome | isolation source: 20 cm soil or saprolite under Garry oak tree replicate 1 | place: USA:California | collected 2016-06-15 | reverse complement strand
GTAGGCGATGATCTCGCCCGTCGCGGCTTTCCATCCCGCGTTCCGGGCGGTGCTGACGCCCATGTTCGACGTGGTGATCGAACGGAACGGGTATCGTCGGATGATGGCCTCACTGTCGTCGGTGGAGCCGTCGTTGACGACGATGACCTCGTAGTTGCCGTGCTTCAGTTTCAGCAGCGACCCGAGGCAATCGTCCAGGGTCCGGGCGCTATTGTAGGTGGCGACGACCACCGAGATTTTGGGGGCGCGACGGTCGGGCGGGAACGGCACGCTGGTGGTGAACCGACGACGGGCGACGTCGTACGAGGGTTTGGGCCGGCGTGCGGCGTCCACGAGACCGAACCCCCACTCCTCGATGAGGCAGCCGTCCTGGAAGAAAGGGTCGGTCCACCCGAAGATCACCGCTCCGGCAAGCCCGTGATCGAAGGCCTCTTCGATCTGCCAGTCGATGAATTGGGCCTGTCCATCCCGTCCATGGCGGAAGCTGCACATCCCGAACTCCGTCAGGACGAGGGGCCGTTCACCGGCGAGGTGCTGGAGCCGCGAAAGATATACGCAGAAGTCGCGCCGTCGATGGAGGTACACGTTGAACGTGGAGACGTCGACGAAGGGAAGCTCCAGATGCTCGGTCGTCGGGAAGTTCGTGTACGTCACGAGGGCTGTGGGGTCCTCGTCTTTGGCGGCGTGGCACAATTCCCGAATGAACTGCTCGACCTTTTTCGGGCCGTGCCAGCGGACGATGGCGGGAGGGATCTCCTTCCCAATGCAGAACATTGAAACCGCCGGATGGCGATGGCAGGAGGCGATGGCCGCCCGGACCTGGCGTCTGATCTCGCGGCGCGTAGCTGATCGGTCGAGAAAACAGACGTACTCCATCCAGGGAATGGTCACGATGACCCGCAGCCCATGGCCCCGGGCCTGATCGAGGACCGAAAGAGGAGGAACCGTATAGGTGAGGACCGTGTTGATCCCGGCCTGCCGCATGAGCGCGAAATCCTTGGCCACGTCGGCGGACTCAGGAAACTGGTGACCGTGGCGGTTTGGCGGGAAAGCTCCGTACGTCACGCCCCTGAAAAAGAACTTCTCCGCGCCGAGAAAAACGAACTTGCCTTCGACCCTCGGCCGTCCATCACCGTCTAGGCTGTCCGGAGTCACGTTAGTGTTGACACTTCAGTCGCAAAGAAATGAGGGCCACCTGCCCTACCTTTCCCAGAGTGAGTACCCCGGCAAGGGAACCCCTGTGGGGAGGAGGAGCGACGACCCTCGACGAAAGCATACAGGGGATGCGAATACAGGTCATTCGGCGCGCGGTCGCGATTGGCGTGAGCGCCGCGTGCCAGGAAGCGGGCATCTCGCGCACGCTGTTCTATCGCTGGGAGCAACGTCTCAGTCGCTATGGCGTCGAGGGGTTGCATCCGCGTCGAGCTGTTGCAGCAGACGACTTTCGCTGAGCACTGGCGGGTGGTCTTCCGCCGCCAGTACTTCACCAGTCGCACGGCGCTCGATCGCAGCCTCCGCGGGTTCGTGGAGTTCTACAACTTCGAACGGCCGCATCATGGATATCGGTCCGTGGGCGGACCCCGGCGACGCTCTTTCACGGCGCGGTCGCGGCGGCCCGTTGACTTCATGCTCCACTCTGGGACGGCGAACGTGTCAACACCAACCCGAGTCTGGACAGTCCAGACCACAGTGACCTGCCTCGACCGGACATGAAGTCCCAGGCTCCTGGCTGCGGGGCCGCAGCGCATCGGGTCGCTCTACGGCGGCGTGCGGGAGAAATATAGCCGACCCTCATCCCCGCTGCAACATGGAGGGAGGGCAAGGGCGTGGAGGGAGAGAGAGGCCGGCCTAGCGCTCCGGTTTCTTCCAGATCCCGCGGTCACGCTTGATGACCTTCTCGCGGTACTCGGCGTGCTTCATCGGCTCGCGCTTGAGATAGAGGTTCTTCGGATAGATGGGCTGCTCGTAGAGGATCTGGTAGAGCTCGGTGCGGAGATCCTTCATCCAGTTGTCCCACTGGGCGCGGGCGCGATGGTCGCGCAACGCCTCGATGTCGATCACGCCGCCGACGTAGGTCGAGCCGGCGCCGTAGTCCTGCCTCCCGACGATCTGGCCCTTGTAGTTGATGATGAATGAGCGGCCGCCGAACGTGTCGATCGGCGTCGTCTCCTCGGGGAAGAGATAGTACGTGCCCATGTTCGGCGCGACGACGTAGAGATTGTTGTCGAGCGCGCGCGCCCGACTCTGAATCTCGAAGATCTCGTTACCGGTGGCCGGGTGCGGATAGGACGCGCGATAGACGACCTCGGCGCCGTTCAGCGCGAGCGCGCGAGCGTTCTCCGGGTACGAGCCCTCGTTGGCCATCATGATCCCGAGCCGGCCGATCTCGGTGTCCACGACCGGCCAGAACGATTGCAGCGAGCGCCCGTGCTTCTCCACCCACCAGTCGTAGACGTCGTGGGGGCACACGGAATGCTCGACCGGGAAGAGCGGCGACACCTTGTAATGCTTCAGGATGACCTTGCCGCGCGGATTGATGATGAAGCCGACGTTGAAGAAGCGATCCTTGAGATCGGGATGGCGCGCCTTGGCCTGGGCCATGACGAACGCGTTGTACTCCTTGGCGATCTTCCCGAGCTCCTCGGTTTCCTCGCCGGGAATGTCGATCGCGCCCTCGCGCGCGAAGGTGGCGTGGTCCAGATCGAGGACCTCGTCGTTGAATCCCTGGAGCGCCCCTTCCGGAAATGCGATCAGGCGGACGGGAAGGTCCAGGCTGGACAACCACGAGGCCGCCTTGACCAGGTGCGAGAGGTGCTCGAGGTTGATCTTGATGTCCTTGCGCTTGCGGATGCCCCGCACGGTGGGGACGAGACCGACGCAGGTGTAGGGCTTGACCATTGGGTCGCTCCTTGTCGATCAGCTCGCGGCCTTCGCGTGGCTCACGCGAGATTGCACGGCGGTCACGCGATCGCCGATCAGCTCGATCTCCAGCTCGTACTGCTCCTCGTCCCACCGCGCGACGGTGGCGAGACGGCCCACGGCCAGGCGTCGCCGCGGAATGCGGCGGGTGGCCCGATAGACGAGGCTGCGGCTCAGGCCGGGCGCCCCGCGGCGCACGCGGTCCTCGTCGGGGGGCCCGCAGAGCGCCAGCACGTCGGCGTGCGTCGTGGTGCCCGGCACGATCTGGTCGATCACGTCGCGCGGTAGCATCACGCCGCCGTGTCTCACGAAGACCGGCTCGCCCCGGCGCACGTGCAGGCGGGTGCGCATGAGGTGCGCGACGTCCTTGCTCAGGAGGATGAAGCCGGCCAGGTTGCCGAGCATCAGGAGCACCAGCGAGACGAGAATGGGCCGCCACGCGATGCGCCCGGAGAAGTAGCTGAACTGCACCTTGAGGAGCTGGGGCGTGATCCCCTCGGCCGCCACCAGCGGCATGGAGACGAGCTCGGCGCCCGCTCGCACGCGGCTCAGACGCCGCGTCGCGCTGGCCGGAGCGATCTCCTCGATGCGAAGGTGATCGGAGTCGGCGAAGCTCACGATGACCAGCGAGAACTCGCGGGCCAGGTGCACGAGACGATCGCGGTGCTCGAAGTACAGGGGATAGAGGGGCAACGCCAGCGAGCCGACGTCACCGAAGCCGGCAGTGAGGACGTAGCGCCGGCCCCAGAAGAGCTCCTCCCACCACGTGGCCGGCTTCGGCCCGATGAGGTTGCGGAACGACATGTTGAGGCTCATCACCGCGAGCGGGTCGACGAGCGTCGAGCTCCACGGCACCTTGATGAAGGTGCCAGGACCGGCCTGCACCGGCCCCTGTCGCACGTAGGTCACGAACGAGGCCGCCTCGGCGATGGGCTCCCCGGGAAGCGTCGTGCCGAGCTGCAGGCGATCGCGGCTGCGCAGCAGGAGCCGGCCGCTCGAGATCACCGTGAAGCCGCGCTGCTCGACGTACGGCACGAGCGTCGGATCCGCCTGGCCCGGCGCCGTCGCCTCCGTGATCTCGCCCGGCCACAGGAGGAAGAGATCCTGCTTGATGTCGGCGGCGCGATGGCCGGGCTCGGGGGTGAGGCTCCACGCCACGGTGAAGGTGACTGGGCCCAGGTCCGGTCCGACGTTGGCCACGACGAACAGCGGTCCGATCCGGAAGTCCGGATGCGGGCGCGAGGCGAGGAACACCTGGGCAGGGCCCGGCGCGGGGGACGCGACGATCAGAAAGGCGGCAATCAGCAGAGCGCGGCGGCGAAGCACGTCGGAGTTGGTAGCACAGGATCGGCATCGCGTACAATGAAGGCCCCGTGAGTCGTTCCCGCATCGGTGTGTCGCTCATGCCGCTCGAAAACCGCCGCGACGTGCTCATCGCGCTGGCGACGGACGCCGATCGTCTCGGGTACGAAGCGTTCTGCTTGCCCGAGACGTGGGCCTATGACGTCACCGTGCTGCTCGCCGAAGCCGCGGTCAAGACGAAGCACATCACGCTCGGGACCGGCATCCTCGGCGTCTGGAACCGAAGCGCGGGCACGCTGGCCATGGCGGCGGCGACGCTGAGCGCGCAGTCGGGAGGGCGTTTCCTGCTCGGGCTCGGCGCCAGCACACCGCAGCTCACCGAAGGGTTGCACGACGTGTCGTTCACGGCGCCGGTCGCGCAGCTCCGCCGAATCGTCACGCAGGTCCGCGCGCTGCTTCGCGGCGGGCGCATTCCGCTCGAGCGCGTCCCGGCCGCGCGAGCCTTGAAGCTCAACCTGCCGTCCGGGCCCGACGTGCCAATCTTCCTCGCCGCGCTGGCCGACGAATCCGTGCGTCTGGCCGGTGAGCTCGCCGACGGCTGGCTGCCCTTTCTCTATCCCCGCTCGCACCTGGCGGCGGGACGCACGCTCCTGGCCGAGGGTGCCGCGCGCCGACGCGAAGGAACGGCCGAGCTGATCGTGGCGCCCTCGGTTCCCACGGCGGTCGCTGAAGACGCGGCGGTGGCGCGCCAGGGCGCGGCCTGGTTCGTCGCCTTCTACCTGACGACGATGGGCGCGCTCTACCGGCAGTCGCTGGTGCGGCGCGGCTTCGCCAAGGAGGTCGAGGCCGTGCTCGCCGCCAACACGCCGCGCTTCACCGGCGAGGTTCCCGAAGCCGCCGAGTCGCTGCTCGAGGAGCTGACCGTCTTCGGAACGCCGGCGCAGGCGCGCGCGAGACTGGCGCGCTGGCACGCCGCCGGCGCCGACCTGCCCGTCTTGCTGCTGCGGCCGCAGCAGACGCCGGCGGAGATCGCGTTGACGCTCGATGCGTTCCGCCCGATGCTGGCCGCGGGTGACGGCGCCCGCGTGTGAGCCGAAGACGCCCGACGACCGGAGGGAGGACAACATGGATCAGCGCCCGCTCGTGACGCCGCGGGATCGGGTCGTCGCCGCCTACAAGGGTGGCTTCGCCGATCGCGTCCCCGCCTATCCGATCGCCGGCTCGTTCGCCGGATGTCTCGACGGCCTCTCGATCGAGGAGTACTGCACCAACCCCACCAAGGCCGTCCACGCGATGCTGAACTACTACGAGCGCTATCAGCCGGACATCATGATCGCGTTCAACGATCTGGCGAAGGAAGCCGAGGCGATCGGCTGTCACGTGAAGTACTCGGACTACGTCGTACCCTCGATCGACCAGCACGTGCTGCAGGACGACAAGGGCAAGCTCGCGCGGCTGGAAGTCCCCGATCCGTACCGGGATGGCCGGCTGCCGGCATTCCTCGAGCAGTGCCAGGCGCTGTCGGCGGCGCGGTTTCCGAGCGCGCTGGGCGCCGTGCTGGTCGGGCCGTGGACGATCGCCATGCTCATGCGCAATCCCGAGCTCATGTGCCTGGACACGATCGACGATCCCGAGTTCGTCCACGAGCTCATGCGTTTCGCGACGGAGTACGCCAAGCGCTTCGGCGACGCCGTCCTCACGACGAAGATCGGGCTGTCCTACACCGATCCGACCGCGTCGTGCTCGCTGGTCGGGCCCGACACCTATCGCGAGTTCATCAAGCCCTACCACAAGGAGATGGTCGACTACTTCAAGGCCAAGAAGGTCGGCACCACGGTCCACATCTGCGGCACGACCCACCAGATCCACGAGGACCTGGTGGACGTCGGCTTCGTGGCCATCACCATCGACCTCGACCAGCAGGGCGATCCGAAGCTGAAGGTCGACCAGCTCGACAAGCTCGTCACGCTCGGCAACCAGCGGGGTGTCGTGGCCATCGGCAACGTCGACGTGACCATCTTCGAGCGCGCCACCCAGGCGGAGATCGAGGCCGAGGTGAAGCGTTGCATCGACACCGTCGGCCGGCGCTCGCGCTTCGTGCTCTCGACCTCGTGCGAGCTGCCGCCACGGGCCAATCCCGACTGTGTGAAGTGGTTCATGGACGCCGCCCGCGACTACGGGCGCTACGAGCGGATCCTGGCCTCGTAACCCGACCGTACCCGGGCCGGCACGTTGACGGAGGAGTTCCTCGGGCCCTAGGGGAGCTCCCTCACGCGCGTGATCACGCGCACCGGCACACGCCCCGCGCGGTTCCTGACGGCCAGATCGTCGCGACGAAACGCGGACAGGTCGATCCCCGCGTAGCGACCGACGTCTTCCGAGACGACGAGCTCGGCGTGGTAGTCCTTGGTGGCCTGCTCCAGCCGCGCGGCCACGTGGACGGTGTCGCCGACGGCCGTGAGATAGAAGCTCTGGCCCCAGCCCATCCGGCCGACGACGGCCGCGCCGGCGTGGATGCCGATCCCGATGCGTAGCGGCGCCGGAAGATCGCCGGCCAGCTCGGCGCTGAGCGACGCCAGGCCTTCGACCATCGCGCGCGCGGCGGCGAGCGCCTGACGACAGCCGGCGGCCGGCCCGACGTCGATCCCGAACAGCGCCATGACCCCGTCGCCCGTGAACTGGTTGGTGACTCCGCCCGCCTGGGTGATGGCGGTCCCGACGGTCTCGAAGTAGCGGTTCAAGACGAACACGACGTCGTAGGGCAGCTTGTGCTCGGCCATCCGCGTGAAGCCGCGCAGATCGGCGAACAGGACGGCGAGCTCGCGCTCGCGCCCCTGTCGCACGTCGGCCGTGTGCGCGTCGCCGGGCACGATCGAGGGCGCCAGCAACGGCGCGACGGCCACGTCGCGCACGGGGCACGTCTGGCAGGCCAGGCGCACGTCAGGCGCGGCGCCCACACGCGCGAGCACGCGTTGCTCGGCCTCTCGAGCCGCCGGCAAGTCGCCGAGCCCGTGGACGACGCGCACGCGACACGTCGAGCACCGCCCCCGGCCACCGCACACGGAGGCGTGCGGGATGCCCGCGACCCGGCTGGCCTCGAGGATGGTGAAGCCGACGGGCACCGTCACGAAGCGATCGCCGGGATACGACACGCGGATCGACCGGCGACGCTGCCAGAGCCGTCGGGCCCCGCGCGCGACGACGACGGCGAGCAGGGCCGCCAGATAGGCCTCGAGAAACCTCGTCCTGATCTGCACGAGGACCGCGCCCTGGGCGGGACTCGGCGGATGCGTCACGCGGGCGAGCTCTTCGCGCCAGCCCGGGGTTCGAGCGAGCGTGACGACCTCATGGCCGCCGGTGACGTAGCCGGCCAGCGCCAGAGTCGGCAGCAGCAACGCGCCGGCGAAGAGCGCCATCACCACGCGCGGATACCACCGGCGGAAGCGCAGCCAGTAGTGGACGCCGATGCAGGCGTGAATCCAGGCGATGAGCAGCGTGATCGTCTGCCAGATCCCGCGCTCGGGCGCCACGACCCAGAAGCCGAGCAAGACGCGCGCGTAGCGATCCTCGGTCCCGACTTGCCACCAGGCGATGCGCGTGCCGACGACGTGAGTGGCCAGCAGCGCAGGCAGGACGAGCCCGAGGCCGTACTGGGCGGCCTCCCACGATGGCATGCGCAGCGAGCGGCGCTGGTAGAGCAGCCACAACGCGAGGACGCCGTGGACGGTGAGCGCACCGTAGAGCGCCAGCGTGCCGAGCGGGTTGCGCCAGATCGCGAGGAACGCGCGCCGGCCCCCCTCCATCGCGTCCAGCGAGATCAGGCCGAGCGCGTGGTTGGTGAAGTGCAGGATCAGGTAGGCGAGGAGGACGAAGGCCGCGCCGAGGCGAAAGCGCCGGATCACGGCGCCGCGCCCTGCTGGCGCTCGACTTCCTCCATGATCATCGTGTTGAGATCGTCGATCAGCTTGGCGCGATCGGTCCGGCCGTCGTTCCGGATCAGCTCACGGATCCGGGCCGGGCGCGCCGAGAGCATCACGAGCGTCGTGCCCACGGCCACCGCTTCCTCGATGGCGTGGGTGACGAAGAGGATCGTCCGTCCCGTCTCGCGCCAGATGCGCCGCACCTCGTTCTGCATGATGCGCCGGTTCTGGGCGTCGAGCGCGCCGAACGGCTCGTCCATCAGCAGGACGTCGGGCTCGATGGCGAGCGCGCGCGCGATGGCGGTGCGCTGCCGCATGCCTCCCGACACCCTGGCCGGATGATAGTCCTCGAAACCGACGAGGCCGCTCATCTTCAAATAGCGCCGCGCGATGGCCGCACGCTCGGCCGCGCCGAGGCCGAGCGGCTTGAGCACGAGCGCCACGTTCTGCTCGAGCGTCAGCCACGGCAACAGGCGATCTTCCTGGAAGACGACGCCGATCTTGTGCTGGTGCGGCTGACCGGCCACGATCGGCTCGCCGTCGAGCGTGACGCGGCCGCGCGTGGCCGGCTCGAGGCCGCCGACGATCCGCAGCAGCGTGGTCTTGCCACAGCCGTTGGGCCCGAGGAGACAGACGAACTCGCCCGTCTCCACCCCGAACGAGACGCGATCGATCACCGGGATCAGGAAGTCCTTGCCGACCTCCTCCACGGCGAGCTTCAACGCCACCTGGCGACCCGGCGCGACAGCGCATCGAAGACGATCGTGTCGGTGGCCATCATGACGAGGATCATCACCAGCGCCCACACGAAGACCATCTGGGTGGCCAGGATCTCGCGGCTGTAGTTCATGATGTAGCCGATCCCGGAGGTCACGCCGAAGATCTCGGCCACCACGGACACCTTGAGGGCCAGGCCGAAGCCGACCTTCATCCCGGCGATCAGGTAGGGCAGCGTCGATGGCACGACGATCGAGCGAAACTTCTCCCGGCCGGAGAGACGATAGACGTCGCCCATCTCGAGCAGCCGTCGATCGACGTTGGCGATGCCCTCGACGATGTTCGACGCGACGACGGGCAACGTGATCATGAAGGTGGTGAAGATCGGCGCCCAGTTGGAGAGCCCGAACCAGATGATGGAGATGACGATCCAGACGAAGACCGACGTCGAGTTGAGGACCGAGAGCACGTCGTGGACGACATCACGGGCGGAGCGCGAGAGGAACGCGGCCAGGCCGAGCAGCATGGCGACGGCGACCGCCCCGCCGAACCCGACGGCGATCCGGTAGAGCGACGCCGCGGTGTGCCGCCAGATCTCGCCGCTGGCGAGGATCTCGACGAAGCCGCGCAGGACCGCGAGGGGCGAGGGAAGGACGTACGCGCCGTAACGGAAGGAGAGTGCCGCCCACGCCGCCAGCACGACCGCCGCGACACCAAGCGTCGGCAGGTGAAGGCGGCTCGGCCAGCTACGCTCGATAGAAGAACTCGCGGCGGATGCGGTCCGGATTCTCCCAGATGTCCGACTTCAAGAAGCCGAACTCCTTGTTGATCTTGAGCTGGACGATGAGCGTGTCCACCTGCTCGTCGGGCAGGCCGGACAACATCTTCACCGTCTCCTTGTAGGCGACCTGGACGACCTCCTTCGGCAGCTTGGTCACGTCCTGCACGATCTCGATCGCCCGCTCGGGCTTGCCGTACCAGATCTCGACCGCGTCGCGCTGGGCGTCGTTCAGATCCCGGGCGATGCCGGGGTTCTTCGTCAGGAACTCGTTGTGGACGAGATAGCAGACGTGCACCGGGAACCCGGCCGGGCGGCCGGTGGCCTTGCGCCAGAGATCGATCTGCTTGGCCAGGTACACGCCCTCGCCGCGCAGGACGACGGAGTCGGTGATCGGCTGCCAGGCGATGATGGCGTCGACCTCCTTTTTCCCTAAGAGAGTCACCATGTCGGGCGGCGCGGTCGCTGTGACGATCTGAGTATCTTTCTGTAAGTCGAAGCCGTAACCCTTGAGTGTCAGTGCTCGTATGTCGAAGAACGTCGACGTGCCGACGACCGCTGCGACCTTTCGGCCCTTGAGGTCTTCGACGCGTGAGAGTCCCGCGTCCTTGCGCGCGATGATCGCGCCGAGCACGGCCGTGGCCACGCCGGTCACCTTGAGCGGCACGCCGTCCTCGAACGCCTTGGCGGCCAGCGCGAACGACATGTCGATGGCGTCCACGTTCTTGGAGGCGAGTTGGTTGAGCAGCGGCCCCGGTGCTCCCGGGACCACGGAGTACTCGGCCTGCCAGCCGTGTTTTCCGAGGAGGTCCTCCTTGTGGATGATCTCGGTGCCGGCCCAGCCGAGCTGCAGATAGGCGAGCTTGACCTTGCCCTTGCCCTGGGCGCGCACGAATCCTGGCGCGGACAGGACGGCGGCGGTGGCCACGCTGCTGCCGATGAAGTGTCGACGCGAGATCATGCCTTCACCTCGGGAAGGCCGCGCAGCGCTTCCGCGATCTTCTCGGCCGGGTACTCGTAATCCTGCAGCTTGCCGGCCAGGAACGCCTCGTAGGCGCCGAGGTCGAAGTGGCCGTGGCCCGACAGGTTGAAGAGGATCGTCTTCCGCTTGCCCGCCTTCTTGCAAGCCAGGGCCTCGTCGATCACGACGCGGATGGCGTGCGCCGACTCCGGGGCCGGGATGATCCCCTCCGACTTCGCGAACTGGAGCGCCGCCTGGAACGTGGCGATCTGCGGAACCGCCACCGCCTCGATGACGCCGTCAGCGTAGAGCTTGCAGACGAGCGGCGCCATGCCGTGGTAGCGCAGGCCGCCGGCGTGGAGCGGCGCCGGAATGAAGCCGTGGCCGAGCGTGTGCATCTTCACCAGCGGCGTGAGCCCCACGGTGTCGCCGAAATCGTAGACGTATTTTCCCTTGGTCAGGCTCGGGCAGGCCGACGGCTCGACGGCGACGATGCGGACCTTCTTCTTCTTGCCGCTGAGCTTGTCGGCGGCGAAGGGGAAGGCGAGGCCGGCGAAGTTGGAGCCACCGCCGGCGCAGCCGACGATGATGTCCGCCTCGTCGTCCGCCTTCTCGAGCTGTTTCTTCGCTTCGAGGCCGATGACCGTCTGATGGGTCAGCACGTGGTTGAGCACGCTGCCCAGCGAATACTTCGTGTCCTCGCGCGTGGCCGCGTCCTCCACCGCCTCGCTGATGGCGATGCCGAGGCTGCCCGGCGAGTTCGGATCTTCTGCCAGAACTTTCTTGCCCGCCTGAGTGTCGGAACTGGGACTGGCGACGACCTGAGCGCCCCACGTCTCCATCATGATGCGGCGGTAGGGCTTCTGTTGATACGAGACCTTGACCATGTAGACCTTGCACTGCAGGCCAAAGAAGTTGCACGCCATCGACAGCGCCGAGCCCCACTGACCGGCGCCCGTCTCGGTGCTGATGCGCGTGACCTTCTCCTTCTTGTTGTAGTACGCCTGGGCCACCGCGGTGTTCGGCTTGTGACTGCCGGCGGGGCTCACGCCCTCGTACTTGTAGTAGATGTGGGCCGGCGTGCCGAGCGCCTTCTCGAGTCGGCGCGCGCGGAAGAGCGGCGACGGCCGCCAGAGGCGCAGGACGTCCCGCACTTCTTCCGGGATCTCAATCCAGCGCTCCTGACTGACTTCCTGCTTGATCAGCTCCATCGGGAAGAGCGGCGCCAGGTCCTGAGGCCCGATCGGCTTGCCGGTGCCGGGATGAAGCACGGGCGGGAGCGGCGACTTCAGATCGGCCTGGATGTTGTACCACTTCGTCGGAATGTCCTTCTCGTCGAGGAGGAATTTGGTGCGGTTCTTGTCGGCTGGCGGCATGCAGGCCTCCTTCGGGGCGCTCACGATAGCACATGACGGGGTAGAATGGCGCCATGCCGCCGACGCTCCGCCTGCCTCGTGCCGATGGAACGCTCGCGTCGTACACGCTTTCGGGCCGCGCCGCGATCACGCCGCCGACGGGGCCGATCACGAGCCGCATCGGGATGGCGGCCGTCCACGTCGTCGCCGACCCGGTCGCCGCGATCAACCCCACGCTCGACGTCGCACTCGACTGGGACGCGACGCTGCGCTATCGCCACTACGTCTGGTCGCTCGGCCTCGCCGTCGCCGAGGCGATGGACACCTCCCAGCGCGGCATGGGCTTCGACTGGCCGACGGCACGCGAGCTGATCCGCCGCAGCGTCGCCGAGGCGCGCACCGTTCGCGGCGCCGTCCTCGCTTCGGGCGCGGGGACCGATCAGCTCGCGCCGGGCGCGAGCGTGACGCTGGCCGACGTCGAAGCCGCCTACGAGGAGCAGTGCTCGTTCATCGAGGGGGCCGGCGGGCGCATCATCCTCATGGCCTCGCGTGCGCTCGCGGCCTGCGCCCGTGGCCCCGAGGACTACGAGAAGGTGTACGCGCGCATCCTGGCCCAGGTCAGCGAGCCGGTCATCATCCACTGGCTCGGCGACATGTTCGATCCCGCGCTGGCCGGATACTGGGGCTCGCTCGATCTCGACCGCGCGACCGAGACGCTCCTCGGCATCGTGCACGAGTACGCCGCCCGCATCGACGGCGTGAAGATCTCGCTCCTCGACCAGCGCCGCGAGATCGCGATGCGGGCGCGCTTCCCCAAGGGCGTGAGGATGTACACGGGCGACGACTTCGATTACCCGACGACGATCCGGGGTGACGGCCAGCGCGCGAGCGATGCGCTGCTGGGGATCTTCGACGTCATCGCACCGGCGGCCTCGGCCGCGCTCCACGCCCTGGACGCGGGCGACCTCGCGCGCTTCGAGGCCATCCTGGCCCCGACGCTCACGCTGTCCCGCCACGTCTTCGGCGCGCCGACGCGCTTCTACAAGACGGGCGTCGTGTTCGCTGCGTATCTGAACGGCCACCAGGCCCACTTCCGCATGGTGGGCGGGCTCGAGAGCGCACGCTCGGTGGTGCACGTGAGCGAGCAGCTCGTGTTGATGGACCGCGCCGGGCTGTTGCGCGATCCGGATCTGGCCGCCGAGCGGATGCGCCGAGTTCTCGCCCTGGCCGGCGTCGACTAGCTTTCACATCACTCGCGGTCCGGGGTTCTAGAGGCGGATCACGTCCCACGATCAGGTCTCTCAGGAGGTGCCGCATGCCCGCCGACCGCTCGTACGTCGCCCAGAACACCGCCCAGCGTGACCGTCTCAGCGAATTCGTCGAGCGAGCCAGCGACAAAGAGCTCGAGGCCCCGATGCCAGCGGGCTGGACGGTCGCCGCCGTCCTGGCTCACCTGGCGTTCTGGGATCAGCGGATCGTCGTCCTGGTCGATGCGTGGCAGCGTGCCGGAGCCACGCAAGTCCCCAGCACCGTCGCTGACCACGACGTGGACTGGATCAACGACGCCGGCAAACCGATGCTGCTCGCGCTGTCGCCACGGGCGGCCGCTCGGCTGGCCGTCGCCGCCGCCGAGGCAGCCGATGCGCGGGTGGCCGGGCTGAAGGACGAGTTCCTGACCGCGAATGCCGCGGCGGGCGGCCCGATCAACCCGCTGCGCGCCACGCACCGCAAGGAGCACCTCGACGAGATCGAGCGTGGCCTGAAGCGCTAGCGAGCCGGGGTCGGCGGCACGACAGTTGCCACTCCTTCGGATGTTTCTCAAAACGTCCCCGAAGGAGCCAGGCCATGCGGCCACTACGAGTGGTCCTTGCTGTCGCGGTTCTTGTCCTCGTGCTTCCATCCTCCGTGCTCGCCCAGGTGAAGACATTCAACTGTTCCTGGTATACGGAGTGCCAGAGTCGCAGTGGTGCGTCGGCCAACCAGGCGAATGCTGGCCTGGCAACGCTGACGCCGTCGGCGAGCGGTGGCTGGCAGCTCCACTTCAGCGGCCCCGGTGCCGCCACCGGCTCGGCCGACGTGTCGCCCACGGATGCGTCGGGGGCGTCGTCCGTTCAGAACATTTCGATGCCGAATGTCTGCAATTTGCCCAGCGCTGCGCCGACGCCATTTCTTTACATGTCGTCGTTCACCGACCCCGCGGGCTTCTCGTTCGAGAGCATCTTCCAGGGTGGCGGCGAGCGGCTGCTCGCCATCGGCGCCGCGGCCCGGACCACCGTGGTCTCGACGATCACCAGTCCGGCCAACGGCGCGACGGTGACCGGATCCACGACGGTGGCGGCTGCGACCAGCGGTGTGATCGCCGGCGTACCGCTGAGCTATCACCTCCGCGTCGATGGTCGCGAGGTTTCGGCCGGGTCGTCGGCGACGGGTCAGGCGAGCGCCTCCTGGGACAGCCGGACCGTCGGCGACGGCGCTCACACGCTCCGCGTCGCCGTGACCGACGCCTTCGGGAGTCAGCTCGCGCTCGGAGAGATCGCGGTGACGGTCGCCAACGGTGGCGGAACGACCACGCTGCCGCCGACGACCGGCGCGCTCGGCGTTGCGATGACGAGCCCTCACAACGGTGACACCGTGAGCAGAACGTCCTGGGTCGTGATCTGGGTGAACGGCGGCACGACGGGCGCGTCCTACACGTACACGCTGCAGCTCGACGGCCAGACCGTCGCCACGGCGAGCACGACGAGCACCGGGCCGGTGTCGATGGCGTGGAACACCAGGGCGTTTCTCAACGGGACGCACACGCTGAGCGCGACGGTACGCGACAACGCGGGTAAGACCGGGAGCGCGAAGCTCGGAGTCCTGATCAAGAACTGACGGTCAGAGCACCCAGAGGAGCGGCCGGGCGCGCAGGCGCTCGGCCGCCCAGAATCCGCTCTCGGCGAACCAGCCGATCGCGGTGGCGGCGTCGGGGGTCTTGCAGATCGCGAGCGTCTCGCCGTCGGCGAAGAGCCCTCCGAAGGCGATCTGTTGTCGGCCCCGCATCTCGATGAGGACGAACTCCGCCATGTCGGCGTCACTGACGGGTCCCTCGACGATCGTCGCGGCCCGCGAGCCGTCGAGCACGATCTCGGCCGCCTGCCACGGCTCGACGAAGTTGGTGAAGCTCCGTGGCGTGTAGCCGGTCCACGCCCCGGCCATCCAGTACGGGTCCTCCTCGACCGCCGGCTTCAGCTGTTCCGGCCGCTGCAACCGGTAGACGAGGTCGACGCGCGTTCCGTCGGGCGCCGGCCCACCACCGATGACGGCACCGGCCGCGCGGAGCCCGCCCAGGCGTTCGATGTGAGCGCGACGATGAGGCTCGCGCCGGCTGACGTAGTCGTCGGACGTCGCGATGGCGACGTGGAGCACGATCACAGAGGTCCTCCTCGGGGCGCATCATGCCACCCGTGCTAATGTGAGCCAACATGGATCTTTCCGGGCTGTTCGAGCGCTTCCAGGCGCGCCATCCGTTTCCGCTCGACGACTTCCAGGTCGAGGCGTGTCGCGCCATCGCTGCCGGACAGTCCGTGATCGTCTCGGCTCCCACCGGGGCCGGCAAGACGCTCGTTGCCGAGTTCGCCATCCAGGCCGCGCTCGAGACCGGCAAGCGCATCGCCTACACGACGCCGCTCAAGGCGCTCTCCAACCAGAAGTTCGGCGACTTCACCCGCGCGTTCGGCGCCGACGCCGTCGGCATCCTCACCGGCGACGTGAAGGTCAACCCCCACGGCCGCGTCCTCGTCATGACGACGGAGATCCTCCGCAACATGTTCTACGGGGGCGGCCTCGCCGAGCTCGGCTGGGTGGTGCTCGACGAGTGTCACTACATGGGCGACGAAGGTCGGGGGACGGTGTGGGAGGAGATCATCGTCAACGCGCCGGCCAACGTCCGGCTCGTCGCGCTGTCGGCCACCGTCGCCAACGTGAAGGAGATCGCCGACTGGATCTCGATCGTCCATCGGCCGATCGTGCCCATCTACCACCCGCATCGACCGGTGCCGCTGTCCTACGCGGTCGCCGACCTGGCGGGCGAGATCCACGAGTTCGACAAGGTGCGCACGGGTCGCGCGCGTGTCATCGGCGACGAGCGTCACGGCCCCGACCAGCGCGGCCGCTGGTACTCGCGCCGCGTCGTCGATCCCGTGGTCTTGATCGAGGCCATGGAAGGCCGTGGATGGCTGCCCGCCATCTACTTCATCTTCAGCCGCGTCGGTTGCGAGCGCGCGCTGGAGGACGTTCTCACCGAAGGCCGGGCGCTGCTCACATCCGAGCAGCAGCGCGAGGTCGACCGCGCCATCGGCGAGGCGCGCGAGGAGAGCCCGTCGATCGGCGACTCGGTGCTGAACCAGATGGTGTTTCGGGCGCTGCGTCTGGGCTTCGGCCTGCACCACGCCGGCATCCTGCCGAGCCTCAAGCGGCTGATCGAGCGTCTCTTCGAGCGCGGCCTCTGCAAGGTGGTCTTCGCCACCGAGACGATGAGCCTCGGCATCCACATGCCGGCGCGGGCCGTGGTGCTGCAGGGGCTGACCAAGCGGACGGAGCGCGGGTTCCGCTCGTTGACCCACAACGAGCTGACGCAGATGGCGGGCCGGGCGGGCCGGCGGGGCATCGACGCCGAAGGCAAGTGCATCATCGCGCTCGACGCTCGCGACGGCCTCGAGGACGTGATCCGCGTCGTCGACGGATCGCCCGAGCCCATCGAGAGTCAGTTCAAGCTCGGCTACGGCTCGGTCGCCTTGCTCCTGGCCAGTGGAATGGAAGTGGCGGCGCTGCGCCGTCGCATCGAGGCCTCGTTCGGGCAATACCAGAACCTCAAGCGGATCCGCGAGGTCGAGGCCGAGGTGGGCCGGCTGGAGAGCGCGCTGGCCGAGGCGCGGACCTTCGCCGCACCGTGCGGCGACTTCCCCCGCATCGGGCGCTATCGTCGCGCGCGCCAGGAAGTGGAGGCGCGCCGGCGTGCCTCGGGACGCGGCGCCGGCTCGCGGCAGCGTGGCATCGTCGAGGCGGAGCCTGGACGTCTGGCGCTCGTCCGGCGCAAGGGCACGCCGAGTCTCGCCGTGATCCTCGGCATTCACTCGATCCGCGGCCACCGCGTGCTGGTGGACGCGCTGCTGCCGCACGGCGCCGTCGTCCGCCTCAAGGCGGGCGCGCTCAAGCAGATCTTCTGGTCGACGCCGCCGGTCGCGATCCCGCGCGACGGCAGCCGCGATCCACGCCGGCTGCGTCATCTCGCCCACCAGATCGAGGGGCTCGACGTGCGCGAGATGATCGAGCGCGATCGGCGCGAGAGCCCGGAGGCGGCGCTCGGGGCCATCGAGTGCCATCGCTGTCCCTGGGGCTCGACGACTCGCTGTGACCAGGCGTGGCGCGACGTCGAGCGGTTGACCGAGCGTCTCGCCCAGCGCCGCCAGGCCCTCGACGCGCTTCGCAACACGTACTGGCAGGAGTTCCTCCGCGTGGTCGAGGTGCTCGAGCAGTTCGGCGCCGTGCGTGATCGCGTCCTCGAGGCCAAGGGCCGGTTGATCGCCGGCCTGCGTCACGACAACGAGTTGCTGGTGGCGGAGATCGTGGCTCGCGGGCTCCTCAGCGACCTCACGCTCGCCGAGGCGGCCGCCGTCTGCTCGGCGCTCTCCGAGGAGTCGCGCTCCGGTGAGCCCATGATCGCGCGTGGCTTCCTCCGGTCACGTCCGAAGCTGCGCCGGAGGCTCGAGCAGCTCATCCAGGTCGCCGAGGCGGTCGGCGAGGCGCAACGTCAGCGCCATCTGCCGATGCCCATCGCCGTGCACCCCGGCTTCATGCCGTCGGTGTTCCGCTGGGCCTCGGGGGACGACGACTGGGCCGGGATCGTCCAGGAATCGTTCGGCGGCCACGAAGGCGACCTCATCCGCGCCATGCGCCGGCTCATCGACGTGCTGCGTCAGCTCGGCGAGAGCGCGGAGGTTCCGGGGCCGACGGCGCGGCTGCTCCTCGAGGCGACCCGCGTGATCGACCGCGGCATCGTCCTCGAATCCGCCCTCATCTGAGGTATCCGGTCGGCGCGACCGACCTGCTATGCTGGGCGCGTGAAGCGACGCCTCGCGGTCGTCGTGTGCGTCCTCGCCGTGGTGGCCGGATGCAAATCAGCGCCGACCGAGCAGCGCACGACCCACGGCCCGTCGGCCGAAGAGCTGTTCTTCCTGCAGAGCTACGTCACGAACAAGCGCGAGCCCAACTTCGACGAGCGGCGCCACTGGGAGGGCCAGCTCGACTGGCGCATCTCCCAGTACCTGAACCAGCACCCGGAGGACGCCAACTCGCTGGAGGTCTCGACGTTCAAGTTCTACCGGCGAGCGGCCGTCGGCCAGAGCAAGGAGCAAGTCATGATCTTGCTCGGCGCCCCGCTGGTCGCGACCACCGACGGGGGCGAGATCGAAAAGCTGGCGCACCGCTACGCGCCCGTCATCAAGGGCAACGCCACCGAGGCCTGGGCGTATCCGGTGGGCTGGACGATCTTCTTTGCGGGCTCGCGCGTCATCGACATCACCCAGTACCTCGAGAAGTAACGCCGCGACGGAGAGGAGCCATCATGGCCGTGCTGGAAGAAAAAGTCATCGCGAGCTGGAAGTACAAGAAGGGTGCCCTCGATCCGAAGACCGCGTTTCTCTGCTATCTGGCCGCCAACCTCGCCGCCGGCAACACCCACTGAGCGAAGCGCGACCTGGCGGGCGCCAGGGCGAGCGGCGCGAGCGAGGACGAAGTGCGCGAGGCCATCAGCTTCGCGATCCGGGCCAACGCGGCCAAGGCGCACGCCGACATCTTGAAGGTCTACACCGACAGCGTGAGCTAGTCAGCGCGGCGTGGGAGCCCATCTCCGGCGCTCGAACCCAGCGTCGCCACGAGCTCGCACGACCGCAGGTGGTCTCGAATCGACTCGGTGAGGTCGGCGCGACATCGAGGGCACAGGTCGGCCTTGCCCTGGAACCAGTCGACCCCCAGGCGTTGAATCCGGTAGGACTGCGCGCAGGCACGGCAGAACGCGACGTTGTGGGCGTGACAACAGCGGATCATGATCGCCCGCTCGTTGGAAGACAACATCCCCGAACCCCTTGCTCACGTCCAGGCTGAAGCAGCCCGACGCATCGGAGGGACGCGGCCTCGCTCGTCTCTCCTCGATACGAGGAGAGACGACTCATCACCGCGACCGGCTCACGACGCTGGAGGTGCTCGGGCCGTCTCCGGGGAGGGATCGGTGAGATCGGCCGCCGCGTCGTCTCCGGGAGAGCAGACGGCAACGACCGCATCGACACTGCCGTGGCTGCTGAGCGGCGCGCTCTCGATGACACTCTGGAGACTGATGGCGGCCAGCAGGTCGCTGTCGAAGTCCGCGTCGTAGAGGCCGTCCATCCAGACCTCATACGTGCTGGCGCCCGCCAGGGGCGTGAGAACGAGGAAGACGATGAGCAGGCCGGCCAGTCCGGCAGCCGCGGGCATGTCCAGGATGCTACGCGGACATCGCCGTGACGACAAGGCGTATTATCGGGCGAAAGGAGGCCTCGAATGGCGGACGTCAACCTCACCGCTGCCTTCTCCACCGTTCCGGCCGGTGAGCAAGTGGAGATCAAGCGCACGCTCGTCGAGACCATCGAGCAGCTCGCCCGTGACGACGGCGGCTTCACACGGGCGAAGATCGTCTTCACCGAATCGGACGAGCGCTGTGGCCTGACCGCCGAGCTCGACGGCGTCAAGAAGGAAGGCGTGCCGCTCCAGCTCGATCTCGACCAGCTCGAGGACGCCAAGACGTCGGCGGGCGCGCGCGCCCAGCTCAAGGAGGCGCTGCGCCTCTACTTCCGCCGCGTCCAGGGCAAGTGACCGCCGACGACGGCCTGCTCCTCTTCTCCTGGCGCGGATGCCTGTTCCGTGTCGGCGAGCGAGTCCAGCCGCCCAAGGCGGGATCGCTCTTCTTCTGCCGGCACCTGCCGGTGCGCGCGAGCGAGCGCGTCCTCGAGATCGGAAGCGGCCTCGGCCTCGCGTCGGTGCTGGCGGCGCGAGCCGGCGCCCACGTCGTCGCGACCGACATCGTGCCCGAAGCGGTCGAGGCCATTCGCGGCAACGCGACGCTGAACGGCGTGAGCGTGGACGCCAGACTCGGCGATTGTTACGCGCCGGTCCGCGGCGAGCGGTTCGACCTGATCTGCTCGAACCCGCCCCAGATGCCGACGCCGTCCGGCCGCGAGCGCAGCGACGCCGTCGCGGCGGCCGACAACGGTGGCGTCGACGGCTGGCGGATCCTGGACCGCGTCATCGACGGCGCGCCCGAGCACCTCGCGCCGGGTGGGCGTCTCGTCTTTTCGATCTTCGCGTTCCTCGGCCGCAAGCGCGCGTTCGCACGGCTGGAGGCTCACGCGCTCACGCCGACGGTGCTCGCCACCGAGGTCCAGGCGTTCCCGCGCATCGGGTACGAGCGGCTCGAGCACATCCGCAGCCTCGACGTCGAGGGGGCGTTGGCCCCGGGCGTGCCGGCGACGGTCGAGCGCCTCATCGTGCAGGGGACTTGTGCGTGACGCGCCGTCTGATCGTCAACGCCGATGATTTCGGCCTCACGCCCGGCGTGAGCGCGGGCATCCTGGACGCGCATCGTCACGGCATCGTGACGAGCACGACCGTGCTGGTCACGGCCGACATCGACCGCGAACAGCTCGCCCGCGCGCGCGACTCCGGGATCGGGATGGGGATTCACGTCAACCTCACGCTGGGCAAGCCGCTCACCCCGGCCCGCTCGCTCGTCGACGGCAACGGACGCTTCATCCGCGACGCCCGCCGCGTGGCCGCCCAGGCCGATTCGAAGGACGTCGAGGCCGAGGTGACCGCCCAGGTCGAGCGCTTCGAGCAGCTCGTCGGCCGCCCACCGACCCATCTGGACAGTCACCATCACGTCGGGATGTATGCGCCGGTGGCCGAGATCGTGCTGAGCGCGGCGCGGCGTGCGGGCGCGGCCGTCCGCAGCCAGGATGCTCAGGTGCGCGCGCGGGTGCGGACGCTCGGCCTCGTGACGCCGGATCATTTCTTCGGAGGCTCGGGGCCGGACGCGTACTGGAGCGTGGCCACGACGCTTCGCCACCTGCGCTCGCTTCCAGCCGGCGTGAGTGAGTTCATGACGCACCCCGGCCGTTACGACGACGCGCTCGGCTACAGCCGGTACGGCCGGCAACGCGAGACCGAGCTGGTCGGCCTCGGAACGGCGACGGCGCGGTCCGCCGCCGCGGCGCTCGGGATCTCGCTCTGCCACTTCGGCGACCTGTAGCATGGTGGCCGCCACGCCATGGCTCACCGTCGTCTTCGCCGTCGCGTTCGCGGCCTGGGCGCTCTACGTCTCTCTCGTGGAGCATCCGGCCCGCCTGAGCATCGATCCGGCGGCGGCGGTGGCTCAGTTCCGAGCGAGCTATCGCCTGGCGGCTCTGTATCAGGCGTCGTTTGCTGCGCTCGGCCTGATCGCCGGGATCATCGCGTCGGCGACGAGCGGCGACGCAGTGTGGGCCATCGGAGGCCTCGTCGTCGGCACGGCCATCCCGTTCACGCTCATCGTCATCAGGCCGACCAATCGCCGGCTGCTCGATACGGATCACGTCGGCGAGAACGCCCGACATCTGCTCGTGCGCTGGGGCCGCCTGCACTGGGTGCGCAGCGTGCTCGGCGTTCTGGCGGTCGCCGTGCTCGCCCTCCGGATCAGGCTCGACTGAGATGGAGGTGATCCTCGGCGTCGACGTCGGCGGGACGACGATGGCGGCTGGCGTCGTCACCCCCTCCGGCGAAGTGCTCGTGGACCAACAACGCCCCACCCATCACGCCGGGCGTGGCCGCGCGGTCCAGACGCTGATGGAGCTGATCTCCGTCGTGAGCTCCGAGGCGGCGAGTCGCGGACTCCACATCACGGGAATCGGCGCCGGCGTGCCCGGGCTGGTCGACGGCGCGACGGGCTGCATCGGCGACGAGGCGCTGAACGTCCCGGAGCTGGGCGGGCTGCCGCTGGCGACGATGCTCCGTGAGCGCTTCGGGCTTCCGGCTTTCGTCGACAACGACGTCAACGCGCTCGCGCTCGGCGAGCTCTTCTTCGGTGCCGGCCGTGGTGTCGGCTCGCTCGTGGTGCTGGCGCCGGGCACCGGATTCGGCGCCGGCGTGGTGCTCGACGGCCGCCTCGTTCGCGGTGCGCTCGGCCTCGGCGGCGAGCTCGGCCACGCGCCGGTGAAGTTCGACGGCCGCCCGTGCTGGTGTGGCGGCCGCGGCTGCCTGGCCGTGTACGCGAGCGGGCGCGGAATCGCCGAGGCGGCGCGCGAGCGCGCGGCCGCGGAGCCGTCGACGCTGTCGAGGCTGGTCGACGGCGGCCCCGCGGCCATCACAGCGCCACTCGTGTTCACCGCCGCCGAGGCCGGCGACGCCGTCGCCGCGTCGGTGGTGGACGAGGCATGCCGCGCGCTGGGCGCCATGATCGCCGTGATCGTCAACGGGCTGAATCCCGAGCTCGTCGTGATCACCGGCGGAGTGGCCGGCGCCTACGCGGCGCTGGAGAAGAAGGTCCTGGACGCGGCCGCCGCCCACGCGTTCCGCCGATCGCTCGATGCCACGCGCGTGCGCATCGTGCCGGGGGACAAGGCGCTGAGCATGCGCGGGGCCGCGGCCCTGGTCGTGTACGAAGCGAGACGCGGCGCGAGGCGCGACATCCTCGAAGGAGGCACGCGATGAAGGCGGTGACGTTCCAGGGCGTGGGCGATGTGAAGGTCGAGGACGTGGCCGATCCGAAGGGGGCGGACTCGTCGAGAGGGGCGCCGTCATGGGCCACGAGTTCATGGGGATCGTCGAGGAGCTCGGATCCGCGGTGAAGGCCGTGCGTCGCCGGAGGCTGCCCACGCAGTGCACGACGACCGGCCGCGCCGTGTTCGGAGGCCGCTTCGGGACGGTGTTCCCGGGTGGCCAGGCCGAGCGCATCCGCGTGCCGTTCGCCGACTACCTGTGCGAGCGGGTCCCGCCGACGATGACGGACGACGACGCGCTCTTCCTCGGCGACATCCTCTCGACCGCGTACTGCTGCGCCGAGAACGGTGGGATCCGTCCGGGCGACGTGGTGGCCGTGTTCGGCGCCGGCCCGGTGGGACTGCTCGCCATGCAGTCGGCCCAGCTCTTCGGCCCTGCCCGCGTGTTCGCGGTGGACCGCGTGGACTATCGTCTGGCGCTCGCCGCCGAGCTCGGGGCCGAGCCGGTCAACGTGGACACATCCGATCCGGCCGAGCAGGTCCGCGCGCTCACCGATGGGCGCGGCCCCGACGTGGTCCTCGAGTGCGTCGGCCACGAGACGCCGTTCACCCAGGCCATCCAGGCCGTCCGCGCAGGCGGCGCGGTCTCGTCGGTCGGCGTGTACGTCGAGACCACGATGGGATTCCAGGCCCGCGAGGCGATCACCCACACGATGCCCCTCAAAGACACGCCCCACGGCTACGCGATCTTCGATCGGAAGGAGGACCGCGCGATCAAAGTCATGCTCAAGCCGTGACGTCGCGCGGACGCCGCCCGAGCTCCGTGGTGCGATGGCTGCACGTGCTGGGGCCGGGGCTGATCACCGGCGCCTCCGACGACGATCCCAGCGGCATCACGACCTATTCGGTGGCGGGGGCATCGCTCGGTTATGCGACGCTGTGGACGGCGCTCGCCACGTTCCCGCTCATGGCCGCCGTTCAGCTCACCTGCGCGCGTATCGGCCTGGTCACGGGGCAAGGCCTGGTCGGGTGCGTCCGTCGCCACTACCCGCGGAGCTTCCTCTACGTCGCCTGCCTCCTCTTGCTCGTCGCCAACGTGTTCAACATCGCGGCCGACCTCGGCGGGATGGCCGACGTGGTGACCATGCTCACGGGACTGCCGGCCATGATCTTCGTGCCCGTCGTCGGCGCGGCCATCGTGACCATGACGATCTGGGCGTCGTACGCGACCGTGGCGGCGTATCTCAAGTGGTTGACCGTCGTGCTGTTCGCGTACATCGTCGCCGGGTTTCTCGCGAAACCGGACTGGGGCGCCGCGCTGCGGGGAACGATCGTGCCCCAGATCAGCCTCGATCGCGCGTTTGTCACCACCCTCGTCGGCATCCTGGGAACGACGATCTCGCCGTATCTGTTCTTCTGGCAGACGTCGCTCGAGGTCGAGGAGGAGCGCGCGCGCGGCCGAGGCTCGATCGCGGCCCGACGGGGCGCGACACCGGATGAGCTTCGCGATGCCCGCCTCGACGTGACCACGGGGATGCTGCTGTCGAACGCGGTCATGTACTTCATCATGCTGACGACGGCGTCCACGCTGCACCGCGCGGGTCAGCGCCAGATCGAGTCGAGTCGGCAGGCCGCCGAGGCGCTGCGGCCGTTGGCGGGCGACGCCGCGTACCTCCTGTTCGCGCTCGGCATCATCGGGACCGGCCTGCTCGCGATTCCGGTGCTGGCCGGCTCGGCGTCCTACGCGATCGCGGAGCTGTTCGGCTGGCGAGCCGGCCTGGACTTCAAGCTCCGTCAGGCCCGTCGGTTCTACGCGGTCCTGGCCGCGGCCGTGGCGGCCGGCATGGCGCTCGACGCCCTCGGGATCAACGCCATTCGTCTGCTCTTCCTGTCGGCGGTGCTCAACGGCGTGCTGGCCCCGCCGCTGCTCGTCCTCGTCATGCTCGTGGCCAACAATCGCGCGATCATGGGCCCGCGCGTGAACGGCCCCTGGCTCAACGTCCTCGGGTGGCTGACCACGGCGATGATGACGGCGGCGGTGGCGATCCTCGTAGCGACCAGCCTCGGCGGCTGAGCCGGGCGGAGCCGATCAGGCCGGCGGCCGGAGGTCGAACTTCTCCAGCCGATAGCGAAGCGTCTCGCGCGAGATGCCCAGGAGCTCGGCGGCGCGCGCGCGATTCCAGCTCGACGCGCGCAGGGCCTCCTGGATCAGCGCCCGCTCGACGTTCTCCAGCACGATCGGCCCGGCCGCGAAGTCGACCTGCACGCTGCCGTCGGAGGCAACGAGGATCGGCTCCGGGCGACGCTCGCGGTTCAGGCCCAGGTGTTCCACGCTGACGACGAGGCCGGCGTGGAGCAGCGCGGCCCGCTCGATCACGTGGGCCAGCTCGCGCACGTTGCCGGGCCACGAGTAGGCGAGCAGCGCCTCCTCCGCCTCGGGCGAGAGCACTTTCGGCGGGAAGCCGTACTGCTGGCGGTAATGGTCGAGGAAGTGGCGGGCCAGCAGCATGATGTCGTCGCTGCGCGACCGGAGCGGCGGGACGACGAGCGTGATGGCGTTGATGCGGTAGTACAGGTCGTCCCGGAACTCGCCGTCGCCGATCGCCCGTTCGAGATCGCGATTGGTCGCCGTCACGATCCGCACGTTGACCGTCTTGGTGCGCAGGCCACCCAGGCGGCGGATGGCCTTCTGCTCGATGACCTTGAGGAGCTTGATCTGCAGCGCCAGCTCGACGTGGCCGATCTCGTCGAGGAACAGCGTGCCGCCGTCGGCCGCCTCGAACAGGCCGGCCTTCGCCGTCTTCGCGTCCGTATAGGCGCCGCGCTCGTAGCCGAAGAGCTCGGCCTCGAGGAGCGTCGTGGGAATCGCGGCGCAGTTGATCTCGATGAACGGCCCGGCGCTCCGCTGGCTCTGGTAGTGGATGGCGCGGGCGACCATTTCCTTGCCCACGCCCGTCTCCCCGCGGATCAACACCGTGGGTGCCGCCCCGCGGTCGGTGCCCTCCAGCGCGGCCACTCGCTCGATCTGCTCCTTGAGGATCTTGATCGGCGTGGACTCGCCGACGATGTCGGAGATGCCGCCGCTGCGGCGATCGCGGGCCTTGAGGTAGGTCAGCTCCTGCCGCATACGCTGGTGCGTGCGCGCCTTGTCGACGATGAACCGCAGCTCGTCGAGATCCACCGGCTTCATCACGTAGTCGAAGGCGCCGAGCTTCATCGCGTCGACGGCCGAGGCCACCGAGGCGTGGGCGGTCACCATGAGCACCTCGATCGTCGGCAGCATCTCGCGGAGCCGGCGAAGGACCTCGATGCCGTTCATCCCGGGCAAGCGCACGTCGACGATGGCGACGTCGGGGCTCGTGGCCTCCGCGCGCTGGAGCCCGTCCTCGCCGGAGAAGGCCACCACGGTGCTGAACCCGTGGTGCTCCAGGTAGGCGGCGATCGAGTCGGCGAGGATCCGCTCGTCGTCGATGACCAGCACGTGCCCGAGGAGGATCATGCCGGCCGGCTCGTCTCGAACGTCACGTGGAAGACGGCGCCGCCGCCCGGCGCGTTCCCGGCCTTCACCGATCCGTCGTTGGCCTCGATGAACTTCTTCGCGAGCGCCAGTCCGAGCCCGGTGCCCTTGGGCTTCGTGGTGAAGAACGGCTCGAAGATCTTTCGCAGGGTGTCGGGCGGGATCCCGGGCCCGGTATCGCTGACCTCGAGGAACACCTTGTCGCTCCCGTGCGAGCCGTTCGACTCGTAGTCGGTGACGATGGTGATGGCGCCACCGGCCGGCAACACAGCATCGCGCGCATTTTCGAGAATATTGAGGATGGCTTGCTGAAGCAACATCGCGTCACCAGTGATGGGCGGCAGGCCCGGCGTCAGGTGCTCGATGAGCTTGACGTCGCCACTGCTGAGCCGGCCCGCCATCATCTGGAGCACTCCGCTCACGATGGAGTTCAGGTCGAGCCGCTGCTGCCGCTGCTTGGTCGGTTCCACGAACTGGAAGAGCTCCTTGACCCGTGCCTCCAGGCGGTCCACTTCCTGGATGACATTGGCGAGGTTGTGGGCGGCCGACGACCGGTTCTCGATCGGCACGTGCAGGAGCGCCACCTGGATGGCGGCACGGATGTTCGCCAGCGGGTTACGGATCCCGTGGGCGACCGCGGTCACGACTTCTCCGATCGCGGCCAGGCGCTCCGTCGCGATGAGCTGGGTCTGCATGCCGCGCAACTCTTCGTTGGCGACGGCGAGCTGGTGGCTACGGTACTCGAGCGCTTCCTGCTGCTGCTCGATGCGGACGGCCGAGCGCCTGACGATGTAGACGAGCGCGATGTAGAGCAGGGAGGCGCCCAGGAGTGCGGTGGCGGCCACGATGATCTTGATGCTGCGCACGCGCGCGAACACCTGGTCGGGCGACTTGTAGGCCTCGACCACGCCGACCACGCGCGAGTCCTGGAACACGATCGGCACGTAGACTTCCACCAGCGCAAGGTTGTGCTCGTAGACGTTCTCGCCCTTGCGCTCGCCGATCTCGCCTTTCACCATGATCCGCCCGGCCAGGGCTCCCCGGAGCTGCGGATTGTCGGGGAAGCTCTGGCCGACGAGGCGCGGCTCGTCCGACCAGATCACGGTCCCCGCGACGTCGTAGATCTTCAGGCGAATCAGCTCGGGCATGAGGATGACGTCCTCGTAGAACGTCGCGAAGCGGGCCTGGGCCTCCGGCGTGTTCGGGGCCCGGAAATACGCGGGCGAGAGATTCGAGTGCGCTTCCTTCGTGATGAACGCGGCGGTCAACGTCCATTCGCGCTCGAGCAAGTCTTGACGGAAGTGATACGAGATCACGACCACGAGCGCGGCCGTGGTGGCGGCGGTGACGAAGAAGCTGAGCAGGGCGAACTGCGTCACCGGCCCGCGCGAGATTCGAAGGAGCTTTTTCATCGACGACCAGTTCACGATTCGATGATTTCAGATGGAGCGCATACTCGCAAGTGTCGGAGAATGTTACACGATTCGTCGGGTGGGGGTTTTCACCAAGGGGCAGATGCCCCCGCGGGGATTTGCCGCCGACCACGTGCATATACCGCCCGTCCGGGTGCCGGACGGGCGGTGAGCAAATTGATCAGCGTTGACGCGACGCCGCGCCAAGAGCGATATACGCCGCCGCGTCTGGCGCTGGCCTTGCAGAACGAGTGTGGCGCTCGAGAGAGGTCATAGCGCGCGCTCACGAGCGACTACAACGACACGACGAGAGGAGAGAACACGATGATCGCTGGGTTCCCGAAGGTGGTGCCGAGCAAGAGCAACGATGCCGGTCGCCGGAGCGGAAAGTCGAAGCACGGTACGCGGCGCGGTCGGTAGTCAGACCAAACGGGCGCGACACGCGAGCCACGCGCGTGTCGCGCCCATCGATTCCCATGCGACCCCTCACGGCAACCCGCACCCTCCTCGCTCTCGAACGGCGTTTCCGCCGGCACCGCCGGGCGGTCATTCCGGCGGTGGTGCTCGTCGGCGTCCTCGCCGTCCTCGCCCCCCTGTCGAGCGCGGGGCTCCTCTGGCTCCTGAAGGTCATGATCGATTCGGTCTTCGTGGCGCGGCGCCTGGATGCCATGCCGATCCTGATCGCCGGCTACTTCGGGCTGGCCAGCCTCAAGTTCGGTGCCGACTATCTCCGTCGGTGTATGGATGTCGCCGTGGCGGAGCGGATCAACCAGGACGTGCGGGCCGAGGTCTATCGTCATGTGATGACGCTGTCCGAGCCGTCGGTGATCGGGCGCGGCATCGGCGATCTACTGGCGCACCTGTCGGGCGATGTCGAGCGCGTGGAATACCTCATCTTCGCCGGCCCGATCATGCTGATCAGTGACGTCGCGGCGGCGACGTTCTTCACCGTCGTCCTCTTCATGATGAACTGGCAGCTCGCGCTCGTGGCCTTCACGGCGGCGCCCTTCCTGGCCTGGGTGGTGGTGCGGCGCGCGCCGCGCGTGAAGCGAACGGCGCGAGTCGCCCGGCGTCAGGCGGCGTCGTGGCTGGCGCTGGCCGAAGAGACGCTCGGCGCGTTGCCCATGCTGCACGCGTTCCGGGCCCACGACCATGAGACGGCGCGGTTCAACGCGCGGATGGACGTCTCGCGGCGGGCCGAGATCCGGAACGTCGCCGTGCAGGCGCAACTGACGCTGCTCGTCGAGATGATCGCCGTCGTGGGTGGCCTGGTCGTCCTCGTCGTGGCCGCGCATCACGTCAGCTCCGGCGTCATGACCCTGGGGGCCGTCGTCGCCTTCCTCGGGTCGCTGGGCTCGCTCTACGATCCAGCTCGTGAGCTCGGCCAGATCGCCAGCCGGTTCCAACGCGCGGCGGCCGGAGTCCATCGCGTGGCCGACTTGCTCGACACGCGCGGCACCGTGACCGAGCGGATCGACGCCGTGACGCTGCCCCGGTCCACTGGACGCATCGAGTTCCGCGACGTCCACTTCGCGTACCCGCGTGGCGCCGACGTCCTGAACGGTGTCTCGTTCACGGTCGAGCCCGGCGAGATCGTCGCCATCGTCGGCGCGAGCGGGAGCGGCAAGTCCACGCTGGTCCGGCTGCTCCTGCGCTTTCACGACGTCGGCGCCGGCGCCGTGCTGGTCGATGGCCACGACGTGCGCGACCTGACGCTTGCCTCGCTGCGGGCGAACATGGCGGTGGCGTTCCAGGACCCGTACGTCGTGCGGGGCTCGATCATGGACAACGTGCGCTATGGCCGGCCCGGCGCCTCCGACGCCGACGTCGCTCGCGCGATCCAGACGGCCCGAGCCGAGACGTTTGTCCACGCCCGCCGCCGGCAATCGGCGGCGTGGGTCGGCCCACGCGGTGAACGCCTGTCGGGCGGTCAGCGCCAGCGCCTGGCTCTGGCTCGCATGTTCCTGCGCGACGCGCCGATTCTGGTGATGGACGAGGCGACCGCGGCGGTGGACAGCGAGACGGAGGAGCTGATTCACGCGTCCATCCAGCGTTTCGCGAGGCGTCGCACGATCCTCGTCATCGGTCATCGCCTGGCCACGGTTCGCCAGGCCGATCGCATCGTCGTGCTGGAAGGCGGCCGCATCACCGAGATCGGTGCACCTGCGTCCCTGCTCCAACACGGCAACCGGTGCTACGACCTGTTTGCCGGCCAGCTCGGCAGGGCGGTGTAGGGTGAGTCGTCGGCGATCTGATCGTCACTTGAGCGTCATCAGTCGGGTCGGACGGGGTGGTGGCGGTGTCGTGTTCATCGTGTGGAACCACCACACGTGGTGCCCCATGGCCTGCAAGATCATCGGTTCCCAACGCCGGGCGCGTCGCGAGGCCAGCGTGCTGAGCGCGCTCGATCATCCGAACATCGTCCGGTTCTTCGGCGAGGCGCGGCCCGCGCACCTGTTGATGGAATACCTCGACGGGCCCACGCTGCGTCGGTTGATCCGGACCAGCCGCCAGCGGCGGCTGAGCGTCGCGAACGCGTTGCGCGTGGCGATCCACGTGGGTGCGGCGCTCACGCACGTCCACGAGCGTGGCTTCGTCCATCTCGACGTCAAGCCGTCGAACGTCATCGTGGTCGGCGGGCGCCCCGTGCTGGTCGACTTCAGCACGGCCCGACCGCGCACGAACCGTCCAGTCGGCTATGCCGCGGGCACCGATCTCTACATGGCCCCGGAGCAGTGTCGGGGCGGCCGGGTGACGCCGGCCAGCGATGTGTACGGTCTCGGCGCGACGCTCTACGAGTCGCTCACCGGACGCTCGCCGTTTCCCGAGGGCACGCGACGGAAGCCCTTTCCCCAGCTGGCCCTCTCACCACTGCCGCTTCGTTCTTTCGCTCCGGCCGTGCCGGTGGCCCTCGAGAAGCTGGTGCTGGCCTGTCTGGCCCCGAACCCGGCGGCACGCCCCTCGATGGCGGAGCTCCTCCCGAAGCTCCACGAGTTCATTCGCACCGGGCCCCGCATGTGGCCGGAGACCGTCGAGCGGGCCCGCGGGCGTTCGCGGCCGGTCGGTCGAACCGCAACTCGCGGAATGCGACGGGCCGCCTGAGGACGTCCTCGCCGCTCTGACGGCTCTACGACGGCCGTGGTTCGCGCACCAGCTCGTCGAGAATTTTCGGAAGGCGGTTCAGCGCGGAAACCCCGTGGATCTGTGCCACCATCTCGCCCTTGCGGTCCACCACGACGGTGTACGGCGTGCCCCTGAAGCCGAAGCGATTGCCGATGATGAGCTTGGGATCGAGGGCGACGGGATAGGTCACCCGATGGCTGCGAATGAAGCGTCGCGTGTCGGCCACCGTGTCCTGCACGTGGAAGGCGATGAACTCGACGCCGCGGCTGTGATAGCGATCGACGAGTCGGCTGAAGGCCGTGGCTTCCCGCCCGCACGGTTTGCAGTAGGACGCCTGGAAGCGCACGACCAGGACGGACTTGCCGATGAGATCGCGGGAGTCCAGCGTGGCGTTCGAGTCGAAGATCTTCACGCTGAAGCCGGGCGCGGCCGGTGCGGCGCCGAGGTGATTCGGGACCAGCGCGAGCGCGAAGCACGCGAGGAGGAGGACGGCCACCCGCACGGCCGCTATGATACCCCCGGGCGTCGGGCGAACCGTGCCATTCGAGCCCGCCCACGTGTCGTCCTGACAGCTCGCGGATCGCGCTCGACCCGCAAGTACCCGGGAAATGGTCCTCACCATCTTGGCCCCCGTGTCGCAATCATCGTCCGTGGCTCGTATCTGAATAGAGGAGGATCTCTGACGATGATGGGACGATGGGGCGCTCGGTGGACGGCGATCGGGTTGCTCGGCGCGGTCGGAATCCTCGCGTTCGAATCCGACGCCTTCGGCGGGACATTTAAATGGGTCGACCGTGACGGCAACGTCCGCTATACGGATCGGCCTCCCCAGCCGGACGAGGTGGCTCCGCCGTCGGCGAGCGTGCCGACATCCGCCGGGCCCGCCGCGCCGTCGCCCGCGATGTTGGAATTCATGCAGCTCTCCGGCTTGCACCAGCAACTCGAGTGGATGGCCGTCAACACGCGCTCTCAGCTCCAGGCGCAACTGGGTGCGCTCGAGGCCGAGGAGCGCGCCAGCGTGGATCGGGTGGCGGCCGTCGCCTTCAGCGCCGATCGTCTCCAGAGCCTCGTGCGCGAGAGTCTGAGCGCGCGGGTGGACGACGCGACGATCACGCAGGCCGCCGGCTGGTTCCGGACGACGACCGGGCGCAAGATCACCGCCGCCGAGATCGCCGCGGCCATGCCCCAGGCCCAGGAAGACATCGCCAAGTTCGCGCGAGCGCGCCGGACCAATCCCATCGAGCCCAAGCGCCTCGAACGGCTGCAACGCCTCGAGGAAGCCGCGGGCACCAGTGAGTTTTCGTTCGACCTGCTCGTGGCGGTCGCCGAAGGCATGCGGCGAGGCGCCGAGCCCTACCTGCCGGTGGAGCGTCGTCGGGCGTTGGGCAGCGGCGACAAGCACATCGCGAGCGCCAGGCCGAAGGCCGTCGAGGAGCTCCGGGCGACCACGCTGGTCGGGTTGGAGTTCGCGTATCGCGACATCAGCGACGCCGACCTCGACGCCTACCTGGCCTTCCTGAGCTCCCCGGGTGGCCGCGCGCTCACGGCCGACGTGCACCAGGCCCTGCTGCACGCGGTCCGCACCAGCACCGAGGATGCGATCGTGGCGATCGCGCAGGTCATCCCGCCCCATCGCTGGGGCGAGAACCGGCAGCGTGAGGCTCCCGCGCCCAAGCCCTCGCGCTTGTAGTCGCCGCATCGCCCCGAGGTTCCGGCGCCGGCTATAATTGCGGGCGTGACCGACCTCGAGCGCGAGCTTCGCAAGGTCATCAGGGGCGACGTGCGCTTCGACGTCGCCTCGCGCCTGCTCTACTCCACCGACGCGTCGATGTATCAGATGGAGCCGGTGGGCATCGTCATGCCGCGCGATGCCGCGGACGTGCAGGCCGCGCTCGAGCTGGCGCGGACGAACCGGGTCGCCTTCCTCTCGCGCGGCGGCGGCACGTCGCTGACCGGCCAGACCGTCAACCACGCGCTCGTCCTCGACTTCTCCCGGCACATGAACCAGGTCCTCGAGGTCAACCGGGAAGAGAAGTGGGCGCGCGTGCAGCCCGGTGCCGTGCAAGACGAGCTGAACCATCACGTCCGCCCCCTCGGCCTGCTCTTCGGCCCTGACACGTCGACCTCCAACCGCGCCACGATCGGCGGCATGCTCGGCAACAACTCGGGCGGATCGCACTCGATCGCCTACGGCCTCACCGTCGATCACGTGCTCGAGGTGACGGCGCTGCTCGCCGACGGCACCCGGGTGGTGTTCGGCGAGCTCACCCCGGGCGAGTTCGAGGCGGCCACGCGGCGTCCCGGGCTCGAGGGCCAGATCTATCGTGAGGTCGCCCGCATCCGCGAGACCTACCGCGACGAGATCCGCCGGCGCTACCCGTCGCAGTGGCGACGCGTGGCCGGCTACAACCTCAACGAGCTGCTCGGCGTGTCGGTCCGTCCGCACTCGCTGGCCGGCGGCGGTGGGGAGGTATCGGAGGGCGGCGGAGCCCCCTCTGATTCAAGAGTCCGCGCGCGGCCGTTCAGCATGGCCCGGCTCATTACCGGCTCGGAGGGCACGTTCGTCACGATCCTCGAGGCGAAGGTGCGCCTGGTCGATCGTCCGAAGCGGACGGCCCTCGACGTCATCCACTATCGCGACATCCAGGAGGCGCTCGAGTCCTCCCAGTCGATCCTCGAGACCGGGCCCTACGCCGTCGAGCTGACCGACAAGCTCATCCTCGACCTCGCCCGGGGCAACATCGAGCAGTCGAAGCGGATGGGCTTCGTGCAGGGTGATCCCGCGGCCATCCTCATCGTGGAGTACGCCGGTGATGACGAGGCCGAGGTGAGGGCCAAGGTGGAGGCCCTGGAAGCGCGCCGCCAGCGCGAACGCTTCGGCTACGCGGCCCATCTCGCCTTCGACACCGCCGAGCAGCAGTCGATCTGGAAGCTCCGCAAGGCCGGGCTCGGACTGCTCTTCGGGATCCACGGCGATGCCAAGCCGCTGGCCTTCGTGGAGGACACGGCGGTCGATCCGCGGCACCTGCCCAAGTTCGTGGCCCGGTTCCGTGAGATCTTCGCCCGCCACGACGTGGACGGCGCGTATTACGGGCACTGCTCGGTGGGCTGCCTGCACATCCGTCCGGCCATCAACATCAAGACGGCGCGCGGCATCGAGCAGGTCAAGGCGATCGCCGACGAGATCACCGACCTGGTCGTGGAGTTCAACGGGACGATCTCGAGCGAGCACGGCGACGGCCGCGCGCGCAGCCCGTTCCTCGAGCGTATGTACGGCCCGACGCTGATGCAGGCCTTCCGCGAGCTCAAGCGCGCGTTCGATCCCGACAACCGGATGAACCCGGGCAACATCGTGCAGAGCCCTCCGGTCACCGAGCACCTGCGCTACGGCGCCACCTACAAGACGTGGGAGCCCCAGACGCTCCTCGACTTTTCGAAGCAGGGAGGGTTCGCCGCCGCCGTCGAGATGTGTAACGGGGTCGGCGAATGCCGCAAGAAGCTCGAGGGCACGATGTGCCCGTCGTACATGGCGACGAAGGACGAGGAACACTCCACGCGCGGCCGCGCCAACGCGCTGCGCGCGGTGCTCTCGGGGAAGCTGGCCCCGAGCGAGTTCACCGGTCAGCGACTGCACGAGGTCATGGATCTCTGCCTGGAGTGCAAGGGCTGCAAGGCGGAGTGCCCGGCCAACGTCGACATGGCCAAGCTGAAATACGAGTTCCTCCATCACTACTACAAGGCCAACGGCCTTCCCCTCCGGAACCGTCTCTTCGGCCGCATCGCTCAGGTCAACGCGATCGGGGCGCGCATGCCGGCGCTCGTCAACTGGCTGTCGAGCCTGCCGGTCAATCGCTGGGCTCTCGAGAAGCTGGCCGGCATCGACCGGCGGCGCCCGTTGCCCGCGCTGGCGTCAGAGACGTTCACGGATTGGTTCGCGCACCACTCCGCCCCGGCGACGGCGCCGCGCGGTGAGGTGGTGCTCTTCCACGACACGTTCCTGACCTACAACGTCCCCGAGATCGGGCGCGCCGCCGTTCAGTTGCTCGAGTCCGCGGGTTACCGTGTGGTGCTGGTCGACCGCAAGTGCTGCGGCCGGCCGGCGATCTCGAAGGGCATGCTCGAGGAGGCGCGTGAGCTGGCCAGATGGAACGTCGCGCAGCTTCATCCCTACGCCGCGCGGGGCGTCGGCATCGTCGGGCTGGAGCCCTCGTGCCTGCTCACCGCGCGCGACGAGTGGGTGGATTTGCTCCGCACCGACGAAGCGCGCGTCGTCGCCCGGCAGAGCCTGCTGCTCGAGGAGTTCCTGATGCGCGAGCGAGCCCACGGCCTCACGCTCTCCTTCAAGAGTCACGGCGGCCAGGCGCTGCTCCACGGCCACTGCCACCAGAAGGCGATGGTCGGAACGGCGCCGACGGTGGCCGCGCTGAAGTGGGCGGGGTTCGCGGTGACCGAGGTGGACTCGGGCTGCTGCGGAATGGCGGGATCGTTCGGTTTCGAGCGCGAGCACTACGAGATCTCCACCTGGCTCGGCAACCGTCGACTCGCGCCCGCGGTGAAGGCGGCGCCCGCCGACACCGAGATCGTCGCGCCGGGCATGTCGTGCCGCCAGCAGATCGACCACCTGGCCGGCCGCCGCGCCCGGCATCCGGCCGAGGTCCTGTGGTCGGCGCTCGCTCGCTGATCAGAGCGCGAGCGACATCAGCTCGTCGGTGAAGATGACCTCGCCCCGGTAGATCCGCCTGATGTCACCGATGCCCTTCTCCATCGGGCCGTGGCGCGCGAGGTGCGGGCCCACGTGGACCAGGGCGAGCCTCCGGACGCGGGCCTCCTCGGCCATGCGCGCCGCGCCCGTCGTTCCGCACTGGCCGCCGGCCTCGCCCATCGCATCCATCCGCTCCTGATCGTCCCAGCACATGCAGACCATCATGTCGGCGCCACGGGCGAGATTCACGACGCTCGCGCACGGCTGCGTGTCTCCCGTGAAGACGATGCTGCCGTCCGGGCCTTCCAGACGGTAGGCGAGCGAATCGAGGAACGGCTGAACGTGCTCGGCCGGGGCCGCCGTCACGCGCCACTCGCGGCCCTGGTGGACGAGCCCGGGGCCGATGTCCTGGGCCAGCACCACCGGCGGCCTGCGGGGCAGCGTGCCGCCACGGTTCACGTGAACGCGCTGGCTCAGCGGTGCGTTGACGCGCGCTTTCCAGTCGTGAACGAAGGCGCCGTTCTCGCCGAGCAGGCGCTCGGTGATCGTCTCGGTCAGCGTCGGGCCATAGACGCGGAGCTGATTCTCCTTGCCGATGCTCTGGTCCCAGCGACAGAGCAGGAAGCAGGGGTAGTCGACGTCGTGGTCGAAGTGATGGTGCGTGAAGAACAGGTAGTCGACGCGCGTGGGCAAGATACCGACCTTCACGAGCTTGGCCGTCGCCGCCGGGCCGCAGTCGAACATCAGATACTCGCCGCCCACGTCGACGGCGAAGGCCGACCCCCAGCGATCCGGCGTGGGCGTCGGAGTGCCGGCGCCGAGGACGAACACCTGCGTCATGATCGAATCCTTCGGGATGATGGGCGACGTCGAAGAACGGTGTCAAGGTAGGATGGCGCATGCCCGCCGCTCTCTTCAGCGCGGCCGCCGTGCTCCTCGCCGCTCTCGTCAAGGGCGCCATCAGCTTCGGCTTCCCTCCTCTGGCCACGCCGCTGCTCGCGCTCGTGATGGACGTCAAGAGCGCGGTCGCGGTCCTGATCATCCCGAACATCGTCATGGACGCCCTGCAACTGTTCCGGCTCGGCGACTTCGCCGCCGTGGCCCGGCGGATGGCGGTGCTGACGCTCTTCGGCGCGGTGGGCACCGTGCTCGGCACCTGGCTCCTCGTGCTCATGTCACCCCGCGCGGCGACGTTCGTGCTCGGCGCGTTCGCCCTGCTGTTCGTCATCCTGGGCCTCATCCGCCGACAGCCCGTGGTTCCCGAGGGGTGGGCGCAGTGGCTGGCCATGCCGGTGGGATTGATCGCCGGCGTCGTCGGCGGCGTGACCAACACCCCCGGCCTGCCGCTGGTGATGTACTTCTACGCGCTGCGGTTGTCGAAGCACGATTTCATTCGGTCGGTGGCCTTCACGTTCGTGATCTACAAGGTGATCCAGGTCGGCACGGTGGTGTGGTTCGGGTTGCTCACGTGGTATCTGCTGGGCGTTTCGCTGGCGCTCACCGTGGTGGCCGTCGGCGGCTTCCGGCTCGGGCTGATCCTCCAGGACCGCCTCGAGCCCGCGACGTTCAATCGCGCCGTGTTGGTGTTCCTGGGCGGGCTCGGAATCTGGCTCGTCGTTCGCGCCGTGCGCTGACCGGCGCCGACCGTCGCGACACCGTCAGGCTCCGGCCAGCAGCCCGAAGATCCTCCGCACCAGCTCCTCGTGGTCCTCGATGTTGTTCTTGAAGATGCGGAGCTCGCGGAGCGCGTCCAGATTGACGGTGCGGAAGGGCTCACCCGGCGTCAGGCGTGAGAAGGGCAGCGCCTGGAAGCACGAACGACCGGCCTCGGGGCGATCGGTGACGAGGATGAAGTAGAGCGAGGGCCACTGCCGGCGGGCAAGGAGGAAGACCGACTTCTCGCCGCGCTGATTCTCCACCGAGATGAACTGCTCGACCGACGGCCGGTACTTCACCTCGACGAGCATCTCCTGGCTGCTCTCTCCGTACTGGCCGGGGACGGTCGCGCTAAAGTCGGGGGAGAAGTCCTCGCGGCCGAAGCGCAGCGGCGTCCGTCCGGCGGGGTAGGCTTCGACCTGATAGCGGGCCCGGCGAAAGATCGACTCGACCAGAGCCTCGGCAATCCTGCTCTTGGCCTCCAGGAGATCCATCACACCTCCGGGCTGCCGGTCAGGTCCGTTCGAGAATGATAACGGCGCGGCCGCGATGGATGGGCCGAAAATCGGTGCGGTGGTAGCATGCGCGCCGCAAGCGATCGAGGCTTTCCACCCCACCAGGAGGTTTTCATGACCGACGACACGACCTCACTGACGCGGCGCCAGGTGCTCAAGGCCGGCGGCGTGACCTTCGCGGGCTACGCCATGGCTCCCGACCGCGCGCTGGCCGACGCGATCACGACCGACACCCAGGGCCTGGTGGCCGGCGAGGCCGAGGTTCCGATCGGGGGCTACAAGCTGCCGGTGTACGAGGCGCGACCGGCGACGGGCGGCAACGCCCCGATCCTCCTCGTGATCTCGGAGATCTGGGGCGTCCATGAATACGTTCGCGACTCGACCCGGCGATTCGCCAAGGAGGGCTACTACGCCATCGCGCCCGAGCTGTTCAAGCGCGAGGGTGGCGTCGGCCACATGACGAACGTCCAGGAAATTTTGAAGATCGTCCTGGCCGTGCCGCGCGAGCAGGTGCTGGGCGACTCCCAGGCGGCGATCGACTTCGCCAAGACGCGCCCGGGTGTCCGCGCCGACCGTGTCGGCGTGACCGGCTGGTGCTGGGGTGGCTCCACCACGATCCAGATCGCCGGAACGCTTCCCGACATCAAGGCGGCGGCCGCGTGGTATGGGCCACCGGCACGGCCCTATCCGGGCAAGAACGGCCCGGTCACCGGCTTCGACGTCGCCAAGGACATCAAGGTGCCGTTCCTCGGGCTCTACGGCGAGAAGGACCAGAATCCCAAGCCCGAGGACGTCCAGCGCTTCGCCGCGATGCTGAAGGAGCACAACAAGAACGTCGATATCGTGATGTTTCCGGCGGGCCACGGCTTCCACGCCGACTACCGCCAGTCGTACGATGCCTGGTCGGCGACTCAGGCCTGGAAGCTGTGCACCGACTTCTTCAACAAGAACCTGAGAGCGTAGCGGGGATCGAGGAGCGCCCCGGGACGCTCTTTGATCAGGGCTCGATGCTCTTCCGGCGGATCTCCTGGAGGAGCGAGTCGGGCACCTTGAGGAAGGACGTGACGACCGCCGGGTCGAAGTGCGATCCGGAGCAGCGGACGATCTCGGCCTTGGCCGCCTCGAACGAGATGGCCTTCGAGTACGGCCGGTCGAAGGTCATCGCGTCGAAGGCGTCGACCGCGGCGAAGATGCGCGCGCCGAGCGGGATCTCCTCCGCCCGGAGGCCGCTCGGATAGCCGTTCCCGTCCCACCGCTCGTGGTGGCAGTAGACAATCGGCACCGCGCCCTTCAGGAACGGGATGTTCTCGATCAGCCGCTTGCCGATCTCGGGGTGCTTCCGCATGATCGTCCACTCGTCCTTGGTGAGTGGCCCGGGCTTGAGCAGGATGGCGTCGGGAATCCCGATCTTGCCGATGTCGTGGAGCAGCACGCCGTGGGCGAGGTCGGGCAGCTCGTCCTCGGGCACGCCGTGGGCGCGGGCGGTGGCCATCGCATAGCCGTGGACGCGGCGCGAGTGCGACTCGGTGCCGACGTCGCGCGAGTCGAGCGCCGCGCCGAGTGACTCGAGCGTCGCGCGGTAGGTGTCCTTGAGCTGACGGTAGGCGAGCTGCACGTCGCGCGTCGCCTCTTCCACGCGCCGCTCCAGCAGCTCCTGGTACTGCCGGCGCTCGATCAGGAGCTGCCGCCGCTCGAGCGCCCGGTCGGATGCGATCAGCAGCTCCTCCACGTTCACCGGCTTCATGATGAAGTCGAAGGCGCCCAGCTTGAGGCTCTCGATCGCCGTCCGGACCTCGGGCGCGCCGGTAAGGACGATCACGGCCGCGTCCTGGTCGAGGCTCCGCACCGCCGCCACCAGCTGGACGCCGTCCATCACGGGCATCTTGAGGTCGGTGACGGTCAGCGGAGGGTGGGCGGCCTTGAAGATCGCCAGGCCTTCCTTGCCGTCGCCCGCTTGCAGACACTCGTAGCCGGCGGTGAGGTAGATCTGGACGAGGACTTCGCGAACCTGATGGTCGTCGTCGACGATCAGGATCTGACGATGGTCGGTGGTCAGGGCACCTTCTCCGGAGAGTCGGTGGTGGCCACCTGGTTCTTGCCCGCCCGCTTGGCCGCGTAGAGGGCATCGTCGGCGGCCCGCACGAGGTCCTCCGACGTCTGCGCTTCTTCGTCGGGCAAGCTGGCGATACCGAAGCTGGCCGTGATGCGCTTCCCGTGGGAGAAGGGATAGGTGGAGACGACCTGACGGATGCGGTCGGCGTAGAGCCGGGCCCCGGCCTTGGACGTCTCCACCAGCAGGACCACGAACTCGTCACCGCCGTAGCGCGAGACCACGTTGATGCCGCGCGAGTGCTTCATGAGGATCTGGGAGATGTCGCGGAGCGTCTCGTCGCCGACGGCGTGCCCCAACTCGTCGTTGACCGCCTTGAAGCCGTCGAGGTCCATGAGCACGACCGAGACGGGATGGTTGAACCGGCGATGCCGCTGCATCTCTTCTTCCAGGCGGATCGAGAAGAAGCGGCGATTGTAGAGCCCGGTCACCTCGTCCTTGAACGAGGTCTCCTTCAGACGCGCGTTGGTCGACTCGAGCTCCTTGTACGCCTGGTCGAGGCGGCTGGCGAAGCTGTTGATCTCGGCCGCCTGCTGCTCGATGGTCTCGAGCATCTTGGCGAACGACTGCATGAGCGTGCCGACCTCGTCCTTGCGGTGCTCGAGCTTGGCCATGCGGCCGTCGTCGCCGAACATCTCGGCCAGGCGCGCGATCGTGCGGCCGAGATCCCAGATGATGTAGCCGCCCGACACCATGGCCAGCATGGTGAAGAGCATGAGGAGCTGGAGCGCGTAGAATCGCGTGGTGTCGGTGGGGTCGAGCCCCGGCAGCACGTACCCGTGAGTCACGTAGGCGAGGATCAGGAGGGGAACGACCGCCGACAGCGCCAAGGCCAGGAGCACCTTTCGTCTGAGCCGCTGGCCTGCAAAGGCGACGTCGGACGACGCCGGCATATCAAGTCATTATTCTGTTGCCGCGCTGTAGTGTCAATGTCAGAATTTCCCGCAGATGCCCGTCGTCGCTCCGAACAAGAAAATCGATTGTCTCGGGCTGTTTTGCCCTATGCCGATTCTGAAAGTCCGCGAGGCTATGATCCCCCTGACCCCGGGCCAGGTCCTCGAGATGCTCTCTGACGATCCCGCGTCCGAGGCCGACATGAAGAGCTGGACCACCCGTACGGGGCACGAGCTCCTGGCGATCGAGAGGGATGGCGCGGTCTTCCGCTTCCTCGTCCGAAAGACCAAGTGCGGGTCGTCGCGGTCATGCGGCCTTTCTTCGAGGGCGGGGTGGGCAACCCGTCGGCGCCCCACTCGCTGGGGCTCGAAGCGCGCGCCTCGCTCGACGGCGCCCGGGCCAAGCTCGCCCGTCTGGTTGGCGCCACGCCGACCGGCGTGGTCTTCACCTCCGGCGCCACCGAGGCCAACAACCTGGCCGTCAAGGGCCTGGTGTCCCGTGGGCCCGGGCGCCACGTGGTCACGTCGGCCGTCGAGCACATCTCGGTGATCAACGCCTGTCGCGACCTCGAGAAGCACGGGGTGGGGGTCAGCTACGTGGGGGTCTCCGCCGACGGCCGAGTGGATCCAGGCGCGGTCGCCGACGCGCTGCGGCCCGACACCGCGCTGGTCTCGATCATGGCCGCCAATGGCGAGATCGGGACCGTGCAGCCGCTCCGGGACATCGGGCGCATCACGCGCTCGCGAGGCGTCCCGTTCCACGTGGACGCGGTGAACGCCGCCGGGCGCGTGCCGATCGCGGTCGACGAGTGGGGCATCGATCTGCTCACTCTTTCGTCGAACGACCTCTATGGCCCGCCCGGAGCTGGAGCGCTCTGGGTGCGTCCGGAACTCAAGCTGTCCCCGATCGTCCTTGGGGGTGGACAGGAGCGCGGCTATCGATCGGGGACCGAGAACCTGCCTGCCATCGTCGGTATGGGCGTTGCCGCCGACCTGGCGCGGGCCGAGCTCCAGGCCGAGGCGACGCGGCTCGCCGCGCTGCGTGATCGCCTCCTCACCGGGCTGGTCGAGCGGGTGCGGGGATCGCGCGTGACCGGAGCCCTCGCCGGGGATCGCCTGCCTCACCACACGAGCCTGGTGGTCCCTGGAGTGAAGGCCGATAGCGTGCTGCTCGAGCTCGATCTGCGCGGCGTCGCCGCGTCGTCGGGTTCGGCGTGCGCCGCGCTCACCGGCGAGCCCTCCCACGTGCTGCGCGCCATCGGCTGTGATCGTGAGGCCGCCGAGGGCTCGCTCTGCTTCACGCTGGGCCGCTGGACGACGGCCGCCGAGATCGATTATGTGATCGACGTCGTGCCGGGCGTCGTCGAGCGCCTCCGACGTCTCGCCCCGTAGGGCGCCCGGCTGTCGAGCCGCGGGTCTAGCGGTGCACCTCTTCCTGTTCGACATCGACGGCACGCTCGTGACCGCCCGTGGCGCTGGCCGAGCCGCCGTCGGGCAGGCGCTCACCGAGGTCTATGGGACGACGGGGCCGATCGACTCGTTCGACTTCCGCGGGCGCACGGATCCCCACATCGTGTTCAGTCTCATGCGCGCGGCCGGCCTGCCCGACGACGCGATCCGCGCGGGACTCGACGCGTGCTTCGCCGCCTACGTGCGTGAGCTCGCCGCCATCATCGGCGAGGGCCGCCGCGTTCAGGTCATGCCCGGAATGCCCGAGGTGCTGCGACAGCTCAGCGGACGCGAGGACGCGCTGGTCGGCCTGCTCACCGGCAACATCGAGGCGGGCGCCCGCGTGAAGCTGCACCCGACGGGGTTGTGGCCGCTGTTCCGCGTCGGCGCGTTCGGCTCCGACGACGCGGACCGGCGCCGTTTGCCCGCGATCGCCTGCGCGCGAGCCGAGACGCTGACGGGGCGTTCCTTTCCCTACGATCGGGTGACGATCATCGGCGACACGCCGCTCGATGTGGACTGCGCGCGGGCCTGCGGAGCTCGCGCCGTGGCGGTGGCGACGGGCTTTCATTCCGGTGACGAGCTGGCGGCCTGCGAGCCCGATCTGCTCTTCGGCGATTTCGCCGACGTCGGTCGAGTGCTCGAGGCGCTCGGGCCACACCCATGACGCTGGCAGCGCTCTGGCTCCACGTGCTGGGCGTGATCGTGTGGATGGGCGGCGTCATGTATCAGGCGCACGTGCTCCTGCCGATGGCGCGTCGCGGCCACGTGGCGGCGTTCGCGGCGGCCGCGCGCCGCGGGCGACCGGTCGCGTGGACGGCGCTGGCGCTCGTCGTGCTGACGGGCTTCTACAACGTCACCCGGCTGGGGCCACTCGATCGGGTCATGCAGTCGGGCGCCGCCATGCTGCTGGCCGGCAAGTTTGGCCTCGTGCTCGTGCTGGCCGCGCTGGCCGGACGCCGGGACTTGGGCGAGGTGACGCGACTCGATCGCCTGGTCGCGTCGGGTGACGATCCCGCGCCGGCGCTCGGTGCAATCGCGTGGCTCGATCGCATCGCGTTGCTGCTGGGCCTGGTCATCGTGTATCTGGGGCTGGCGATCTCTCGGAGCTGATCTCGCCGGACGTCGTCAGGCGCGGCTCACGTCTTCCGGTTGGCCAGCTGCTGGATGGTTTCACACAGCTTCTCCACGTCGAACGGCTTGGGTACGAACGCGTCGAAGCCCGCCCTGATCGCACGTTCCTCGTGTCCCTCACCGTACGCGCTGACGGCGATGGCGGAAGGCTGCGTGCGGCCGCCGTGACGCGCCTGCGCGTTCAGCTGATCGATGAACCAGTATCCATCCTCGATCGGCATGGTGAGATCGACGAGAAGGACATCCGGCGCGACCTGTCCGAGCGTGGCCAGGCCATCTCGCGCGGATGCCGCGACCATGACGAAGGCGCCGTGAGCCTCCAGAACCATCTTCATGATCGTGCGCGCGTCGTCGTCGTCGTCGATGACGACGACATGGATGCCCGACAGCTCCTGACGTCTCTTCATCGACGACATGGGACGACCGTACTTCTACGGGCCGCTTATAGGACTGTCAAGACTGAAAGGATTTTCCTATGCGATCGCGGGGATCCCCAGGCCGCGCGCCATCTCGTTGCACTGAGCGACGAGTGCCGGCGCCAGCGGAATGCCGTCCCGGCGTCGCGTCTGCTCGGTCTCCGCCTCGGGCTCTCCGGCGATCCAGATCCGCGTTTGACCGTCGGCCGTGGGTGAGCCCCTTGAGCGCATCGAACATGTCGTCCATGTCGTGCTTGAACTCCGCCAGTGGGCGGAAGCGGACCGGGTCGATCGCCGCGAAGCAGTGGCCCACGTCCTGAACGCGGCGCTCCTGGCGGTCGCTGCGATAGAAGAGGTCGCCGTAGACGGCCCCGCTCATCACGCCCGAGAGGATGTCCACCATCATGCCCAGGCCGTAGCCCTTGTGGCTGCCGAGATCGCGCGTTCCGCCGAGCGGCGTGACGAGGCGGTGTTTCAGCGCGACGAAGGGATCGGTGGTGGGCGTGCCGCTGTCGTCGAGCGCCCAGCCCGACGGGATCGGTTTGTTCCACCGCGAGGCGACCGAGAGCTTGCCGATGGCCACCGTCGTCGTCGCCATGTCGAGCACGAACGGCGCGTGGCGTCCGGCCGGCGCGGCGAACGAGATCGGATTGGTCGAGAGCATGGCCTTGCGGCCGAACGTCGGCACCATCGCCACGTAGGGCGAGTTCGTCATGCTGAGCCCGATCATGTCGTGCTCGAGCGCCATCATCGAGTAGTTGGCGGCGGCGCCGTAGTGTCCCGAGTTGCGGACGGCGACCATGCCCAGGCCATACGTGCGCGCCTTCTCGATGCACGCCTGCATCGCCCGGGTGGAGACGTAGTGGCCGAGGCCCTTCTGCCCGTCGAAGAGACCGGTGGCCACCTCGTCACGCACGACCGACGGCTCGGCGTCCATACGGATATAGCCGGCCTGCCACAGCTCGTGGTAGCGCGGGAGCATGCCGATCCCGTGCGAGTCGACACCGCGCAGGTCGGTGCGCACCATGAGCCCGGCCGTCACTTCGGCGATCGGGCGCGACATCTTCATGGCGACGAGCGCGGTGACGATGAACTCATGGAGTCGGGTGTGGCTGACGAGGATCGCTGACTCGGCCATGGATCGCTCCCCGGTCGTCGGCCTGCTAGAGCCCGGTGATCTTGATGCCGCTGTTCTTGATCTTGTAGCGGCGATTGATGGTGGCCAGCACCGCGGTGATGCCCTCGACCGGCCCGGCGTTGGACAGCGGGCCGGCGTCGATCGTGCGGAGCCCGATCGACCGGCCGAGCTCAGCCACGGTGTCCTTGGCGTCGGCGTCCCGGCCGCAGACGAGCAGATCGCAGTTGATCGACTCGTCGAGCTCGGCCAGCTCGTGAGCGGCGATGTGGTGGAACGCCGCCACCACCGTGGCCTCGGGCAAGAGCGCCTGCACCTCCTCGGCGGCCGAGCCGGCGGGCGGAGGCGTGAAGAGCCGGGGCCCGCCGAAGGTGAGTGGCACCACGGTGCTCACCACGATCTTGCCGCGACAGGCGCTCGCCACCTCGGGCAGCGTCGTCTGCAAGCCCGCGGCCGGCAGCGCGATCACGACGACGTCACCGAGCTCGGCGGCCTCGGCGTTGGTGTGGCCCACGATCGGGAGCTTCTTGGTGATCTCCCGCAGCTCGGCGGCCTTGCCGCGAGCGCGCTCGGCGTCGCGGGAGCCGATGATGATGGAGTGACCGGCCAGCGCCCAGCGGATTGCGAGGCCCGCGCCCTCCTTGCCGGTGCCGCCGAGGATGGCGATGTTCACGAGGCGTCCTCTGGGCGGATCGACCCTCGGGCCGTTCGGCAGACCGATCGACGGCGGGAGATCCATCGCCATCTAGCGGAACAGATCACGCGCGGGATCGCGCAGCAGGGGTTTCGAGCCTTGCTCGCCGGGCGGCAGGTCGAGGCCGCGCACGAGGGCGACCGGAATGCGAGCGAGTTTGCCCATGACGAGCTCGGCGGCGCCCGCCACCTCGTCGGCCAGCGCGAGAATGGTCGCCTGGAGCTCGCGGCCGGCGGGGTCGCGCTGGCCGAGGTAGCTCTGGAGCGGCGCGATGCCGCTCACGCCGATCGCGATGTTCGTCAGGCCCTCGCGCCACGGCCGGCCGAACGTGTCGGCGACGATGACGGCCACGTCTCCGCCCGCGCGCTCCCGCAGGCGCTCGCGCAGCGTCCGCGCGGAGCGGTCCGGATCCTCGGGCAGCAGCGCGACCGCATCGCGGTCCACGTTCGACTGATCGACGCCCGCGTTGGCGCAGACCCAGCCGTGGTGCGTCTCGGCGATGAGGATGCCGCGGTCCATCCGCACGATGCGACGCGACTCCCGCAAGATGACCTCGACCAGGCGCGGATCGCGGTCGAGATGCCCCGCCATCGAGAGCGCCGCTGGCGTCGGCGTCACGTCGGTGAGCCGGACGAGCCGGCCTTCGGACTTCGAGACGATCTTCTGGCTGATCACGACCACGTCGCCGGCGACGAGCGGTGTGCGCTGCCGCGCGGCGGCATCGACGATGAGTGCTGCGACGTCGTCGCCGGGCCGGACTTCGCCGATGCCCTCGACGCCGATCACCTCGTAGCGGGGCGGTTTCATCGGACGGTGACCGCCGTTGGCGGGCGCGCGGCGACGTCCCAGCGCGCGAGCAACCGCGCACTGTCGGTGGCAGCTCCCTCGGCGAGCAGGAGGGGCAGGTCCTCGGGGCTGTCGATGTCGACGCCGAGGCCGGGAAGCGCCAGCACCGCCGGCGTCAGACCGCGCTCGCGCGCCGCGGCCAGATGATTGTCGAAGGACGGCTCGCCGAAGGTGAGGGGCATCAGCGTCGGTGGCGAGAGCGCGACCCCGTTGGTGCCGAGACGCGAACGCGAGGGCGTGAAGGCCGCCGAGGCCGAACGCGCGGCGGCCGCGAGGGTACGGATCTCGTCGGCGGTGACGAGCGGCACGTCGCCGGGGATCGTGACGAAGACGTTCGCGCCGGCCTCGGCCGCGCGCTGCTGGGCCAGGGCCACCGCGGCGGTGTGGCCACGGTTCTCCCGCTCGCCGAGCACCGTGGCGCCGAGCGCGCGGGCGATGGCCGAGACCTCGTCATCGCGTGTGATCACCCAGATGGCATCGAGCTCGGCGGCCACCGCGGTGCGCAGCACGTCGTGCAGCATCGCCCGGGTGAGCGCTCTGCGCTGCTCGGGCCCCAGAGCCCGGGTCAGCCGCTGCTTGGCGTTGACGAGATCCTTCACGGGCACCGCGCACACGATCATGCGCAGGCTCCCTCGAGCACGACACGCGCGAGTGCGACCTCGCGCGCGTGATCGGTCATCAGGATGTCGGCGACCACGGAGGCGATACCGAGATCGCGCAGGGCCGACGCGAGCTCGGCGTCGCGCACGTCCACCACCAGCGAATCGAGCCAGCCGCGATAGGCCTGGGCGACGCCGAGCGATGAGACAGGCAGCCCGCGCGCACGCATCAGCGCGCCTGCCGGGCCGCTCACGGGCGCGTCGCCGACGATGGGGCTCACGCCGATGACGGGTGCCCGCGTCGCGTGCAGGGCCGCCACCAGACCGGGAACGGCCAGGATGGGGCCGATCGACGTCACGGGATTCGACGGACAGACGACCACGACGTCGGCGTCCGCGATCGCATCGACGACACCGGGCGCTGGCGTCGCGTCGCTGGCGCCGGCATACGCGACGTCGACCACGGCCAGGCTCGCCTTCTCGCGGACGAAGTACTCCTGGAAATCGAGCCAGCCACTGGCCACGCCGGGCAGGTCGGACGTCAGGATTCGCGTGCGAACCGGGTCATCGCTCATCGGGAGGATGAGTGACGCGACGCCTTGGCGGCGAGCCAGCTCCGCGGTCACCGCCGACAGTGGTTCGCCGGCGTTCAGGCGCTCGGTGCGAACGAGATGCGTGGCGAGATCGCGGTCGCCGAGATTGAACCACGTCTCCGCGCCGAGGGCGCCGACGGCGTCGAGACAGTTGAAGGTCTCGTCCCGGAGTCCCCAGCCACGCGCGACGTCGAGGCGGCCGGCCAGCGCGTACGTGACGCTGTCGAGATCCGGCGAGACGTGCAGTCCCCAGATCCTCGCGTCGTCGCCGGTGTTGACGACGATGGTCAGATCCGAGGGCGGCACGAGCTCGGCGAGGCCGCGGATGAGCTTGGCGGCGCCGGTGCCGCCGGCGAGGGCCGTCACGCGCATGTCGATGCTAGGAGCGCGGTGACTCGCGCAGGGTCCAGAGTGCGGTGCCGCCACGCCAGGCGTAGAGGCCGGCGCCCGGCCGACCGGCGAGTCGACGCGGCAGCGTGCTCTCGGGAACCGGGATGAAGCCGAAGCGGACCCACACGCGATCGAGACCCAGCGGACGGGTGAAGACGGTCTCGGCGCCGAGTGCGGCGGTGTGGTCGAGGGCCGCCGCGACGAGTTGCGCGGCGACTTCGAGCGGCTCGTCCTCGGTCACGATGACGGGCCCGTGGAACATCATCGAGCGTTCGTCGGACTCGGCCGCCAGCGCTCCGACGAGGCGATCGGTGCCGGTGAACGCTCCCCATGTGAACGCGATCATGTCGGGCGTGGGCCACGGCACCGCCGCGAAGTCGAAGAGCGCGCGCGCGGCGGTGGCCTCCGGTAACGGCCGATAACCCAGGCCCTGCCACACGCGCGGCAGCGTCGCAGAGGCCAGCGAGGGGGTGGGAGCCGGTCCCACCCCCGCGGGAGGAGAGCCCGACGGCGGGGCAGCGCCCCGCCTACTTCTTGCCAAGCACCGTGTCCTTCAGACTCTTGGCGAGACGGAATTTGCACACGCGCTTGGCCGGGATCTTGATCGGCTCGCCCGTTTGCGGGTTGCGACCGATGCGCGCCTTGCGATTGGCGAGCACGAGCTTGCCGAACCCGGGCAGCACCCACCCGTTCTTCGCTTCCTTGCAGGCCAGACCCAACGTCTCGTCGAAGAGTTCAGCGATCTGCTTCTTCGGGAGATTGGTCTTCTGCGAAAGGTAGGAGAGGGTCGCAGACTTCGTCATCATCTTCGCCACGGGCGTCCTCCTGTTCGGGATTGAGAGTAAACGCGACGTGAATTAATACCACAGGCCTCCGCACACGGCTACCCGCGCGTGAAACGAAACTCGCCCGATGCGATGAGACGGCGATACGAACCGAATCGCGCTTCGGCGTCATCGATGGCGTCGAGTGGCGACGCCTCGTCATCGTCCGAGTCGTACCGGTGGAGGAGACCGTACAGCGTGTCGCGCTGGGCCGGAACGCGGCCGGCGTCGCGCGCGAGACGCTTGAGCTCGGCCGGCGGCACGAGCTGACCGAAGCCGGCGCCGGCCGACGTCGAGATCGATTCATTGATCAGCGTGCCGCCGAGATCGTTGGCGCCCGCGGTCAGGAGCAGCTGGGCGAGCTTCGGCCCTTCCTTCACCCACGACGCCTGGATGTTGGGGATCGAGCCACCCAGCATCACGCGAGCGAGCGCGTGCATCTTGACGACCTCGAGACCGGTGGCCCCGGGACGCACGCCCGGCACCAGACGCTTGGCGTACATCGGCGCTTCGGAGTGGATGAGCGAGAGGGGAACGAACTCGGTGAAGCCGCCGGTGTCCTTCTGGATGGCGCGGAGCAGCGCCATGTGCCGGACCCAGTGCCCGGGCGTCTCCACGTGCCCGTACATGATCGTCGACGTCGTACGGATCCCCAGCGCGTGCGCGGTGGTGATGACCTCGATCCACTGCTCGACCGTGATGCGGCCCCGGGCGATGACGTCGCGGATCTCTTGATCGAGGATCTCCGCCGACGTGCCGGGCAGGGTCCCCAGCCCGGCCGCCTTGAGCTCGGTCAGGTACTCCTTGATCGGCAGACCTGACCGCACCGAGCCGTAGAGGATTTCTTCCGGCGAGAAGGCGTGCAGGTGCAGGTCGGGCAGGGCGCGCTTGATCGCGCGACAGAGGTCGATGTAGTAGCGCCCGTCGAGCTTCGGGGGCAATCCGGCCTGGATGCAGACCTCGGTGGCGCCAAGCGACCACGCTTCCTCGGCGCGCCGGACCACCTCGTCCACGGGCAGGAAGTAGCCCTGCTCCTCGCGGTGGTCGCGGCTGAACGCGCAGAACGTGCAGTGCTTGATGCAGACGTTCGTGAAGTTGACGTTGCGGTTCACCACGAACGTGACGACGTCGCCCGCCTGTCGCCGCCGCAGCTCGTCGGCGACCAGCGTCAACGCGTGGACGTCGCGGCCGTTGGCCTCGGCGAGCAGCATCGCGTCGGCGACGGAGACGTCCTCACCGTCGAGCGCACGCGAGAGCACCCGGCGGACGTCGGCCGAGGCCCAGTCGAGCGTGATGCCAGGAACGCTGCCGTTACCAGGCGCGCCAGTGCTCATGAGCTTCCTTTACCAGACCGTCGGCGTCGATCAGCGCGCCGACGCGGGGACGCAGGCGCTCGGCCAGGAACTCCGGGCGCGTTGCATATTCGGGGTAGAGGGCGAGACGCTCGCGGAACGTGTAGCCGAGGCTCTCGGTCGCGCGCCGCAGCTCGGGGATCAGCGGCCACGGCGCTTCCGGATTGATGTGGTCGATCGTCAGCGGCGAGATCCCGCCCCAGTCGTTGAGACCGGCGGCGAGCAATCGCGGATAGACACCCGGCGTGAGGTTCGGCGGCGCCTGGATGTTGACGTCGGGGCCGAGCACGAGCCGCGCCACGGCCAGCGTGCGCAGCACGTCGTCGAGCGTCGGCTCGGGCTGCCCGCGCATGGGAATACGCGGCTTGGCCCGGAAGTTCTGGATGATGACTTCTTGCACGTGGCCGTGGCGCTCGTGGAGGTCGCGAATCGCGCACAGCGCGTCCACGCGCTCGCGCGGCACCTCCCCGATGCCGATGAGGATCCCGGTGGTGAAGGGAATCTGGAGCTTGCCGGCCAGCTCGATCGTGCGCAACCGACGGGCCGGCACCTTGTCGGGCGCGTTGTCGTGGGCGAGGCCCGGGCCGAGCAGCCGGGACGACACGCTCTCGAGCATGAGGCCCATGCTCACGCTGACCTCACGCAGCGCGGCCAGATCGCGCTCGCTCATCACGCCGGGGTTGACGTGCGGGAGGAGCGACGACTCGCGCAGCGTGAGCTCGCAGATCGCACGCAGGTACTGGAGCGTCGTGCGGTGGCCGTGCCGCCGCAAGAAATCGCGATGCACGGCGAAGCGCGCCTCCGGCTTGTCCCCCAGGGAGAACAGCGCTTCCTTCGCTCCCAACCTCTGGCCGGCCTGAACGAGCGCGACCACCTCGTCGGGCGTCATGGTGTGAGCCCCCGGCTCACCGGGATCCCGACGAAACGTGCAGTACCCGCAGTAGTCGCGGCAGAGGGTGGTGAGCGGCACGAAGACCTTCTTCGAGAACGTCACCGTGCGGCCACGACCGCGATCGCGGACTTCCCCGGCGCGCGCCAGAAGGTCGTCGAGCCCGTCGGCCGGGGTCTCGATCAGCGCGCAAGCTTCGCCGTGCGAGAGCATTATAGGATCCGCGAGCCCGGTGTGAAGCGCGGGTGGCCTGTTCGCGGTGCGGAGTGGCTGCGCTGGCATTCCCAATTCATCATCATGCTCGATTGATCATCGCGAGGCCCGGACTTTGGGGCGGACGTCGTGCGCGAAGCGCTCGAGCGACGCCAGCGCGGCGTTCACGTCCGGGCGAACGGGATCGAAGACGATGTGGCTCACGCCCAGCGCCTGGTAACGGCGAACGTCGTCGATCACTTCCGCGGCCGTGCCCTGGAAGAGCGGGCGGTCGCCGCCGGGGGATTTCTCGCGCGCGCCGCGGACCTCCATCGGCGTCCGGAACGTCAGCGCGATGGTCCGGGGATCTCGCCCGGCCTGGTGGGCGTAACTCTGAAGCTGCTTCACCTTCGCCGCGTACTCATCGGGCAGCAGCATGGCGGGCGGACGCTGCCCGATGGGGTGCCACGCGTCGCCGAGGACGGCCGTACGCTTCAACGCGGAGTCGGTGTGCCCGCCGATCCAGATCGGGATGCCGCCGCGTTGGACGGGCTTCGGCAGCGCGTGGACGTCGCGGACCGTGTAGAAGCGGCCCGCGAAGCTCACCGGATCCTTGGTCCACATCGCGCGCATCAACGACAGATATTCGTCGGTCACGCGACCGCGCTCTGCGAAGGGCGGGGCGCTCACCGCCTCGAACTCCTCGCGCAGCCAGCCCACGCCGGCACCGAGGATGACGCGACCGCGGGAGAGGACGTCGATCGTCGCCAGCGTCTTCGCCGTCGTCACCGGATTGCGATAGGGCACGACGAGCACGCTGGTGCCGAGCCGCACTTTCGTCGTGGCCTGCGCGAGGTGGGCCAAGAGCGACAGCGGCTCGAGGTAATCCTGGTTGGCGCCACCGGGGAGCTGGCCGGTCGGGGAGTAGGGATAGACCGAGCGTGCCGACGAGGTGGGCAGCACGATGTGATCGCTCACGAACACGGAGGCGTAGCGAAGCGCCTCGGCCTTGGCTGCGATTTTGAGCACGATGTCGGGCCTGGCGAGCGGCCCGCGACTGGGAAGCGAGACTCCGAACTCCATAGCGGACGCCATGGTAGGCCACGCTCCGGGCCTTTGCAATCGCGCGCCAGCCACGGTTACGGGGCGACAGGCGGCCCGGTTTCGGCTATTGTTGAAGGACCCGAACGCCGATGACGCCCGAAGCCTTCGCCCAGAAGATCAACGAGTGGGGCCGCGGCACGATGATCGAGCGCCATGGCACGCGTTTCGTCACGGCCGGCAAGGGCCGCGCGGTCGCCCAGATCGACTTCAAGCCCGAGCTGACGCAGCTCACCGGCCGGTTTCACGCGGGCGCGATCGTGGCCCTCGCCGACGAAGCGGCCACCGCGGCCGCGATGTGGGAAACGAATCCGACCGGGGACTTCCGTCCCGAGCTCTTTCCGCTGTCGCTCCAGCTCTCCGTCAACCTCATTCGCAACACGAATCGCGGCACGCTCACCGCGGAAGCCGAGGTCACGCACCGCGGGCGGACGATCCTCGTCGTCGACGTCCAGGTGTTCGATGACGAGCGCGCGCTCGTCGCGAAGCTCGTCGCCACCCTGCTGGCGCCGCGGGCGGCATGAAGCTCGCGTCCAAGATCTTCCTCGGCTCGGCACTGGTGATGGTCGTGCTCGTCGGCGTCGGCATCCTGAGCCTGCGGGCCGTCGGCCATCTGGCTGCCGTCAACCGCGACATCACGATGCGCGCCTTGCCCACGCTCGGTCGCGCCGGGGCCGCCCACGATGCCGTGCTCGCCCTGGTCAGGCTCGAGACGCGCTTCCTCGTCCTCGGCGACGCTCGATACGCGGCGCTGTGGGACGAGCGCGCCGCTCGTGTCCGCGAGGATCTCGCGGCGCTGCGTCGCCTGGTGCGCACGGCGCGCGAGCAGGCGGTGCTCGACGTGGCGGCCGGCTCCTTCGCGCGGTACGAGGCCGCGGTGGAGGAAGAGCGCCGACTCTTGAAGCGGCGCCAGCGCGCCGAGGCGATCCGACTCGGCGAGACGGAAGCCCGCTCGCTCGCCGATCAGGTGGGCCAGAGTCTCGAGGATCTCGTGGCGGCCACGCACCGTGGTGCCGAGGAAGCGCGCGCCGAGGCCGCTCTGCGGCCGGCTCCTTTCGCGAGCCGATTCCGGAGCGCGGCGCCGACGAGATCGCGGCCCTGGCCCACAGCTTCAATGCCATGGCCGCCAACCTGCGCCAGCTCGACCAGCTCAAGGAGTCCTTCCTGGCCACGGTGTCCCACGAGCTGCGCTCGCCGCTGACGTCGATGCGCGAAGCCGCGCACCTGCTCCACGAGGAAGTGGCGGGCACGCTCAACCCGAAACAGACGCGGCTCGTCGCCATCATCGGCGACAGCACCGAGCGCCTGCTGCGCCTCGTCAATCAGATCCTCGATCTCTCCCGCCTGCGGGCGGGACGGCTGCCGCTGGCCCGCCGCACGCTCGACCTCACCCAGGTCGCCGAGCGCGGCGTGAACGAGCTCCGGCCCCAGGCGGCCGAGGGCCACGTGTCCGTCTCGGTCGAGCGCGTCGGTCAGAATTTCGAGGCGGCGGTGGACGAGGATAAGCTGGTGCAAGTCGTGGTCAACCTGGTCGCCAATGCCATCCGTTTCACGCCGGCCGGCGGACGCGTCGCGGTGCGTGTGGTCGACGCCGGGCCGGAGGTGGAGCTGCACGTCGAAGACACCGGCGTCGGCATCCCGGCGGCCGCCTTGCCACGGATCTTCGACATGTACCAGCAGGCTCACAGCCAGAGCGGGGGGACCGGCCTCGGGCTGGCCATCGTCCGCGGCGTCGTCGAGGCGCACAATGGCCGCGTCACGGTGGAATCGCAGGAGGGCAAGGGGAGTCGCTTCACGGTCTTGCTGCCGCGACGGAGGGCCGACGCGTGAGAGCCCTGGTGCTGGCCGCGCTGGTGCTGGTCCTCGCCGGCTGCTTCACCTTGCCGCTCCGTCCCGGAGTGACGCTCCTCGATCGCGGCGACGCGCTGCTGGAACAGGGTGATTACGTGTCCGCCATGGCGGCGTACGACGAGTTCTTGAAGAAGTATCCGGATGATCGGCTGGCCGGATCGGTGCAGGCGCGGCGCGACACCGCGTCGGCCATCCGGGCGGCCCGCGACGAAATTGCCAGGCTGCGCTCGGATCTCTTGCTGCGCGAGAGCGAGATGACGCGCCTTCGGCAGGAGATCGACCGCCTGCGCGCCGATCTGGAGACGATCAAGCAAACCGACCTGAGGCTGGAGCGGAAGCGATAGATGAAGCGGCCCGCACCCCGACCAGGTGTCGTCGTCGACTCGATCGCTCGGCAAGGTGTACGGAGCCACTGCGCACCTCGAACAGGCCACCCACGGTTCACCCCGATCTGGAGCTCCATTACATGAAGCGGCGAGTTCTTGTCGTAGACGACGACGCGGCGATCCTCGAGGTGCTCGAGATGCGGCTGGCCGCCATGGGCTTCGACGTCACCGCGACGCCCGAGGCGAACAAGGCGATGGAGTTCGCCGCCACTCACCGGTTCGACGTCGCCCTGCTCGACCTGCGCATGTTGCCGCTCGACGGCATCCAGCTCATGGAGGCGCTGCACCAGCGCCAGCCACGGCTGCCCGTGCTCATCATGACCGCGCACGGGACCATCGAGACAGCCGTCGAGGCCGTGCAGCGCGGAGCCTTCGACTACCTGACCAAGCCGTTCGTCCGCGACGAGCTGCGCGCGAAGATCCGGCGCGCGCTCGCCGCACGGCGCTGGGCCCGCGACCGCGAGCGGCTGCTGACCGTGGGCGAGACGCTGGCATCGTCCGGCGTCATGGAGCGCATCCTCGACGCCGTGGCTCAGGCCGCCGTCGAGACGACGGAGGCCGAGCGCTCGGTGGTCTTCCAGCTCACGGCCGGACGTCTGGTGCCGATGGCGAGCGCCGGCACGCCGCCGCCGTCGTGGCCAGCGCTGGAGGCGGCCGCTTCGCAAGCGATCGACAAGGGCGCACCCACGATGGTGGCCGGCCAGGAGGCGCGCGTGATCGTCGCCGCGCCTCTCGTCGTCCAGCGCGGCCCGGTCGGCGCGCTCGTCATCGAGACGCCCGGGCGCGTGGAGCCCACCGAGGACGACCTCGAGCTGCTGGCGCCCCTCGGCCGCATGGCCACGCAGGTGGCTCACGAGCTCAAGAATCCACTGGCCGGGCTGCGGCTCTACGCGCGTCACCTCGAGCAGCGGCTGGACCGCAACGGCGACGGTGACAGCGCCGATCTGGCCCGCAAGATCACGTCGTCCATCGATCATCTCGCCGCGATCGTGTCCGAGATCACCGCGTTCGGGCGGCCGCCCGAGCTTCACCGCGCGCCGACGTCGCTCGGCGCGCTCATCGACGAGTGCATCACGCTGGCCCAGGCGCGCTGTCCCTCGGAACAGGTCGAGATCGTGCGCACCTACGATCCGGCGGCTCCCGAGGCGATGCTGGACGCCCGCGAGTTGCGCAAGGCGTTCCTGAACCTGATCCTCAATGCGCTGGAAGCGCTGGGGGGACAGGGGCGCCTCTCCATCACCACCCAGTGCGCGGCCGATCGAAAATCGATCACGATCGCCATCGACGACGACGGCCCCGGGATGAACGAGGAGACCCTGACGCGCCTGTTCGATCTCTTCTTCACGACCAAGCCCGAGGGCACGGGGCTCGGCATGGCGATCGCGCGTTCGGTGGTCGACCTCCACGGGGGCGAGCTCACCGTGCAGAGCGCGCTCGGCAACGGCACGCGGGTGCGCATCCGGCTTCCCTTCGGTACCCCCTCGGCCGCATGGCCACGCAGGTGGCTCACGAGCTCAAGAATCCACTGGCCGGGCTGCGGCTCTACGCGCGTCACCTCGAGCAGCGGCTGGACCGCAACGGCGACGGTGACAGCGCCGATCTGGCCCGCAAGATCAC
>WNGI01000721.1_pt1 | contig 56234 bp, 72 predicted proteins | sample 5400621 | NCBI WGS metagenome assembly WNGI01 (sample SAMN13153374, study PRJNA577476) | soil metagenome | isolation source: 20 cm soil or saprolite under Garry oak tree replicate 1 | place: USA:California | collected 2016-06-15 | reverse complement strand
CCGTCAAGAGCGTTGACGATGAGTTTCTCCCAGCCTTCGGCGCGCCACGGCCCCGGCGTTGTGTGCGTGTACTTGGTACCAGGTACCGGCGTGGCCGGCGCGGTGGCGGATGGCGCTTGAGTGTTTTGGGGCTTCATTGGGCGCCTCCGTGGTGTGCTGCCAACTGAGCGTGTGTTCGGAGGCGTTCGCCCCTTGCTGTTGGTTTAGTGAAGTTTATGCCAACGCGGAAGATGCTTTTCGCAAACGGGGCTTTGTCAAGTTTCCACGACCAATTTTTGTCTTCGACGTCCCCGGTCCGATTGCAGTACACCGTTGCCACTTCCGTTCCGGCCAGCTCCATTCCGCTTGCTAGCATTGCGCAAGAGCAGAAATCGCCTTGTAGTAAGCGTCGGGCGTTGCGTCCGTCGTTGTAGTGGACCGTAATCTTATCCACCTTGAACACGTTTGCAATCCCAGCCTGATAAACGAGCATTGCCTTTTCGATCTTGAGTTTCATAGGTTGCGTTCTCCAAACTGCCGCCAGCCCGCGCGGTCGAAGTCGCAAGTAGGGATACTTACGGGCGCGCGATACTGGCGGCAAAGTTGCGTTAGTTTTTTTGGTGACTTCGACATCACGACTTACTCTCTACTCTACTACCGCGAGTAAGTCAAATAGTATCTCGCACTATCTCGATCCACGCCGGTACTCTTATTATAGAGTACGCGTCGCGCGTCGTATTCACGCACCTTTCGCCTCGCTAGTGCCGCTTCGCTTGTCAAGTTGCTCCGCCTCATGCGGTGTTTCGTTCGTAATGATCTTGTCGGGCTCCATCCAATATTTTTCTTTCCGCTTGTTTGGCGTGACGGGTTTGAGTGAGCCTGGCAGAGGTCGCCCGCGAATTATTCTTTTGCGATCTTCCAATCTTTCCCAAGCTAGAGCGGCACGAGGGACGACGACAGGGTCGGCGCTCTTTTTAGTAATAAGTTTGAGTAAAACGTTCTGCATGAGCAAGATTGCGTGAAGGGATTCGCGACGGCCGGAGCGTAGGCGGGTCTTGTTGACTGGAGGCGGAGTAGCCATTTTCGGGAGGCTATAAGATACCGATAAGGAGGTCAAACGCGAGTTTTTCGAGACTGGGCTTGACAGAGCGTGGCGCTACGGTTATGGTAGCAGCATGCGAGGCACTTATATTTTGGAGGCAATTCCGCCTTACTGCCGCGAGATTCGCACACCTGTCGAGGTCGTTGAATGGCGCAGGGATAGGGTGTTATTGAGGGACTTGGAAATGGCGGCTAAGGGCCGGGAATATCTAATCGAAACCGACTTGGCGAGCTTTGAACCTGACTTAGAGCCCGTCCAGGCGACGAAGGGAGAGGCGGCATGAAGCTAAAGCTTGAGATCGTAGCGGATAACGCGGCTTTTGAAGAGGCCCTTGGGTTTGAGTTGGCGCGGATTCTTCGCGAAGCGGCAAACCGGTTGGAATTGGCTGTGTGGGACGTTCCCGGGCCGATTGGCATGGTTTTGAGGGACGTAAACGGCAACACTGTCGGTCAACTAACGGTGACGAAAGGGCGAAAGGCATGAAAAATTCCAAGTTGAACGACGAAGAGCGCCGCCAGTGGGTGCTCAATGACGAAGGGCTTTACAACTGGCGGCAGAGTAGCGGATTAACGTTGCGCCAGTTCATTCGGGCGAACCGAGCCGAGATCGACGGGGCTATCCGCAACGTCACGAGGCGGCCGTAAACCTTCACACTACCTTGCTTATGGACCGCGATGAAGCAATCAGACGAATCCGCACGGCACTCAAGCGACGGAGCGGCAAGACGTGGAGCGTGACCGGTGGAAGAGGGACGGCTTGGGGCTGGCTCACCATTGAAGCGCCACCGGCGCGGCGTACTTGGGCGAGTCGCCTCAAGACGGGCGCTATCACCGACAGACCAGAGGATTACGAGGAGTACGACACCGGTAAGCTGGGCGGTTTTATGTCGCCAAGCGACCGCGTTGAACTGGGCAGGCTCTTCGGGCTGGAGCGGCCCGCCCACTTCCAAGGGGTCAACGTCGCGGCTTCCGATGACTACTACCGCGAATACGTTGACCGCGCTGAGGGACGGACACCAGCGAAGGTTGCACAGCCGTATTGGGATTGAGCTTGCCGTCACGCTCCCAGCGTGCGAACCTTGAAGGCATGGCGACCCCTTCAGTGAAAGACGTGATCCCGGCTGAAACATCCGCGGCTGCGTCGGCCCTTGGGCGGCTTGGAGGGCTGGCGCGGGCGGCCCGGATGACGGCCGCACAACGCAAGCAGTCGTCGCGAAGAGCCTGGGAAGCGGCGAAGGCGCTCCGGGCGCGAAGGCGGGCCGTTCCGGGCTTCGGCAGAGTCAAGGGAAGTCCGTAAAGCCCGTTTCTGCGCTCCGTAAGCCGCCTGTAAGCGACTTTGATTATCTTTTCGTAGTTGGCATCCTTCGAAGCATCCTGGAGGCGTTTAAGGCGTTCCGGCCCAGTTGAACTGGAGGCGATTTCCTATTACTTTCCCGCATGAAGTCGTATCAGGATGATGTTTCGGTTGCTCCCGGGTTGCGCTTTCAACCAGACAAAGGGGCGCAACTCGTGGCGTTTCTCATTGTCGAGAACGAGCGCTTGCGTTTACTCGTGTCGACCCTCAAGGCGGAGAACGCACAACTGCGGAAGTTGAGCCAACCAAGTGGCAGTTCGAAATATGCCACATTATCTTGTTTGAACTGAGGCAGTTAACCCCAAAAAACGCAAGTGGCAGTGTGGCAGTAGCCGTCCACAGCACTGCCACTCAATTTTCGTAAAGAAAGCCGACACTTTGGGTCCTATACGCTGTATAGCGTATAATAGAGAGTGGCAGTAGAAAAGTACTTACTGCCATACTGCCATTACCGCCACTTGGTGCTTTTTGTGGGCTTTCAAAGCTCTCCCTCCTTTAAGAGAGTTACAAGGGTAGCTTTTCCCAAATCGGTCACGCTACAGATGCCGGCACCCGTCATTGCTTCGAGCACCGGCTTAAGCTCGCAGGCTGATAAGTTGGTTGTTCGCCGGATGGCTCTAAATGTCGCCTGCCTGTTGTTTCTGAGGAGGAATCGAATGATTCGGTCCTCGAGGTCTGCTTTTTCGCTGTTACGGCACTGACGAAGAGCTTCAACCATGTCGAGTTCAATCTGTTTCACGGGTCTTTCGGTCGCTTCCCAGTGTTCAGAAGCAACACGAATCTTTGGAGCATCCGGCTCTGCGAGTGCTGCCAGTATCAAGGCCAGCTTCAATCGCTTAGTGTGCAGGCGCCCAAGAGCTGCTTCCATGTAGCCATCCTCATTTTCAAAAGTGCGCCGTCGGTTAGATTCCAAGACGTTCTCGTATTCTCGGATCACTTGAGCATCAATGGGAACGACGAGTGGGTCATCTGCCTTCCATTGCGCTAGGTTGTGGTTCCCCAATCTGTACAAAGGCTCTCGAATAAGATCATCGGCTTCTTCGAATAGCGATGGCGTGAAATCCGTATAGCCGCCACCTACACAGAAGTTCCACCGCGGCCAGAAGCCGTTGAGCCACATTAAACGGTCTCGGAGGAGATAGCCGATGCTTGCTGGCGTCGTTGCGAATAGGCAGCAAAGTACCGGGTGCTGAATCACGTGCAACCCGTGTTTGAAGGTGGTTCGCTCCAGTGTTGCCGGGCAGTCGTAGAGCTTCATCCAAAGATCGGATAGGCCGGCGTTGTAGTCGCGTCGTAACCCGTTGAAAAACATCCCCGCTTCGTCGAGTCGGAACATCCGGCACGGCCCCCAAGAGGCAGATTGTCGCCAGCGGTCTTGTAAGTCGGCCGTGAGTTTGCTGAGGTTGGCTGGAGTTTCGCCGGCCAGCTCGCCGACGACCGCCTCTGGTGTGAACACGGAATTGATGATCCGGTCGCTTATCATCGTCGCTTCGGCGAGTTCCTGGCTGATGTCCATTGCCACGCTCTTGGCGTAGATGGAGGTCTTTCCGAGCAGAAGCGTGTAAAGGTTTGGGTAAACCCGTCCCTGCGGTGTTTGGACGCACAGCCGGCCGGCAATTGAGCAGGCGGCAAGGCTGTAGGCGATTCCTTCGTGAAAGTGGCGCGGCGTCAGCGGCGAACGCCTCAAAGCCCATGTGACGTAACGCTCAATCCAGGAGTCTTGATTTCCTTTTGGCGGTGCGGTATCAGGTTCCATATTCGGTTTTGGTTTCAACGGTTTCGGGCGTCGGCGTCGTATGCAAAAGCGTCGGCGCCCGTTTCATTTTCAGATCAACGATTCCGATTGTGAAACCCTTGCTTTGCTATTCAAGGATTTGTTTTGAAAAAATGTTGTTGACAGCTTTTACGAATTTTGTAAATTGAGCCTAACCAAATGAGTGTAGTGCGAATCAAACCGAGCAAAAAGCTGCACGCTCTCGTGGTGCTGGCCGGTTCCCCTTACGCAGCGGCGAAGGCTTGGGGAATTTCTCATGTGACGCTCACGATGTTTCTCGAAGGCAAAGGGTCTTTGCCGGGGAACGCTGTCGCTAAGTTGGTGGAAAACACCGGCTACACGTACGAGGACTTGTTCGAGCACGCTTCCAAAAAATGAACGACGTTCGCAAAAAGGTCGCTGCCATGATGGCTAAGCCCAAGAAATGGTCGTGCCGGGTCCGATTGAGGCAGGACTGCCGACGTTGGCCGACTTGTGGTTGTATCCTTCGCGGCAACTACGCGAGGGACTGCAAACCTTTTGGTATGACTCTATGACCGCCGCCCAACACGCCGCCCTTTCCTCCTGCGGAGCCAGCGTCGACCGACTCGTGCACGAGGCTCCGGCGCACCTTCACGGGCACGAGTTGGAGAAGTCTTTGCTCGACGTTTTGGCAGGGGAACTTTCACTACGGCCGACGCAGGGCGAGCTTTTCCTCTGTAGCTTGGCGGCGCTGGCCTTGTCCCGCCTGATCGAGCACGAGCGGCGCGAGAAAGGGTTCGCGGTATGAGCAGCGCAAGAAAGCCGGATTATGTCGTGGGTGCGTTGCTAAAGGATACGATGCTGAAGAAAGCAGACTGCAAGGGTGACATTGGCGCGGCTTGGGTGAACTCCGACGGAACTATTTCAGTGGTGCTCAATCCGTTTGTGTCGTTGCAGCAAGACGGCGACCTTCTAATAACGCTGTTTCCAAAGTTGAAGCAACCATGACGGCGATCACGCTCAGCGCGAACTCGCTCGGCATTTATAGCCGGTGCCCGACCGCGTATCGAAATTACAAGGTTCTTGGCCGCCGTGCGGTGCGCTCTCTTGCTGGCCTCATTGCCGGAACTGCTATGCACGATGGGCTTGAGCTTTGGGCTCGGGGTAAGGATGTGGGTGAGCAAGACAAGGCGATTGACGCAACATTGGCAACGACGCCAACGCCTGCCGATGATTACCGGCAAGCTCCTTACCTGCGAGATGCGCTCGCCGCGTTCCGCGCTGAGATGGGCGGACTCTTTGCGGGCTGGGTGATTGAGGAGGTTGAAGCTCACGGTACTGTCGAGCTCGGGCAGACAGCTTACCGGCTCTATTCCAACGAAGACGAATGGACAGTCGCACATGTCAACTGGGAGTTCCGCCGTGATATGGTGGGTGTTGACCCGGGGGGCCGACGCTGGATCGTTGATTGGAAGACTTCTTCGCGCGATGAAGAAGCCCAAGTGAAGGCGATGAAGAACTCTGGGCAGTTCATGGGTTACATCGCGTCGTGGCGGATTCAACACCCCGACAAGCCCGTTCACGGTGTCCAGCCAGTGCGCCTCGTGCTTCGCAAGCCATCCAAGACCGGAGTTGCCTTCGAGTTCCCCCGCGACCCGCAGATATTCTTTCGGGAGGAACGCGTTGCGGAGTGGATCAGGCACACTTTACGGAAGGCGCGCGAGATACTTGAGCGTAACCCGCAGGAACCAGATGATTGGCCGCTCGCTTGCACGGACCTCGGTTGTTGCCGTCATCAATATGGCGTGTGCGATTACCTTTCGAATTGCTTGCTGGTACCGACAGAGCGTGCGCTGCACTTGGCGACTGACGAGTTTGAAGATGCTAGACGTGATGTGGACGCGCCGCAACCGGGGGACGAACCATGAAAGAGAAGCGGTTTTATGAGATCAGCCAAAAAGAATTCTATCAGGCTTTGAGCGAGTGGGCATCTCGCGAACTAAGAAAGCCCGTGCTTGTCGAGAATTGGACCTTTGGAGAGGTTGGAACGGGTACGTTTAAGCTGTCATTACATGTGCCGGAGACAGCCCGGGAGGAAGCGGCATGAGCGACCCCATCCAGATACCCGCCGACCCGGTGCCGCCTTCCCGACGCAACCCGCAATCGTGCCTCCTCTACGGTGGGCCAAAGGTCGGCAAAACCAGTGCGTGTGCTGCCTTGCCTGACTCTCTCATTTTAGAGCTTGAGCCTTCTGGTGCCGACTTCCTCCACGCTCGCAAGATTGACATTACCGGGATGCCGCACCTCTTGGCGGTGCTTGGAAAGCTCACCAGCCTGCGTGCCTCTGGCAAACCCGCTTGCCGCCGCCTCATCATCGACACAATCGACGAGGTGGAAAAGCTCTGTGACCCGGCGGCTGTAGAGGAGTATAAGCGCAGTGTTCTTGGCAAAGACTTCCAAGGCACTTCGATTACAGAGTTGCCGATGGGCGCTGGCTATGGTCGGTTGCGCGACAAAATGGCGGAGCTTCTTTACTTATTCAACAAGGCAAGCGAAGAGGTGATCCTGCTCTCGCACGTCCGCGACCGCGTCATTACGAAGACGAGCGGTGACGTAAGCGCACTAGACATTGACCTGACCGGGAAGGTTCGGCAGATCGTTTGCTCCCGCTGTTCGACTATCGGCTTCGTGCGCCGAGACGTGAACGATAACCTCTACGTGAACTTCCGCACCAGCGAGACGATCAACTGCGGCTCGCGTTGCGGGCATTTGACAGGACGCGAGATTCTGCTCGGTGAGCGGAAGAACGGCACCCTGACGTTTCACTGGGATGCTATCTATCTCCCAGAACCACCAAAGCCATGAACGAAGGCTCTCGCGAATCGCTGGAGTGGCGCTCCGACTGTTGCGGTGCCCCCGCATTCGGCCCGCTTCGCCAGCCGCTCGGCAGCGAGTGCGTCCCTGACTGGGTCTGGGCGGCGACACGTGATGGCATCTGCTCCAGGTGCCATGAGCACGCAACCTTTGAGCAGCAATGAGCGCGTGGTGGAACAAGACACGCATTGGTGTCGCTCTGTTAAACCTAGGTGGTCGCCCGATGGTCAAAGCAACGGCACGAATGTTGGGGCGGGAAGCGACACCTGCCTTTGCAGGTACGAATCCTGCCGCGCTCCCCAAGTGTAAGTAATGACACTGAACACGAACCCGCGCCGCAGGGCGCTCAAATGAAAGGATAGTATGGGCATACTCGACAATCGCGACTGGTCAAATGCTCGCATTGACCAGCGCATCTTAGCGAAGACCATAGCGTGCTGTACTCTCGGAGAAATCCGCGAGGAAGACCCGCGCGACACGAAGAGCGGCCCCGCCACTGCCGTAGTGGTGCCGCTCACGTTGGAAGAAGCGAAGCCGACGATTGACGGTGAAACCGTCAACCCTGGCTTTCCAGTCACCGGGCGAATCCGGTGGTTCACCGCACCAAACCTGCCAGAGAACCTGGCGAAAGCAAATGAGATGAGCGACCAAAGGCTCAAGCAACTAGTCGTTGCCGCGCTCGGCATGAAGCGGAATACCAAAGAGAACGTCGGCGAACTCCTGAAGACTCAAGGCGGTTGGCCTGCCTTGGCTGGCCGGAAAGTCCTCGTCAGCTTCGACGTGACGGAGAGCAACGGCTCCAAGTTTCAGGAACTCGCGAGTTTCAGCGCCTTCACGCCCAAACCCGGAGCGACTGCCGCCCCGGCCAACCCTTACTGACCATGAACCTGTTCACGATACCGTTGCCGACGCTTCGTCGTGCCCTTGAGATTGCCGAAGAGCGTGAGGCGTTAGATAAGCAACTCAATAACTTACTTCGTGGACGCGCAAAGCCGCAGTCACTCTGGGCTGAGTTGCGGCCCCCCGTGCGCCCTCGCAAGCGCACCAATGAAGGTGCTCGCCGCTACTGGCGCGAGTGGCGCAAGAAGAAGGAGGCCGCAAATGCCGCGTAAGTCACGGACTGAAGTCGTCTTCAACGAGAATGAGGAAGCTTTATCGCAGGAGCTTTCTGTGGCCAAGAGCAATGTCGCGCGCCTTGAGGGAGAACTAGCTTTGTTACGAGAGTTGCGCGTCGCCATTGCTGCTGGGCCGAAACCGCCCAAGCAACGCAAGCGCGCCGCCCCGCCCGTCAGCAACGCGCAACCCATCGTTACGACACCTGCATGAGCAAGCGATATGCAACTTGGGTGCCCGCTTGTTCCTGTCGCGCCAGTGGCGTCATAAAGCGTGCCGATGGTCGCATCGTCTGCCGTTGGTGTCGGCGTCCCTATAAATCCGCTGGATTTATGCACTACGAGCGGCAAGCCTTCAAAGCTCCTTATGGAGTGCCTGTAGAATGAAGGTGGAAATGAACGAGGACGAGTGGTTATTGCTGCTCTGTGCGCTTGTTTTAGTGGTGTTCGCGGTGGTCGCCACGTCCTGCCAGATTCACCAAGACGCCGTTCGCCATCTTAATAACTTGACGACGGAGAAAGCAAAATGAGCGCCTTCACCACAACGATCATGGACTCCGACGGCAACGACGTGCCCGTCGTCGTCGAGTACACCTACCACCGCGCCTGCCGTGGCCAGCGTGACAGCCTCGGCGGCGTCCGTGGCGCTGGACCGCTCCTTGAGCCCGACGAATCTGCAAGCATTGAGATCGTCAGCGTTAAAGACGCGGTGGGCGAGGAAGTGATCCTGAGCGGGCGGCAGTATGACGCTATCCAGGAGGCCGTTTGGGGCCACTTGCAGGATGCGGCAGCAAATGCAGCCGAAGCCGCCGCCGAATCTCGCGAAGACCAGCGACGTGAAGACGCCAAAGATTCTCTCTCCTGAGCAGCGCCGTCTCCTGCGTGTCGCGCTCCACTTTGGGGCGGCTACCTCCCGAGAGCTGACTCGCTGGTCTGGCTTGTCCGCTGAGTCAGCCGTCTATAAGATCGCCGGTCGAATCCCTCCTTATGCAAGACGCTCACGTCGCAGTATTAAACCAGCGGCCTTCCGATGAAAGCTATGAAAACGAATGAACGCGGTGACAGTGAAGTTCTAATTATTATCTTAGTTGCCGTTCTCGCAATCCTGCTCTTGCTGGCGGCAATGTTTGGGCTTCCTTATTATGGGGTCTATCGGCAACGGCTCGCCGGGCAAGCGTTGCTGGCTCACGCCCAGAGCTCTAAAGAAGTTGCCGTCGCCGAAGCGAAAGCGAAGATGGAAAGCGCCTCGTTGCTAGCTGAGGCTGAAGTGGCCAGAGCCAAGGGCGTCGCTCAAGCAAACCAGATTATCGGAGAAAGCCTCAAGGGTAACGAAGCTTACCTGCGTTACCTTTGGATCATTGACGTTGCTGGCGGGAACGTGAACAAGACCGTCGTTTACGTGCCCACGGAGGCGAATCTTCCGCTGTTGGAGGCGACACGGCATAGCCAATGAAACGCGTATGTCGGAAACCGCCGTTCCCAACCAGCAGCCTTCCGTTGACCCGGGCGCGGTGCGGCTAGCGGTGGTGGGTGAATGTCCCGGGATTGAGGAACAGCACTGGGTCATCTGCTTGCAAGGGCATGGCTTCTCTACACGCCACTGGCAGAACCGTCAACTTGTGGAACGCTCCCGGTGCCCGCTCTGCGGCTCGCAAAGCTTCACGCCAAAGCCCCGCCCGTTCTCTGGTGAGTCTGGTCGCCTGCTGGATGACCTATTGCGTGAGGCGAGCCTGCCCCGGGAGCGTTGCTTTATCGGAAACTGTTGCCGCGTGCCTTTGCGAGACGACGAGAAGCGCCTTAATACGCCTGAGGTGCGAAGCGGCCTTGAGCGTCTTGCCGTTGACCTCGAAGAGTTCGAGCCACATTGCGTGTTGGTGCTCGGAAACCTTGCTCTGATCGCTTTCCATACGCAACCGGAGCCGAAGATCACGAACTGGCGCGGCAGCTTGTTCGAGGGTTGGCTTGGCAATAAGCCGTACAAGGTTTGCGCGGCAGTTCACCCAGCGTCTATCCTGCGAGAGCCAAGCCAGCTTGTCCTGCTTCGCAAGGACGTCGCTCGTGCCGTGGCTGAGGCCGCGTTGCCCACGTTGGCTCTGCCAACGCGAACGTTTGATGCTCCGCGCGACGTTGCTGAAGTCTGCTTTCGTTTGAGTCAGATTCAGTATGCAGGTTTGCCTATTGGCCATGATATCGAAGGCGGTTGCGATACCGGTGTTACGGTCTGCTCGTTCGCCACAAGTCCAACCTTCGCTTTGAGCATTCCGTTTAAGCGTCTCGACTGGTCCGACGTGTGGAGTGCGGACGATGCGGCTCAAATCCTAGCTGCAATCCGCGCCCTACTCGAAGACTCCGCCGTCCCGAAGGTGATGCACAACGGTGGTTACGAGATGTTCGTCTGGGCTTGGCGCCACGGCATCACTATTCGCAACGCGGAAGACACGATGATTCTATGGAATGTAATGTTTCCTGAGTTACTCAAAGACTTGAGCGTCGTCTCCAGTCTATTGACGAAGCAGCCATTTTGGGGAACGCCTGACGATTGGGGCGTGCCGGCTGGTCAAGAACCGACGGACGAAGATCGTAATATTTATAACGTGATTGACTCGTCCGTAACACTGGAATGCTGGCAGGCCATGCAGCCGTCGATCACTGCGGATCAGCGACGGTTCTACGAGCACCAGCGTGCCCTGCTTGAGCCCGTCCTCGACATGGAGTTGCGAGGGCTCAGATACGACAGCGCCGCCCGTGACGCGATGGTCGTCCAGGTGAACCGTGAAGTCTTTGCGATGACCGGTGAGCTTGACTCGCTCGCAGGCATCGCGCCACCAACATTTGGCGATGTCGCTGAAACCGTTTGCTTCAAACGATCGCAGGAGAAGATAAAGACGTGGCAAGACGTGCTCGTTCACGCGAAGCCGAGTTTTCGGGAGCCTTTATGACTGAGAACGAACAGCGGATCGCGATTGCGAAGTGGTGCGGTTACACGCTTGGGCAGTGTAATAATCCAACGTCATCTTATGTGGTTTGGATCAAGGATGGAGTTTGGGTAGAGTCGCTTCCCGACTACCTCCACGACCTGAACGCGATAAGAGAGGCGGAGAAGCGGCTAGCTGGACCGGCTGTATCAGGAGTTCATCCAGGAGCCGACAGTGATTACGTAGATAAACTCTCGCAATTGGTAGGCTACAAAGGATTTGGTTTTGTGACCGCCACTGCCGCTCAGCGGTGTGAGGCGCTCCTAAAAACTGTAGGTTTGTGGAAGGAGGCACCGTGACCAAACTCTGTAGTGGATGCGGTGAAACTAAATCAACCACGGACTTTTTTCCTGATCGTCGAAAATCGGGTCGGGTTCGCCCACGTTGTAAAGCGTGTGAAGCTGAATACCAAAGAACGCGGACACCTGAGCAAAAGCGAATGTATTCACGAAATTGGCGGGACAACAACCCGGAAGCGGCATTGGAAAAGCACCGCAGACAAAGAGCCGACCGTATCGACACCTATAAAGCTGACCCCGTGAAGGCTGCTTGCCGTCGGGCCACACGAACGGCAATAGAAAACGGAACTCTGGTTAGGCCCGATAAGTGTGACCGTTGCTTAAGAGGATGCGTTCCACAATCACATCACGAAGACTACGCGAAACCGCTGGAGATTCTCTGGCTTTGCGCAACTTGTCATGGATATATTCACCGGGTTTAATACTCAACGCGCTGAGGCCCTGCTCCGCACCGTCGGCTTGTGGAAGGATGAAACGAAAACGCCATGAAATATACGATGACGACTCCGTGCAATGCGTGCCCGTTCCTAACGAAGTTCAAGCACGCCTTCACGATGAAGCGGTTGCTTGCGTTCACGCGTGGCGAGTTTCACTGTCACAAGACCGGCACGACGGAAGAAGATGGTGAAGGCTCCGAGGACTTCGTCGCTACTGAAGACTCGCTGCATTGCGCCGGGGCGCTTATCTTCCTTGAAAAGCGCAATCAGTCGCACCAGTTGATGCGGATTTGTGAGCGACTAGGACGCTACGATCGCGCCAAGCTGAACATGAAAGCTAAAGTGCGATGAGGCGCGGCCAAACATGGGCGGATTACCGTCAGGCGCAAGCGGCGCAACCAGACCTCTTCCCCCCGCAACAGGCACCAGCACCGCGAAGCGCGCAGCCGGGCTCTTCTGGCCAGCCCTGCCAGAATCCCGGCTGCACCTTCACCATCGTTGACGCGAGTGAAGAGCACTGTAAGCAGTGCGGTGAGGCTATCTTGGAGTCGGACGCTACCGGGTCGGTTCCGGCTCCCCCCAATGTAGGTGCGTTGCCCGCCGAAAGCTCACGTCGCGAAGTGGGCAGGCAATCAGAGGGAACGGGGGCGGTGGGAAACTGTCCTGACGAGGATGACAGCGGCAACGCTGAACCAAACCCGTCTCCTTCTGGCGCTGGTCCCGGCTCTAAAGCCGCCCGCATCGTCGCGCTGGCATCGCAAGCCATCCTGACGGACGCGGAAAAAGGTGAATTGGACATCTTGCTCAATCGCCACTTGAACACCAACTCGCCCAAACTGCTCGACAAGCTTTACGGCGATCCGCCGGCGGGATGGGGTTTCCCGCGACGCTTCATCAAGGTAGGCAACCGGAATACCGACCGCCTCGCACGCTCAGTGGACGCTCTGCTAGCGTCCTTCCGGCAGAAGCAGGATCGCCGGCTTGAGCTTTGTCTTCTGCTTTCAGATCGCCTTACACAGCGCGAAAGCCTCAACGCCAAGCTCGACAAAGACGGGCGCATTCGCTTCGCCCTCAACATCGCCGGCACGAAGGTGGGCCGCTTCGCGTGCTATAAGAGCAACACGAGCTCGGGATACAATTTGCATGGCGTCCAAGATCGTCACCGTTGTCTGTTTCGCGCTGACACCGGCTATGACATGTACTCCGTTGACCTCACCGGCGCTGACTCTTGGACGGTGGCGGCTGAATGTCGCGCCTTGGGCGACCCGATAATGTGGGACGATCTGCAAGCCGGCCTCAAGCCCGCAAAAGTGTTGTCCGTGCTTTATCGTGAAGGCGAGAGCGCCAATCGGTTGCCACGCCCCGAACTTGCTGCCAAGTGTCAAGCCCTACCGAAGGACTGGCTCTATTCCGCCGCAAAGAAATGCACGCATGGCTCGTGCTATGGCGAGGGTGACGTGCGAATGGCCGAAACAATCCTGCACGACTCGTGGGAAGGTGGAGACGGCACTCTGGCAGTCGTCACGGCAGCTCAATGCAAGCGGTTGCAGAATCTTTTCTTCGCCCGTTACCCCGGTGTCCGACGCTGGCAGGAGCGTATTCGTATGCTGCTCAAACGCGAGGGCTTTCTTGTAGCTGCGAGCGGGCTCAAGCGGGACTTCTTCGGCCGGAAGGATGATCACCAGACGCATAAAGATAGCTATCCGTTTTGCCCGGCCGCGAACACGGCATGGGTATGCAACTGCGCTCTACTGAAGGTGTGGGCTGACCGTGCCGAAGGCGCGCAACTCTTGTTTTCGCACCATGACTCGCTGCTGCTTCAAGCCCCGGCGGAGCGCCGTGCTTGGGTCGAGTCGCGTATCCCGGTGTGGTTCGCCAATCCGCTCACGGTAGCCGGGACGACTTTCACGATTCCCTTTGAGGCGTTGCGTGGACCAAGCTGGGGCGAGTTGAAGCCGTTATGATAGATGACCCTGTGCGGTCATTGAGCGCATCCTGAAAGACGCATGAGCAAAGCTACCTTGCCACTGCTGACGCCATTGCAGTTCGCGGTTCTAACCGAACTTGGGACAAGTGAAATCAGCGGTCGAGAATTGAGGGCGCGGTTGAAAGCGAATGGCATCAAAAAGTCAGGGCCGGCTTTCTATCAACTGATGGCTCGCCTCGAAGAAGCGCGGTTCGTTGATGGGCGGTACATACAGCAAATAATTGACGGACAGATCATCAAGCAGCGTCTTTACACGCGGTTGGAGTCTGGTGCTCGTGCCTGCCATGAAGTCCTAAAGTTCTATAAGCTATGATTTCCCCGCGCCCGAATCGCTCCGCAACAGGTTTACGTGCCGTCGGCTGAATACGGCGGCAGGCGGGTCTGCCCGGCGTGTGCCGGAAGCGGAACGTGAAAAGGCGCGGGGAAAGCTCGCCACCGTTGCCCACAAGGGCGGCCCCGGGAGGATTTCTTGGTTAGCCTTGATGCGATTCCCGAAGTCCGGTGGCGAAAGCGTTTAGAATCTTCGATTTCAGCTTGCGCTGAGCCGGGTTTTTCCGATAATCACAGTGAGCGCCAGTTTCCGCTGGTCGCCCACTGCTGAACACAACATTGCTCGCACAATGCTATGCCTGCCTTAAATTGCCACGTCGGTCAAACCTTTGGCCAGTTAAAAGTTATCGCCGATCTTCCTCATGTGCCGGGAACGAAGCGCAAGAGTGAATGCCTTTGCGCTTGCGGCAAGATTCGGGTCGTGAGCCACTCGAATTTGGTGAGTAGACATACGCTCTCTTGTGGGTGCCTCCACTTGGCGCATGGACATAATCGCGTTGGCTTTAGAAGCCCAACTTACAACAGTTGGTGGAGCTTGTTTGGCAGGTGTGAGAATCCCAAGAACGCTGGCTTCGGAGATTATGGCGGCAGGGGAATTGCCGTCTGTCCCCGCTGGCGAGATTCCTTTGAGCACTTCTTAGAGGACATGGGAGAACGACCGCTGGGCATGAGTATTGAGCGCATTAATAACGATAAGGGGCATGAACCCGGCAATTGTCGATGGGCTACAGCAAAAGAGCAGAGTCGAAACACCCGGAGGAACCGCCGTTACGTGGTTCATGGGGTTTCTCTCGTGCTGTTAGACTGGTGCTTGAAGTATGACCTTGTGTACGATCGTGTGCGCAGCAGATTACGTTATGGTTGGCCAATAGAGAAGGCATTGACCCTGCCAAAAAACACGCGTAAGAACTCGCGTACTTACTGGACTTTTCCCGCGTCGGAAGCTTGCTTAGCCCTCATTTCCGCGTCTTCTAAATAAGAAACCATCGGCTTGTTCGCCAGCGCAATCAGCGATTGCCAGTCGGCCTCGGTAGGCTGCTCCTTGTTTTGGATCGTCTTCCAGAATTCATACGACCACTCAATGCCGTAGCGAGCAATCAGGGGAATAAGTGCAGTCCACGTCACAAGAGCCTCACTTTCTGGTTGCCGCGTTGATGATCGTCACGAGCGAGTCCGCAAGTTGCTGAACGTTCGCTGGAGCCGGTGACGTGCTGCTCTTTGCCGCCGCCACAGCCGCCGTGAACGCGTCCGCATACCGCGCCTTGGCATCGGTTGCCTTCGCTTGAGTGGCCGCGTCCACCTTGCCCGCAACGACGGCGTCCGCGTAAGCTTTCAGCGCATCGTCCACCGTCAGAGCGACGGCTTTGAGCGTCCGGTATTCCGCTTGTTGCGCCGTCGTTGAGCAGCCGCTCTGCGTGATCGGCACAGCCGTCAGGAGCGCCACGGCAAGCATCCAACTGGCGAGTAATCGTCTCATGGCGGGAATATGGACTGGTGCAAGGCATCCAGCAACACTGAACTGCTGAACGGTTTCATCAAAATGTGGTCGAGTTTGCACTTTTCTTTCAAGGCCGGGTCACTTGCGAGTCCAGTCATTCCGATGATTTTCACGTCCTGCTGAGTTTCCCTTAGAAGGTTGCAGAGTGCAGGGCCGTCGATGTTGTCCATTTGAAAGTCTGTAATGACGACGGCGATTTCCGCGTGGTGCTCTTTATAGATTGTCAGAGCTTGGCTACCGCTTCCAGCGGCGAGAACCCGGTAATTGAAGCTCTCCAAAATCTGCCTGATGACCTCCAAGATCGCTAGCTCGTCGTCCACCACGAGGATCAGTTCGTCGTTGCCCGGCGTGAAGTCTGCCGGCGTCCCCAACCGCGGCTTGGCTGAGTTGACCGGGAACAGGACCGTGAACGTGCTCCCGGCGCGCGGGACGCTGACTACGTCGATGTAGCCGCCATGCCCGAGCAGGATGGAGCGCACCGTGCTCAAGCCGATGCCCGAGCCGTCCGGTTTCGTCGTGTAGAAGCTCTCGAAGATGTGCGGCAGCACGTCGTCCGGTATGCCGCCGTTGTTGTCCTGAACGCTCACCCGGACGAACTCGCCGCTAATCGGCAACGGATGCGTTGAGACGTGGAAATCCTTGAGCATCACCCTGTCAACGGCCAGCTTGATTGTCCCTTGCTGGTTCAGGAGCGAATCCTTCGCGTTGATGACGAGGTTCAGAAGCACCTGATGCACCTGCGTTTCATTTGCGAGGATTTCCGGCACCACCCCGCTGCTCTGCACGTCCACCTTGATGTTTCGCGGGAAGGTCTCCTGCGCGACGACCGCAATCGCCTGCACCAGCGCGACCATGTTTACTGGCTCTTTCTCTGGCGAGTCTGTCCCGCGCGCGAACATCGTCAGGTGCCGCACCAGGCGAATCGCCCGGTTCGCCGTCTCAGTCGCCCGGCTCAGGATGCGCTGGTTTTCCGCGTTGCTGCTTCGCGACACCAACTCGTGCGCGCACACGATGTGAAAGAGCAGGTTGTTCAAGTCGTGGGTGACGCCAGCCGTGAAGCTCCCGATGTTCTCGATTCGCTGTGACCGTATCGAACGGGCCGTCGCCTTCGCCCCGTCTATTGCGTTCTGCACCGTGTCGCTCAGCCAGACGAGGCGGCGCTTGTGGACGAAGTGACCCGCCCCAGTCTTGATAGCTGCAATTGCCTGCTCCTCCGTGATGCTCCCGCTGACCACGATGATCGGCGTGAGCGGCGACAGTTCCCGCGACAGCTTGATGGCTGCTGGCCCCGGCAGCTTTGGCACCGCGTAATCCACCAGCACGGCGTCATACGCCTTCGATTGCAATGCCGCCTCAAACGACTCCCTGTCGTCCACCGCGTCGATCAGGGCCGTCTCGCGCAGTTGAAACTTAATCAGGTCAACGTCGTCGCGCGAGTCCTCAAGAAGCAGCAGCGTGTGCATCACAAAGTTTCCGCCACGCCGTGAAACGACGCAAGGAAACGGTTCAAAAACTGCTTGTTGCGCGCCATGACGTTGAAGAAAAGATGGCGCGTTTGGTGGTCAGGACTTTGCCAAGGCGTGATTCACGGCACCGCAACGACCTGCTGCTCCGTTTTGGGACTCGGTGTTGCCAATGCCGTGGGCATTCAGATTCCCCAGATGACGCCCAAGCAGTTTTTCCTCGTTCTCGGCTTCTCTGCCCTCGGGTCAGGCGCGGCGTATCTGCGCCAATCCCCTTGGGCGAGGGCTGAGGACGACACGGATTTTGTTGCCAAAAAGGTGGAAGGGGATGCTGTTGCTAAAGCTGGCTCCTGATCTGCTATCAGATCGCCTTGCGTGTTGTTTCGTTTCTGGCGGGCGGCGGTGGGACAGCCCTTGATCCACGGGGACCGAAGCCGCTGCCCGTTCTTCTGCCGCTTTGTGAGGGAATGTTAGTTTTTTGCTTCTCGGTAGTGGGAGCAAAAGCGAACATGGTTCACGAACGGCTCAGCCCGCGAATCCCGAACCACACGAACAGCGCCGCCGTGATGATGACGATTGCCCAGAGGATGCGCGTGAACACGCGGGAGGCGCAACGGTCGCAGTATTTGCCGCCCTCTATGCCCTCAAACCTCGTGCCGCACCGACGGCATTGAAGGGTTTCGCTCACGGCTTCTTCTCGTGGCCCTTGCCCGGTGGCGATTTGTCCTTTTCGTGGCCGCGCCCGTGACCGCGACCCGGCCCGCCGTAGTCGTTCGGGCGCTCACCTGGCTTCGCGGCATTCGGAGCGACTTCGTGGACGTGCTTGCCCGCTTTCACTGCGCGTTCGAGAAGCGGGACGTTGTTCGTCGGACCAGCGAGCAGCGTTGACGTGAGAGCGAGAAATAAGAAGAGTTGTTTCATTGTTATCCTTCACGGCGGCAGTGCGCCACCAGCAGCCCGACCAGGAGCGTGGCCGCGCATGTAAGAAAGATAGAGAATCTGGAGAGGCGCGGCTTCATCGTCCGTGCAGCACGAGCCAAGCGATTAGCAGGCCGTCGGAGAAAGCGACAATGGCCAGCAAGCCCAGCAGGAGCAGCAACGTGCCGTTCAGTGCCTCTTGTTTCGTCGGCTTCCATGACTCCGGCTCGTAACAGCGACCAGCGATCGGGTTCGGGAGTTTCTTCACGTCTAAACCTGACGGCCCAAAATCGTTTGAAGTCTCTGCCATGCCGCATAATACCCGGCGCACACTGCTGCTGTAAAGCCCACACCTGACCCGAGCGAGTAACCAGCGAGAATCTTCGTCGTCTTCAACTGCGAACCCAGGCCCACGTCGTTGTAACAATGCACCATGATGTTCGGCGTTGCGCGCGTGCCCACCAACGCACCCGCGTAACTCACCACGGACGCGCCATTCTTGTAGAGCTGACAGTCGTTGGAGGCGACGCGGGCAATCATGTAGAACCCACGCGGGTCGGTGTCTCCGGTGTAATTCAGAGCGCCACCCCCGGCGTCGTGAACCGAGCACGATGTCAGGTTTCCCGTGTTCCCCACTACCATCCAGTCACACTGCGTGCCGCCATTGAACGAACCGATGACTACTTTCGTGTCAATCAGGTTGGTGCGGTTATAGACTGCCAAGTGCCCGTCATTGGCCGATGGCATGAACGCGGTCGGCGCGGCCCCAGTGTCAATGTTCTTCGTGCCGCCGCCGTTGAGCCCGGTGGACTCGCTGTAATCGCCGCTGACAAATCCGGTGTTCGTTTCCGCCGTGCTGCCGACGGTGTTTATTAGCGGCGTCAGGCAGGCGAGCAGGTCCAGACCTGTGTAGGTGTTGACGCGCGAAAGCATCGGCCTCGCGCCGGCAGACTTCGACATTTTCAGGAACGTGTCGTTGGCGACCACGGACAGTGACGTGTAGTTGCCGCCGTTGGTACGGACGCGGCCCATCCAGGAATATACCTCCGGGTCAAGTGCGCTGAGGCTCACGCTGCCGCCGATGCCACGAGTGCAAAACCACACGGGAGCCCAGATTAATCCGGTCTTTATGAAGTGACGTCGATTCACTTTACGTCCAGCGTGCCATACCCGGCATAGAGTTGCCCGGCTGTTGACCCGCTCGTTTGAAACGTCAAAGTGCTGACGGCGTTCGCGTTGGTGGTCGGGACAAATACGACGCCACCGGGAAACTTGTAATACGTGTTCGTGAAGGTCACAGCGTAACCACCGGTCCCGTCCATCTTGAATTGCACGCTTATCGTTTTGGCGGTGCTCGGGACGCTCGTTGGCGTAGCGAAGAACGTCGTGTTGGTGACTGTCAGGACGTAGAATGCCTCTGAGTTGTTACCGAGGCTGCAATCCAGCGTCACGTTTGTCCCCCCTGCATAGGCCAGTGTATTGAATGATTGCGCGGCCAGAGTCGGCGCAATGTTGGTCGTCGCTGTCGTTGTGTAGGTGATCGAACCGCTGTCCTTCAGGTTCGGATTGCTGACGCTCGTGCCGTTTACGTAGATGCTGGTGCCGCTAGCGTTCGTGAGAACAGCGGCTCCATTAACAGTGGGTGTCTGCGTGAAGTTCGCGATGCCAGTAGACGGAATCGTAAGCTGTGTCACGAGTGCGTTGGACGCCGTCCCGGTGCTGCCCGCTGGTGCCGTCTGGAAGATGACAGAACCGCCCGTGCCGGTGCCTGTCGAGCGTCCGCCAGCAATGGTCAGGTTCCCCCCGTTGATGTTGGTCGCGGTGCCGGCGAGTGCGTCCGGTCCTTTGAAGGTTTGGTTTACCGGAGTGTTCTGCGCTGTGGCGTCCGAGCCTTGTTGCAGAACGGCGGCCGCTTCTCGCCCAAGGTCAAGGTCATGCGTCGTGCCGTCAGCGTTGCCGCTTGACCAATAGATGAACATCGTGTTTCTTAGTTCCAAAGAGGCGCTGGAAAAGTAAGCTCGAGCCGCTCCCCCGTTTGCAAATCCCATGCCGTTGGCGTCTGCAAAGATACCCGTCGTGGCCGATATAGGGAACGTGATTGAAGGCGCTCCCCCCGATCCATTTGGAACAGTTAGGATACCGCCTAGCGTGGACGCACCAGAGATTCCCATCGCGCCCGTGTTGGTGAACGTCCCACTAAAAGTGCTCGTGTTCGTCGTTGTGCCGCTCAAGCTCGCTCCGGGGAGCAACGCGTTGGTTATTGAGCCCGTCATCGTCCCGCCGGCCAGCGGCAGGTAGGTGCCTGTTAGCGACGGAATGTCCGCTGCTACAAGCGCCCGCATTGTCGGTGTCGCCGCGCTGCCGCTAACCGGCCCGGCAAACACGGTGTTGGACGTTTGCACTCCGAGAACTGTTCCGAGATTGGCGGCTGTATCGCTTAACCCGTAACCAGCGAACGTCGTGGGGTTGCTGCCGCTCGTCTCGCGGCCCTGCGCGTCAAACGTCACGCTGCGATACGTGCCCGCTGTGCCGACGGCAGGAAGGTCTGCCGCTACCATCGCACGGAAAGACGGCGCAGCGGTGGCCCCGCTGGTCGGTCCAGCGAACACCGTGTTGCTGGTCTGGTTCACCAAGGCCAAGGCCAGTGTGCCGGAGCTGGTGATCGGCGACCCGCTCACGGTATACACGACGCCTGGCGACGTGAGAGCGACGCTGGTGACGGTGCCGCTATTGCCTACGGCCCATCCAAAGTTGCCGCTCCCGTCGTTGGTGAGAGCGCCGGTGCCGTTGGCTAGGCTCACGGCGTTCTTGCTTCCGTTCAGCGTGAGTATCGTACTTGCCGTTGCGTAAGGCAGGGTCAGGCTGCCCGCCATGCTCGCGTTCGTGATGCTGGCGTGATTCGTGATTGCGAAGATGTTCCCGGTCAGATCGAACTGCGAAGTCGCCGGGGTGAGGGAGTTCGTGGTGAACGGGTTGGGGACGAACGCGGCTCGCACTGGAAGCGCGCCCAGCAACACCCACAGGAGAAGGAGTCGTCTCATAAGCTTAATGCCAAGCGCCGCTGTAGTACGTGTAGAGCGTGCCCGTTGCGGTATCAATGTAGATCGCGCACGTTCCGGTGGGCGCTGCTACCGGAGCGCCGGCCCCGCAAGTCACGCTGCCACTGCCGCCTCCCGAAACGCCTCTCAACGCCTCCAGAATTGCGTAGGGCACGAAGCCTGCCGGAATCAAACACTCCAAACAGCGCGCCTGCGAAATCAATACCTGCGGGTCGGTTGACATAGTTCCTCCGTTGCTGATGGTGATTAACGCGCCCAGAATCGCATACCAAATCAGGCCCGACGGTATGCAGGCGAACTCGCAGTTCGCCGACGATAGCAGGGCTTGGGCGTCTTCGGTTGTTGCCATATTTGACTTCAATTCACCGTTACGGTTACTCCACGTCCAGTTAGCGTAGTTACATCAAGCAATCCTTGAACTCCCGGTGGAGCGTTTGTTCCGCCCGAGAGATCAACGGCGCCACTGACGAATCCTGCATTGGCGACACAACGGGCGAGGACATGATCGACCGATGCTTGGGAAAGGGCACAACCAGAGAAGTCTATCAAACAACCATTAACTGGCACCCACACGGGGACACTCACAGTAGTCAAAGTCGAACATGCCGAGCACACAAGACTATTGCTTATAGTCACCAAGGATGGTAAGCTCAATTCAGTAAGGGAGACGCACCCAGAAAATGTCAGGTCGTTTGATACCGTAACCAAAGAGTCGAAGTTGACAGACGCTAGCGATGAACAGTTGGAAGCAGACAGCGGACCCGCTGTCGAAGTCAACAGTGGGGCGCTAATACTTGTCAATCCGGAATTGTTGGACACATTTAACTCAGCATCCACAACACCCGTAAGAGCTGGAAATGACAATGAAGTGTCGATAGAATCTGCGGAAATTCTGAATGTATCAAGCGTAACCGCCAAGATGACAATACCGGATGATCCTCCTGAAATCTCCGCCCAATCCGTCGAAGTCAGACCGGTCGAGCGCCAGTAAACATCTCCGTCTGTATCATGGTAGAGTTGGTTGAGAAAGGCGGGAGTTTTTACGCCGACGGGAGAACCAACACCGGATTGACTCGCGCAACCAACTGGAGGCACCGGGACACCGCCATCACCGCTGACAAAACCATTGTAGCCTAGGTTCAGCATCCGTTGCGCGTTTACGGCGTCAATGTAATCGGCTATTTCTACCGGGTTAATTGGGTGCCCGCCAGACCTGCGATAAAGCGTTTCAAAATCGCACGCTCCAAAAAACGACCCGACAAACGCGGCATTGTCGTGGGATAGTTGCCATTGACCAGGTGGAAAGATTTCCCGACTGCGCATGGTAGTTGCCATTAGCTCAGTCCATGTTGTCGTCTTCGAGCGGGTCAGGTGACGACGCTGGCGCCGTCTCCTTCTTCTCCGGCGCGTAGCCCACCTCGATCTCCTGCTCGTGGACCGCCTTGACGACGAGCACGATCTCTTGGCCCGGTTGCACATCACCGGGCACGAGGCTCTTGGGGATCAGCGCGGTCGGACCTTCACCTTCCTCGGACTTTGGCTTGGGCTCGCCGCCCTCTCGCGGGTCCTGATCATACAGGTCCTCTGCTTGACCAGGCGCTTGGTTATCGTTCATGGCGCGTCTCCTCTTTCGTTATTACGATCCGCAAATTTCTCTGGCGGCAGTCCCTCTGATCCGCGTTCAGGAACTTCACAAACCTATCCTTCGGGCAACTTAGGACGCTGCGATGCAGCCAGACGGCCCGCTTACCGGCTGGTGACGCATCCTTGATCCAGCGATACAAGTGTCCGGTTCTCGTCCCGAACCAATCGAAGCGCACGAGCTTCTTGTGCGCTCCGCTGTCCAGCACCGCGTAGCACTCCGGGAACGGCCCCGTCGGATTCGCCCGAATCGCATACGGGTTGTCCGGCCGTATGTAGGGCAGTTCCTCGCTCGCCGCGGGCGGCAGCACCGTCAGCGCCGGCCTCACCGCATCGGGCACCGGCTCTTTCCCCGCCTCGTTCACGCTCACCGGGTCGCTCACCACGTCGTTCAGCTTGCGCGGATTCAGTTCAGCTTGGCTCATGGCAAAATGGGCTTGGCAGGCGACTCAACGAATCGCCCACCAAGTAAGTTGAAGGTGCGTCTTAACTCGCTTCAGGCGGAGCCAACGACCCGTCCTCACATACGTCGTTGCAACTTCGATACGACTCCGTTGGATAGCCGGGTGAGGGGGAGCAGACATCAATTTCCGGCACGCAGAGAGATTCTCGCTTACAAAAGAACGCGATCGCGAACTCTGGGTGCTCAGGGCGAATCGCCTGCTTAAAGTCGGCGATAAACTGGCCTTTGTTCATCCGCTTGTTCTCAATGACGTTACCATCGGAATCGGCCCCGAGATTGTTCATAACAAATTGCCACCTGCCGCCCCAGTTACGAGACGAGAAGGGCATTTCCGGGTTGATCGGCCTGCTGTCGAACATGAGCGCGGTGATCGCTTTCTTGTGCGTGATATAGACGATGGCGAACTGCGCGGTCTGGAAGTCCGGGTTGTCCACGGAGCCTAGGCCGGGGTCGCCTCCTGCGCCGCCCGTGACTTGGTTCACGTAGGGCAGCACGATCTGGTAGCGATAGCGGTTCGGTGCTGCGCCAGCGCCTCTGTCAAGGACGAAGTTAAACCGCAACTCCATCGGGTCGGTTCGCACCATGAAGTTTCCGATTTGCCCGCTAAATCCATAGCGCCAGTATTTGTCCGCTGCGCTGAACTGCTCGAAGCGCCAGTTGCCTGAGAGCGACGGCACTCCAGTTCCCCACCCAGTCTGGCCACCGAGCTTGTCCAACTCCCAGCACGTCTCGATGCTCGTGACGAGTTCGATGTAAGGTGCGGTCTCGGTGAACGGATTCTTGCCAGCGTAGCCTCTCAGCATCAGCGGGCTGAACTGCCGCTGCAACATTTGCGGCACCAGCTTGAACACGTTGTTCGGTGCCACCGAGCAGTCGAAGAATATTTCCTCGTCGCCCACCGTAACGAACGTGTAGGTGAAGGGCGTCAGGCTCTTGTTCGCCGTCAGCTTTTGGCCCGCGTGGAACAACGTCCGCTTTCGCAAGAAGGTGCTCTGAATCGCGCTCGTCGCCGGCCTCAGAATGTCCGTGATGATCTGTGATAGCTGCTCCTCCGCATGGCTGACGTGCATCAACTGGTCGAAGCACAGCAGCGGGGTCGCCCAACTCTGCTCCTCCAAAAAGTAAGTGATCCGCTCTGAGCCCCACCCGATGCAGTGCTCCGTCTTGTCGCACGGCGTCCCCAAACACCCGGCATACTGCGTCCGCGTCCACGTCTTCGTGGTATTGGGAAAGACATTTCTAAAACGATCAAGGCGGTGCTCTACTCCGGTAGCAGAAGGGAAGGTGCCCGTAGCGACGTTACCTATCCAGGTATTGTCGGTCGGACGGATGTCGAACACAATCATCTCGTCATAAAAAGGGGATTGGTCAACCAAGAATTGCCCGAATTGGCAGCAGTTTAAATCCATACGCTTCTTGCGCTCTCGATGGGGCGCGACACACAAAAATTATGGTTTGCCAAACGCAGGCGGGCGCGATTGCGCGTCACTACGATTTGGTATTTGGTGTCAGAGGCAGAAGCCTCAGAAGCCCGGCGTCTTAGTCACCAGCCGGATTCAGCCTATTTCGTCACACGGGCCGACGGACTGTCGTGCAATTTGGAAGTTACGCCCTGCTTGGCTGGAAGTCTAGTAGAAATTCGGCATGGCGACGGCGCTTCGCTTTAACCTCTCGCGCATTTCATCCATTGGGTTCGTGGGGGCCTTCGCTACTGTTCCAGAGCGACCACCGCCGTCCCCGTTCGTCGGGGCGCTGCCCTCAAACTCCTTGAGCTTCGCTTCGCGCTCGGCGAGTTGCGTCTTGAGCCGGGTGTTCTCCAGCTTGAGCGTCGAGTAGGCAATGGCGCGATTCCGCACGGCGGCGTGCCTGCGAATCACAGCGGAGCGTTGGTCGGCCGTCAGCTTCGGGTCGTGCGCGTTTTCGGCAAACGCCTTGTCCACGAGCGTCGTTGACTTGTCGAGTTTCTCATTCCAGTCGTCGTCGCCGTCCTTCGGCTTGAGGAACTCGTGCTTCTCGGCGTCTTCAGAGTTGAACTTCTGCCACTGCGCGGTGATCTCGCTCTGGAGGCGCTGAGCATCTTCGGCCTGCCGTTTGAGGCGCTCAACACCCTTGGTGCGGGCTTCTCCGAGTGCCTTGCTCTGGGCGTCGGCAAGGTCACGGACGCGCCTTCGATGAGCCATTACATCATCGGCCGCTTCACCGAACCAAGCGTTAGCCGCTTTGCGGGCCTCTCCCAGCGGCATGTGAAAAAGCTTAATCAGATCATCAACAGTGGCCTTACGAATGGCCTGCCCATTCTCGTCGAGCACATCTATCTCGGCCATTTCAGCGCCAGCTTTCGCCCATTGCTCTTGGTGGGGCTGCTCGAACTTCGCCTTGAACTCCTCGCTCTTGGCGTAGTTCTGATAGACGATTTCCTGCTCAAGCTCAGCGCGGCGTTTCTCGGCGGCCTCGATGCGCTCGTTGAGGCTCTTGAATTGGGCCGGGTCAGGGGCGTTCTTTAGCGTCTCGGCGAGGCGTTGCTCGGCAGCAGCGGCGCGCGTCTCCCAGTGGACGCCTTGAGTTCGTCGTCGGTGAGCGTTTCCTCACCGGGCTTGGGCTTCTCAGGCGGCTTGGCCTCGGTTTCGACTTTGCCTTGCTCACCTTCAAGGTTGTCGGTAACGGGCTTCTCAACCGGCTTCTCGAGAGGCTTGTCGGTTGCTGTCTCAGTTGGCTTTGCCTGCTCAGTCGGCTTCGGCTTGACGGGCTTCGCCGTTTTCATCGGATCAGGGGACGACAAATCCGCCATGACGCTGCTATCTGCCATGCGTTGCGAGGCGCGCTGCATGGGCGTCGTTACGGGTGCGGGTGCGGCGGGCTTCGCGGGTGCGGCTGGCGGTGCGGGAGGAGCTTCGGTGGCCATAAGCTATGTCGGTGTGTAGGTTGCTCGTTGCGACAGTAATTTGGCTGTGCGGATCGCGTGACAATTAGCGCAGCGCACTTCACATTTAGTAATCTCCGTCTGCGCTTGCGAGACGCTTTTTGCAAAGCTCACGTTTAACTTTTTTTCTCCCCGAACGTGATCGAAATGAAGGGCAGCCGGATTCTGTTTGTAGCCGCAATCTATGCAGCCGACGCTAATCTTGTAGGAATCTAGCCAACGCCTGAGGCGTGTTGCTCTAGTGTTAGCTACCTTTGCAATTCTTTGCCTGCGCTCAATCGGCAATCGCGCCCACCATAAGCGACGGTATTCACTATTATAAGCACGCGGAAGTCTGTTCTTATTCCACTCGCGAACCTTTTCGGGGTTTTTTAGCCGCCACTTTCGAGAAGCCTCAGCGGGACTAACTATCCGTCCGATGTATCCTCTAGGCATCGGGAACCCTTTCATAAGTCATACGAAATACTTCATCTTTAATCGGGTACTTCTCGCCTTTTATGCCCGTGATAATCCAATCGCCGGGGTCGGCTCGGTGGTCGCCTTCAAGAGTATGGATTATCAAATGCGGTCCGCGCTCGTCCACTAAGATGGGCCACTCAATGAACATGTCTGCGGGTGGCGATCCGCTGACGTCCGGAAGGAATTGCACGGCCTCGATGACGATGGGTTTCTTGACGTACTTCGCCATAGGATCATCGCAGGTTGTGGTCGAGCGAGTAATTTGCTCGATCCGGTGGTGGCACCGGTCTGTCGGCGAGCCCTTTCAAGATAAGCAGGAACCGGCGCGCCCCCATGAGGCGGTTGAAGGCGGACGCTGGCTCAGTTGCTTCGACTGCTGACCCAGCTAGCTCATCCTGATACATCAGCATCGCCGCTTCACTGGCGCGTGCGAACAGATCGGAGTCTGCTGCGTCCTGCCAGGTGCGAGCTGCCTTTTCGTCGGCGAGAAATCGAGCTTTCGGTGAGGTGGTCATCGTTTGACGGTGAGCTGGTGCGGGACCGCCTTGTGTGCCTTGCGGTGCCCTTTGTGTCTCACCTTGAGTTGCGGGCTCATGCCCTTGAGGAGCGTCTTCGTCATTCGCCAACTGGTCGCGGGGTCGCAATAGATGCCCCGTGGCGTCGGACCGGCGGTGCCGGGTGGCATCGCCCACCAAGGCAAGGTTAGAACTTCAGGTATCATTGACAGGTCCGGTGCCGTCACCGGGTTCGCGTGCCGTTTGCTCGTTAGCGTTAGCGGCATCTATTGCCGCCTTGTTTCGATTAGCTATAGCTTGCCGGGATTCCAATTCAGCGAGCACAGCCGGATTGCTTAAACGGCGTAGCCGCCCTACACCTTCTTGGAGCATGTCAAAGCACATGGTAAGCATCAACTGGCGACGTGTTTCACTTTCCCCCCCAAGATCGAAGTCGATTAACAACCGGTTGCCTTCCAATCTAGCCGTGCTTTTTGATGAACTCCAAAATGAAGTATGAGTTGGATCATTCATGTGATTTCATCGCTCGGTTTGCGTGCCGGGGTTTGCCGCTCCATCTTGCCCAAGGCGCTGGCTACGTCCATCTTCGTCATGGAGCGCACCGTCTTCAGACTCTCGCTCAGGGCACGGGCGAGGAAGTAAACCATGAGCTTCCGCCGTTCCTCGCTCAGCGCGGTCACGTCGCAGTTCAGGCGAAGCATGGCGTGGACGCCGTCGGGGCCGGGAGCGACGACCAAACCGCAGAAGTCGGGGCGAACTTTGAGCGGTGTAGGGTCGGTAGCAGGGGCAGGATCCGTCGCTTTACGCTGATGAATCGGGCACCACGTTCGATTGTCGTTTTCGTCAGCGGCACAACCACATGTCAGCGTCCACGGCTTCACGGCTTCACGGCTTCAACTTGGTTGGCGGATTCTCAGGCATCACCGACGGCTTTAGCAGGTTCAGGCACCTCTTGTCCAGTGAAACGAATGCCGGCGTCATGCTCAGCGTGAATGGAGGCCAAGGTCTCGGCCAGGTCGGGCAAGTGGACGGTCAGTGCAGCGTCCTCCAGCACGGCGGCGTGTTCCTTGAGCGCGTCCAAGGCTTCCTCAAGGGTATCACCCACGGCGACGACGCTCCCGATGGCGTCCACGCTCCACGGGAAGGGCGGGAAGCCGATGCGACCCCCCGGTAAGCCAACGCAGGCGAACGGCTTGAACGCCTCCCGCACGTCCTCCGGCCAGTCGCACACCCGCCAATGCTGGTCGTCGTCGGGGTGATCCACGGCAGCTTGGACGGCGAACTGCGCTCCATAAACCGGCTCCACTAACTCACCGTTCGCCCCGTGCCACATAACTTCGCCGAGGTTGTCGATCAACTCAAGAAGGCACTCCCCTGCGGGGGTAGGGAATCTCGAGCAGGGGTCTATCAGAAAGGCCCTCTCGTCCTCCGTGATGCGAACCTCGGCGGAAAACGCATTGCGGTAGCCGACTTGCCGGAGGAACGGCGCGAGGGCTTCGTTCACGTCGCGGAACGCCTGCGGCATCTTGGACATCGGAGTGACGGCGCCGATGTAGCAACGATCCTTGGTTTCCAGCCCTTGAACGACGGTTTCTGGCCACTGCCCGTCGATGCAGAATTCGTCGATGCCCGTCTCAACCACGGCGTCGATTGGCGCTTCGACGATGAAGGGGAATTCGGCTTCAAGCGGCCCTAGCTTGACGGCCAGGGCATCCAGCAAGCCTTCACCGCGTGGCCCGGCATGGAACTGGAACGTCTCTGTGAGACCGCGCCACCGGGACACCTTGACGAACCAGCCGTCGTGAAGTGCGAGAAAGTCCCGCAACTCCCAGAGCCCGCGGACGACTTCATACTCCGGCACCTCAAGTCCCCACTCGCGTTGCTTGTGGCGGAACCACGAGCGGCGCAGTTCAAGGTCGTCGCCGTGGCGGGAACCCCAGACGCGTCGGCCTTGGCGGGCAAGCTCAACCTGCAAGGCGGCATCGCCGGTATCTGGAAACACGATCAAGTCTGCCTCGCGTTGCTCTTGCCAGAAGTCTTCGCGCCTGTCGATTTCATCGAAGCCGTCGCCGAGCGCACTGAGATACGGCGTCGGGAAAGCCGCCGTGTTCGGAACGTAGTAGCTGACGCGTCCGAAGTCGCGGGCGAGCCGGAAGGCAAGCGGGAGAAAGAGCCCGCCGCTGTCGTGGATTAAGACGGATTGGCTGGAGAGGTCATCGGTCATAGCCCGGACTGGAACTCATATGGAGCGCAAGTTTCTGGACTGACGCAATCGCTAAAGCAACAGAGCATCGCTGCGTAGTCGCTCGCTTCCACGTGCTTGCACCACCATAAGTAACCGCGTTGTTTGTTGACTCGTGTGTACGCTCCGAGTTTCGTAATGTCGTGGCAAAGCTCACCTTCGATGGCTTTTCGCAATACCACCCAAGTTTCGTTGGACCCCGCCTTGAATCGCATTCCGGGTTGGATGTCGTTGTAATTAGTCATCGTCACGCGTGCTCTTGAGTCTGCCGCGCCGCACCTCGGCGGCCGTTTTCAGATCGGTTGCCACGTCTTCGACGTGCTGTTTCTGAATCTCTCGGCGCATGTCGAGTTGGTGCTCTTGGTCCTTGCGTTTTTGCTCAAGCTCAAAGGCGACTTGGCGCTGGGCTGTCCTTTGGCCGTGCGCATCGCGGGTGTTCGCGGCTTTCGCCTTGGCCGTTAACAGCGTCCCCATGATCTTGGCTTTCGTCTCAGCCATGGTGCCGCCGTCGCCGTTCTGCTTCTGGGCGGCCTTCTGCTGCTGCTCAAGTCTCTGGGCGAAACCTTTAACCTCATTTGCCAGCTTGCCGCTTGCCTCTGCGAGTTTCTTCGCCAGCTCCCGCTGCGGCTTGTCCTGAGCGATCTGCTGCACCAACTGTCCGATGTGCTGAAGGACGTTCTGGAAGCCGGCAATCTTGTCAGCGTCGGCCATGCCGCCTGTGGTGAGCACGCGTTTGACGCCAAGGCCAAGCTCACCGATGAGCGTCTGGGCGATCTCAATACGGTTCTGGTCGGGCGTGAACTGGACTTCGGCACCGACCATGAGGCTACCGTAAGCGAGCATGGCGTCGTGCTTGGCGTCGCTGACGCCGGGCGTCTCGGGCACGAGCATTTCCGTCACCGACGCGCTATCCGTGACGCTCAGCGTGAAGATTCTCAGGATTTCCTGCTGCGCTTGTGGCGAGAATGCCGCCCGGTTCTCCATGAGAAGCTGGGCGATGTTCATTTCGAGCGTCTTGTTGCCAGCGCCCATGACGCGCTCGGGTTCAATTTCCCACGCTGCGGGAACGAGCATCTTCTCGGGAACGCCGCGCTTGAGGCAGCGGACGCGGAACTCCCGCACGTCCGGGTCGCGGCTGTTCGGGATGCAGAAGCGGCGAAGCACCTCTTCATACTCGAAGGTCTGATACTTGTACGCTTGCTGGAGCGCGGCGCTGATGAGCGTCGTCGTCGCCTGAATCTCGGCGTGGACCTCGAACGCCGTGCGCTCCTTCTTGTCCTGGCTGAAGTTGCGGTTCTGGACGTAAGCGCCGCTGTTGTCGGCGATGATCTTGCGGTATTGCGCGATGCCAAGTTCGATCAGAGGAGCGTTGGGTTGCCAACGTTCACCGGGCGGAAGGAACTGCACCGACTCGTCTATGATGCCCCGTTGGGCGAGCTGAATCTTGAGGGCGCGCTCGGCTTCGTCACTCGTCTTAACTCTGACATAATTTAAGAGCTGCTCAAACACCGCCTCGGCAAACGAGCACTCAAGGCGGTTTTGAAGGTGGCACGCGTCGTAGAGCATGTGGCCCAAGCCACGAATCGAATGGTAGCGAAAAGGGCCGGTTGCTGTGAGGTCCGCGAACTGCCAATGCGCGATTTGCGACAGCCGATCTGCGTAAACCCGGTCCTTGCCGTCGTAGAGGAACTGGTCGCGGCTGTTCAGCAGGTTCTTGTCTGAGATATGACCGGTGCTCTGGTAAGTCGAGTAGCCGCCCCACGCGTCGAAGATGATCTTGCGTCGCCAGCCAGCCTTCTTGCCTTCATCGCAGTAATACATGAAGTCGATCACGTCTATCGTTTGCACGAGGTCGCTGGCGTAGAATCCGCTGTTTTCCTTCAGGCGCTCTGAGAGGCGATCCGGCATGAAGTACTCCGACCACTGGCTACCCATCATCTTGAGCGTCTGCTCTTCGGCCCACGCGATTGCTTTCTTGACCATCTCAAGGTTCCAGCCGGGGTCAACGTTCGGACCGCTCGTAAGGCGGCTCAGTTCGTTGGCGGTGTAAGAGCGGGCGAAGGCGACAAAGGGAAGGTTCTGAAAGGTCAGCAGTGTGCCGCTCGGGATTAGCACGTCGCCGATGCCAACCGGGCCAGGGCACCACTTTTGCGAGCCGTCCCAGCACGAAGTCCCGATGCCGTGCAGTACGACCAGCGCGATCTTGCTCCGCAACGTCTCGTAGTACGGTAGGCTGCGCTTCATCAAGCGGTTGATCTCGGTCGTGACGGTGACGCCCCGCTGCGCCCTCCGATGCACCGGCCCCATGTCGGTGCGCGCAGTGAAGAAGTTCCCCGGCTTGATGAAGGCTTGCAGGAGTTGCTGGCGCGCCTCCTGGCACAGCCGCGTCATGGACAAGTCGTTTGAGTTGACTTCGATGTTGTTGGCTTGCGCTTCGTCGGGCGAGTACGGGGGAAAACCATTGGCCAAGCCAGAAATTAAAGCTCTGTTTCTTGCTCGTTGCCATTCGGCCTCTCGGAGATTATAACAAATCTCCTCCACGACTCTCGCACTTGAAAACGTCATAGAAGTAGTACTTGTTGACCCGGCTTACACCAAACTGAAATAAGTTTTGATCCCTTAGAGTGATTACATGTAGCGCAGCTTACGCATAGGTTTTCAGGAGTGTGTTGGCCTCCCTTACTGATCGGTACAATGTGATCGAAGTGAACGTCCGCTATACTTACGGTTCTGTCGCAGTAGTAGCACGTTGCCGTCTTTTTAGATCGGACAGACTCCATCCAAGCAAGCAACGCCCGATGATTCAAAGCAGCGTATCGTTTCAATGCTCGGCGTTGAGCCGCTCGTGCTAAGATAACAGCCGGGTGTCGCTTACAAAAGCGACGACGACTTTTGCGTACAACTTCCGGGTGGGCTTTAGTATAAGCTCGGGTCTTTGCTAAAATAGTTGCTTTGTTTTCGAGATAATTTTGATGCTTCTTTGCCTTGAGCCGCTGTGCGTTTTCCTGTTGGTAACGTTTCATGTAGGCTTGTCGATGCGCCCAATTCTTACGCTGCCATTCGAGATTAGCCGCACGCCGTTTTTCCAAGTTGCGCAAACGGTGAGCACGCCCTTTAGCTCTGAATTTCTCGGGGTTGTTGTGATAGCGATTTCGCCATTTCCTGCGTTGTGCTTCCGGGTGAGCTTTGAGCCACGCCTTGTTCCTTGCCTTTACGCGTTCAGGATGCTTGCGATATTGCCGCTGCATCGGAGTTAAGCCAGCGAGTGCATCCATGACGCTTTTTTACTCAAGCTGAACTGGCTTTGCAAGGCTCGACTGGGTGCGCAGGTATTCGTCAATCAAGCTGGGATCAGGCATCCGTACCATGGGCCAACGCATCGCCTCCTCGTTGGATGGATGGACGCTCGGCGGGTGAAAGAAGTCCTGCCGGTACGTCCTCATTTCCGGCCACGGGTTCCACGCCCTGCCCTTGAACATCGCGGCCATCTCGTGATCCAGCCACGGGACGGATTCATCTTCGGTGAGGTTCGGACGGGTGCGCTGGTGGAGGAATCGGGCGGCGCCCCGGCGCTTGTAGCCCATCATGTCGCAGTGGATGTCGTACCAGGTAGCGCCGAAGACCTCCTCGGGCCGGGCAAGGAACTCGCGCAGGAGGGCGTCCCAATCGACGTTACCCAAGAGGATGTCAGGTTCAATGGCCAGCAGCACGTCCCAGTCGCCCCAGTCGAGTGCGTGCGCCATCGTCATCGTGAGGGCGCAGGCCATGTATTGCCAGCCGTTGGTGTGCGGGCGCTCAGGGAAGACGCCGGAGTTGACGATTGCCACTTCGGGCGGCAGACGGCTGAACGCCGGGTTGCTGTAGGTGCCGCAGGCGACGAACGTGTGAACCGGATGGAAAAGCCGCTGCATGTTTTCGTACCACGGCTTGATGGCGAGGCGACCCGCATACTCCGGGTGGATGGGGTAGGCAACGTTGCCGGTGAGCGGGTCAACGAGGTTCAGGCAAACGCCGTTGTAACGGGCGTCGGCCTCGGCTTGGGTATTCCAGTAACTTGAGCAAGCACACAGGATTCGCATGGCTTTACCGAATTGCAAACGTTGCAGGGTCTATATCGCGCTGACGGAAGAAGGCTTTGGCAAGCGACAAGTTCAACAGTTGGCCGCGCCACGTGTAGCGGTTCGCCGGATTCTCCCAGTGGCTCGCGCCGCCATGCCGTTCGTGCGCGATGATGCCGGGCACCCGGTTGTCCGTGTTCGGGTTGGTTTCCTCAACGAGCTGGCGGATGACGGCATCCCACGCCTCGAACGAGAGAATCATGTCAGGCATCAGGTGGCGATGCTTGCGCCACCAGCGGGCGCGGAAAGCGACGAGGTCACTGCCGGCATAAGGGATACCCTTGGCGAAGTCGGCATCGGGCGGTGGCTTGAACAGCGTATGGTGGAAGTCCGTTCTATAGGTATAGCAGGCTTCACTCTGTTGCAGGCAGTTCACAATCTGCGGCACCGCATCGGAGCGCATGATGGTATCTGCGTTCGTGTAGATGATGATGTCGGAGTCTTGCTCGCCAAGGCAACCGGCGTGGAAAAGGTCTTTCACGTAGGGGAGGGCGCGACCGCCTTCCTGCCAAGATCGCGGCAGGTCAGTGTGCGAAAACGGCTTCTCGTGCCACGGCTGCGATAGCCAACTCAATTGCGCGACTTTGTGCCGCCTGATCGTCCCGGCGTCAGTGGGCGAGAACTTCGAGTGAACGTGAATTACCATTTTGGAGCTTCCAGCCAACCAGCACGTCAACGAGGTCCGGGATGCGCTTGACGGTGTCGTTGTAGCTGACGTGGAGGGCGACGTTGCCACGGGGCGTTGAGCCCGTCCATCCCGAGGCGGTGAACCACACGGTCGGAACCTTGCTCGCGTGGGCGAGGTGCGCGGTGGCGGTGTCGCAGGTGATGAGGCCAACGGCAACGTCGTAGAGGCCGAGCAGGTCGTAGATTCGAGTCGCCCGGATCGGCCCAAGGTCAACGACGGTGAACCTCTCACGCATCGCGTTTAGGTGCGGGTAAAGCTCGGGCACGTAACCGAAGGGCGAACTGATGCCGGTGAAGTTGTAGAGCAGGAGTAGCTTGCCCCGGAGTTTCGGCGGCCACACGCGGTCAAGCAACGCCTTCTCACGTCCCGCGTCTCGCCTGTCGAACACAAGCGGCAGTCGCATCATCTCATCCATCGTGAACCCAGCGCGCGAATACATGCTCGCCATGAAGTTCGGCCAGAGCGCGAGGTTGACGCCGTGCTCGCGCCCGTGGCACTGAAGCGTGTGCTCACCGCGGTACTCAGGCGGTATCGGGCATTCCGCGTCATTCCACCAGTGCGGGAGTGCGTAATCCGAGGCCATCAACTTTGCGATTCTCTTGGCCTTCTGGATGCCGTCCCACCAGTGCAGCGGGACCGGGTAAGGAGTCACGTAGGAAACGCCGTCCAGCACGTCGGCGTATTCTTCGCTGACGATGACGGTCGGCTTGAGGCCGGTGCGCTTGAAGATTTCGAGGAACGCGGGTAGGAGCAGGATCAAGTCGCCGGTGCGCCCAAGCTGGACGAACACAGGCGGGCTGTAACGCTTCATGAACCAGCAGGTGTCGGAAGAATCCAGCATCGCGGGTTGCTTTGGTTGAGCTTCGCCATCGTCCCGGAGTCCATGTGAGCGCGGATGTGTTTGAGTTCTACGTGCACCTTGGCAGCAATCGGACAAGTACACGCTTGGCAGGTTCCCAGCTTGGATTCTAAGCTCGTCGTCAGGTTCAGGTCGCGCATCATGCCCAAGAGGTGCATCAGCTCCTTCGCAACACCTTCAACGAAAAACTCGGTGAATCCGCCCAGCTTGTTAAGCGGACACGAAACGCAGACGGCAGCGCGTCGCTCAGCTTCCTCTCGCGTGACGGTCTTGCCTCCGGGGCCGAACAGGTCAGCGTACATCCCCGCGGCGTTCTTAACTCTGGCCGCAGCACCGGCGAGCCTTCCGACCCACGTTTTTTTTTGAGCGTCGGGCTCCGGGTCGCCCTCAAGGTCCACGAAGGAAAGCCATCCGTGGGCGATCATGCGGGCGGTGTTTTCGGCATCCACGTCGGCGGCAACGTCCTCGGGGGCGAGGCTCCAGCCGTTCTTTGCGACGAGCGCCGGGTTGCTGCGACGAAAGTTGATGAGAAACGTGACGCACTCGGAGAACGAGCCGCTGAAGGGTTCCTTCATGCCAGCGGCGGGAACGAGCACGCAAAAGCCTTTGGGCGGAAACCGGTCGCGTGACAGCAACTTTGCCATGAGCCGTTTTACGGCTTCAAGCGAGGCGCGTCAACATTCCTTCCACTCAACAACATTGAACGTTCCGAAGGGTCCGCCTTTTTCAGGGCGGAAGTCGCCTATACCGATTTGTTGTCCTCCCTCAGTTAATAAGCGGTGAACAAAATCTACCGGAAGAAGTGTCTCGTTGATGCGTATTACGAAAGAGGCGGACCACTTATCAAAGCGTGGCCGATGTTTCATTATCCGGCCTCGGGTCGCCGGGATTACTACTGGTCTTGAATCCGTTTCAAAGTCAACGGCCAGTTCTCCATTACCGTTTAGGAGAAACACGGCATCTGTCATCACAAGGACAGCGGCAGGCACCACAAATCGCGCTGAGCGTCTTGACCCCTTCATTTTGTGGTTGGCCGCAGCTTCTCTAAGAAGCCGTCCAATTGCAGTTCCGGGAAAGTAAAACCTGCCTTGAGAATCGCGGTATGTCACTTTTTCCGCTTCTTCGCGCGGGGTTCCGTGGTTAACCAACATCGCTCGCGTTGCACCTGGCAGTTCCGCGCTTTCGCAGAAGCGTTGTTGGAGCAATGGAGTGCAGCCTTGAATCTTTGCGGTGATGAGTTTCATAGTGACTTTGCAGTGGATTGCAGCGCCCGGCATCGCTGCGGCAGGCATCGCCACGCCTTGCCCAGCATGGGGTGCCTCGCCTTGCCTCGCAACGCATCCAAAGCACCCGCTCGACAGTGTCGTATCGGGAAATCCGGGAGGACTGCCCCACTGGCAAACGGATGCCAAAGTTTTGGTTTGAAGTCATCGGGATACGATCCGATGAGGCGAAGATAGCGCCTATAGAAAAGGTGTCAAGTCCGAGTTAAAGTATAAGAGTCACGGAGTTTTCTAGAACGCAAAGCTAAATCTTCTTTCCAGCTATTGTCCCGCTCGGCCTCGGCCATGTTGACGATCTTCATGATTTGAAGCCCAAGCCGTCGCGCACCCTCCACCCCAATGGCGCAGAGGTCGCCGAGGTCCGGCGATCGGTTGGTGCGCTTCTTCATGTCCTCTTTCTTCTCGACCTCGATCTTGTCGCCGCGAACGTAAGCCCAGATGCGCTGGCAAAGCTCGTCGGCCATCTCGCGAGGCAGGTTGCGAAGCTGACGGCTCTCCACAAGGTAGCGAACCGCGTACCACAACTCGGTGACAAACTTCGAGTAGTGCTCATCGGCACGTTTGAGGCGGCGCTGCTTCAGCTTCTCGTCGTAGATCAGGAGCGTGGAAGCAACGGGTCGCGGCGTCGGGTTGCCGCCAAACTCGACCGCGTTCGTGTAGGCGCTCCAACAGCGGGCGAAGGCATTGCCGAGCGTGCCCCGACCGGTCGAGTCGTAGTAAACCCGGCTTGGCTGGATGCCGAGCCGTTCGCAGTCGGCTTTGACGAACTCCGCAATCTGATCTTCGGGCGACTTTAGCGGGTCGGGCGTGACGGGCACAACGGTCGGCGGCAGGATGGAAAGCACGACGTTCTTGTTCACGTCTTCGCCGAACTCGAAAGCGCCGCCGACGCAGCGGTCGCCGCCGTAACCGGCGTCCAAAGCGTAGAGGCGGGTGAGCGGACCCCCGCGCCAGACTACGTCGTCAAACGCGCCGAACTGCTGGCAGATTTCGCGGGTCAAGACTCTGTTGTCCCGCAGGCCAGTTTTTCTTATCCCGAGCGCCTGGCTGTAATACTGTAGCGAGTTGCGCCCGTAGAACGTCTCAATCTCGGAGACTTCCTTCGCGCCGATGAGGTAAGGGAACCGCTTCGGCTGGTCTTGGGGGTAGTCGAAGTTGGGCGAGTCGGTGCCGACGAGGTTGATGGTGCGCCCGCCAGCGAAGCGGTTGTCCCACACGGTCGTTTTAGTTGGCTCGGGTATAGATGACCAGCCGTTGCGCGGTTCGGCGATCTTGTCGAGTGGGTCGCCGGTTCCAAGTGGATTGCCACAGAACACTCCGCGAAAGTCGCCGCTGTTCAGGTTGGCGATGGCGTCCAGGAACGACTCGGACATGAACTGAGCCTCATCGGCCAAGAGGCGACGGCGCTCTTGCTTCGCCCCCACGTAGCGGCCGAGGCCGAGGTACTGGCCGGCGGCGCTCAGGCAGGGGATGCAGTTATGGACGACAACCCCGTTCACCGAGTAGCTGGGGTGTCCTTCAACTTCGAGATTGTGGACGTGATAGCCGCCTGCACACTCGTCAAAGCGTGGGTCACTTCCAGATTCGAGAAACGTAACACTGTCCACCCAAGTTTCTTCAGCCGCCGCGTTCGCACAGCGTCCCGGCGTTTGCTCTCTGGTATCTGGTGGCGTCCCCCATCTATTTCCACGTCCAGTTTCACAGACGGAAAGGCCATGTCGGCCTCGTACCAGTGGCGATTGCCTTTTGCTGTCGTCCCATGCAGGCCGGTGTAAATGCGATGGTGCAACGCGGCTCTCGGAAACAGCTTTTGCAAAACCAGTTCCTCTTTCGTGGGCAGCAAATGTTTCCCACCTGCTTTCCTCGCTGCATATCTCAGCCTGCAAGATATGCCGCAAAACTGATTCCGGCACCTCGTCTTGGCAGGCCAGCGAGAGAGGAAAACTTTCCCACACTCCAAGCAGTTCTTCGACTCGGGAATATCGCGGCATAGGACGGAGCAAAACATCCGGTTGGGATGCACCTGCTTCATCGGCTTGCCGCACGTCTGACAGCGCCCATTGACTCTGCGTGGACCTAGACCATGAGCTGCCGCCCAACGGCTCGCGCAAGTAGTACTGCAAAATCGGCCCCATCCTTCGGGTCGCGCTGGTTTTGGCTTTAGCGGGCGAAAGGATTTGCGGCAATAATCGCAAAGCCGAGGTGGAAGGCGCTCTCGACAAAGTGCCGAGCAATGTTTTCGATTCGGATAACCCGGACCCAGTGGACCTCCGCAGCAAGCGCACCGTTTCACGGCAGGAGAATACCTTATCGCAAGTCCGCAGGTCAACTGCTTTCAACCAGCCGCGACGCGTCAAAAACGGGTGTTCCGGCGTGCAATCAATGGTACGCCCGTCGGACAAACTGACTCGAACGAGGGTTGGAGCGATGCGTTCGTGCGTCTCGCGAACACATCCAACTCCGACAGCATTGAACACGGAATCGCCTTCTCGCAAAGACTCAATTGGCCGCTGTCCATCAGGGGTATCTACCAAGCTGCCTCGAATGAAACAGATGATGCCCTTACGCATGTCGCGAACAGCGTCTTCGTTGAGGTTATCGGTGCAGATAGCGTGACGGCTGTCCACGAGGTTCCCAGCAAGCCAAGGGTGGCGCTCGTGCGCGCGCTCGAATAGGTTCTTCAAATCGCCCCAGACGCGGAGTTCAAGCCCACGCAGGGAGGACATCAGGATGAGCGTCTTACCTGGGAAAGCGAAGTAATCAGTAAGACCGAAGCGTGAGAGGGCGACATGAGTTTTGCCGCTATCCTTCGGGCCGAGGACGGCCGTAATCGTGTTGCCGAGGATTTCTCGCAACAGAAGGTCCGTCCACCTTGAATGGTCGTCATCGGGCCACAACAACTGCTGGGCGCGTTTGTAGTGGTAGAACAGGGAGCGGCCTTCGGAGCGCAGGAAAGCGTCAGTCTTAGCCATCATGGTGAACTCGCGGCGAAGCGGTGGCATGTCGGCGGGCCACTTGCGTCCGTAGGCTTCAACGGTCTTGGGCTTGGCGGCCACGGCTTACTTGAGCATCGGCGAGAGCAGTTTGTAGAACTGGTCGCGGGTGCGGATTTCTTCCTCGCGCGCCTGGTAGTAGAGGCGTTGCTGCTCCGGGGTGAGCGTGGACATGAAGACGGCTTCGTGCTCTTTGGAGCCGGTGAACGGGTGATGCAGGTAAGCGGACATGGCCTTCTCGATTTGCTTGTCGGAGTGAGTTTTTCGGAGTTCGCCGATCATCTCAGCGGCACGGTGATCCGCGCCAACGCGGATCAAGGAGCGGAGCCGCTGGTAGGAAGGCGAGTCATTGGGGACGAACTCCTCGGGAGAGCCCAAGCCGTTCTTGGAACGCCAATCGGCGGCGAGCTTCTTGATGTCCTGCTCTGGTGTATCGCGTTGCGGGGAGAATCCGAAGGACTGCGCGAAGCCGTCCATGAAAGTCTGGTCTTCGCGGGTGAGCCCGCCGAACTGAATGGGCACGACGGTTTGGGCGGCGCGCTCGACGCCGTCTTTCCAAGAGAGCTTGCGACCGGTGTTCACGTCGCGCCCGGCAAAGGCGTCCCAGGCGCGCTGTGTGGTAGCCGGGTTGAGACGCACGTAGAGGAACTGGCGCGGGTTTGAGACGGCGTGAATGATGTCGCCCATGACGGAACGCATCGACCACCACTTGTCACCGACTTTGACGCGGAGCGCGTTTCTCCAACTCCACTCAGCGTCACCGTGAGAAACTTGGTTGGATATTCGCGCTGCGATATAAGCGGTCATTGCGAGCGTCGCGAAGGCAAGATGTTCTTCGTGCCCGTAGCGGGTGAAGAACTTCCCCGCGAAGCGCAGGCGAGCCTCGCCGAAGTCTGGAGCGAGGAAAGCGAAGCGCAGGAACCGTTGCAGGCGCGGGTCACGACCGGCCTTGCCGATGAAGGCGTGGTTGAGTTCGCCGTAAGCGTTGTTCACGGCATCGCCCGCACGAGCAATAAGCTGCTCGTCACTAAGCCCCTTGAACAAGCCCAAGTTGGCCTGAGCCCAACGCGCTCTATTAAGAGCGTTCTCGTAAGTAGCCAACTTCAACTTGGGAATGTAATCCTGGAACGTCCAGCGAGTATAGGCATGACCCCACTCGCCAACGATGGGCACCTTACGCGCCCATGAACCGCTTCCCAAACCTTCAGCGACAATGGAAAGCTCGCCGGGCGAGATACCGATTCGCAGGTGGCCTTTTTCCACGGCCTCCCGGACAAGCGGATGATCCCAGTTGATAGCACCAGTATCGGCCTCGATCCAAGAGCGACCCTTAAAGGAGAACGGGTTCGTCCAGTGAAGGAGCGCGTGGGAGCCAACGTGGATGACGTGGAAGGGCGAAGGGAGCGTGCCGAACTTGAGAGCCTTCACTTCGCTGCCGACCTTGAGGGCAAGGCGAGTGAGGGTGGTTGGCGTAAGCCGTGACTTGTCCATGAGCCGAGCAAGCCGTTCATAAGCCTCCGGGTGAACGTGAAGCTCGCCCTTGAGGATGATGGGCGTGCCGTCAGGCGCTTGAGCTTTCCACTTCCACTTTTGCATCGCGGGATTGTCGATGGTCTTGTAGTCGCGGATGGCCTCAGGCGAGGACTTGGGGCGAATGAAGACGGTCGGGTCGCCAGCGGTGCCGGGATCAACAGTGGCACCAACACCAGCAACGTCGGCAAGCGGGCGACCGTCGCTGGCGGTGACTTCGGAGAGGGCGCGCACCAGTTCACGGGAGGCGATAGAGCGGTCCATCGCGAAGTTATAGAATGGGACGACCTGAGCGGGGTCGAGGAGGGGCGTCTTTCCCGCAAGGATGCCTTCAAGGAACGTCGGAATAGTGCGCTGGCGAGCGAATTGGAAGTAGGTCTGGACTTTGCCGGAAGCAAAAGCTCCCCGGAGCGAGTCGGGCATGTTGCCTTCCTTCTTCCAGATGTGCGTGTAGTAATCGCGAAGACCGTCCTCGAAGAGATCGGAGGCTTTGGCATCCTGCTCGCGGATGCCGTAGTACTGCTTCAAGCCTTCGGTGAACTGGACGAGTTCGGGGGAAGGGTTGACGGCGCGTTCGAGAGCACGGCGAACGGACGGCTTGGTGCCGGCGGGCAGGTTGTCGAGCGCGTGTGGCAAGGCGGCGGTGTTGCCCCCGGAGTCGATCAGGAGAGCGGCGGCTTCGCGATCGGCGACGTTGGGCATCTGGCGTTCAAGTGCACGACCAGCCTCGAAGCTCTGGCTTGAGGACTTCTGGAGGGCAAAGTCGAACTCGCCGTGCTTGCGCTCAAGGTCGGTGATGGAGCGGACGCCGCGAGCGATGCCACGGAGCGTCTGAGTGACGTTGACGACGTGGCCGATGGAGCGAGTGACGACGTCTTTGCCTGTGGCCCACTTGTCAGCGATGCGCTCGCCCCAGGCGATCCGAGATTTGACGCCAACGGGCGGGGTGGCGTTGAGCTGGTCGGTGAGTTGCTGGACGGCTGGATAAGGGCCAGCACCACGGGTGGCGGCTCCGGGTCCGGGAGTGGTCGGTGGCTCTGGTGGAGGCTTTGTCGCTGCCGCTTTCTTTGCAGCCAATCCTTCCTTGCGCTCAAGCGTCAATTCGATGTAACGCGAGTGACGGCGTTGCGTCTCCCTGTTTTGTGGCCCGTAGAGACGTAGGGCAGACTCGTAATGCGTGCCGGCAAGGTCGATTTCTTTTTCCGTTGGTATCTTGGCGGGTGGACGTTTTGGCGCTTCAGTCTTGGCTTGGGCCTCGGCGGGCGGGGTGGGGGCTTCCGCAGGCGCAGCGGGCGCAGGTAACTCAGCGGTCGCTGGACGCCCCGCTTGTCTCTCCCCCTGAGTCTTGTTCAAGAAGTCCATGAGCGCGGTTGCGGCCATCTTGTCGATGTCGCGTCCGTGCTTTGAAGCGTCCAAGACGGTCTCTCCGTTGGCCCGGATGTGCATGTAGGCAACGCCGGTGTCGTATTGGCTTGCTGCTCCGGGAACGCGCCGGTTGACCTCCACCCAAAGCATATTCTGCTTGACCTTGAGCGTAGTTGTGGTGCCCGCAGGTGATGGCAAATTGAAGGACTCTCCAACCTGTTCGGCGAATCGAGACTGCGTTTCAGGAGACAGCTTTGGGCCGTAGATTGCACCGAACTCATCAGCAGGCGAGCCGATGCCCGTGTTCGGCTTGGGGGCTGGCTTAGCCTTTGCCTGCTCGTCCAACTTCCGGGTCGCTTCCTCGACTGTGTAACTGCCTGTTGGTAGCCTTGAGAAATCTGGACTCCCTTTGGGCGGCACAATGGCACCAGATGTTTCGGGAGCTTTCGGGTCAACAATCTGAACGTAACCAGGGTCTTCACCACGCGGTTCCTGAACAATGACTTTCCAATCTGGCTTTAAGCCTTCTCCCGGTGCCGTCGCGCTTACATCCTCGGCTTTCGCGGGTACTTCGGTTTCGGCTGGCGGTGATTCCCCTTGGGCACCGAGCCGTATTTGTGGGTCCACTTGCGGGCGATCGCGGGGTAGTTCGCGAAGAGGTAGGACCTCTGTCTCACGCTGGCGAAGGGCATCTGGCACCTCGGGTTGTGCGCCTGCGGATGGCGCGGGTTGAGCTGGTTCGGGCGGGACGATGGCCGGCGCTGGCTCCGGGGCGGTAGCGGGAGGCTCAGCGCCGGGCTCCTCGGCGAGAGCTTCGGCAGCACGGGGCAAGATGACAGGCTCACGGGCCTTGAATTCTCCGGCAGCACCGTGAGCACCTCCAACGGTCATCAAGACCTGCTGGCCAAGGTCGAACACGCCCTTGTAATACTCGGCGCGGTCGCCTTCCTCGCGTGCCTGCTGGATGCGCGGGAGGGTTTCCTTGATGCCTTCGATACCTTGAGCGGCCCAGAGCGGACCGACTACTTCAGGAGCGGCTACCGTCGCCCCTGCTGCAAGCAGCATAGACGGCTTCCGCATCGTTTCGGTGGCTCCGACGACACTTTCGGCGGCACCAGTGATCCGCGGGTGACGTTGGATGCCCAGCTTGCCCAGCAACTCGGTGCGGGTGATTGCTTCGTCCAGCTTGGCTTGGTCGCTGGCGGCAAGCGGAATGCCGGGTTCTGACGGTGGCACCGGCGGCTGAACGAAGGCGTCAAGAGCGTCAGCGGCTTGGCCGGGGAGCTTTATGGCACGGAGATAGGCTTCGGCAGGTCCGGGAGAGCGAGCTTCAGCAAGGTCGGCACGGAGCATTTGGCCTTGAAACTGTCGGCTTCCGGGAAGCGCAAGAGGCGGAAGGGCGGGTTCGGTGGGATCGCCTTCGGGCGTCAGCAAAGCTGGGTCGAACCCGGTTTTGGCTTCAGCAACAGGCTCAAGTAGCGATTCGTCGAATCCCGGCATAACGTTTCCGTACTCCAGTTCCTTTCCCGACGTGCGCCAGCCGCATTACGATCTCGTGGAACTTTCTGCAAGCGTCGCAATATCGTCGTCCGGGCGTTTCCTTAATCCTACCGCAAATGCAGACATGCGACCGGCTACGGAAGGACTTCATACTCAGCGGGCACGTCGGCTGCGTTGCCGCCGTAGGTGAAGGTTCGGCCATCGGACTTGCGACGCAGCCTAACCGGTTTGCCCGCGGGTTGTGCGGCTGGTGTGGCAGCCGGGGTAGGTGCGGCACCCTGCCCGCCCACGTAAGGGTTCAGTTCTCCGATGCGCTGGTTGACTTCAGCGAGCCGTTCCACCTTGCCACGGTGGAGTTTACGCCAGCCTTCAGCCGCTTGGGGGTCGCCGGGCGGCTGGCCGATCTCGCTCTCCAGGCGGGACTTTTCCTTGACGAGCAGGCTGAGGGCTTGAGTTTTCTGGGGATCGGCCTTGGAGGCGGCTGGCAGGACTCGGCGGCTCCCCCTGCCGACTTGGACGGACTGCCCGATAGTTTCGCCCTCGGGTGTGGTGACGGGCGTGGAGACGTTGGACGGGGTGAAAGGCAAGTCGGCGGATGGGATTCGAGTAACGTGCCCCCCGGAAACCCAAGCCTGCTGGCCTTGATCGGAGACGACTCGGGGCACCGGTGTGGGCGTCATGGCCTTAGCGAAGGCGGCCGGGTTACTGGAAAACAGGTCAGCGGCGTGCCGAGAAAGGGCATGGGCGTGCGCTTCCTCAGCCGGGACACCCGCAGCAAGCATCGCAGCAAGGTCACGCCCGTAGTTGGCCATACCGATGTGGCGTCGGGCGGCTTCAACGGCCTTGTAAGCGTCTGCAACGCGGGCGTTTTGGGCGAGTTGCTGCTGTAGACGGGCGTCTTGCCGGGCCTGTTCTTCAGCTTGCGCTAGCTCGAGTCGGCTCCCGGCGCGGAAGGGCGAAGTCCAGGAATCGTCAAGCGGCGGCGGCGGCGTAATCTGGCGAAACTGCGTCCCGCCAGCGGTTTGGCTATCGGTGACGGTTGGAAGCACGTCTGGCATCAGTCAGAGAGGCTGATTTCTTCGCCTTGGTCCCAGCCGCCCACGGGTAGGCCGAGTTCACGCAAGACAGCGTCAAGCTGACCGCCTTCGCCGCTGCCTTGGTTGGCGCCCTCGTACGGTCCACCACCGGGGTTGAACGTCCCGGTGGCGTCGTAGGAACCGGGCTGGCCGGGGTAAAGCGGCAAATCCTTCGGGGAGGCGTAGCCGCCACCGCCCCGGGAGACGTTCGGCGGTGCCGTCGGGGTGATGCCTCCACCAAAGCTCGCCATATTACTATACGCAGGTGGCGGAGATACGGGGAGGGCACCGCCACCGTGCGGCCCTAACCCCCCGCTATACGTGATGTTCGGCGTGCTGAGCCGCTGGATGTAGAACTCCTGGTATTTGCGGGCGAGATCGGCCTGCTGCTGCTGGAGGTTGAGTTGGGCCTGCTGGATGGGAGTGATACCGAGGGTGGACTGGCGACCGGTCTGCGAGTCGAGAAGCTGGTTGCCAAGGGCGATGTGCTTCAGGCGTTCCTCCTCTGTCATCCGGGTAGCTGTCTGGCCGGCCGCACCGCTGCCAGCGATGCCACGCCCTGCGGCAACCTCGGCAGCCTGACGACTGGTGTCGGGAAAGAGAGCAGGCGGGTTCAGGAGTCCGGCAATGTCGGTGCTGGCGAGAGCTTCAGGACCGATGCCGCCTTGGTAACTGGAGGTGGTGCCGGGGACGGTGTGCGACGATGGCGTGGAACCGGGAAGGACACCGGGGATTGCCTGACCGGCCTGGGCCATGCGCCGTTGCCATTCCTCGTAATCAGTTGCTGTCGGTGCGAATGCCATAGGCTAAAAGCAGGTGCCCACTTTCACGCGGGACAAGCGAGCGCTGCCGAAGGGCGCGAAGTTGATGGCGGGCTTGTCCTTTCCGTTGTACTGGATGCTCTGGCCCTGAAGGTAGCGCACGGCATCCCGGTGCCTCTCTGCCGCCTGCGCCTTCGCCCCCGCACCGTCGATCTCGCTGTAGCGGATGCTCTGAGCTTCGGCAAGGATGGCGTCAAGGGACTGGAGCAGGAGGTAATCGCTATCGACGCGAGCGGGCACGAGGTCGAGTTGAGCCATCGCGACGACGGACGCGGTCGTTGGCGTGGGCGTTCCGGTGCAACAGTTGATCGGCAAGCCACCGAGGTAGTAACGACGATAGCTGGCGGTCGTCTCACCCTGCTGCATTGAGAGCAAGAGAACCTGCGCGCTGGTGATCGGGTTGACGCCGTAGAAGGCGACGGCGCCGACGGTGGTGTCCTTCTGGATGCCTGTCACGGTATTCCAGCGGGTGAGCGTGTCGGCGAACGGAGAGGCGAGCGTGACGTACTCGCCTTGGACGACGACCGGCCCATCAAGGCTGGTGACGACTTGGCCGTTGGCGTCGGTGCCGCTGACCAAGACGCGGGTGCCAACGTCGGCCGCAGAACTCGGGTAAACGCGGATCAAGTTGCCCGGCGTCACGTCAACGAACGTCGCGACGTTGTTGCGCCCATACCACTGCGGAAGCTCGCATCGGTTGGCAGGGCAAGCCGTCTTGGGAAAGCGCCCGTCGCCGAACTGGAGGTAAGAGTAGAACTGATTCTGGACGGGCACCGGGCGATCGCAGACGGTGACGTATTCGAGGCGGGCAACGTCACGCGGGCAGGTCAGGTAAGGCGAGGCCTGAGCGACGGTGAAGGCCATTTCAGCGTAGGTGCCCCACCAACCGGCATCGCCGACCTCGCGGCAGGTCAGGAGACGGCGCTGAGTGCGGTTGGCCACCCGAGCCCACTCAGCAACGTCACCAGAGCAAATCCCCAAGGCGCTCCCGGCACCCTCGTTCATCAAGTCCGCTAATCGGAGCCGGTTCATAAAGCCGACAATGCGCCTTCCTTCAAGGGCAAGTCAACACCTCAGCAAGCCTGAAGGACGATGGAGGCTCGCGGGTCGCTGAAGGTGCCCGGAGGGTAAATGCTCGGAATCTTCGTCTCGCCGCTGATGTAGGTGCCGACGAACGTGGTCAGGTCGCCGCCGACCTTGTAGCCGACCCAGACGATGGCGTAGCTGCCGCCCACCTTGGCGCTCACCTCGAAGCGGTAGAAGGTATCGGCGGGAGATATGTGCGTTACGGGCGGGTAGAACTGGCCGGTGTAAGGGCCGTCAAGGATCGCTTGGTGCAATTTCTTCGATTGAATGGATGCGGCAGGGTTCGTGTCCACGCCGAGCGGGGCCTGAAAGTAAATCTGATTCGGTCCCGGCTCGTAAACGTTGACGCTTCCGTTCCACTCCGGGTCTGCGCTGGCGTCAGCGCCCACTGGAGGCACGAACAGAGCTTGAGCCCCGCCATAGTCGGTCAGGCGGTAGAGGCAACCGCCGATGGTGATGCTCAGGGCCTTGGAGCAGGTAGCAATGCTCATGATCTAGCGTACCGTCCATTGGAAAGTCGCTGTCGATGGTTTTCAAAAAGGGTTAATCCTTTTTTAAGGCGTCCGAACAAGGTTCCAGGCTTAATCCCTTTCTCTGTTGCCCAATCCGTCAAGCATTGAGTCTTCCCCTCAAACGTTATCAAGCGATTTCTGGAATGGTTCCGATTTTGAGTGGCGTAAGTGGCCCATCGAACGTTCTTGGTATATCCGCATTTCAAGCACTCTGAGCACTGGCCGCAAGTGTAGTGAAGTTTGCTGCTAATCCTATCAATCGTAAAACGACCTTGCGGGCGCTCCCCAAGCAGCAACAAAAGATTCGATGGAGTTGCCCTCAAAAACTCGCAAACCTTGATTCCCCTCCCTCCATACTCAGGGTAGGACGTAGAGTTAGCGTTGTAGCAACGCATCATCATTGCTTTCCAGTTTTGGTAATACGCTTTCTTTGACTCCCCGTGCGTTTTATGAAGCCTTGCAACGGTGTCTCGCTTTAGACAACCGCACGACTGCGTGTTGCTGCTTCTAAGGGACTTTCCAGTAACCTTTAATTGATTGCCGCAATCACACTGGCAGGACCAAGTAGCTCTCATTTTTCGCTCAAGCAAAACTCGGCTAACAACAGTCAAACGGCCAAAACGTTGCCCTAATAGATCAATGACGTGAGACATGTTTTTACGTTGCTGAATCTTGCAAACGCACAACAAAGGAAAATGTTCCGAGTGATCCGGGGACGCCTGAAATCAAACCAGATTGCTCGTCTAAAGTCAATCCGTTCGGTAAGTTTCCGGATTCAATAAGCCAAGAGAAAGGGGCAACGCCGCCACTCTGGGCGAGCGTCTGCGAATAGGGCGTGTCGAGGTTGCCGTCAGGCAGGGGGGACGTTGTAACGATGTCCATGGCGTGCATGACGAACGGCTTCGTCGTGAAGTTGCCGAGCGAGTCGGTGGCGGTGAGCGAGAAGGAGAACGACCCCGATACTGTGGGCGTACCAAGCAGCACCGCCGACTCAGCGTCGAAGCTCACGCCCGTCGGCAACGCTCCCGCCGTCAACGCGAACGCGAGCGCGCCCGTCCCGCCGCTGGCGTCAATGACGGCGGAGAAGAAGCTGCCCTTGCAGACGCCACCGAGGTCGCTCGCAGTCGAGAAGCAAATCTGCGAGGCAGCAGCTTGCTTGAGGCAGACGCCTTGAGCGCGGGTGTCAGCGTCATCTTGAGAGATCGTCGATACGACGGCGCCCGGCGCAAGCGCGTGGTGATACTCCGCACCGTCCGGGCAGGGCAGGACGCAGGCTTGCTCGGCGCTGTAGTAGGTGGCGCGGCGGGAGTAGCCGTCGCCCTGGACGGGCTTGCGGAACGTGTCGAAGACGCAGAGTTGCGCTTGCTGAAGGGCGCAGAGGTCGGCGGCGTCTTGGGAGACGGCGGACTCGCAGATGCCGAGGCAACCGGACTTCGACCAGAGGTTCCCAAGGGGCGGGTCGGTGGAGAAGTTGACGTTGGCTATGAAGACTGGATGGTCGCCGTCGTCAACGCTGTAGTTCTCGATCGGAAAATCTAGGCAATCGCAATCGACGGAGAATTGGCAAGGGATGCTTGGCATATCAGGCGACTAAGTTTTCCCATGGCCTCTTATCAGTCGGCAAAGCGTGAGCGAATATTCCGCGCACCCGAGTCCAGCCATGTATCTTGATGCGAAACTGGCACTGATAGAAAACGTCGCTTGGGCGAGAGTTGTTGGGGATGCACTGGACGGGAGGCTTGGGCAACATGAGCATGGTGCGGTCGCCTTCGCAGAAGATCGGGAGCGGGTAGCCGGTGGACTCGCAAGGGGCGTCGAGGTCTTCGGTGCAATTCTTGGCGGCGCAAATCTTAAAGGTTCGGTAGGGAATCCAGCAGGGCCACGCATCCGGTCGGTACTCGACGGCGACTTCGACGATGCCGAGAATCTTGTCGAACCAGAGTTCGAGAGCTTCGAGGCGCTTGAGTCGGTCGGGCGAGTTCCAAGTGTAACCTGGTGTTTCGATGGCCCAACGGACGCGGTTGGAGCCGTTCTCGAAACGCTGGTCTTTCGTCACCTCCCAGATTTCAATGGCGTGGCGTTGATCGGACCAGACGACGGCGAAGCACCTGTCAACGCCGCCGAAGTCGGCCTCTAAGAGTTGCAGAACGGAGAGGCCGTCATAGATACCTTCCCACGCTGGGGGCAGGCGGTCTTCGAGCGTGCTGATGAGGTCGAAGTTGAGCGGGAGGATGCCGCGGAACCCGGCACCCGCAGGCGTGGCCACGGGCAGGCAGGTTTGCAAGAGCCGGTTGTCGAAGAAAACGCCGCTGGCGTAGCGGAGCAGGGCGCGGTCGTTGAGGGAGGTCGCACGCATCACGTTGGTCGAGACGGGCGTGTTGGCCCAAGTGTTGAAGTAACGCAAGGCGACGGTGAGAGAGCGGATGCCGCCATCCGGGGGCGACTGAAAAAATAGGTCTCCTGAAACGGGAACGACACTGCGCTCCGAGTAGGTGCCGCCGTTCGTCAGGATTACTTTCTGGAGTGGCTGCAGGTTATTCGTAGCCGCAGTCCAATCAACACGGGTGATGGGCGCGCTCATGGCGTAGATGGCGCGGCGCGTGAATACGAACATCTGAGATTCGCCGAGGGCGCTGTCGAGGTTGGCCGTGTGCTTGAGGGCCCGGATGTTGCCGGCCATCGTGGGCACTTGGAACGCATCTCCGCTCGTCGCGACCGGGTTCTCGGTCGAGTGAATGACCGAATCGCGGTAGCCGTAAGCGGCAGTCCCAGATGTTCGGTTGCCCACGATGTCGCCAGCAATGTAGGCACGGCCAATGGCATACCAGAGTCGTTGCTGCGCGTAGTCCATCGGGCTCGCCGGCGGAATCTCGTTGGTGGGATCATTGACGGCGACGAAGCCGAGGGAACGGCGCATCGTCTCAGGGCGAACACTCTCAACGCCGAAGTCGTAGAAGATGGGTTTCGTGAGGTCGTCGCCAGCCTGCCACGTGAGGAACATCTCAGCTTGAGTGAAGTACGCTTGCGGCTGATCGGCTGGCATCACCAAGCCGCCATAGATGGCGCTCAAGTTGCGAATGCTGAAACCGGTATCGACGCGGACCTGCCAGAGCACTCCGTCAACGGCCAAGATGATCTGCGGGTCGTTGAAGTCGGGCACGTACATGAAAGCACCTTGGAAGCGACCGGACCAAGGGGCACTTTGGACGACGGGTTGGAAGCCGGTGCGCTGGCTAATGCTGCCGCCGCGAACGCTCGCGTTGATGAGCCAACTGGTTTGGTTGCGCTTGAGGCCGTCGGGGACGCCTTGCGAGGCGATGGTGCGCGGCTTGCTGGAATCGACTCCCGCACTCCAGGACATCTGGCCGTCGGTGACGCGCTCGCCGCTGCTCGCTGGCATGGCCCGACCTTACCCGGGAAGGCGGCGGCGCGTCAACGCAGGGCTTGCGAAGCGGGATGGCTTGTGCGCCAATGACGGCGTGACGAGCAGGAAGCGAAAGCCTAAAAGAAACGTGGCGGCGCGCGACCGCCTTTTAGCAAGGCAACTTCTATATCAATGGCGGTACGGCACTGAATTTGGGAATCTCGCTGGGAACCATTGGACTTTTGAAAAGCTCGTTGACCTTCGCCTGACGTTCGCACATCTGCCGCCGAAGGCACTGACGACCCTGATAAGGAAGAACGGCTTAAACATTTAACGATGTGAGCGGCACCAACAAGGTTTGCGATTGCCCGCAGTGCAAAGCGGCTGAGGCCGCTGACGATCTGCTACTTCGCGCTGTCGGCCGACGGCGCTATGCGAAGCTGCCGACGGCAACGCTGGTCGGGTTCATCAATGATGCGAGCAGGGAGTTGCTGGCCGGGAGGACGGTGGCGGCCCGCAAGGCGACACCAAGCGAGAAATGCCTCGTCATCCTGTGGGCGTGGCCGCACCAGCGGTGAAGCTTGACAGCGTGACGGCACGCTCCCAAGATGACGACGTGAAACCTGCGCTGCTCACCGTCACCGCTCGCCACGCCACCGTTTGCGCGGTAAACCGCGTCTCGGCTTCACGGCAGGGAGGAGCGGGAACGTGACCTTTGGTTCCGTCTGCTCTGGCATCGAAGCGGCTTCCGTGGCGTGGACTTCGCTTGGCTGGCGGTGTGCTTTCGTGTCGGAGATCGAGCGATTCCCCTGTGCAGTCCTTAAACACTACCTCCTGGAGGTTCCCAACTATGGAGACATGCTCAAATTCAACGAATGGACAGCCGTCGCAATCGACGTTCTGGTCGGAGGAACGCCCTGCCAATCCTTCTCGGTTGCGGGATTGCGTGGAGGACTGGCTGATCCTCGCGGAAATCTCACCCTTGGCTATCTTGCCGTTCTTGCAAAGTATCAGCCCCGCTGGTGCGTGTGGGAAAACGTGCCCGGCATTCTCTCCGACGATGAAAGAGCGTTCGATCAATTCCTGGACGGTCTTACCCAATGCGGGTATGGGTGGGCCTGGAGGGTGCTGGACGCTCAATATTTCGGGTTGGCCCAAAGACGCGAGCGCGTGTTCGTTGTCGGACATTCTGGAGGACAATGGCAGCGTGCCGCAGCGGTTCTATTTGACGGCGAGAGCCTGCGCGGGAATCCTGCGCCGCGCCGCCAAGCGGGGCAAAGAGTTGCCCCCACAGTTGAAGGCCGCGCTGGAAGAAGTGGCGCGAACAACTTTGCCACCAGCGGAGGACTTGCCGAAACCGCACGAAGCATCTGCGGCCAAAGCCAAAGCTCGCACCGCGAAGACAGCGAAACCTTCATCCCTGTAGCTGGAACGCTCAGCTCAGCTTTCGGAAAGCAACGCGGTGCTGGCCAGCAACCAGAAGGCTTGGTGCCTGAAGTCGCGTGGGCCATTCAGGAGCGTGACAGCAAAGGCGCAGATTCAAACACGAAGGACGGGCATTTGATTTGCCATTCCCTGACCAGCGAAGGCTTCGACGCGAGCGAGGACGGGACGGGGCGCGGGACGCCGCTGATTGCGTTTTCCTGCAAGGATGACGGTCGAGACGCACAGCAGGACATCGCCCCAACGGCACGCTCAATGAACCATTCGGAATCGCACGCGAACGCAGGCGGTCAACTGGCTGTCGCGTTCAACGTGCAAAGCCAGAATTCATGTGCAATGCGCGGGAAGGGCCCAAGCAAAGCCGCGAACAAAACGGATGTTGCCAGGGCCCAAGATTCAGCGGGCTTCGCGGCCAACCAAGGAGGAACCTTAATTGCGGGCCCTACGATGGCGGTGCGCCGATTGACCCCGCGTGAGGTGGAAAGATTGCAGGGTTTTCCAGACGAACGAAAAGCTGTTACAATCGTGGTATGCAGAAGCGAGGCAGAGAGACACGAAATTGCGTCGTCTGCCACTGCCAATTCTCAAGCCCAAAGTCGCGCGGAAAGCGAACATGCCGCCGCGCATGTGCTGATCGACTTAGAGCGGCAGCATCTTCAGCTACACAGTCACGGAAAGTTGTGCTGGTCTGCGAACGTTGCGGCCAGCGAAAACTCGTTTCCCCTGCGTATAGCACCCGCCGATTTTGTTCGTATCGCTGTGCTTATGACAGCCACCGTGGGACCGGCAATCCGAATTGGAAAGGCGGCATTACCAGCGAGCACCAAACCTTCTTCTCATCCCTTCGGTGGAAACAGGTTTGTGCTGCTGTGTGGGTCAGAGATCACAGAACTTGCCGCCAATGCGGAAAGGTTCACAAACGTCCTGCACCGATGTTTGAAGTTCACCATGTCGGAAGTTGGGCTAAGTTCCATGAACTCCGAACGGAACTTTCAAACCTTGTGCTGCTGTGTGGTTGCTGCCATGAGTACATTCATTCCCGCCGAAACATTTCGCGCCGGTTCGTTCGCCTTAAAACTTGAAACGCTTAGTGGCTACACGCTCATCCGCTATCGCGGCAAACCTGCCTGCGACGGAAACAGGTATCGCGCATTGGGGAACTCAATGGCAGTTCCGGTTATGCAATGGCTTGGACGACGGATTGAGATTGTCGAATCGCTGGCTCCTTCACGGCAGGGAGGGGAACCTTGAGCAAACCATCACAATCAAGGTCTTTCGCTTTCGTCTTGCGGTGCGATGAGGGGGAGGGTGTGTCAGGGCGCCAGACGCTGCAAACGGTTACGCGAGGGCGTCCCCGCAGATGATCTTCAAGGTGGGCGTCACGGCTTGGCGCTTTCCTCTGCCTGCTTCAAGCGCCGGTACAGTTCCCTGACGAAATCCGTCATCGGCTGCGCGAAGCCAGGATTAACGATGCCGTGCATCGCCGCCATGAGCAAGTCGCTCCCTTTTATCTCGTGTGTCGGTAGCAGGAGCTTCACCTTGTCGGGGCGGTCGCAGAGGACGACCGACCATCTATCAGCTTCGAGACGCTTGACGGTCGCGGGTAGCGTCTTGGTTGGCAGGACGACGATTGGCTTGGGCACTTTCAAGGTTCCCTCGTTGCGTGATGCTTTTTCTTCTTCGGCGGTTGCTGGGATCGCCGGTATTCGTTCCACCACGTAGATTCGCCTCATACATTTCGGAGGCGCAGAGTCTCCTGCGGGGGGCAGGTCTGGGCGGCAGCCCAGCAAACAACCACCCTCCCAACGAAAAGGCGAGACGACGCAACTCGTCCCGCCTCTCGTGCAATACCACGATCACTTCGGGCTCTATGAACTCGTCGCCGCGCCGACAGCCAGAGGACGCGGCGACGGCGAAGGTCTAGCGTCAACCGATGCCGCTGTCAAGTCCTTCGTCACCCATTAACCGTTCGCAGCGCGGGGCGCTGCCGGCTCTTGACTTTCTCCGCCGCCTTTGCGAGCCTCGAACCGTGAAGTCGGAACGCAGTCTCTCTTTGGCTCGGCGCGTCGTGTCTTCTGCGACTCGCGTTTCAGGCGACTTCACACCGGCGCGCTTGAGCCTCCCCAATGAAGAAAATATGCCCGCATTGTAATCGACTCCTGCCCTCCGAAGCGTTCCACCACTGAGCTTCAAAAATAATGAAGCGTCGGATGCGACTCTGTAAAATCTGTTTTCCACTCCGTAAAAACAGGCCAATGCCCCACTACCAGTGCTTCGTCTGCTTGCGACGTATCGGATGGGGTTACGACTTGACGGCTAGAAAAATGAGGACGACCAAACGGAGAGTGTATAGGTGGTTTAAGGATCATCGTATAAATGTCGAAAGACCTCAACGAGTAGTTGCTCGTTTGGACCATAAAAAAGCTCCCCCTAAGCCTCGCATCGACTATGATGAACGCTGGAGAAACCGTTCCCAAGAACGACTCGCCGCTTACTTCACCGCCCAACTATGGTTGTTCTATAAGCACGGTAAATCCCTTAAACGGATGGAATCACTCGTTGGGTGCTATCGCCAGCACTTCCTTAATCATATCGCCTCCCAGTTTCATTCCGGCATGTCCTTCACCAACTATGGAACGGTGTGGGAGCTCGACCACCGCATCCCTCAATGCGCCTTCAACCTCCGCGACCCCTCCGAACGTAAGCTCTGCTACTATTACCCCAACATCCAGCCCATGCTCCGCTCCCTTCATCGTAAAAAATCCGTCAAATGCTTCCTCCCAGTTTTCCTCCCACCTTCTGACTTCCGTGTCGACCCAGCTAAACTTAGATTCCCATTGTCATACCTCGGTAGCCAGCCCGGTGGGTGGTAGTGCGAACGCAAATCCAATAGCGGGGGCTACGGCGTCGGGTGCCGTGGCAGTGCGGCCGCGTCAAAGAGAGTTCCCAGCGCCGAAAATAAAAGCCCGCGGGATTTGAGGGCGACGCGGGCGTGAGGCGCAAGCGGTGAGTGTCAGGGCATGGCGTCACCGCCAGGCGTGTAGGGAGAGCCGGTGAACCAGTGAATGAGGGCCGAGGCGAGAGCAATCAGGAGGAGCCAGCCAGCGAAGCGCAGCGCAGAGGCCAGGAAGGAGTCAGGCGGGCCGTCGTCGTAATCAGGATACATAATCCCTCCAGCATACAACGGAGCAGAATGACTTGAGCTGGCCCTGTGGTCCGTGTTGGCAGTCGGGCTCCCAGAAGTACTGCCACCGCGCTGGCTGTCCGCACCAAGCGCACTCTTTACCTTGCTCGCACGGCTGACGCATGAGACTGGACCGGGCGGGCGGCCTCCTTCGGCGCGTCGCAACGCATCGTGTATTTGGGTTAGCAATGTTGGCCAGTCAGCGTCTTTGCCGCTTGGCCCGCGTGTAATGCCCTGCAATGCCCATCGGTCTAGGCGCGATTCCACGTTGAGAAGCGCGGCGAGCAGAGCCGGTGCCGCGGCGATGAGGCGGGCGTTGGCCTGGAGCTCGGTGAGTGGCGCGTTACGACTTGCTCCGGGGCATGCGACGATCGTGGAACCGTCAAGAGCGTTGACGATGAGTTTCTCCCAGCCTTCGGCGCGCCACGGCCCCGGCGTTGTGTGCGTGTACTTGGTACCAGGTACCGGCGTGGCCGGCGCGGTGGCCGATGGCGCTTGAGTGTTTTGGGGCTTCATTGGGCGCCTCCGCGGTGTGCTGCCAACTGGGCGTGCGTTCGGAGGCGTTCGCCACTTGCTGTTGGTTTAGTGAAGTTTATGCCAACGCGGAAGATGCTTTTCGCAAACGGGGCTTTGTCAAGTTTCCACGACCAAGTTTTGTCTTCGATGTCCCCGGTCCGATTGCAGTACACCGTTGCCACTTCGGTTCCAGCCAGCTCCATTCCGCTTGCTAGCATTGCGCAAGAGCAGAAATCGCCTTGTAGTAATCGTCGGGCGTTGCGTCCGTCGTTGTGGTGGACCGTAATCTTATCTACCTTGAACACGTTTGCAATCCCAGCCTGATAAACAAGCATCGCCTTTTCGATTTTGAGTTTCATAGGTTGCGTTCTCCAAACTGCCGCCAGCCCGCGCGGTCGAAGTCGCAAGTAGGGATACTTGCGGGCGCGCGATACTGGCGGCAAAGTTGCGTTGGTTTTTTTTTGGTGACTTCGACATCACGACTTACTCTCTACTCTACTACCGCGAGTAAGTCAAATAGTATCTCGCACTATCT
>WNGI01000082.1_pt1 | contig 56712 bp, 56 predicted proteins | sample 5400621 | NCBI WGS metagenome assembly WNGI01 (sample SAMN13153374, study PRJNA577476) | soil metagenome | isolation source: 20 cm soil or saprolite under Garry oak tree replicate 1 | place: USA:California | collected 2016-06-15 | reverse complement strand
GCGGGCTGCACGGCCACGCGGTTGTAGCGCGGCCATCCGGTGAACGGAGAGCCGAGGACGCCGTCGCCGCCGAGAAGGCTCGCCTTGTCCTGCCCGGGCTCGGGCTCCCACGTACCGAGGTACGCGACGTCGCCCATCTTGTTTGCCACCCAGCCTCGGGTGCCGCTGTTGTAGAACGCGACCACCGCTGTCGAGGTCTGACCCGGGCAGAGCGTGGGATACCCGCTCTGTCCGAACCAGGATGCGTGGAAGCCACCCACGCCGGAGGCGACCTTCGCGGGCGGAGCGATCCCGGGGCCCTCGCTGCTCTGGCAAGTGGCCGGCGTCGGCGGGGCTGATGGCAAGGGCGAAGGCGACGCGGAAGGAGCTGGGGTCGGATTGGGGGCCGGCGACGGCACCGGGGCCGGAGCACCGAGCATGCTGACCTGTCCCGCGGCGACCGTCGACTCACCGAGCTCGCCGCCTGTAACCCGCGGCGAGTCCGTGGTGACGCGATAGGCGCCGACCGGAAGGTCCACGAAACCGAACCAGCCGGTGCCGTCGGTCGTGGCGCTCCGCGCGACGATGCCCGAGGCCGGGTCGACGAGGTGCACGACCGTTCCGCTGAGGAGCGTCCCGTCGGTCGCGATCGCCACGCCGCGGAGGTGGCCGAATATCGGCTGCGTCTTCCAGGTCATTGGCGCCACCGCCGGGGCATCCGCGAACACCGGCGGCGCGACGGTGTCGTACTGCGAGGGCTGGGTGAGGCCCCGGATGAGCTCGGCTCGACTCGCGGCGCCGCTCCGCGTGCCGGCGTTGGCGAGCGTGTCGGGCGTGCGGTACGAGTAGCCGACCCAGCCCGCGGCGAGGTTTCCGGACCCGCTGGGCGAGACGGCGCGCCGCGCCTGGCTCACGCTTGAGGCGATGTCGTTCAAGTAGAGGGCCGTCCCGATCGCGCTGGAGCGGCGGTACTGGTTGTCTTTCGCGAACTCGCTCCACTCGTCGTACATCCGATGCTGGTTGCCGGGCTCCGTGGCCAGGCTGTCCCGCTTGTAATTCATGAGCATCGCGGTATCGACGATCCCTTCGCGGAGCCAGCCGCGCCAGTCCTGCAGCTGCTCGGCGTAGGCCCGTGTCGATTCGAAGGAGCCGAGCGTCTGCGGTCCGTTGCCGTACGTGATCGTGTCCACGCTGACGCGGATATGCGGCTTGAGCGCCGTTGACTCGAGGTAGATCCGTCGGACGATGCCGGTGATCTGGTCGCGCCGCCATTGGGTCCACTGTGGATCCGTGTTCGCCGGGGTGTCGGTCCGCCCGGTCTCCGCGTGGAACCGCGCTAGCGACGTGGCGTTGTAGCCCCACGACGGCACGTTCGTGCCGAGGTTCCCGTCGGGATAGCGGATCCGGTCGAGATTGATGCCGTCGACGTCGTAATTGCGCACCACGCTTGTCGTCATGTTCACGACCCACGCGGCCGCGTCCGGGTGGCCTGGATCGAGCATCCAATCGTCGTTGAGCTTCGACTGTCCATCGGAGCGCGTCATGAGCCAGTTCTCCCGCCCGACAGCGGATGGTCCATGGAGGTTGAAGATGTGATTCGCGTCACGGGGAGGAGTTGGTGTGTTCCACATCGCCGTCGCGATCACCCACGCGTGGACTTCGATGCCCTGTGCGTGCGCCGTATTGATCAAGGATTGCAACGGGTCGAAGCCCACCGCGACCCCATCCGTCAGCGGGAGGCCCGCGCGCAGGCAGAGGCAGTCGCCCCGCCGCACGACCTGCGCGACGATCGCGTTCGCGTGCACAGCCTTCGTTGCCGCCACGAGCGAGTCGATCTGGACCTGGTCGTAGAGCCCGTCACCGAAGGCATCGGCCCAGAACGCCCGGAATTGGCCCGTAGGCGCGGCAGCCACGCTGGGGCTGACGTCCTGCGGGATCGAAGCGAACAAGCTGGCGACGTACCAGAAAACTGCAGCGAGAGTTACGAGCTTCAGCTTTTCCCTTCCCCGAACGCGAACTCGTACGCGCCAACGTCAAGTGTTCAGGCGCGTTCGGGGTCGCGTCAAGCAGCGGAGCTACCGAGCGAGAGGTCGTTCAGAGCGCCGCGATGTCGTTCGCGATCTGTCCTGGTAGCGAGAGCGGGATGTCGTGCGGCGAGTCGTACCACTTGATCAGTACCTTTGGGGCGACCACCGCGATGTGCTCGGCGGCGCGCCTTGTCGCCGCGAGGACCATGGCACTTTTGCGGAGCGCGAACGCCGCGAAGGCGGGGACGGCAAGGGTCTTCCAGGCCTGATCCTGACGAAGATCGAAGAGGTCGCGAAGGATGTGGGCTCTCGCTTCGTGCGTGAGCGTCATGACTACCGCATCGCCCTCGCTGCGATGGCCGGCGTGCACGAACTCGATGAGATCTTCGCCCCAGAGTGGCCCATGCCCGGCGCGTGCCGCGTCTACGGCTGCAGAGAGATCGGAATGTCGCGGAAGCGCGGTCTGCGAGCGAGCCGCGAACTCAGGCCAGGTAAGTGTCTCCGACAATGGCCACGCCGGGCCATCGATGAAGCCGAGCGCTGAGACAGTATCCGGGTGGCGCGCCGCGAGCTCGAGGGCGATGCTCGCGCCCCACGAATGTCCGACGAGCACGGGCCGATCGAGGCCGAGCGTGGCGATCGCCCGCCGCGAATCGTCGATGAAGGTCGCGAGCGTGTCGCCGCTCCGCATGGGATCGGAACGGCCATGGCTGCGCTGGTCCAGCGCGACGAAGCGCCTTCCGTCGAGCTGCGACGCGACGCGTGACCAGAATCGCGCGTTCGAAGAAAGACCGTGGAGCGCGAAGACGGCGCCGCGGTTGTCGCCGGGCCACTCGACGTAATGCAGGCGCGCACCATCGCGCTCGAGCCAGCCCTCGCGCGGCGTCAACGCAGCCCTTCGGCCGCGAGAAGTCTCACGAGCGCACCGGGATCGTCGGCCGAGAGCGAATCGACGCCGAAGTCCGCCAGGCGGAGGACCACCTCCCGTTCGAGCGGCTCGGGGATCCCGTACGCGTGGACGTGCAGACCCTCTTCGTGCGCCGCCGCGCAGACCTTGCGCGAGACCCAGTACCAGCGCAGGTGGATCGCTTCGATCCCAGGCACCGTCCGCGCGATCGCCAAGGGATCGACGAGGTTCGGCCCGGTGTAGAGGAGGGCGGCGCGCGCGTCCGGCGCGACGTCGCGCACGCGCGCGATCGTCGGATGGTCGAACGAGTGGATGACCGCACGCCGAAGAAGCCCGCTCGCGCGGAGGTCGGAGACGGCGCTCTCGGCGAGTCCATCGTCTATGGGCAGACCCTCGGCCGGAGCGGGCTGCTTCAGCTCGACCGAGAGATCCGCGCCCGCCTCATTCGCCCAGGTGCAGACCTCCGTGAGGGACGGGACGCGCTCGCCCGAGAACTCCGGCGCAAACCAGCTGCCCGCATCGAGAACCCCGAGCTCCGACAGCGTGCGGTCGCGAAGCGGACCGCGGCCGGTCGTCGTCCGGTCCAGCGTGTCGTCGTGCAGCAGGACCGCGGTGCCATCTTTAGTCCGTTGGACGTCGAACTCCACTTCATCGGCCCCGTCACGCACGCCTCGCGCGAGTGAGGCGATCGTGTTCTCGGGAGCATGCGCCGTGGCGCCGCGGTGACCCACAACGCGTATGCGTCTGCCCACCGATTCGAGCGTATCGCTCCGAAGGCGTGGACGCCGACGCGGCCGCGCGAGCGGTCAAAGAACCACGCTCGTGCGCAAGCAGGTCCGCTACTAAGCCTTCTAGACTCTCTCGTCCGTGAAGGTCGAAGAGCTCCGGAAGATGGCCGGCACGCTGGCGGACGTGCTGCCCATCGAGATTCTTCCGGAGATCGATCGTCAGGAGCTCGCCGGTCACATGGCCCTGCGGAAGTTCAAACAGGACGAGGTCGTTTATCACCAGGGCGATCCGGCGGCGCATTGGTTCGTCGTCTTCGAGGGACTCGTCAAGGTGCTGCTCCTCGACGAGAACGGACGCGAGCTCCTCATCTCGCTCCACTCCCGAGGCGAATTCTTCGGCGAGCTCGTCATCTTCGAGGAAAAGGTGCCGCGGGACGGGACGGCTGTGTGCGTCGTCCCGACGAGCGTCTTCCAGATCGAGCGCGACGGGTCGCTCGCCGTGCTGAAGCGCAACGAGGAAGTGCGGCGACACATGTTCGAGCGACTCTCCCGCAGCATTCGCAAGCTTGAAGGGCAGGTCGAGGACTTCGCCTTCCTGGACGTGACCAGCCGCCTCGCCAAGTACCTTGTGGAGGTCGCGCGGCTGGGCCGTCCGCTGCCGCTGACACAGGATGATCTCGCGGCCGCCGTCGGTTCCACGCGGATGACGGTGAACAAGCTCCTAGCGGACTTCGAGCGGCGCGGACTGATCCACGTCGAGCGCCGCAACGTCCGCGTGATCGACGAGAAATCGCTTCTGCGGGAGGTTCGCGTCTAGAAGAGGTTCGTTAGCCAGCGCATGCGCTTGCGGACTGGCTCGGAGGCACGCTCCGAGGGCTCGAGCCTCGCGAGATCGTCGTGCAGTGCTCGGGCGAGCGTCTGTGTGGCCTCCTTCGTCGGCGAGCCTCGTGGCACGGCGCGTAGCGTGCCGGCGATCGTCGCGACTTCCCTTCGCAGATACAGCTCCGCCGTCCCACTGAGCCACACCGGAAGCACAGGCGCCCCCGATCGCATCGCGAGGTAACCGACCCCGCGAGCGAACGGACCGAGGGCTGACTCCGTGCGCGAGACGCGTCCTTCCGCGAAGACGATCACGATCTCTCCGCGCGCGAGCGCGGATAGGGTGGCCGCGATCGCGCCACGGTCGGCGCCCGCTGACCGACGATCGATGGGAATCACGAGCCCGACCAGCCGGAGGATCGCCCGGTGCCACCAGACGCCCATCGTCCCGTCGCGATCTCCAAGAAGGCGGATCGGCGCCGCGAGCGGGAACGCGGCTGCGAGAAGGAATCCGTCGGCCCAGCCCTGATGGTTCGCGACGACGACGAGCGGACCCCGCGCGGGAAGCTTGCCGAACCCGCGGACCCGAAAGAGCGCCGCGAAGAGCCCTCGAACGATGAGCCGGGCGATCCGGGAAGACATGACGCAAGCGTCGAGCACGCACCTGGCAATGCGGGTGCCTCGGCGCACATCGCGGATGTCTCGTCAGGCACGTTCACCCACCGAGCGACGTGAGCGCCAGACCAACGAGGGCCGCGAACATCGCCACCGTGACGATCCAACCAAGTGCGGTGAGGACCGGACCGATGGTCTGCCGCCCCATCACCTTCTTATTCCGCGCGGCGAGCATGATCACGACGAGGAGCGGCGGCGCCGCGATGCCGTTCAGCACGGACGTGAAGAAGAGCGCATCGATGGGCTTGACTCCCGAGAACGGGATCACGAGACCGACGATCGTCGCGACGGCGACGACACCATAGAACGGCCTCGCCCTCTGCCACTGCTCGTCCAGGCCTTCGGGCCACCCGAACGCCTCCGAAACGGCGTACGCGGACGCGCCCGCAAGCACCGGCACCGCGAGAAGGCCGGTGCCGATCATGCCTATGGCGAAGATGACGCCCGCGAGGTCTCCCGCGAGAGGGCGGAGGGCTTGCGCGGCATCGGCGCCGGCGTCGATGTTCGTGGTCCCGTTCGCGTGGAGCGTCAGCGCCGTCGCGAGGATGATGAAATACATCACGAGATTGGAGACGAACATTCCGACAGTCACGTCGATCGTGGCGATGCGCAGCTCGAACCGTGAGGCGCCGCGCCGTTTCTGACGTGTGCCCCGCCCGGCGGACTTCTCCTCCTCGACCTCCAGGCTCGTTTGCCAGAAAAAGAGGTACGGCGAGATCGTCGTACCCAGGATGGCGACAAGCGTCGCGATGTATTCATGGTCGAGCGAGGTGGTCGGGACGATCGTGGCCCGGACCGTCTCGCCAAGCGGCGGATTGACGAGGAAGACGTCGACGACGTAGGCGAGCAACGCAAGGGTCAGGTATTTGAAGACCCGCTCAATGACCCGATAGCGCGCGAATATCTGGAGCGCGAGCAAGCCGACGGCGATCGGAACCACGAGCCAGGGAACCTTTGTACCGACGACGATGCCGGCGGCATCCGCGATCGCGCCGAGGTCCGCTCCGATGTTCACGACGTTCGCCACGACCACCAGCGCGACCGCTGGATAGAGCACCCACCGCGAGTAGTGCTCCTTGAGGATTCCCGCGAGTCCGGTCCCCGAGACCTGCCCGAGCCGTGCGCAGATGTTCTGGACCGCGGCCATGAAGGGAAAGGTCAGGAGGGCGGTCCACAGCGTCGCCAGTCCAAGCGATGCACCCGCCACCGCGTACGTACCGATGCCGCTCGGGTCGTCGTCCGCGGCTCCCGTGATGAAACCAGGGCCCAGCAGAACGGCGGCCTTCTTGAGAGGCGCCTTTTCCTTGGCAACTTGCTCCGCTCGGCTCATGCCTCAAGCCGGCGGGGGAGTGACTGCCGGCGCCGCCAGAAGTCGGCCCACGGATCGGCTCGCGCGAGACGACGTTCGAGCGTCCTCAAGTTGAATGAGGCCGGGTCGAGGCGGGTCGTGACCTCATCCCACGCGAGCGGCGTCGATACGGGCGCTTTTGGCCGGCGGCGGACGCTATAGGGAGCGACGATGGTCTGCCCGTACCCGTTTCGCATCGCGTCCGCGAAGACTCGAGCACCGCGCTTGCTCTTGGAGAACTCGACCGTCACGAGGTCCGGCTCGCGCCGCGCCAGCTCCTGTCCCAGCGACACGGCGACCGCCACGGCACGCTGCGGTGAGACCCCGGATCGGAGCGGGCAGAAGATGTGGAGCCCTCTGCTGCCCGACGTCTTGGGGAAGGAGTTGAGCCCGAGCTCGTCGAGTACGGCTCGCAGCGCGAGTCCCGCACGCGCCGCGTCCGCAAACTCGCCGGTCTGTGGATCCATGTCGAAGGCCAGCCAGTCCACCTCGTCCACCCGCGAGGCGCGCGAGCTCATCACATGGATCGCGATGCATCCGAGGTTCACCATCCCGATGAGCGTCGCGCGTGCGCCGCCGACGATGTAGCGGACGTCCTTCCCCGTGCTCGTCGCTCGGACGACCAGACGCGGACCGGAAGGCGCGCGGTCCTCGGGGAAATCCTTTTGGTAGAAGCAGCCGCCGAGCATGCCGTCGGGGCAGCGCTCCGCGGTGAGCGGCCGGTCGCGCAGCCACGGCAGAACGCGTGTCCAGATCCCGTCATAGAACCGCGCGACGTCCGCCTTGGTGACGCCTTCGTCAGGCCACCACACCTTGTCGGGATTGCTGATCGCGAGGCCCGCGATCTTCACGGCACTAGGGCTCACGCTGGCTCCAGGTGCATTCCTTTGGATCCTTGTCCGTCCGGAGGCCCAGGAAAGCGGGCTGGCGGAGCTTCCCGTCCGCAGTCCACTCCGCGTACGCGAGCTGGGCGACCAGCTTGGGCCGGACCCAGGTCTCATCCCGCATGCGCGGCGGCGGATCGAAAGGCGAACGGCCGGTCCGAAGCCGCTCGAGCTTCGCGGCGAGTATGTCGAGCGTCTCCTGCGTGAACCCGGTGCCGACCTTGCCAACGAACCGCAGCTTCGGTCCGTCGTAAAGCCCGACGAGCAATGCTCCCAGATGCTGCCGGCCACCTTTCGGCGCGGTGAATCCTCCGATCACGAACTCGGACTCCCTGCGGACCTTGACCTTGCGCCAGTGGCGCGACCGCATCCCCGGCTCGTACGGCGACTCTTCGTCCTTCGCGATGATCCCTTCCCAGCCGAGGCGCTTCGCCTCGCGGTACGCCGCCTTGCCGTCGCGCACGAGGCGCCTCGAGACGAAGAACGGATCGGTCCGTCGTCCGATCAGACCCTCGAGCGCTGAGCGGCGCTCGCCGAGCGGGCGTCGCATCAGCACTTTGCCTTCCAGCTCGAGCAGGTCGAAGACCGCGTACCTCGTTGGAGAGGCTCCGGCGGCACCGCGCCGCTGCAACAGCTGGAAGCGCGAGACGCCCGTGGCGTCGAGCGCCACGAGCTCGCCGTCGAGCAGAAGGTCGCCGCCAGGAAGCGCGGCCACGGCCAGGGCGAGCTGCGGGAACCCACCGGTCAGGTCTTGCAGCTTGCGCGACCACATCCTCACGCGGCCGCGCTCCCGGCCGGCGAGCGCGCGGATGCCGTCGTACTTTTCCTCGAACACCCACTCCGGTCCCTCCACAACGCTTGGCGAAAGCGTCGCGAGCATGGGGCGGATGAGCCTCACGCGGGATCGCCGGTCGCGGCCTTTGCTACGTCGCCTCCCTCGTCGCGCGCTATCCCGGCCAGAAGCCGGCGGGTCAGGACCGAGCGCGGCTTCGCTCGAGCCACATCGTCCGTCGACGCGGATCGGTCCTTCCGCTTCATCAGCAGCCACTTCCGATCGCCCGTGCGGACCAAAGTCCACGAGCCCTTGAGTTTCTTGCCGTTCAGCGTGAACACCAGACGCCCTTTGCGCATGGCTTCGTCGAAGCTCTCGTCCCCATCGAGACGGTACGTGCCGATGTCCCAGACCATCACCGTCCCTCCGCCGTACTCGCCCTCGGGGATCACGCCCTCGAAGCGCGCGTAGTCGAGCGGATGGTCTTCGACCGCCATCGCGAGCCGCTTGTCTTTCGGGTCGAGCGACGGACCCTTGGGGACGGCCCATGAAACGAGAACGCCGCCAGCCTCCAGGCGAAAGTCGTAGTGCAGCGCGCTCGCACGGTGTTTCTGCACCACGAAGAGACGCTCGGGACCGGCGTGCTTGCCGCCTTTCGGCTCGGGTGTGGCCGCGAAGTCGCGCTTGCGCTCGTATTCGCGGAGAGAGCGCGCCTTCTCTCTGGTCTTAGTCGCCGCGATCCTTCATCCCTTTCGGCGCCCTGTTCTTCGCCTTGACTCGCTTGTCCTGGGCGACGCTCCGGCCCGCGCTCGTCTGGCCGCCGCTGAATCGGCCTCCGGCCTCGCGACGGACGAAACGGGAACCACCGGTCTTACCGGGTGTGTTGTCGATGCGCTCGCGCTTGCCACCTGCCATTTTGACTCCGCTCCTTTCGGCCCTGTTGGCGCCCTTCGCTGCACGAACCAGACCGACGCGCTCCGCGAGCTCCTCGTTATCGAGGAGGTTCAGCACTCTTTCCCTGCGGACGCCGGCGAGGATCGCGGCAGCGATGCCGATCTCCAGGAACACGAGCTCGCCCGGCGTGTGAGCGTCGGTGCCGATCGAGATCCAGGCGCCCTCCGCCGCGACTATGCGCAGGCGCTCGACGTCGAGGTCCTGACGGTCCGGATAGGCGTCGACCTCCAGGGCCGTGCCCGTCTCGATCGCACGGCGAGCGACCCGCTCCCAGTCACACACCAGACCGGCGCGGAAGTTGTAAACGCGCCCGCGCGGATGGGCCAGGACCTGGATGTCGGGATTGGCGAGCGCTCGGAAGTAGCGTTCGGTCTGGTCGTCACGCAGGCGAAGCTTGGAATGGAAGGCGCCCAGAACGAGGTCGAGCCGCGACAGCGCCGCGGGGTCCATGTCGCCCGCGCCCCCCGGCGTGAGGTCCATCTCGATGCTCCCCAGCACCCGCGGCACCATGCCGCGGTCATTCACCGCCGCGATGCGCTCGCCCTGAGCGGCGAGACGGGCCTCATCCATCCCGTTTGTTATGCGAAGCGTCTTGGAGTGATCCGTGATGGCGATGCGCTCCCGGCCGAGGATGCGCGCCGCCTCGGCCATCTCGTCGATCGTCGAGCTGCCATCGGTCTCGTCGGTGTGCATCTGGTGGTCCGCCTTCGCGGCGCCGGACCACTCAGGATGGGCCGCGACCACCTCGCGCGCGTACGCGTACGTTAGGAACCCATCCCGAAGCGGCGGCGGCGCGGGCACGTCGGGCCGGTCCTTGAGCCAGCGCGACATGAAGCTCGCCGTGAATGGGCCGATCGCGCGAAGCTCGGTGAGGCTGCGTCCCGCCTGCTCAATCGCGGCTGCTTCCTCTGGCCACATGAGCGCTGCCCGGGACGCGCGGCGGAGCGCCCGCTGTTTTCGCCCTTCGCTTCGCTCGGATTCGAGCGCGAGGAGCTCCGCGATGTCGCGATTCGAGAGCGGCGGGTGTACGGAGGAGAAGCTAGTCCGCGGGCAGGAGCGCCATCCGGACGGGCTGGGCGTCCGGCCAGTCAGGATCGTCGGAGAGCTTCACACCCACGTGGAGATCCATCCGCGCGGTGTTCCGCCCGCCATCCACCTCGAACAGCAGCTTGCCGCTCGCCGAAGGGCGCACGTGCACGAGCACACCGTCGCTCCCGCGGTAGGTGCCGGGTCCATCGATCGCCGGTGTGGCGTCGTAGAGGTATTCGATCGGCACCCCGCCGGTGGGGATCCACCGGTGCGCGCCGTCGACGTTGACCCCATCGCAGTAGCCGACCGATCCGTGATGGATGACCGTCCCGCCGATCCCGCGACGCGACCCTCCGCGCAGATGATCAGGATTGCGGCACTCGTAGTGGACGATGCTCGACATCTCCCCGCCTCCCCAAGGCTCGCGCGGACAGTTTTGTCACGCTGCGTTAACGAAGTCAACCCCTGGCTTTCATGCCCGCTCGGATGCGTGCCCTGCGGACGGAGGAGCAAGCCGTGAGATCCAGGTGTCTCTCGTCACAACGAGTCGGCGGTGGCGACGCGCGGGCTGCCAGAGGATCGGCGCGACGCGCCGCCTGAGGTCAGATCGTCAGCGCGGGAAAGAGGTCCGTGGGTGGTCGGTTGGCGATGGCGAGGAGATCGTGCGTGTCCAGCACATCGTCGACGGTGATGGGGTCGGGAGCCACCGGAGTCGTACCGAAATCGAGGATCGCGATTCCGTCCTGACCGCACGACCGGCAGCGCAAACGCACGATGAGGCGTGATGGCTCGGTCACGACGGCCGCGATGTCGCCCCCGCGGTAGTACTCGCCGCAGCCGCTGCACGTCACCTGCTCGAGGTGCTGAATGAGCTGATCGATCCAGCTCATCGCCACTCACTCCAGAATTTTTCGCGTACCACGTCTGGTGGCCTACGCACTTCCCGTGCCTCTTCGCTGGCGTCATTGATGCTGGGGGCCGCCGTAACGCAGATGTCACGGCGACCTCACTCGCGCTACTGCTGCGGCCCTGCTCGGGATTCGGACGCCCTGGTGGATGTCTTTGCTCGTCATCGTCGCGACTGCGGCCGGTACCACGCTCGTACTTCAGAACGGGATCCAAGAGGCACCCGTCAGATCCGCCGCCAGAAGGAAGCCGCCGAGATGGCGCAGGAGCTCCCCGCCGCTACATAGCGAGCTGCAGCTGGACGGTCTCGGGCTCGCGCTCGCGCGCCGGTCGCTCGCGGAACTCGTAGCGCTTTCGGACGCGCGCGACGCGCTGCTCGAGCTCGCGTTCGTAGTCCTTGCTCGGATGGATGCCGTTGCCGTACAGCGCCTCGTATCGCGGTAGAAGCATGGGAAATTCGGCGGCAAGGAACCGGTCGTAGTAGTCGCGTATCTCCACATCGATCTTGAGCGGTCTGTGGCGGAAGGCCGTCGCGCCCGCTTCGCTCGCTGCTTTCGCCGCGCGGTCGAGTGACTCCTCGCTGTCGGTGATACCCGGCAACACGGGCATGCATAGGACACCGGCGTCGATACCGGCCTCACGAAGCATCCGGAGCGCCCGCAGGCGCTGCCGGGGTGGGGCCGTGCCGGGATCTGTTCGGCGCACGACGTCCTCGTCCACGCAGGGCACGCTGAAGAACACGGTGAGATCGGTCTTTGCGTCGAGCCGCTGCAGGACGTCTATGTCCCGCACGACGAGGGGACCTTTCGTGATGATGCTCGTCGGCATCGGGAAGTCCACGAGCGCTTCGAGGCATCCGCGCGTCAGCCGGTACTTGCCCTCGATCGGTTGGTAGGGATCGGTCGCGGTGCCGATCGCGACCGAACCTTCTGGGCGTCGCCGGAGCTCGGTGCGAAGGCGATCGACGAAGTTGGTGCGCACCTCGATATTGCGATCGAAGGCCTCGCCCACATCGCGCTCGCGATAGCGAGCGTGGTAAGCGCGGGCAAAACAATAGATACACGCGTGCGCGCAGCCGAGGTAAGGGTTCAGGCTCCAATCGAACGGCATTCCCTTGACGCGGTTGAGCGCACCCTTCGCCTCTATCTGCTGATAGGTGATCGCACTCACTTTGATTCATCCTCTATGCGGCCGAACGCGGTCCGCGACGGGCAAAAGCACGATAGAACGTGCGTTCTATCAGTGCAAGTAGCCTCCTTCTTACTCAACCCATACCCGGTTGCTGCAGGTCGATGCCTACACTCGACCGAGGTTCCGTGCCCACCAGAGCAGATCGGCCGTACGGCTCGTTCGCGCGCGGTCCTGAGGCGATCCCCGAACCCGGCGCGCCGCCGAGTCCGCAGCGGGAACGCATCGGAACGGTGATCAAGCGCGCGCTGCCATGGGGCGCCGCACTCGCGGGTCCAGCGCTGCTCATTGCGATCTCTCTTGCGCCGGTGCCGAATGCCGAGGACGCGCAGCCGTCGCAAACACCGACCCCCGCGATCAGCGAGGTCTACGCGAAGGTCGCCCCGGCGGTGGTCCAGATCAAGACCGCGAAGCCGGACGGGACGCTCGTCGAAGCAGGGTCGGGAGTGGTGATCGACGAGGCCGGCGACATCCTCACCGCGCTGCACGTCGTCCAGGGCTGGCCGAGCGTTACGGTGGTCTTCGCGGATGGGACGCAGTCGCGGGCGGTGATCATCGCGCAGATGGTCGAGAACGACATCGCCGCGCTGCGACCAGCGACTCCCCCGGCGCAGATCGCGCCCGCGACCCTGGGGAGCCCCTCGACGCTCCACATCGGAGACGACGCAATCGTCGTCGGAAATCCCTTCGCGCTCACGCGCTCGCTCTCGGTCGGCGTGATCAGCGGTCTGAACCGCAGCGTGCAGGTCCCCGGGTCGGGCCGAACGCTCGCTGGGCTCATCCAGTTCGACGCCGCGGTGAACCCGGGATCCTCTGGCGGACCGCTTGTGAATCGCGACGGCGACGTAGTAGGTATTGTGACCGGGCTCGTGAATCCGACCGGGCAGCCGTCGTTCAGCGGCGTCGGATTCGCCGTCACGATCGACAGCGCGGCAGGCGCGCTCGGTCTGCCGCCGGATTGAGGGGAGGGAACGTCGTGACCGAATCGCAGATCGCGGTACCACCTGACACCGGGAGGCTCCTGTTCGAGATCAAGAAGGTCATCGTCGGGCAGGATCATCTGCTCGAGCGTCTCCTGGTCAGCCTCCTGGCGCGCGGCCATCTTCTCGTCGAGGGCGTGCCTGGGCTTGCGAAGACACTCTCGGTCAAGACCGTCGCGCAGGCGATTACCGGCGAGTTCAAGCGCATCCAGTTCACGCCCGATCTCGTCCCCGCGGACCTCGTCGGAACGCGCATCTACAACCAGCGGGCCGGTGATTTCCAGACGTCGCTTGGCCCGGTCTTCACGAACCTCCTCCTCGCCGACGAGATCAACCGGGCACCAGCGAAGGTCCAAAGCGCGCTGCTCGAGGTCATGCAGGAGCGGCAGGTGACCATCGGCCGCGAGACGCACAAAGTGCCGGATCCGTTCCTCGTGATGGCGACTCAGAACCCGATCGAGACGGAGGGTGTCTACCAGCTGCCCGAAGCCCAGGTCGACCGTTTCATGATGAAGGTACTGGTCGGCTATCCGAGCGAAATGGACGAGTTCGTCGTGGTCGAACGAATGACCGGGCGGCTCTCGCCCGTAGTACCGGTGATGACTGCGGAGCGGCTCATCGCGCTTCAGCGCGAAGTCGACGAGGTCTTCGTGGACCCGACGCTGATGGAGTACGTCGTGCGGCTCGCCTCGGCGACGCGCCAACCCGCGGAGTACGGCATCGATGACGTCGCCAAGTACGTGACGTACGGCGCGAGCCCTCGTGCCTCGATCAACCTCGTGCTCGCGGGACGAGCGCTCGCCTTCCTGCGCGGACGGCGCTACGTGATGGGTCAGGACATCGTGGACCTTGCGCTCGATGTCATCCGGCATCGCATCGTGCTCTCCTTCGAGGCACTCTCGGACGACGTCAGCGCCGATGACATCGTCCGCCGCGTCCTCGCCCGCATCCCGGTGCCGACGGAACCACTGCAGGGACATGTCAAGATCGGCGTCTGAGCGAAGGCTGCAACGCCTTGAGTGGACCATCGTCCGCCGGCTCGACGGGCTGCTGCAGGGCGACTACCGGACCATATTCAAGGGCCAGGGCCTCGACCTGGCGGACATCCGCGAATATGCGTTCGGCGACGATGTCCGGCATATCGACTGGAATGTCACCGCACGACTCGATACGCCGTACGTGCGCGAATATCTCGAGGATCGCGAGATCAGTGCGCAGTTCCTGCTCGACCTCTCGCCTTCCGTCGACTTCGGCACCATGGACCGGCGCAAGCGCGATCTCTTGCTGGACTTCACCGGCGTCCTCGCCCGTCTGCTGACGCGCCATGGGAACAAGGTCGGCGCGACGATCTACGCGACGCGCGTCGAGCGGGCTATTCCCGCGCGCAGCGGTCGCATCCAGGTGCTGCGCATCCTCAACGAGATCGAAAACCGGCCGCGTCTCGAAAGGGCACCGCTCACCTCGCTGAGCGATCTGCTCGACGCGGGTATGCGGAACCTCAAGCGACGCTCGCTGGTCTTCGTGATCTCCGATTTCTTCAGCACTGAAGGATGGGAGGAGCGCCTCGCACAGATCGCGCGCCGCCACGAGACCCTGGCCGTGCGCCTGGTCGATCCGCGCGAGAGTGAGTTGCCCGACATCGGCCCGGTAGTGCTCACCGATAGCGAGACCGGCGAGCAGCTTCGCGTGGACACCCACGACCGAGGCTTCCGCGAGCGGTTCACCGATGCGGCCCGGCGCCGCGAGGAACGGCTCGCGCGGGCGTTCGCTCGCGCGAGTGTCGACGTGCTTACGCTGCGCACGGAAGACGACATGGTCCGCGCCATCGTTCGCTTCGCGTACGCCCGGAAGCGGCGTACCTCGCGCCGCGCGGCGATCGGGGCGATCGCATGACGTTCATCTGGCCGACCGCGCTGGTCCTGCTCGTGGTCGTCGCGGGTCTCGCTGTGCTGTACGTGCTCGCGCAGCGACGGCGCAACCGCTACGCGCTCCGGTACGCGAATCTGTCGCTCGTGCGCGAAGCCATCGGCAAGGGGCCGGGGTGGCGGCGCCACGTTCCGCCCGCGTTCTTCCTGCTCGCCCTGGCGTTCATGTCGGTCGCCGTCGCGCGGCCGCAGGCCGTCGTCGCCGTCCCGAGCCAGGAGGGCACCGTCATCCTTGCGCTCGACGTCTCAGGCTCGATGCTCGCCGAGGACATGAAGCCGAACCGCATGGAAGCGGCGAAAGCTGCGGCGCGCGCCTTCGTCGACAAACAGAGCGAAAGCGTGAAGATCGGCGTCGTCTCGTTCTCCGGCGACGCGTCGATCGTCCAATCGCCAACGACAGACAAGGGCCTGGTGCTCGCGGCGATCAACCGCCTGCGGCCACAACGCGCCACGGCAATCGGGCGAGCGATCCTGGTCTCGCTCGACGCGATCAATGAATCGATGGGTAGCGAGGAAGAGCTTCCGAGCTCGATCCTGAATCAACAGAACCCGAACGGGACCCCGCGCCCGACAGCGACGCCTCTGCCGGCCTACCTTCAGGGCCAGCACTCGTCCGCGTCGATCGTCTTGCTCTCCGACGGCCAGAACAATCAGTTCCCGCCTCCGCTCGACATCGTGGATCAGGCCACCTCGCGCGGCGTCCGCGTCTACACGATCGGCGTTGGCAGCGCGGCCGGAACGGTCGTTCGCCTCCAGGGACGCTCCGTCCGTACCGCCCTCGATGAGGCCACCCTGAAGAAGATCGCGCAGCTCACCGACGGGGAGTACTTCAACGCGAGTACCGAGCAGGATCTCCGCGCGGTGTACGAGAACCTCACCACCCAGCTCGTCATCCGCAACGAGAAACCGGAGCTCACCGCGTACTTCACGCTCACCGCCGCGATCCTCGCGGTGATGGCCGGCGCTTTCTCGCTCCTCTGGTTTAACCGCCTGCCCTGACGGGCCGCTCACCCTTCGGCCCGCGCTCTGCAGGATGTCGGTCGTGCCCGAGATCGCCGGTTGGGTCGTCCTCGGTCTCGTCTCGGCTTTTGGCGCGGCGCTCGTCGCGATCTTCGGCAAGATCGGACTCGGCGAGGTCTCTCCGATCCCGGCGACGATGGCACGGGCGATCGTGATGGCCGCCGTCACTTCGCTCGCCGCGATAGCGGCCGGCGACGTCAGAGAGCTCGCCAGCATCGATCGGAAAGGCTGGATCTTCATCGGTCTTGCGGGGCTCGCCGGCGCGGGATCGTGGCTCGCGTATTTCACCGCGCTCAAGATCGGTCAGGCGAGCGCGGTGAGCGGCCTCGATCGACTTTCGGTCGTTTTCGTCGTGGTGCTCGCAGCGCTGTTTCTCGGCGAATCGCTGTCGGCCTGGAAGGTCGTGGGCGCCGCCCTCATGGTCGCCGGTGCGGTACTGATCGCGCGCTAGCGCTCGGTCCTAGTCCTTCTCGTTCTTCGCTCCACGCTTGGGGGTAGCGGTAGCCGGTGCTGGGGCGGCCGTGGGCTTCGGGGTCGACTTTGGCTCAACCGTCACCGGCGACGTGACGAGCTTCAGAGCTGTCGTGGGAAGCGGAGTCCGCGGCGTCTCTGTCGTGGTCGGGCGATCGCTGGCCGTCGTCTTCCCGCTCGGGCCCGCGGAGGCCGTCGGCGATGCGGTCCGCAATGCCGTTGGCGTCGGCGCGGCGGTCCGGGCGGTCTTGGGCATCGCCGTGACGACGGGAAGGGGTGGCAGCGTCGAGACCGGAGGCTCGAACGGGCTCGTCGGCGCCGCGGTGGGCGTCGGAAGCGTTGTCGCGGTGCGTTCTGGATGCGGCGTCGCGGTTTCTCGGCGTGCCGTGACGATCGTGCTCAACGGTTTGGGCGACGGTATCGCGGACGCGATCGCCAGGGCCGGAGGGCCGGGTGGTGAAGGGGTGCCCGCGGCGCTCACGACCGTGGACGCGCCCGCAGGAACGATGATCGCGGTACCGCCGGCGCTGGTCTCGACGCTTCCCGCCGTCGCGACCACGGTCGTCTCGCCACTGGGGAGGACCGCGACGAAGGAGCCTGAGCCGGCACGGATGACCGATGCCATCGCCGCGCTGTGTACCTCGTATCGGCCGCCTGATGCGACTGTCCTTGCCACCGCGTACCAGACGCGTCCGAGGGTCTGCTGCATCCGTACCACGTAATCGCCCGCAGTGGTGCGCACGAATTCGACCGTGAGCTCGCTGCTCTCCTCGAGCAGCGCCGTCGATCCGTCCGGGTAGGTGACGACCGCACGACCGGTCCGGTCGGTGGCGACCGTATCGCCGCTCCGGATCACTCGCCCGGTCGTGACCTCGTCGACCGCGCCGTTCCGCGCCAGCGTGACGCGCGTGGAGATCGTGTCGAGAAGCGCAGACTGGGCGGCCGCCGGGGATTCGGCCGTGAACAGCAGGAAAGACAACGCCGCGCCAAATGCGACGCACACACCCCACCGCCCCACCACGCCCATGGCTCAGACAACATGCACTCAGGCGCGTGGGGCGCCCACCGCCAAATTGATGAGATCGCTCTCACGCAGGTATCGCTAATTGGCTGAGGTACGAATGGGTCAGGCGGGTACTAGTACCTCTCCACTCGGAGAACGGCGGCACCGTGTGAGGCGACCGTCGTCACGACCTCGCCGCGCCTCTCGCCGACGTCGGATCGCTGCCAAAGGTCGCGAACTCGGACAACATCGGTCGCGGCGAAGCCAAGTCCGTTGAGCCCGACGCGCACCTCGCGCTCCTGCGGCCCCCGGTTCAACAGGGTGATCGCGAAGGCGCGTGCATCGACCAGTCCGCGAACCCAGATATCGATCTCGCCATCGCTACGCACGCGCCGCGCCTGCATCCCGCGGGCATCCTGATCGATCGCCACGATCTCCGGCGCGGTGAGGATCGCGCGGACGTCGTCGCTCATTTGGCGCAGGTCGTTGCCGGCCATGAGCGGCGCGGCGAGCATCGCCCACAGGGCGAAGTGCGCACGATCCTCGCTCGGGCTCAGGCCGTTCCCGACCTCGAGCATGTCCGGATCGTTCCAGTGATCGGGCCCCGAGTAGGCGTGCAGGTCCGCCTGCCGATCGAGGATCGTGGTGACGCTCGACCATTCCGGCTGAATGTCCCAGCACGTTCGCCAGAGATGCCCGAGCGTGCCCGCCCACTCCCAGGGTCGTGCTCGACCCCACTCGCAGATCGACAGAACGATCGGCCGTCTCGCCGCGTGTATGGCCATCGCCCACTTGGCGTAGCACGCGCGCGGACTGAGGCCATCCGTGTGGCACCAGTCGACCTTCACGTAGTCAACGCCCCACTGGGCGAACCGGCGCGCATCGCGGAACTCGTACCCGAGGCTCGCCGGTAGTCCCTGGCAGGTCTTCGTGCCTGCGTCGGTGTAGATCCCGAAGCGCAGACCAAGGGCGTGGATCGTGTTGGCCAGCGTCGCGATGCCGCCGGGAAATTTCGCGGGGTCGGCGACGAGGTCTCCGCTGCGATCGCGTTCGGGCGCCATCCAGCCGTCGTCGATGACGACGTAGCGGTAGCCCGCATCGCGCATCCCGGTCTCGACCAGGGCTTCGGCGGTCTCGATCACCAGCCGCTCGTCGATCTTGGCGCCGAAACGATTCCAGCTGTTCCAGCCCATCGGTGGTGTGGGGGCGAGGCCGTCGGACAGCTTTCCGATGCCCATCAAGGCACCACGGCGACGAGACGCCCGCCGTCGTACCGCCGGAGGATCCGCTCTCCGGCGCTCCGTCCCTCGCCCCGTTCGGTCAAGGCCAGGATGCTGCCACCGAATCCGCCGCCCACCAGCCGTGCGCCGAGTACGGCGTGATCGTCGCCTGCCAGATCCACCAGGCGATCGAGCTGCGGCGTCGAAACCTCGTAGTCGTCGCGAAGGGATCGGTGCGACGCATCGAGGAGGGCGCCGAGCCTGGCCATGTCGGGTGCGCGCAATGCCGCGATCGAGTCGCGCACGCGCGCGTTCTCGGTGACGACGTGCCGCACGCGCCGATCGAGCGGCGGGGGAAGGCGCTCCAGCACTTCATCGAGAGGCCGATCCTCGAGGTCGCGAAGGGACCCCACGCCGAGGTGCCGCGCGGCCTCTTCGCATTCCTCGCGTCGGCGGTTGTATCCGCCCGTCGCGTGCTGGTGGCGCTCGCCCGAATCGATGACCGCGAGCTCGAGGTCAGGTGGTAGCGCGACCGTCACCCGCGAGAGGTCGCGAAGGTCGATGAGGAGCGCTTCTCGACGCCGCCCGTAGATAGAAGCGAGCTGATCCAAGAGTCCCGAACGGGCGCCGACGAACTCGGTCTCGGCCGTGTGGGCGACCGCTGCGATCTCGGCATCGTCGAGCGCGAGCTCGAAGAGCCCGCGCAGCGCACGGACAAACGCGACGGCGAGTGCGGCGCTCGAACCGAGCCCGGCGCCTAACGGAAGCGTGCTGGTGATCTCCGCGTCGAACCCACCAAGGGCCACTCCGCGGCCGCGCAACGCCACGGTCACGCCGCGCGCGCGGTCCGCCCATGTTCCGTCCTTGCGCTCCGCACCGAGGGCGTAGGAGGTTTCGGGCGGCGCGAGGTCGGCATCCGTAACCAGGTGTGCTGTTTCGTCGTTGCGCCCTCGTGCGACGACCGTGACGCCCAGACCGAGCGCCACCGGCAGCACGAGCCCCTCGTTGTAGTCGGTGTGCTCGCCGATGAGATTGATCCGACCGGGGGCGTGCCCGGTGGCGCGGCGCATCGACCGCGGACGATACGCGGCGGCCCGCCTACCCTCTGCGATCCCCCCGAGACGTTCTCGGTCCGCAGCGCGGCCGCAGCGCCGGCGACTCCTGAGACGACGTCCAGCCGCGCGCCGCGTTCCGGGCCACACTACAAGCGTGCGGTTCGACAAGACGCTCGACGTGCAGCGCGCCATGGCGATCTACGCGCATCCGGACGACGCCGAGTTTGGGATGGCCGGAACGGTAGCCAAGTGGGCGAAGGCCGGAGTCGAGTTCACCTACTGCATGGTCACCAACGGCGCCTCAGGCTCACAGGATCCCCACATGACGCGCGCGCGTTTGCGCGATACCCGCGCAAAAGAACAACGCGAAGCCGCGCGGATCCTCGGCGTGAAGAACGTCGTCTTCCTTGACTTCGAGGACGGCTATCTCGAGCCCACGATCGACGTCCGTCGCGCCGTCGCTCGCGAGATCCGCCGGCACCGACCGGATGTGATCTTCACGATGGATCCGACCACCCGGTACGGAGGTGGTTACGTGAACCATCCGGATCACATCGCCGCCGGGGAGGTCGTCCTCCGGTCGATCAATCCGGATGCGTCCACCCGTCAGATGCTCCCGGAGCTCTGGAGGAAAGAACGGCTCGAGCCGCACAAGCCGAAGGCGCTTTTTCTCATGGCGTTCGGCGAACCGGACACCATCGTTGACGTCAGCGATGTGATCGAGATCAAGATGAAGGCGCTCCTTGCGCACCGCTCGCAGATCGAGCCTGAGAGTGTGGACTTCGTCCGAAGCTGGATGCGGGAGACCGGCAAGAAGAAGCGCTATGCCTACGCCGAAGGTTTCAAGGTGCTCCGCTTCGAGGAAGATGGACGGCCGCGGCGGACCGCTAGGCGCGAAGGGCGGAAAGCACCTCAAGCGCGTGGCCGTCAGGCTTCACCGCGTACCACGCGCGTTCGACGCGGCCGTCCGGCCCGATAAGGAACGTCGACCGGATCACGCCCTCGCCTCGTCCGGGCCGATCGCCCCATGCGCCGTACGCCTCGTGAACCTTGCGGTCGGCATCCGTCAGAAGCCGCACCCGGAGGCCGTACTTTTTTCGGAACGCCTGATGCGCTGACGCATCGTCTCGGGAGATACCAAGAACCGGCACGCCGAGCATCTCGAACTGGGGGAAGTTGTCCGTGAACTGGCAGGCTTCGGTTGTGCACCCAGGGGTGTCGTCCTTCGGGTAGAAGTAGACCACGTAGCGCGACGCTTTCAGGTCCCTCGTCGAAACGACCTTTCCCTCGTCGTCGGGCAGCGTGAAGGCTGGCGCCTGGTCCCCCGGCTTGAGCTCCACGTTTGAGAGCGTACGACGGATCGGCTAGCGGACGTACGCGGCGCGGAACGCTTCGAACCTCGAATAGAACGCGCCGGTGGTCTCCCCGAAGGCCGCGGCGAAGGCCTGATGCCACTCCTCTCCGGACCCGACACGCGCGCACCAGTCGCGGATCGTCGAGAGGCCCTTGGGTGCGAGCAGCCGATCGATGGCGAGGTACCCCACGGCGAACGGGTTGGCGTTCGCGGGCCAGGACGATTCGAGCGATGAAAGCGTTACCTGGTTGGACGCCGTCGTGAGCTGGCGTCTCGTAAATGTGTCGAGGTTCGCTTGAGGGATGATCCCGTCGGCCACCAGAGAGCGGTAGGCGAACGACTCCGCCATTCCCTCGGCCATCCAGCGGACACCGACCATGCATGAGTTGCCGCCGATCGCGTACTGCCACAGGTGGACGTACTCATGAGCGGCGAGCTCGGTGCGTTCCGTGTCGGCGCTCCACGTATCGGGTGCGGCCGCCGGCGGAGTACGCCACGCCGGATTTGACGTGACGATCTCGAACGTGTCGCCGATGGTGAGGCAGCAGTACCTCTGCGTCCCATCGCCGGTGTACACGTGCACGAGTGCTGGAGAGCGGCGCGTCCCACCCGCGTTCGCGTCGAGGAAGGCGCTCTCGTGCTGCACTCCCTGATGGACGAGCGCGATATCCGGAGCGGTCACGCCCGCATCGACCTGAAAGCTGAGGCCTAGCGGATCCGGTGGCGTCGCCTTCGGCAGCGTGCCGTCGGCGTTGAGGACGGTCACCTGCCAGAAGACGCCGATGTCCTCGAGCCAGGTCGCACCCTCGACGAGCGGGCGCACGTAGAGCCGATACGTGCCGGCGTTCATCGGCGCTTTCACGTCGAACTGGAACCACGCGACCTGACCCGGCCCAACGTACGGCGCGGGCTGGACGGCGATGCGGTTGTAGCGCGGCCACCCCGTCGCGGGCGAACCGAGCTGGCCGTCACCGCCGAGGATGCTCGGCCGGTCCTGACCGGGCTCGCTGGCCCATGTACCCAGGTACGCCGATTGGCCCAGCCGGCCCGCGACCCAACCGAGCGATCCGGAGTTGTAGTACGCGAGCGTGGCCGTCGCGGTGTCACCCGCGCACAGGCGCATGTATCCGCTCTGGCCGTACCAGGCCGCGTGGAAACCCGGAAGCTTCGAGGGCGTGGTCACAGGTGGAGCGATGCCTGGACCGATCTGCGCAGCGCACGTCGCTCCCGCGGCTCGCGCTACCGGTGTGAGCGCAACGATCAGAAGGATGATTGACAGAAACGCACGCATGTATCAGTGGAACACGCTAGTACGGCGAGGTGTTACGGGAATGCCTGGAATGGCTAGGGAGTAGTCAATGAAGGTCAAGGAGCTCGGCCACATCGTCCTATATGTGCGCGACCTCGAGCGTTCGCGCAAGTTCTACGGTGAGACGCTTGGTTGGAACGAGATCACGCCGGACGAAGGCCTCGCGTTTCCGGCGGCCGCGTTCTCGTCAGGTCGCACGCATCACGAGCTCTTGCTGATTGAGGTCGGGCCGAGTGCCGCGCCGATGCCGCGTGGCCGACGCATCGGTCTCTATCACTTCGGGCTGAAGGTCGGCGAATCCGACGACGAGCTGCGTGAGGCGCGTGATGCGGTCGCCGCAGCCGGCGTGCGCGTCGTCGGTGCGACCGATCACGGCGTTACGCACAGCCTGTACATCGAAGACCCGGACGGTAACGAGATCGAGCTGTACATCGACGTCCAGCCGGCGCGGTGGAAGGAAGATCCCGGCGCGATGTTCAAGGATCCGGTGGCGCGGCCGCTGCGTCTCTAGGTCCCGGCTTCACTCTCTTCGGGCCACTCGAATTTCGCGAGCGCGGCTCGGGTGATGCCTCCGGTCTTGAACCACTTGTGGCCGTCCGGCATGCCGCCAGGGCAGTACGCCCAGCCGCCTTCTTCGGCGACGTTGAACGGACTCGAGGGATCCACAGGCCGCCTCTTCCGATGATCGGCGCGGACGCAGATGTATTGGATGAGCGCTCGGTCCATCTCTAAATCGCGCGGGCGTTCGACACGTGATGTGAATGTACGCTGCGTCGAGTCCCCGGGACTTCGTCGGGTTCGACGATCAGGACGAGGCCGTCCGCTGCGTCGATCGTTCCGAGAAGCTTGCCGCGGACGAGCCGCTGTCGGCTGCCGGCGTGAGATCAAGGGCGACGCACTTACCCATGAGGGCTTTCAAAGAGTCAGGTGTTGTCATCTAGGTTTCTACTGAGCGGGTGACGGGAATCGGACCCGTACTGCAACCTTGGGAAGGTTGTTTGCTACCACTACAACACACCCGCGTTCCAGCGATTCTACTTCGGGCGTACCCTCTGGCAACGATGGCCTGGAAGAAATCACCGCCCGAGCTCATCGCCGCGTTCGAGAAAGCGAAGCCGAGCGATCCGAGCGTCATCGGCCGGCCGATGTTCGGCTACCCCGCGCTCTTCTTGAAAGGGAACATGTTCGCGGGGACATACCAGGACAAGATCGTCGTCCGCTTCGGCGAGGACCGAACGATCGACGGCGCGAACGCCGCGCAAACGTTCGAGCCGATGCCCGGACGGCCGATGAACGAATACGTCGTGGTGCCGGATGCGATCGTGAAGAGTCCCGTAAAGCTGCGTGCGTGGCTGGATCAAGCGCACACGTACGCGAAGAAGCTGCCCGCGAAGAAAGCCCGCTAGCTCTAGCGGACGGGCATCCTACGCGCGGCCATCGGGATCGAACCTTCCTCTTCAGGCTCGGGCTGCTCGCTTGCGCTGATGATGATCCCCGCGGCGAGCGCGAGGATCGCGCCGGTGAGAGCCGCGAGGAACAGCACCCCGTTCGCGGGCCGGCCCGGCGCGTTGTCCAGCGCGGTGAGCGTCACCGCGAGCATGTAGAGGATCGCGGCGCCGCCGGTGACGCCTGCGCCAGCCGCCAGGACATACAGCGCGAACCAGCGCTTCGGCCGGCGGAGCAGCGCGTCGAAGAAGGTGCGCAAGAGCCGCGTGATGGTCCACACCGTGAGCGCGGCCATGGTCCACGCGAGCACTGTCGCGAGCCAGGTCTCGAGGGTCGCCCCCGCGAGGCGCGAGACGAGGCCGCTCATCTGCGACCAGAGGATGGCCGGATCGAGCTGGGTCCCGATCGGGCCCCAGCGATCGTTTGAGTTCCCGAGAAACGTCAGGAGCGCCGACTTCGTCTCGGCCGCTCGCACCGGGTTGAAGAGCGACTCCTGCCGTAGGGACATTCCGGTCTGGGCGTACGGGCCGAGTGACTGGACGCCCATGGCGACCGCGAAGAGCATCGTCAACGAGGCACTCGCGGCGACCGTAATGACGCCGGTCAGGCCAAAGACCGCGGCGGCGGTGAGGATCATCGCGGGCGCGAGACCAAGCGGCGTGAGCACCGGAATGGCCATCGCCAGGGCGATCTGCTCCGGCGGGGTGGTTCGCAGGTAGAGCAGGATGCCGAGCCCCGCAAACAGCACAGAGAGACCGGGAACGAACACGAACAGAAGGGCCGTCTCGATCACCCAACCGATCGCGAGCGCGATGCCGAGCTGGCCGGAGGCCCCGACGACCGCGACGAGCGCAGCCGCGAGGAGCGAGCCGACGATCTCGAAGCCCGCGAGCGTCGCCATCGCGAATACGGGGAGCGCCGCGAACAACGCGAAGAAGACCCGCCGGATCGGTTGGCCGTAGGCCGAGAAGAGCGCGACCACGGGGCTCTGCTCGGTCTTCGGGATGAAGTCCTCGAGTGGGTCGGCCATCACCATGCGTGTGGTCGCGAGCTCCTTGTCGACGTTCTCGATCCGCTGGAGTGCGACGGCGAAGTCGCTGGCCTTCTGGTAACGGAGATTCGGCTGCTTCGCCAGCGCCTTCAGCGCGACGCTGTCGAGCTCCTTCGGCAGCGACGGCCGTAGATGGCTCGGCGGCACCGGTTGACGCACGACGTGGTCCCGTAGCAGGACCGCCGCGTTCGAGCTCGTGAAGGGTGGTTTCCCGACGAGCGCCTCGTAGAGGACGAGGCCCAGGCCGTAGACGTCCGATTGCACCGTCGTGCTCTTGCCCTCGACGCGCTCGGGCGCCACGTACATCGCCGTGGCGTAGAGCTGCGGCGTGTCGGCATCCTCCTGCGGCGTTCGGGCGATGCCGAAGTCGCAGATCTTCGCCGTCTCGTTCGCGTCGAACAGGATGTTCGACGGCTTGAGGTCGGCGTGGATGATGCCCTTCGAGTGTGCGAACGCGAGGCCGTTGGCGACCTCGACCGCGACGCGGACCGCTTCGCCGGGCTTGAGCGGGCCGGCGGCCTCGATCTTCTGCTTGAGCGATCCGCCGGCGAGGTACTCCATGACGATGAACGGCGAGCCGTCGACCTCACCGACGTCGTACACCGCGACGATGTTCGGGTGGGAAAGCTGCGCAAGCGCGCGCGCTTCCTTGACGAACATCCTGCGGGTATTCCCATCAGCAGCGGCCGCCGGATCGAGCACCTTCAACGCGACGTCGCGGTTCAAGGCCTGATCGCGGGCGAGGTACACCTGAGAAGAGCCACCCACACCGAGTGGCTCCTCGATCTTGTATCGCCCCTCTAGGACCCGCTCCATTCCCAACTCCGTGCCCCTCGGCGCGCCGACTATAACGCCGAGTCTTTGCGATGCGACATGTGTGAGCGGGTTCGACATAGCTCCGCCCTTCCGCCCATCTCCCCAGCGCTAGGTCAACGACAAGCGAGCGGTCACGTTCCTACTCGCCACCGAACGGATACCCGCGACAAAACAAGAACGCCGGGCACGTGCCCGGCGTCCTCGAACGAACTGAGGAGGCTACTAGTTGCTGTCTTGAGGATCCTTCGTCCTCGTGGGTGGGGCAGCGGGTGTCGTCGGGTTCGTGGGCGTTGTCGGGTTCGTGGTCGTTGGCGCCGACGGCTTCGTGCCGTTCGCCGGGGCCGCGGGCTTGGTCAGATTCCGGAGCGGGAGCTTGCGATCGACGAAGGACGCGATCTCGGCGCCGACCTTGGTCTTGACGCTGGCCGCCTGCTCGGTCGTGATCTTCTGGTCGGCGGCGGCCTTATCGATCCGCGTGTTCGCGCTCAGGGTCAGCGCTGCCACCAGACCGTCTCGACCGTTTGGCTTTGTCGCGTTCGCGAGCTCACCGAGGCTCTTTCCGCCTCGCACGGCGTCGGCGATGTCCTTCGCCGATAGACCGAGAAAGGTCTGCGCGGTCTGCGACATTTCGCCGAGGAAGCTCTTGACGTTCGGCGCGCGCCCCGCGGCTGTCGACTTCCCGGCGCCGGGCGCTTTCGCCACGGGCCAGGCGCGGTCGACGAGCGAGCTGATCTCGGTCGGCAGTCCGTCGCGAAGCTTCTGCGCCTGCGCGTCGGTGATCCTCTTATCGGTGAGGGCTTTGTCGATGTCGGCGTTCGCCGTGACGGTCAGCGCGGCGACAAGGCCCGCGCGGCTCTTCGCCGGCGCCATGCCGTCCGCGATCTTGCCAAGGCTCGTGCCGGCGAGCTTCGTCCGCAGGTCCTTGCCGGTGGTACCGAGGTACTGAGCCGAAGCCTCGAAGAGGTCGCGCACCACCTTCACGCGGGCGGAGACCTTCCCGGCGGCGTCTTTGAAGGACGCGAGGATCGTGTCTTCCTGCTGCTGAGTGATGACGCCTTTCTGTACGAGGGCGTCGAGGATGGCCTTGACCCGGTCCGGCTTGTCCTCGCCCAGGACGGACGACGCGGGCACGACGATGGTCGAGGCGACGCTGGAAGAGACCTCCGGCCCGAACGCGCCGAGCGCCGCCGCGCCGAAGAGCCCGAGACTTCCGATGCCCACGACGAGTCCGAGCGCGAGCTTCCGATGTAGTGCCTTCATCTGGCCAAGCCTCCCTCTAGGGTCGCTGTCCCGCCCACTGCTATCTAAACGTATTCGTGTCCGAACCGTGCGTCCGAGGGGGCGCAACGCGAATTCCTTACACGCCGTTAACATCCTTCTGCTCCGTGCGGATCTCGTTCGCGGCCGCCGAGGTCGCTCCCTACGCCAAGGTCGGCGGCCTCGCCGATGTGGCGGGTTCTTTGCCTCAGGCGCTCGCCGCCCTCGGCCACGAGGTCAGCGTGTACTTGCCGCTCCACCGTTCGATCGATGTCGCGAAGTTCGCCATCCCAAACAAAGGAGCGCGGACGCACTCCGTTGGGTACGGCGCTGCCCACGCGCGCATTGAGTACCCCGAGATCGCGCGCGACGGTGTGCGCTTCATCTTCTTGCGCAGCTTTCGCATCGGCCGAGACAAGGTGTACGGGTATCCCGACGACGCGAAGCGGTACGCACTCTTCTGCCGTGGAGTGCTGGCCGACGTCGAGGAGACCAAGCCGGACGTGATCCACGCGCACGACTGGCACGCGGCCCTTCTGGTGCAGCTGGCCGCGCGCTCGCGGAAGCTGCGCGGCTCGGCGACGGTCTTCACGATCCATAACCTCGCGTATCAGGGACGCACGAGCGCGGAGGTCCTCCGTCTGGTCGGCTTGCCGCGTTCCCGCCTCGCCATCGAGGGGCGCGATGAGGCGAACCCGATGGCGCGAGCCATCGCCACCGCTGACATCGTCTCGACGGTCAGTGAGCGCTATGCCGAAGAGATCCTGACGCCCGAGTTCGGCGAGGGCCTGCAGGATCTTCTGCGCGAGAGGCGCGCGGATCTCTGGGGGATCACCAACGGCATCGATACCGTGTTCTTCGATCCGTCGCGCGATCCGCATATCGCCGCGCACTACAGCGCCGACGACCAGACCGGAAAAGTGGTCTGCAAGGCGGCGCTGCAGAAGGAGACCGGTCTCACCGTGGACCCGAGCGCGCCGGTCTTCGGGGTGATCGGACGTCTTGTCGAGCAGAAGGGCGTCGATCTGCTGACCGCCGTGGCGCCCTGGCTCCTCGACAAGGGCGCCCAGATCGTCGTCCTCGGCACCGGAGATCCGACGTATGAACAGCGCTGGCGCGAGCTCGCGGAGAAGATGAAGGCACGGCTCGCGCTCACGCTCGGGTTCGACGCGGCGCTCGCTCAGCGCATCTACGCGGGCTCCGACATGTTCCTCATGCCGTCGCGATTCGAGCCCTGCGGTCTCGGCCAGCTGATCTCGCTCCGCTACGGCACGATCCCGATCGTGCGCGGGGTCGGCGGACTTGCGAACACGGTGCGCGACGTCGACGCCGATGCGCGTGGCAACGGCTTCTCGTTCACCAAGTACGAGGCGGCCGCCTTCGCCGACGCCATCGAGCGAGCGCTCCATCGTTATCGCGCGGGCGGGCAGCCCTGGCTGGCGCTACGCACGCGTGCGATGCGCGAGGATCACTCTTGGACCGCCTCAGCGCGCCGCTACGTCGAGATGTACGGCGCCGCGGCAAAGGCGCGTCGGGCGGCATGAAGTCCACCGAGACGCGCCCGTCCATCGCCGAGCTCGAGGAACGGATCGCCGAGCTTCCGCCCGACGCTCGCGCCGCCGCCGAGCGGATCTTCGCCGTCTCGACGACCACCGGCCGGCTCGAGCCTCCGCCGGAGATGCGCGAGTGGATCATCAAGCAGTTCGGTTCGGTCGACGCGGTGAGGACGCAGCAGATCGTCCGGGTCACGAACCTCGTGCTGCTCGAGGGCGCGCTTTTCAACGACCTGCGCGCGCGCCGGCCGGCGGAGATAAAGGGCGCCGACGAGGTTCGGGAGACGATCGAGCGCTCGCGCGGCGACCCCTTCTGCCACCCCGAGACCGGCACGCCTGCGGACACATTCGGCCGCATCAAGGGCGAGCATGGGATCACCGCCTCGAATATCGCGAAATACGACACCTACCACGGTGTCCTGGTCTTCGACGAGCACGATCCGCTCGCCCCGATGGACGCGAGCGTTATCCGCGATCGCCTTCTCACCGCGCGTCGCTGGGCGCTGGCCGCCAACGAGGAGGACCCCAGCGCGAAGTATTACTTCCTGATCTGGAACTGCCTCTGGCGTGCGGGTGGCTCGATCGTGCACGGCCACATGCAGATGACCGTGACCAGAGGGATGCACTACCCGCGTGTCGAGCTGCTTCGCCGCCGTTCGCTCGCCTACGACGAGGAACATGGTCGGGACTACTTCGACGACCTCTGGCGTGTGCACGAGGCCCTCGATCTCGGCGACGAGCGTGATGGCGCGCGCATGTTCGCCTCGCTCGTGCCCGTGAAGGAGAGCGAGGTGGTCATTCTCGGGCGACCCGGAGAAGACGAGACCGCACTCGCTCCCGCGATCGCGAGGGCGATCGCGGCGTATCGCGGGCACGGCGTCGTCGCGTACAACCTCTCGCTCCTGCTTCCACCGCTCTCGCCCGACGGCAGCGACTGGCGCCGTTTTCCACCGCACGCCCGCCTCGTCGACCGCGGCGACCCTGCCAACAAGACGAGCGACATAGGTGGGATGGAGCTCTACGCGGCGAGCGTCGTCGCGGCAGACCCGTTCCGACTTATCGAGATCCTGCGCTCCTAAGCGGTCAAACCGGCGTCGTTACGCACTCTCGAGCCCACCGTGCTATTGACGCTCGCTTCTTCCCTTGCTTAGTGTGCGACACAGTGGCCGAGCACACGTTCGTTTCGCGCAGGGACAACACCTTCCGTGAATACCCCCCGGCCTCGGCGCAACTCGCGATGATCGTTCCCTTTTACGGCGACCTCACCGTATGGATCCGTAAGCCGGACGCCGCCGGGTGGCACTTTCCGACCAGCGGACGCAAGGCCGGCGAGACGATCCTCGAGGTCGCCAAGCGCGAGCTCTGGGACTCTGCGCGCATCGTTCCGCCCCGCCTCGATCTGCTCGGCGCGATCCGCTATCTCACGCCGAAGAGCACCACTGCGTACGTCTACATGTGCGAGATCAGCCACCTGTCGTGGTGGTACGACGCGCCCGAAAAGGACAAGGTCAGCGAGATCGGAGTCTTTCGCGCGCTCCCCGCGCCGGTCGCCTCCGAATCCGTCGAGATCGTTCTCGAGGCGGCACTCCGGGCGCGACGCACCGGTCTCCGCTAGCAGCTCCTCGTAACAGCGAAACCTGATACCGTCGCCTGCCTGCTCTGGCACTCCATATGCGATGTCGCTCAACCCTTGATCGACCGCGATTCCGAGCGCGCAGTCAGCGGGTGGGTGCGGCTGGCCGACGAGGTGGTGGGCCGTAATCCCGAAGAAGGACGCTGCGATCGCTGCGGCAGGGTCGGCGACGTCTCTCGTCACGGCGAGCGGCGCTTCTGTGCGCGTTGCGTTCTTGAAGGCGCCGCCGGCTCCGGGAGCTAACGGAAGAGCCGCGAAACCGCGCGGATCAATGCATCGCCGCTGAGCTCGTCGCCGTAGTAATCCTCCCCGATGCGAACTTCGAAGTGCAGGTGCGGTCCTCCCTGCGGATAACCGGAGCTCCCGACCGCCCCGATCGGGCTCCCGGCTTCGACGAGCTGACCGATCGTCAGCGGCTCGACCGCGGAGAGATGGGCATAACGCGTCACGACTCCGTTCCCGTGATCGATCCACACCTGGCGGCCGCGGACCCGGTCGAGCGTCGCGGCGGGCGTGTAGCCAAGCGTCAACGCTTCGGAGAGCGCGATGTCCTGCTGCTCCCGCGTCCAATCGAGGAAGCTCGTATCGACGCGAACGACCCTGCCCTTCGCCGCCGCGAGCACGACGGTTCCTGATGGAGCGGGAAAGTCGATTCCCTCGTGGACGCCGGCGCGATAGTCGCGCGGCGCGCCTGGCATGAGATTCGGATCGTCCGGAACCTCACCGCCCTCCAAGGGCACGATGAACTCGCCCCATAAGCGCGCGAACGTTCGGGCGCCGCGTTCCCCGACATCGGGAGCCACGGTCGCGATCGCCGGGAGCGCCGTGTAGTAGGGACGCGCGGTCGGCCCGGCCGCCGGGCCGGGCTGACCTCGCGCTCCGGATGCGATCACCGCGACCGCGCCGAAGACGACCACGGACGCGATCGCGAGAACGATCCGCACTTGCCGCTAAGGTAACGCTGCTCGCTCGCAGTCCGGCCGGTCAGCGACGGCCGAGCTCAGCCGGAAGACCACGTCGCCGCAGCTTGCCCCAGCCCACGGGGAAGCCGGCGAGCGCGGCCCACAACGCTGAGACGGTGACGAACGACAGGAACTGCCGGTAGCCGAGCTGCATCGGAAGCGTGGCGGCGGCCCAGGCGAGGTTCTCACCATCGAGTCGCAGAGCAAGCGCGGCCGCGAGGAGCTGCAGCACACTGACCAACACGAACAGCGCCAGAACTTCGGGGCGCGCTCCCACAACGATCACGCCATACCCCAGTACGCCGTCGATCGCGGGAGACAGAAGAGGAAGCAGGTAGCCGAATACGAGAAGGTAAGGAAGTCCCAAACGACCGACGTTCGTTGCCCCTTTCCGCACCGGAGCGCCCCGGTGCTTCCAGAGGACTTGCAACGTCCCATATGCCCAGCGATATCGCTGCCGGCGCAAAGCACCGATCGCGGTGGGTACCTCCGTCCAGGCGTGCGCGTAAGGAGCGTGCCGCACGTGGAGGCCCCGCTCTCCAATCGCCACGGTGAGGTCGGCGTCCTCGGCGAGCGTGTCCGTCGGGAATCCTCCGACCGCCTCGATCGCCTCACGCCGAAACGATCCGAGCGCCCCAGGGACCACGCTGATCGCGTCGATCTCGTCGAAGAATCGGCGATCCAGGTTGATCCCCATGACGTACTCGAGGTGCTGGAACACACCGAGCGCGCTCCAGCGATTGCCGACCTTCACGTTCCCCGCGACTGCGCCAACGCGCGCGTCGGCGAGCGGCTTCACGAGCTCGGCGATCGCGTCGCGTTCGACGATCGAGTCGGCGTCGACGACGACGATCACTTCGGCTCGCGTTGCGGAAAACCCGTGATTGAGCGCGGAGGCCTTGCCGCCATTCGCTTTTTGGAGAACAGTGACGCGCCCGTCGTTTCCGGCGGCGTGGCGCGCGGCGGCGGCGGTCCCGTCGTTCGAGCCGTCATCGATCACGACGATCTCGAGGTTCGGATACGCGCTCGCGCGCAGCGACGCGACACAGCGCGAGATCACGAGTTCCTCTCGGTAGGCCGGGACGAGCACCGCGACGCGCGGTGACACCGCGGCCACGATCCGCGCTCGGCCGGCATGGCGCGCGGCCACGAATACGACGACGACGAGGCGGGCGATATAGAGCGCCGCCGCGAGGACCGCGGCAGCGGCGAGCGCATCGCCGGCCCAACGCGCAAGACGCGCCAGGGCAAGGGTGAGCTCGCCCGCCGCGCCGCGAAGCGGATCGAGAGATGGTTCAGCGTCGAGGCCGGCAAGGGATCGGAGCGAGGTCAGCCTCACCCGTGATCCCGGTCCAGTGAAACGTCCGAGGTCGCCGACATTCCTTAGCACGACGAGACCGTCCGTCGCCGTGTCGTCGGTCGGCGGCATCGCTGGCGTCACGCTCACCAGACCGAGCGCGCTCGCACGGCGCGCGAGGGTCAATGCCGCTTCGTCGAGGCGATCGTCGAGAAGCCGGGCGGGCGCGTAGAGCGCGAGGCGTTCCCCTGCCGCGGACTCGACCATGCGCAGGCCGAGCGTTTCAGCGATGCGCCAGAGCAGTTCCGGCAACGATGCCGCGTCAGACGACGCGATGCCGGCGTAGGCCACGTCGTGTCCCGCCCTGCGGAGGTCGCCTGCCAGGGACGCATCGCTGATCACGATTTCCGCGGTGAGAGCGAACGTCGCGGAGAGGCCCGCGCGTGCGAGAGCTGTCGCGACATTACGCGCGACGTCAGGCGATCGTGGCGAAACGAGAAGCGCGATGTGGCCACGCGCAATCGCACCGCGATGCCCGGTCGGCGGGCTGGCGACGAGGATGGGCCCAGTTCCGTCCACCGGGGCCGGCGGGCCTTCGGGCGGGACGAAGGCGCCACGCGTCGTGGCGTCGACGAGCGCTGCGATCGCGACGAACGCCGCGACCGCGATAAAGAGAGCGAATCGACGCATCGCCGCCGAGATCTACGGGCGCGGCGGCGGCGTTCGGCCGGGGAAGGTGCCGGGCGGGCCGTTTGATGGCGAGCTCGATGGAGGTCCGTTTCGCGGAGTAGCTGCCGGGGGCGAGCTCGCGGGCCCGGCAGGCTTCGGCGATGCGGTCGTCGTCGCGGTTGGCGTCGGTGTCGGGGTCGGAGCCGAGCTGAAGAATGGCAACGATGGAAGCTGCAGCCGGAACGGTGTGGGCGAGGCGGCACTCGGACTGCCCTCGCCTGAGGCGGGCGGCGGTGGAGCGAGCACCCGTTGGAGCGGGCCGACGAACGCCGGCAGGACCGGCCCGCCGTCGCTCAAGACCACGCCGGCCACTAGGACACTCAGCCCTCCGAGGAGGAGCACGGTCGTCAACGTGACGGCGAACCGCACGATCCGGCCCCGCACGAGGGCTCCCCGCTGAAAGACGTGCATCTAATGCTTAACTCCCGAGCGCCGTTCGGCGTCAGGGACATCCTCGCGCGGCGGGGATTCCTATACTTGTCGGAGCGCGATCACCTTTAAGGACCGGTCCTGCGAGGCCGGGAAGGAGCGCCAGACGACCACGCTGCTTGGGGCGGACGACGTCCGTCGGGCCATAACACGGATCGCGCACGAGATCGTCGAGCGCGACCGCGAACTCTCCCTTCTCGCGATCATCGGCATCCGCGCGCGCGGCGATGCGCTCGCGTCGCGGATCCGCGACGCCGTTCGCACGAATGAAGGCATCGATCTTCCCTTGGGCGCGATCGATATCACGCTGTATCGCGACGACCTCACGCGTATCGGCTATGCGCCCGTGGTGCGTGAGTCCGAAATCCCGTTCTCCGTCGACGACCGTGTCGTGGTGCTCGTCGATGACGTGCTCTTCACCGGTCGCACCGTGCGCGCAGCGATGGACGCCCTCGTCGATTACGGGCGTCCGCGCGCGATCCGCCTCGCAGTGCTCGTAGACCGGGGACACCGCGAGCTCCCGATCCGCGCCGACTTCGTCGGCAAGAACGTACCGACGTCACCGGCGGATGACGTGCGCGTCCATCTCACCGAGGTGGATGGGCGCGACGAGGTCGAGGTCGTGACGAGGGTGCCCGCATGAGCGTCAAGTGGACCAGACGGCATGTTCTCGATACCAATGACTGGTCGCGCGACGAGATCGAGGCGGTGCTCGATCAGACCCGCCCCATGGTCGAGATCCTCTCGCGACCGATCCGGCGCGCGCCGCCGCTCCGCGGGCGAACGGTGATCCTGTTCTTCGCGGAAGTCTCTACGCGCACCCGGGTGTCCTTCGAGCTTGCGGCGAAGGCGCTCTCCGCCGACGTCGTGAACATCACCGCCACCGGCTCCTCGGTCGAGAAGGGCGAATCGCTCCTCGACACCGTGCGCACGCTTCAGGCGCTCGGCGGCGACGTCGTGGTGATGCGCCATAGCTCCTCCGGTGCGCCGTACTTCGTTGCGGAGCGCACGGGCTCGGCCGTGATCAACGCCGGCGACGGGTGGCATGCGCATCCGACCCAGGGGCTCCTCGACGCCTACACGCTCCGCGAGGCACTGGGCGAGCTCGACGGCAAGCGCGTGGTGATCGTCGGCGACATTCTTCACAGCCGCGTAGCCAGGTCGGACATCAACACCCTCGTGCCGCTCGGCGCCCGCCTGACGCTCTCGGGTCCGCCCACGCTCCTCCCGGCCGCGTGGCGCTGCGGAGAGCTGCCTCCGGGAGTCACATACGAGCCCGACCTGGATCGTGCGATTGACGGGGCGGACGGAGTCATCGCCCTGCGACTGCAGCGCGAGAGGCAGGAGGCCGGACTCCTTCCCTCGCTTCGCGAGTACAACCGCGTCTGGGGGCTTTCGATCGAGCGGGTCGGGCGCATGCGGCCCGGCGCGCCGGTCATGCATCCCGGGCCGATGAACGAGGGGATCGAGATCGATGCGGCCGTCGCGCACGGCAGCCGGTCGCTGATCGAGACGCAGGTGACGAACGGGGTCGCGGTTCGCATGGCGCTCCTCTACTTGCTGGTTGGAACGAGCCCACTCGAGGAACGCGCATGAAGCTCGGCGGACGGATCGAGGCGCCGGGGTTCATCGACCTCCACGCGCATCTGCGCGAGCCAGGCTTCGAAGAATCGGAGACGCTCGCGACCGGTGCGCGGGCCGCTCGGCACGGCGGCTTTACCACGGTCTGCGCCATGCCGAACACCGAGCCCGCGATCGATTCACCCGCGCTCGTCAAGGAGATCTACGCGCGATCGCCGAGGGGCGACGCCGCACGCGTCTGGCCGATCGCGTCGATCACGCGAGGTCGCAGGGGTAAGGAGCTGGCGGACCTCGTCGAGCTCGCCGCGGCCGGCGCCGTCGCGTTCTCGGACGACGGAGCACCTGTTGAAGACGCTCGTCTTTTCAGAAGCGCCCTCGAATACGCGCGATCGGCCGGCCGCGTCGTCATCGAGCATCCCCAGGACATGTCGCTCTCCGCGAAGGGTGTGATGCACGAGGGTGCCGTCTCCGCTCGGCTCGGCCTTCCGGGGATGCCGTCGGCGGCGGAGGAGGCCGCGGTCGCGCGAGACATCGCGCTCGCGCGACTGAGCGGGGCACGCCTGCACCTCACTCATCTATCGACCGCCGGCTCCATCGAGCTGGTGCGCCGTGCGAAAGCCGATGGGCTCGCCGTTACCTGCGACGTCACTCCGCATCACCTCGCGATGACGGATGAGTGGGTCGCGGGGTCTCGCTCCCTGGCCTGGGACGAGGAAGACAGAACGATTCGCGCCGCGCCCTACGACGCATCGACGAAGGTGAATCCTCCGCTCCGATCCGCGGGGGACGTTCGCGCGCTCTGGGCCGCGATCGTTGACGGGACCGTCGACGCCATCGCGACCGACCACGCTCCGCACGCGTCGGTGCGGAAGGACGTCGAGTTCGACCAGGCGGCCTTCGGGATCTCCGGTCTGGAAACGGCGGTGCCTCTCGTGCTCGGCGGCGTCCGGGCCGGTTGGGCGCCACTCGAGTCGGTGATCGCCGCGCTGACGACGGGGCCCGCGCGGATCCTGGGCGTTCCGATGCCGCAGGGCGATCGCGTCGTCATCGATACCGAAGCGGAGTGGGTGGTCACGCCGGAATCCCTGTTCTCACTTGGAAAGAACACGCCGCTCATGGGGCGCTCGCTCCGGGGACGGGTCGACGTCGCCATGGTCGGCCGCCCCGATCGCGAAGGAGGTGGCCGTGTCGCCGAAGCGATCAGCCGTCGCTGAGCTTGAGGGGCAATTGCATCTTTATGCACCGGGAACGTATAGTTATGCACCGATGACCAGGGCGGCGGTCCTCGGGCTGGAGGATGGCTCGACGTGGTGGGGCGAGGCCTTCGGCGACGGCTCTCCCGCCTCGGGGGAGATCGTCTTCAACACGGCGATGACCGGATACCAGGAGATCGCGTCCGACGCTTCCTACAACGGTCAGATCGTCGTGCTGACGTATCCGCTCATCGGCAACTACGGGACGTTCGATCGCGCGGCAGAAAGCCGGCGGCCCTGGGTCGAAGCGCTCGTGGTCCGCGAGCTCGTGCCGACCTGCCGCGAGGGAACCATCGATCTCGACGCCTATCTCCGCTCCTACGGCGTGCCGGGGCTGGCGGGCATCGACACCCGCGCCCTCGTCCGGCGTCTGCGCGCGAAAGGCACGCTGCGGGGCGCGATCCTCCAAGTTCCCCCGCATCGCTCGCAGGATCCGGACATCGCGCGCGAGGCCGTCGCCAAGGCGCAGGCGAGCGCCCCGCTCGCGGCGAAGCCGCTCGTCGTTGAGTCGACGGGACTAGCCCGTCAGGCGGGAAGCGGGCCGAAAGTGGCGCTTCTCGACACGGGCGTGAAGGAGAATCAGGTCCGGTGCCTCGTGCGCCGGGGCGCGACGGTAAAGGTCTTCCCGGCGACCTCGACCGCGCGCGAGATTCTCTCGTGGTCGCCTGACGGCATCGTCATCTCGAACGGACCGGGCGATCCGGCGGCCATCCCCCAGATCGCAGCCACCACGCGGACGCTGCTCGATGCGGTCGCGGCGCGCGGCACCTCGCGGCCGCTGCCGATCCTTGGCATCTGCCTCGGCCACCAGCTTGTCGCTCGGGCCATCGGCGCGACGACGTCGCGGCTGCCATTCGGTCATCACGGCGCGAACCATCCGGTCCAGGACCTGCGCACCCGCAACGTCGCGATCACTTCGCAGAACCACGAGTTCCAAGTCGACGAGGCGTCGATCCCAGCGAGCTCCGGTTTCCGCGTCTCGTCGCGAAACCTCAACGACGGATCGGTCGAAGGCCTCATCCACGAGCGGCTGCCCATCCGGACCTTCCAGTACCACCCGGAGGGCGCTCCCGGTCCACGCGACAACGAGCCCGTCTTCGACGCGTTCATGGACGACGTCCGCCACGCGGTCGCGCGCAAGTGACGCGGTACGAGTACCGGCTGGTCGACGTCTTCACCGACAAGGCGTTCGGCGGTAATCCGCTCGCAGTGTTCACCGATGGGCGCGCGGTCGACGAGCGCCTGATGCAACCGATCGCGAAGGAGCTACATCTCTCGGAGACCACCTTCGTCCTGCCGCCGTCCTCCAAAGGCGCCGACCACCGGCTGCGCATCTTCACCCCGGACAAAGAGCTGCCCTTCGCCGGTCATCCCACGATCGGCACCGCCTATGTGGTCGGCGCCGGCCGCGACGGCACGATGTGGCTGCAGGAAGGCGTCGGCAACATCCGCGTGACGTCCCGCGAGGGTTTCGTGCAAATGGATCAGCCTCTGCCCACGTTCACCGGGACCACGGTGACGCGGCAAGCGGCCGCGGAGGCCTTGTCGCTCGCCGTTGAGGAGGTGCGCAGCGACGTGCCGATCCAGGTTGGGTCGTCCGGTGTCCCGTTCCTGTTCGTGCCGCTCGCCAATCTCAAAGCCGTCCGCCGGGCACGTCGCCCGGGCGCGCTCGACGCGAGCGTCTACGTCTTCGCGATGAGCGGCGAGCGCTCCGGCTCGCACGTGCACGGCCGCATGTTCGATCAGGGGTTGGGCATCGGCGAAGACCCCGCGACCGGCTCGGCTCAGGGTCCGCTCGGCGCGTACGTCGTGGTCCACGAGCTGGTGCAGGCGGCGCCCACGACGCGCATCCGCGTCGAGCAGGGTTTCGAGATCGGGCGCCCGAGCATCCTCGATATCGAAGTGGATCGAGCCGGCGCCGCGATCACCGCCGTCCGCGTCGGCGGTCGCTGCATCCCGATGGGCGGCGGATGGCTCGATTTATGAAAGTCCTCATCATCGGGAGCGGCCCGATCCTCATCGGCCAGGCGGCCGAGTTCGACTACGCCGGCACACAGGCATGCCGCGCGCTGCGCGAAGAAGGCATCGAAACGGTCCTCGTGAACTCGAATCCGGCGACGATCATGACCGACCCCGGGGTCGCTGACATCACGTACCTCGAGCCCCTCACCGTTGAGGTCCTCGAGCGCGTCATCGCGAAGGAGCGTCCGAGCGGTCTCCTGGCGACGCTGGGCGGGCAGACCGGCCTCAACCTCGCGGTTGCTCTCGCGGAGTCCGGTGTGCTCGAGCGTTACGGCGTCCGACTCCTGGGCACGCCACTCGCCGCGATCCAGCAGGCCGAGGACCGCGAAGCGTTCAAGCAGCTTCTCGTATCGATCGGCGAGCCCGTGCCGGAATCAGCCAGCGCCCGCACCGTCGAGGAAGCCCTCGCGTTCGCCGGCCGGATCGGCTATCCGCTCGTCGTCCGTCCGGCTTTCACGCTCGGCGGGACCGGCGGCGGCGTGGCCGGCGACGCTGAGGAGCTCGCGATGCGGGTGGGTCGCGGCGTGTCGGCCTCGCCCATCGGTCAGGTACTCGTGGAGCGCTCGCTCAGCGGCTGGAAGGAGATCGAGTACGAGGTGATGCGGGACAGCGCGGACACGTGCATCACGGTCTGCAACATGGAAAACCTCGATCCCATGGGCGTGCACACCGGAGACTCGATCGTCGTCGCGCCCTCGCAGACGCTGACCGACAAGGAGTACCAGATGCTCCGTTCGGCGGCGCTCCGGATCATCCGGGCACTCGGCATCGAGGGGGGCTGCAACATCCAGTTCGCGCTCCATCCCGATCGCGCGCCCACCGACGACCCCGACGGGCAGGTGCCCTACTTCGTCATCGAGGTGAACCCGCGGGTCTCGCGCAGCTCCGCGCTCGCATCGAAGGCGACGGGTTACCCGATCGCGCGCGTCGCCGCGAAGATCGCGATCGGCAAGCGTCTCGACGAGATCCCTAATGCCGTGACCAAGAAGACGAGCGCGGCCTTTGAGCCCGCTCTCGATTACGTAGTCGTGAAGATCCCGCGCTGGCCGTTCGACAAGTTCGCGGCCGCCGACCGCAGTCTGGGCACGCAGATGAAGGCCACCGGTGAGGTGATGGCGATCGATCGCAGCTTCGAGGCCGCATTGCAGAAGGCGCTCCGCTCGCTGGAGGTGAAGGGTCAGGGTCTCCTCTGGGAGGCTCCGTTATGGGTGGACGTGGCCGACCCGACCGATTTCGTCGACAGGTTCCTCTCCGGTGCACCGACGGACGACCGCCTCTGGCGTCTCTTCGCCGCGCTCCGGCGGGGCGCCTCGATCGATTTGATCCATGAGCGCACCCGGATCGACAGATGGTTCCTGCGAAAGATCGCGCGCATCGTTCGCTTCGCCGAGGACGAGCTGCAGGGCCGGACACCCACACCCGCGCTGCTCCGCTCCGCGAAGCGGCTCGGGTTCGCCGACACGGACATCGCGACGCTGACGGGAATGCTTCCGGCGGACGTCCGCCGCCTGCGCACGCAGTGGGGGATCCAGCCCGTCTACAAGATGGTCGATACGTGCGCGGCCGAGTTCGAGGCGGTCACGCCGTACTTCTATTCGGCGTACGAGCAGGAGAACGAAGCCATCGCCCTGCCCGGCCCCAAGGCCGTGATCCTGGGCAGCGGCCCGATCCGGATCGGGCAAGGCATCGAGTTCGATTGCTGCTGCGTGCAATCGGCCGGCGCGCTGCGCGATCGCGGCGTCGCGCCGATCATGGTGAACAGCAATCCCGAGACGGTGTCTACCGACTTCGACGAGTCGGCGCGCCTCTATTTCGATCCGCTCGATGAAGAGTCCATCGCCGCGGTCCTCGACAACGAGGGCGGCGGGGTGCCGGTGCTCGCGCAATTCGGCGGACAGACCGCGCTGAATCTCGCGGACCGCATCGCCGGGATCGGCGGCGAGATCGCGGGGACCTCGGCGGACGCGATCGCCCTCGCCGAAGATCGTCGCCGGTTCCACGACTTCGCCGACGCGCTCGGCATACCGCAACCGCCGGGCGGCACCGCCGAGTCGCCCGCCGAAGCGCTCGCGGTGGCGAAAGAGATCGGCTACCCCGTGCTCGTTCGTCCGAGCTACGTCCTGGGAGGACGCGGGATGGAGATCGCGTACGGGCCCGAAGACCTCGACCGATATTTCCGCTCCGCGCTCGAAGCCGGGACCGGTCGCGTCCTCGTCGATAAGTACCTGCGCGGAAAAGAGGTCGAGGTCGATGCGGTCAGCGACGGCCGCGACACGCTCGTGGCGGGGATCATGGAGCACATCGAGCGCGCGGGTGTCCATTCCGGCGACAGCTACGCGGTCTATCCCGCGCAGAATCTCCTTGCCGCCGAGCGCGATGAGATCGTGGCACACACCCGACGCATCGCCGCCGCTCTCCCAGTGAAGGGCCTCCTCAACATCCAGTTCATCGTGGAAGGTGGGAGGGTCTGGGTCCTCGAGGTGAATCCTCGCGCGAGCCGCACCGTGCCGTTCCTCACCAAGGTCACGGGCGTCCCGCTCGTGTCGCTGGCGGTCGCGGTGGCGCTTGGGTCAACGCTCGCGGAGGAGGGATACCTGCGCGAGGATGGGCTCTGGCCCGAGGGACCGTTCGTCGCGTTCAAGGCCCCGGTCTTCTCCATGGCCAAGCTGCTCGACGTGGACACGTACCTCGGACCGGAGATGAAGAGCACCGGCGAGGTCATGGGCATCGATCGCTCGTTCGCGCCGGCGCTCTGGAAGTCACTCGTCGCGGCCGGCCTCGCGCCGGCGCGGAGCGGCAAGGTCCTCGTGACCGTCGCCGACAAGGACAAGGCCGAGGTCGCGCAGATCATCGAGGGGTTCCATTGGCTCGGGTACGAGCTTGTCGCGACCTCGGGCACAGCGGCGCTGGTCCGCTCCCTCGGCATCGACGTCATCGAAGTGCGCAAGCTCGGCGAGGGCAGCCAGGACATCCTGACGCTCATCCGGTCCGGCGAGTGCGCGGCGGTCATCAACACACCGACGCTCGGCAAGACCGTGGACCGCGACGGTTTTCTCATTCGCCGCGCCGCGGTCGAGGCGCGGGTGCCTTGCCTCACTTCGCTCGACACCGCTCTCGCTGTCGTCACCGCGCTGCGCGCGAGCGCGGTGACGCACACGGTCGCCACGCTCGCCGAGTACCGCATGCAGGAGCCGGTCACCGCGGCGGCGGACTGAGGTGAAGCGTCTCGCGCTCGTCGGCCTACTTCTCGGCGCGTGCGTCGCGCCTTCGGGCACATCGCGAACCGAGCCGCCACGTCCCGCGACGGCCCCTCCGGGAGCAGTCGCGCCGGCCGGCGCCGCGCGGACCATCAGCTTCCCGGACTGCGATGCGCGCACCGTCGCCGGCTCGCTTCCCGCCTGCGAGCTGCTGCAGGCCGCGCTCGACCGCGATGTCTTCGTCGGCGTGCTCCGCCGCTCGACCGCCGCGGGCATCACGTATGAGGCTCGCGCGATCGATCTCCAAAGCGGCGAGACGCGCGAGCTCCGCCAGCTCGAGGAGACCGAGCTCCTTATCGAGGACGTGCGCGACGCGGTCGTGCTGCTTCGCGAGACCGAGGACCAGGGCGGCGGCGATGCTCACGTCAGCCTTCTGCGGGTCCCCTGGCGAGATCCCGCGCAGACGGAGACGCTCGACGAGATCGACCTGACGGGTCTCGCAGGCGGCGACACCTGGAATCCGTGGCCGTACGCGAAGACGAACGGCCGCGACGTGGTGTGGCTTCACGCTGGGGGTCTGTTCGACCCGCACGAGATCGTCCTTCTCGGGCCGAGTGGCCCGCGCCGCACCGTGCTGACCACGGACAAGCCGGCGTACTTCGATCTCGACGACCAAGGACGCGTCGCGGTCGCAACACTCAGCGCCGACCGTACCAAGCAGGAGCTGCAGTTTTTCGACGGCCGGCTGCGGCAGCTGGGCTCACGCAGCGCGGACGCAGGCGGTTACGTTTTGAGCTTCGCGAACGCGGTGGGATGGGTCCGCGGGTTCGGCACCGCGCGTCTGCCGACCGAGGTCGAGCTCCTCCCAGTGAGTGGCGGGCAATCGCGCGCGGCTCGCGCCGAGACCGGCTGCGTCGTGATCGGCGCGACCGCGCGAGAGGTCGCCACGGTGTGCTCCACGGGTGTGCGGCTCATCGATGTCGCAGGAGGTGCCGTGCGCGACGGTCCCGCCGGGCGGATCGTTCTGGCTTTCCGTCGCGGGCTGCTGTGGCGGACCTTGGCCGACCTCACGGCGAACCCGGAAGTCTGGCGCGTCACACCACTATGAGCGCACGGTGAGGAAACGCAGGGTAGAGCCGTGGATGACCGCGGCAGACTACGGCCGCACGTTGGGGGGCCTCAGCGTGAATCTCATCGTCCGGGACGTCACGCGTAGCCTGCCTTTTTACACACAGGTCCTGGGTCTCACGGAGTTGTACTCAGATGATGACTTCGCCGCCCTTGAGGGCCAGGGCGTCCGTCTGCAGCTGCACGCGGATCACACCTACGAGCGGATGCCCTGGGCGGCGCGCCTCCGAGATCCGGGGAAGCGGGGCCTCGGTGCGGAGTTCCGCATCCTCGGGATCGAACCGGAGCCCGCCGAGCGTCGCGCCCGCGAGGCCGGCTTCGCGGTCCTCGTAGCGACGCGCGACTGGCCGCACGGCTGGCGCGACTGCGTGCTCGAGGATCCGGATGGCTACACCTTCGCTGTCGGGACACCGCTCCCCGCGTGACGGTCTGGGCACGAACATCTGCGAGACTTCAGGCTGGAGTGCTCCTCGCCCAGGGCCGCGTCGTCAATTCGACCGAGGTCGGTCAGCTCGGAACGGTGCTCCAGATCGCGGCTCCGGAGATCGCCGGGCAGGCCCGTGCCGGTCAGTTCGTTCATGTGCGACCGGGTACTTCGTTCGAGCCTCTTCTGCGCCGCCCCTATTCGTTCAACCGCATCGACCGCGGCGCCGGAGAGATCGAGCTCATCGTGAAGCCGCTCGGCCCAGGCGGGGAGTGGATCGCCGCACGCCGTGCGGGTGACGGGCTGGATCTGCTCGGTCCGCTCGGGTCGGCATTCGTCGTGCACCGCTCCACGCGGAATCTGCTCCTGGTCGCCGGTGGTACCGGCATCGCGCCGATGCGCGTGCTGGCGGAGCAGGAATCGGCCAAACGCAACGTCACGCTGCTCATGGGTGGCCGATCGGTCGCTCACCTCTGGCCCAGTGACCTGCTTCCGCCGACCGTCGAATACGTGACGACGACGGAGGACGGATCGTTCGGGATCAACGGACGGGTCACGGACGCGATCGGCCCGCTGCTCGAGTGGGCCGATCAGGTTTGCGCCTGCGGTCCCTGGCCGATGCTCGCCGCGCTCGGGCGTCTGCGCGACGAAGCCGATCGGGCATCGTCGGCGTATCCAGGCCGGCGTCCGCTCCTCGACGCGCAGATCGCGGTCGAGCAGCACATGGGCTGCGCCATGGGGGTCTGTCGCGCGTGCGTCGTCGTCACCGCACAGGGGAACGCGCGCGTCTGCCGGGAGGGCCCGGTCTTCGCTCTGAGCGACGTCGCCTTTGAGCGGGGCGAGCCGGCGACGGTGGGGATCCTCGCCTGATGCCCTGGCGCCGTTTCCGAAAGAAAGTCGAGCGCTCGATCGACGTCAGCAAATCCATCGAAGAGTCATTGGAGGATGCGGCCGAGGGCGAGGAGCAGGAAGACCTCACTGAGCTCGCCGAACTCGACGACGCGACCATCGCGGAGGCCGCGACCGGCGAGCTCGACGATGGCCGCGCGCCGTCGGACCTCGGAGCAAGACTTCGGGATGCCCTCGAAACCCAGGAGCAGCGTGGGGGTCTTCCGAGCGAGCGGCCCCGAGCGCGCCGGACATCACGATCCCACGAGGGGCCGAGCGAGGAAGACCCCCGCGCTGCGAATGCTGCGCGCAATCCCGAGTTCGGGGTCGATCTTTCCGTTGAGGCGGCGCGCGGACTGCTCTTGAAGAACCCGGTGATGACGGCATCGGGGACATTCGGGCAGGGCGTCGAGTACGCCGAGCTCATCGACGTGTCCCGGCTCGGCGCGATCGTGAACAAGGGAACGACCCCGAACGCGCGGCCAGGCAATCCGCAGTACCGCATCGCTGAGACGCCCTCAGGGATCCTGAACTCGATCGGCCTCGAGAACCCCGGTGCTGTGGAGGTCGCGCGCAAGTACGGCAAGGCCTGGGCCGAGCTCGGCGTTCCCGTGATCGTCAACGTGGCTGGCTACAGCGTCGACGACTACGTCTACGTCGTGCACGAGATGACCGGTACGCCGGGTGTCGTCGCGTACGAGCTCAACGTCTCGTGCCCGAACGTGAAGGGCGGGATGCTTTTTGGCTGCGACCCGAGCCTGGCGGCCGACGTGACGCGGGCGGTCAAGGCCGAAACCGACCTGCCGGTGATCGTGAAACTGACGCCGAACGCGCCGGACGTCGTCGCGGTCGCGCGCGCGTGCGAGGAAGCGGGGGCGGACGCGCTCACCGCCATCAACACCGTGCTGGGGATGCGGATCGACACCAGGCGTCGGCGCCCAATGCTCGGCACGGGAAGCGGCGGCCTTTCAGGGCCCGCGATCCGTCCGATCGCCGTCCACATCACCTATCAGGTCGCCCAGGCGGTTTCGATCCCGGTGATCGGCGCGGGCGGCGTGACGAGCGCAGAGGATGCTCTCGAGTTCCTGATGGCGGGCGCGTCGTCGGTGCAGGTCGGGACCGCGACCTTCGCCGATCCGCTCGCCCCGCTACGTGTGATCGAGGGCCTCGCCGCGTACGTTCGCGAGCACGCCCTCGGATCGATCCGCGAGGTCATCGGGACCGCGCTTCCGCGCGCTCCGGAGTAGCGGAGCGTGATCGGTCCACTCGAGATACCGACCGAGCACCGCTGCAATCTCGGAATAGGCGCCTCTACTCGTCCGACAGCACGCTCCGCACCATCGGTTGGACGGAACTCTCGATGTACTGCGCCGGGTCGGGCGAGAGCCGCCTTCGTTCGTCCGAGGCGTAGTAGCGGCGATCCGCCTCGGCGAATCCCTCCGCGCCGTCGTAGCCGATGACCCACACGAACTCGTCCGCGCCCTCGACCCGCCACGCGCCGGCGAAGCTGAAGCCGAACCTACGCCGCAGCGGATGGACGCCCCGCAGCCAGGCATCGATGAAGGCGTCCATCTGGCCCGCGCGGATGCGGTAGTGACGGAGCTGGTATTCCACGCTGCCCTCCTCGACCGAGGAGGTTAGTCAGTCGAACCGCAGGATGCCGATCATGCGCGTGTTGCCAAGCGGCCAATCGGGATCGTCGGACACGCGCACCGCCTCGCGAAGCACGGTAACGTCAGCCCGGGTCAGCGAGCCATCGTGGTGCTCGATCTCGACCGCAGAGTGGCCTTCGAAATCGTCGCGGCAGTGGATCAGATCGCCGTTCTTCGCCCGGTACGTGCCTGGTGCGAGCTCCCCGTTCATTTCCCTGCCCCTTCCCCAAAGCGGCTAGGTCCGGCGGACTCCGGTCGTTTTGCTGACGGCCTTTGCCGCGCTTCCGTTCGCCGGCCTCACGGCAAACTGCGGCCGGCTGCCATTGGTCGGCGCGGGTGCATCCGCGGTCGCGCCATTCGGAGACGTCCACCGCACGAGCGCCTCGAGCGGCATGCCACCGGTCGCCGACCAGTGATGCGCGCCGTCCGAGCCCGCCCCGTCGCAATAAGCCCACGCTCCGTCGTGGATGGTGACCCCGCCGTTCCCGTGACGTGATCGCAGCGCCCGATGCTCAGGCGACTTGCATTCCCAGTGGATGATGTTTTTGGTTGACGTCAGCTCGCCTCCCACAAGGCCTCTGTCACCATGAAATTTCGCACCGCCCCCGCGGCGCCTTCCAGATTTACCACCGTAATCAGCACGTGTCATTGCGGGTGGTCATCCGGAGTCTGCTTTAGCGGTTGTGCAACTTCACTTCGCGGCTTCGCTCTGCAAGGCGGGTGCATGCTGGGGGCTGAACCGGTACCCCTTCCCCGGCACCGTCTCGATGAACTGCGGCGTGCGCCAATCGTCGCCAAGCTTCACGCGCAGCTCGCGGACATGACGGTCGACGACGTTGCTCTCGATTTCGAATTCACCGCCCCAGATGCTCGTCAGCAGCTCCTCGCGGCTCAGTACCTTTCCTGCGTTGGCGGCGAGCAGATAGAGCAGGGTCTGTTGGATCGGGGTGAGGGAGAGGTCTTTGCCGCCGGCGCGGACCCGCTGCTCGATGAGGTCTACCTCGAGCCCATCCAGCCTGATCTTGGGAACAATCGGGACGCTGATGTGGTGGACCCGTCGCATGAGCGCGTACGGCCGCGCGACGATCTCATCCAGCGTGAACGGCACCTCGATCATGTCGTCGACTCCCCGCTCGAACGCGCTCAGCTTCACGGCGGTGTCGCGCTTCCTGGTGAAGGCCAGGATCGGGATCTCCCCATCAATGCGCTCACCTTGGACGACGTCGACGAAATTCGGATAGAGGTCGAGATCGATGAAGGCCAGCTGCGGCGCCCAGTCGCGGATCAACTGGCGGCACTCGGCCGCATCGGTGCTCCGCTTGGACTCGTACCGCCCGTGCTGGAGGGTCAGCGAGACGAGATTGGTGAGCGACTCGCTCATGACGATTAGGACGCGCGGTCCCTGAAGTCTCTCACCGTCCTGGCGCTCTTTCTTGGCCGGCACGAGTCAGGTTTAGGCGCCTCATTAACTCCTGTCATGAACGGGGCTCATGAAGAAGTTCACTTCGTCTCGAGGAAGCGGTAGCCCTTCCCGGGGACCGTCCCGATCAATCGCGGCTGCCGTCCGCTTTCCTTGAGCTTCATCCGCAGATTGCGGATCTGACGATCCACGACGTTGCTCTCCGCCACATAGTCCGCGCCCCACAGCGCGTCGAGAATCTCGTCACGGCCGAGGGTCTGCCCGATATTGGATGCGAGCAGGTAGAGGAGCGCGAGCTCAAGAGACGTCAAGCGAAGCTCGGTTGCACCGGCCTTCACCTGCTGCTCCAGAAGGTCGATCTCCAGGCCGGCCACTTTGATCACCGGTATGAACGGCAGCCCCTCGCCGTAGGTCCGGCGCATCAGGGCGAGCACGCGCGCCACCAGCTCCTCCGGGACAAAAGGCACGGTCAGGATGTCGTCGGCACCGTGTTCGAACGCGGCCAGCTTCGTCTTCAGGTCTCCGCGCCTGGTCAACGCGATCGACGGCAGCCGCCGGTGGGCGATCTGCCGGCCGATGAGGTCGAGCGCGTCAGTACGCTCGCGGTCGACCTCCACGACCAGGAGGTGGGGCAGCCACCCGCGCAGCTGCTCGCGTCCAGCCTCGGCAGTCTCGGCGGCGCGGGTCCTGTACACGCCATGGTTCAGGGTCAACGCGACGAAGTTCGCGAGCGGTCGATCGGCGACGATCAGGACTCGCGGCGGACCCTGGCGCGGAGTCTTCTTCACTGTCCGAGTCTACGCGTCAGATGAAGACACGTAATCCTCGATGCAGGTCAGCGCCTCAGAACAAGGCCGATCTTGCCGAACGTCGCGCGCGGTTCGGCGAACACCTTCACTCCACCGGTGCCGTCACGCACGTGGTCGGGAGTGTGGTTCTCGGCGGCGAACTCCAGCTCCGCGAGCTGCGCATGCGCTGCGAGCAACCGCGTGGCCATCTCGTGCACAAGGTGCTGGATCGAACGGCTGTTGAACTCAGCGAACGTGCGCTCGATCTCGTCTCGCACCGCGCGTGGATCCAGAGATCCGACACCCTCCGCGATCGCGTCGCCCACGTCCGCGTACTTCCAGTACGCGTCGAGATGGATCGACAGCGGCCGATCGATGAGTTCCGGTAGGGTCGTGTAATCGTCGCGCGCGAATGAGGCGAACGAGCTCCCGGTGGTCTTCATCAGGACCATTCCTTCCCATCCGCTCTGCGCGCCGGTCACCCGGGGCTCGCCAGCCGCGACTTGGAACGTGACCCGCGCCACGGCGCCCTCGCCTCTCGTCGAGCGGAACAAGACGTCGCTCGGCCCGCGCTCTCCCGCTGCCGCGTCGAGCGGCACCTCGCGCGCGGAGACGCGGAGCGCCTCCATCACCGGGTAGGTCACAAGGAACTTTCGCCCGAGGAACGCGCAGAGTCCGAGCAGCGTGTTTCCGGCGTACTCGGCCGCCATCGCGTACACGAAGTTCTTCATCGTGTCCGTCGCGACGACGCTCCGGTTGTCGCCTTCCGTGTACGCGGACAAGAAGCGCTCGCCGAAGACGTCGATGTCGACGGCTGCCGCGAGCGGCGGCGCGCCGCGGCCGGCCAGTCGATAAAAGGCCACCCGCGCTTTGCCGTAGCTGATCTCCGGCGAGGTCACCGCTGCATCCTCCGTAAACGGTCGTGTGCGATCGCGAGAAATTCCTCGAGGCCGGTGGCCAGCTCCTGCGTTCTCGTGTGCGCGAGTCGCTCTTGCAGGACCGGGATGATCTCGACCTTGGGGCGGCCTTGGACGAAGACGACGAAGCGAAAGCCGAAGGTGCGCTCGTACTCCTCGTTCATCCGCCGAAGACGCTCACGCGTCGCGTCGGCGGCCTCGCCGCCCTGCTCGCGCCTAGACGCATCCGAGAGCGAGCTCGCATCTGCCCCGATCCGCGGATGGGCGTTCAGGACGGCGATGCGCTCGGCCTCGCTCATGCGCCGCAGCGCGTCGCGCGCTGAGGCGACGATCGCGTCGGCATCGTCGCCCCCTACGCGGTCCGCAAGACCTGGCGCCCGCTCGAAGACGGCGTCGAGATCCGCTTGCGGGATACCCATCACGACCCGCGGTAGCTGGTGACCCCGAAGGGCGTGACGAGCAGCGGGACGTGGTATTTGGATTCACTTCCGATCTCGATCTCGAGCGCGACGCGCCGGAAGAAGCCGCCCGCGAGCTCGAAGACGAGCTCGTAGCGGCCGGGGGCGAGCGACGGCGCAAGCTCGCTGATGCGGCCATCCGCGTCGGTCGTGCCGCGCGCCACCACCTTCCCGTCCCGCTCGAGCGCGACGACGATACCCGCGGCCGGACGGCCGGTCGCCGTGTTCAGCACGTGTGTGGAAAGGGCCGCCATGAGCGGCCGGTATCGTACGCCCGCGATGCGGATGCTCCGGATCACCGCCGGGCCGTTCACCTTCCGGGCGCGTCTTCTGGAGCAGGCGGCGCCGAAGACGACCGCCGCCATACGGACGTTTCTTCCCTTGAGAAGCAAGCTGATCCACGTCCGCTGGAGCGGGGAGGCGACCTGGGTGCCGATGGGCTCGAAGCGCCTCGGCGTCGATTACGAGAACCACACGAGTCACCCTGCCCCTGGCGAGATCCTGGTCTATCCGGGAGGGATTTCGGAGATGGAGATCCTCTTTCCTTACGGCTCGACACTCTTCGCGAGCAAGGTCGGTCAGCTCGCGGGGAATCACTTCGCGACGGTCGTAGAGGGGAACGAGCAGCTCGCGGAGATCGGCCGGCTCACCCTATGGGAGGGCGCTCAGGACTTCGCCATCGACGAGGAGTGAGCCCTCAAGCGGACCTCGCCATCCGCGGCGCCGTCGTCGTATCGGATGGCGCGTACGCGCGCGACGTGTTGATCCAGGGCGGCCGGATCAGCGCGCTGGTCGAACCCGGCGCGGCGAAGGCGGCCGACGAGATCGACGCCCGCGGGTTGCTGGCGCTGCCGGGAATCGTCGACGCGCACGTCCATTTCAACGATCCCGGCCGGACAGAGTGGGAAGGTTGGGCGAGCGGGAGCCGGGCCGCGGTCGCGGGTGGCATCACCACCGTCCTGGACATGCCTCTCAACTCCGTGCCACCGCTCCTCGACGGCGCCGCGTTCGATGCCAAGCGGGCGGCGGCCGAGCGTGCCTCGACCGTCGATTTCGGTCTCTGGGGTGGACTCGTCGACGCCGATCCGGTGAGCCTCCGCGAGCTGCGCGACCGCGGCGCCATCGGCTGCAAGGCGTTCCTTTGCGATAGCGGCGTGCCAGAATTTCCGCCGCTCGCGGACGACGAGCTCGTGCCGGCACTCCGTGCCGCCGCTGAAGCCGGACTGCTCGTCGCGTTTCACGCTGAAGACGAGGCCCTCGTGCGCGAGGCGACCGCACGCGTGCGGGGCGACGGTCGGCGAGACGCGAAAGCGTGGGCGGCGTCGCGGCCGCCACTCGTCGAGGTGCGTGCCGTCGCGCGAGTCTGCGCGGCCGCTCGCGAGGCCCGAGCGCCCGTCCACATCGTCCATCTCTCGGCGGTCGAGGCACTCGGCGCGATCGGAGCGGCGCGTGACTCCGGGACCGACGTGACCGTCGAGACCTGCCCGCACTATCTCGAGTTCGATGAGAGCGACCTGGAACGCATCGGCCCCGCGCTCAAGTGCGCTCCGCCGATTCGGGATGAGCGCAACCGCAACGGCCTCTGGCGGGCGCTGCTCGACGGCAAGATCGATCTGGTGGCGTCGGATCACTCTCCGTGCACACCGGATCTCAAGCTGCGTGGAACCCAGGACATCTTCGCGGCGTGGGGTGGGATCGCCGGCGTCCAGTCCACGCTGCCGGCGCTCTTCACCGAGGCGACCCGCAGGGCGGGCGCCGGGCTCGACGTCCGCAAGGTCGCGGGGTTCGTCGCCTGGCGTGTCTCCGCGAAGCCGGCGAAGCGCTTTGGGCTCTGGCCCCGCAAGGGAGCGATCGCGACGGGGTCCGATGCCGACGTGGTGCTCTTCGATCCCGACCGCGAATGGACGCTTGACCGCGAGCATTCGTACACGCGCGGGATGGACCCGTACATCGGGCGCTCCTTCCGCGGTCGCGTGGTTTCCACGCTTGTGCGCGGTCGCGTCGTCTACCGTGACGGGGAGATAGTCGCGAACGCACCGCGCGGACGATTCGTAGCGCCGAGGGAGGAAGGGACCGCCGCATGAACGCGACGAGCACCCGGGAGCTGGTCGCGATCGACGAGCGCAGGCTGCTGCGCCGGCTGGACGATCTTGCACAGCGGGGCGCGCTCGCGCAGGGTGGGATCTACCGAGCGCTCTACACGCCGGCGTGGAGCTCGGCGATGGAGCTCGTCGCCGGCTGGCTCAAGGAAGCGGGTCTCTTCGTGCGCCGCGACGCGGTCGGGAACGTCTGGGGCCGGATCGAGGGCTCTCGCGGAGGCCGCGCGATCGTCACCGGATCACACATCGACACGGTCCGGGGCGGGGGTGCGCTCGACGGCGCGCTCGGCGTTGTCGCCGGCATTGAAGCCGTCACCAGCCTCTGGGAGCGCTTCGGACGGCCCGCTCGAATCACCGAGTGCGTCGCGATCTGCGAGGAAGAGGGCAGCCGGTTCAACACCAACTTCTGGGGCGCACGCGCGATCGCCGACCGCCTCGAGCCGGACGAGGCGGACCGCGTCCGCGATGCCGATGGCGTGACGATCGCTGACGCGATGCGGTCCGTCGGCCTCGACGCCGCAGGCGCGGCCGGCGCCGTGCGGCGCGACATCGACGTCTTCCTCGAGCTGCACATCGAACAGGGCCCGATCCTCGAGGACCACGGCCCGCGCCTGGGCGTCGTCACGACGATCGCCGGGACCGCGCACCTGGAGGTGACCGTGCGCGGGCAGCCCGACCATGCCGGCGCGATGGCGATGACGCGCCGCCGCGACGCGCTCGTCGGCGCTTCCGCGATGACCCTTGCCATCGCCGAAACAGCGGCCCGCATGGGTCACCCCGCGGTGGCGACGGTCGGCACGATCGCGGTGGAGCCCGCGCAGGTGAACGTCGTTCCAGGCGTCGCGCGTTTCACCGTGGATGCACGACACGCGGATGCCGCGCGCCGGAAGGAGCTTCTCACCCAAATCGGTGATGCATGCAAGGCGATCGCGCGCGAGCGTGGGTTGGAGGTGGAGATCCATACCCTTCGCGATCGTCCCCCGGTGACGCTCTCGCCGCGCATCGCGGATGTGCTGCGCCGTGCATGCCTCGCCGCCGGCATGGAGCCACGCGACATGACGAGCGGCGCGGGCCACGACGCGCAGGTGCTCACCGCCGCGGCGAATACCGGAATGCTGTTCGTTCCGAGCATCGGCGGGCGATCGCACTGCCCCGACGAGGCGACCGCTGCGGAGGACGTCGTGCTGGGGACGCGCGCGCTCGCCACGGCGCTACGCGAGCTCGCATATCAGCCATGAGCGTTCTCCTGCGCGGCGGGACGCTGCTGCCGCTCAGGGAGGGCTCTCGTTCGATGTCGGGCGACGTGCTCGTGAGCGGCACGCGCATTGGCGGTCTGGGTCAGGTCACTCCGCCGCCGGACACGGAGACCATCGACATCACTGGGTGCGTCGTCATGCCCGGGCTCGTGCAGACGCACGTCCATCTCGTGCAGACGCTCTTCCGCGGACTCGCTGAAGACCTGCCACTTCTCCAGTGGCTGCGCACACGCGTGTGGCCACTCGAGGCCGCGCTCGACGAGGCTTCCGTTCGCGCGAGCGTGCGTCTCGGTCTCCTCGATCTCCTCATGACCGGAACGACGACGATCCTCGACATGGGGACCACGAAGTTCGGCGACATCGTCGCCGAGGAGCTGGTGCGCAGCGGCATCCGCGCCCGTTTCGGTCAGGCCATGATGGACTTCGGCGAGGGCGTGCCGCCGGCACTTGTCGAGACGACGCGCGCATCCCTCGATGCGGCGGGTGCCCTGACGAAGCGCTGGCACAAGGCCTCGAGCGGCAGGATCGGGTACGTGTACATGCCGCGCTTCGCGCTCTCGTGTACGCGCGAGCTCCTCGAGGCGGTCACGCAGCTCGCGAAGCTCGGCGATCTTCTGGTCCACACCCACTCGAACGAGAGCGTCGACGAGCGCAACGCCGTGACCATGGCGACGGGCCGCGCACCGATGCAGTACCTGCTCGACACCGGTATTGCTTGCGAGCGCGCGATCATCGCGCATGGCGTGCATCTCGATGATCAGGAGATCGACATCCTCCGCACGACGAAGACATCGGTCGCGCACTGTCCGTCATCGAACCTCAAGCTCGGGTCCGGCATCGCCCAGGTCGCGAAGCTCCGCGCCGCGCGCATCACGGTCGGCATCGGCGCGGACGGCGCCGCGTGCAACAACCAGCTCGACGGATTCGAGGAGATGCGGCTCGCGACTCTGCTCGCGCGCGTGGTCAGTGGGCTGGGCACGCTCAGCGCCGCCGACGCGATGGCCCTCGCGACGCGTGAGGGCGCCAAGATGCTGAGGATCGACCAAGAGGTGGGCACGCTCGAGCAGGGGAAGCGCGCCGACCTCGTGGTCCTCGACGCCAATCGCCTCGACGGTCCCGGCGGGGATCCCGTGGCGCGGATCCTCTTCGGCGGTGGCTCGCGGGCGGTGCGCCACGTGCTCGTCGACGGCGAGTTCCTCGTTCGCGACGGCCGGCCGACAAAGATGGATGCGAACGAAGTGCGGAGCAAGGCCGCCGAGCAGCTGCAGCCGCTTCTCAAGCGCGCAGGTCTGGCCTAGAAAGCAGATCGGCGGTCAGTTCGCGGGAATCGGACTCTTTACCGAGCGCGCAGCGAAGGCCGGCACAGGACGCGTGAAGCCTTTAAGGGTGAGCTCGCCGATGGGCGCGGTCTCGGCGTCGGCCTCGACCGCGGCCTGGACGCGCTGGCTCAGGAGGATCTGCCCCGCCTTGGCCTCGGCCGAGAGCCTCTGCGCGAGGATGACGACGTTGCCGATCGCGCCATAGTCGTACCGGCCTTCGAAGCCGATGCGGCCGAGGGTCGCGTACCCCGTCGCGATCCCGACGCCGAACCCGAGGTCGTAGCCCTTCTTCTCCCAGACCTTCGCCAGCTCGTCGAACCGTTCGCGCATCGCGCAGGCCATGCGGACCGCCTGCAGCTCGTGGCGCTCGACCGGAAGCGGATCGTTGAACCAGACCATCATCCCGTCGCCGGCGAAGTGCTCGAGCGTTCCCTGGTGTGCGACGATGAGCTCGCCCATCGCCTTCTGGTACTCGCGCAGCACTCCGAGGACCTCCTCGGGCTCCGCCGTCTCCGCGAACGCGGTGAACCCACGAAGATCGAGGAAGACGACCGTGATCTGGCGGCGATGACCCTCGAGCATCTTCGCTCCTTCGTCGCTCGTGATGAGGGCGGCGATCTGCGGCGAGAGGAACCGGGAAAGCTGTTGTCGCTGCCGTTCGACCACATCGAAGAGCTCCACGTTGGCGATGGCGATCGCCGCCTGATCGGCGAAAGTGCGCACGAGCTCGATCTGCTCGTCGGTGAAAGGCCGCACCTCGAGACGGGCGAGCGAGATGACGCCGAGGACCGTCTCGTCGCGGATCAGAGGAACGGAGAGGAGTGTCCTTGTACCTCCCGCTCGTGCGAGCTCCGCGGCGCGGCTCGTGGCGCCGCGGTAGTACTCGACGAGGTCAGGCACCTGGATCGGCCGCTTCTCGAGATGCGCTCGGCCGACGAGCGTGTCCGAGCCGATCGGTGTGCGGCGTCCTTCGACCATCCGGTTGACGACGTCGGCGTGCAACTCAGGCGCGACCGCGAGCACGTACGCATCGCCCACCGTCCGCCAGATGATGACGTCGCGGGCGTCGCACAGGCGCGCGGCGTGTTTCGCGACGGCCTCGAGGACCGGCTCCAGGCGGAACGCCGACGAGCTGATCGTACGAAGGACTTCTCCGATCGCGACCTGGCGGTCAAGCGCGTTCGCGAGGTCGTCGTAGTACCGCTTGACCCGGAGCAGCGAGCGCACGCGCGCAAGCAGCTCCGTCTTGTCAAACGGTTTCGCGACGAAGTCGTCCGCCCCCGCATCGAGCGCCTCGCGTTTTTCTTCACCGCCGCTGGCGGTGACGGTCACGATCGGCAGGAACGCCGTCGCCGGATCGGCGCGCAGCCGGCGGCAGAGCTCGTATCCATTCATCCCCGGCATGACGATGTCGGTGAGCACCATGTCGGGCTTGGTATCGCGGACCTTCGCGAGCGCTTCCTCACCCGACGAGGCGCCAATGACCTCATAGCCGGCCGGCGCCAAGACCGCCTCCAGCAGCCGGAGGTTCTCCGGCTTGTCGTCGACCGCAAGGATGCGAGCCGGCCGCTCGCTCATTCGCGACCTTTGGCGATGAGCTTCATGACCTGATCGTTGAACGTCCTGACCTCGATCGGCTTCGCGATGAAGGCGTCAAACCCGGCCTTGTCGAAGCGCTCCCGATCGTTCGCCATGACCGATGCGGTCAGCGCGACGACCGGAATGCGCGCCGCCTTCCCGTCGGCGCGGATCCGCCGCAGGGCCTCGATGCCGTCGATGCCCGGAAGCTGGATATCCATCAGGACGAGGTCCGGCAGCTCCTTGGTCGCCGCGGCGACCGCCGCCTCCCCCGTCGTCGCCTCGAAGACGGTGTGGCCCTTGTAGGCGAGGAGGTCGCGGGCGAGCTTCATGTTCTTCTCGTTGTCTTCGACGAGGAGGATCCGGCTCATGGCTGCGGGAGCGTAAAGGTGAACGCGCTGCCCTGGCCGGGCGCGCTTTCGACCCTGATCGATCCACCGTGCAGCTCCACGAAGCGCTTCGAGAGCGTGAGCCCCAGGCCGGTCCCCTCGCGCGAGCGCTCCGGATCGCGCCCGACCTGGCTGAACTCCTCGAAGATGCGCTCCTGATCTTCGGGCGCGATCCCGATGCCGGTGTCGCGAATGGTCACCGTGGCGGCGCCGTTCTCGCGGCCCGCGCTCACGTCGACGCGTCCACCGTCCGGCGTGAACTTCACGGCGTTCGACAGGAGGTTGTAGATCACCTGCTTGACCTTGCGCTCGTCCCCCGAGACCTTCTCGAGTCCGGCACTGAGCTCGAGCGCAAGGGCGATGTCGTGGCGCCCGGCGCGTTCGCGGACCATGGTCACGCCGTTCTCCAGCGCTTCCCGCAGTGAGAAGGTGGTCCGCTCGAGCTCCATCCGCCCAGCCTCGATCTTCGAGAGGTCGAGGATGTCGTTGATGAGCGTCAGCAGATGGCGCCCCGAGGAGAGCACGTCGCTCAGGTATTCGGCCTGTTTCGAGTTGAGCTCGCCGAACATCCGCTCGAGGAGCACCTCGGAGAAGCCGATGATCGCGTTGAGCGGCGT